>Ga0315279_10009207_pt1 | contig 11820 bp, 22 predicted proteins | sample YL17G06_20_MG_FD_203694 | JGI IMG/M metagenome (GOLD analysis project Ga0315279, IMG submission 203694) | Sediment microbial communities from Yellowstone Lake, YNP, Wyoming, USA - YL17G06_20 | ecosystem: Environmental > Aquatic > Freshwater > Lake > Sediment | place: USA: Wyoming | collected...
TAGCCTTTGCGTATTATATCCTCACTTTTGCCCAAATACGATTTTACTGTGATCCTCATGCTAATATTAGTCAATATGACATCTGATAATCCCTTGATATTAGGCAAAGCCATTATTAAATGGTTATGCAGAAATCCGAAGCTGCTGGTAAATGCCTGGATCACCATATTGCGCTGGGACCAAAATTCCTGCTTTGGCGTTTCTAACTGCGGCTCATCGAAAAATATCCATTTGTTGTAAATCTTGTCATGCTGCCCGGCATACCACCAGCCCTTTAGCTTTTCCAGATATGTTAAAATTTCTTCTACCTGGAAAATCTGGACAAATTTATCGTCATACTTTTTGGCTATATACCGCGCCAGCGTGCTTTTGCCGGTCTGCGCCTTCCCATCGACAATTATCATGTTTATTCTGCCTAACTTTAATTGCTGCTCGATCCGCTTTTGCCAATTAGGAAATCTTCTGCCCGTATCTTCATACAGCCTTGTAATCTTTAGGTGCAACGGGTGTGCGTGCATAATAATCCATTCATTTCTTTAATTTTAACGCCTTGTCAATCATCTTTATAACCTTTTCCATAAATTTATTTATACTTTCCGTTAACCACTCGAAGATATCAATCGACTCCTCTTTTCCTTTTCTATCTGCAACTGTAATTGCAGCTTGGCTATATCGTGGGCATGGCTCAATTCGATTGTCGTGATTTTCTGCGCCTTCTCAAAATATTCATCGTCTAATTCATTAAACACTTTTTGCAGCGAGTTTAAATTTAGATCCGGTATCTGAACCCGCGAAGTTTCGGAAGAAGGCTGAATTTCCTTTGTGGTAGGCGGGATAATCAGCAACCCCGCTTTACCAACTTCCTGTTCCGCTTCGGGTTTTTCTTCTGTCATACGCCTAAACCTGCAATCCCACATCTAACCAATCTTCTCTATTTCCTTATATCTTTCTTCTACCTTTGGCGGCTCATAAGGCTTGCTGAAATCCACAGTCGAAAGCCTTAACGCTTGAGCTAAAAACACGCTGGCGGTTGTTTCGCTTTCGTCCGACAATACCTTAGTTTTTAAAAAATTCATAGCATTCGTATCGGATAAATTCAGCTTTATGTTGAAGTATTCATCAACAAAATAGTTGTCCTGCAAATATACGCGCTTGATAATTTTCTTTCCTTCTTTATCTGCATAGTCTATCTTCAAATAATCTTCTGAAACAAGAAAGACGTTTTTAGACCAGAATTTGGGCACGCCCTTTATTAATTTTGGGGAATATAAAAAGCAATATATTTTTTTCCCGTTGATGGTGTAAAAACCTACATTTGATATCAGACCTATGGTATTGTCTTTTTGAACCAGTAGCGCGGTTCTGCTCTTGTTTGCCTTTAGGATATTTATCATTTTTTTTCTTATTATCTCCGCCCTATTAACCAATTTGGTTTTTGTTCCCAATTTCCCGCCCAGCTTGAAAAACACTATGGCTATCACAAAGACAACCATAGCTATCTGAAACACCGTATTCAAGAAAAAATCCAATAATGCCATTATATATCAAACCTCACATCATCGGCTTTGACTTTAAACCTTTTCTTAGCTTTCATTTCAAACCACCAACAATTCGTTCACGCTTTACCTCCACCTTTCAGATAATGTATGCACCCTACAGTCTTACTGCTCTCATATACGCACACTTTCTTATGTATGCAACTCTTGCAAATGAATTTTTCCTTCATAACTTCATCTCCCCTTTCAGTTTTTCCTTAATCATAAGTTTTATAGCTCTTCCTTTATATTTTTCCACTGCTTTAATGAAAGCATCTCCTATTTTGTCAGCTTCTTTTTGGGTTATGTTTTCTATGGCAAAATTAAATTCAAATATTCCCTTTTCAGACATCATTTTTTCTTCTTCTTTCATCTAAACACCATTCCTGATTGAGATTCGCTTATTCGGGATATACAACAATCTTTTTTTCTTGGATTTTCTCTCGGTTTTCATACTTATCACACTTTATTCAGCAGATTGTTGCGTTTTGCAAGATTACTACCATGATTGTTGCATAAAAACTGTCTGCCTATATATTCTGAATATGCTGGAGGAATTGCTTCTGCCAGCATTTTTTTGTCGGTTATCCAATCTATTCCAATCGCCTTCTGCCATACCTTTAGGGATGCTTTTCCATCCCCACCATGTCCTGCGACAGTAACATAATTACCGTTTCTCACAGTCCCCCTATGTCTTTTATGAACTAACTGGGTAGTTGTGAATCCTTCAATCTCAAAAGCCCTATGCTTGAGAACTTTGAGATTAAACATTGTTCCGCATAACATCAAATCCTTTCTGATTGGTGCTCTCGTTAGATTTTCGATAACAATCGCTCTCTTTCTTGGAAATATTGCATTTGAAAGCAGAAAATATTTCAGCATTTTTCGAGTTTTCAAAATCAAATCTGGATATTTTCTTCCCAAGTTTCTCCAGACTTCAGTTCCGAATGAATACGCTTGGCATGGAGGAGATGCCCAGATAAACTGGAACTGTTCAAAAAATTTTGTATGTAAGTCAAAAACATCCGATTTTATAAATTCAAAAGGATATTCTGGCTGATTATTAATATCTACACCAACCACTTTGAATCCTGCTTCTTTTAATCCCATGCTTGCCCCACCTGCTCCACAAAACAAATCCAATGCCTTCAAACTCATTTTCCCACTTTCCCACCATGATTGTGTGATTTGGATTCATTCAATTTATCAACAACTAAACCTCTCACATCCATTGCTCTCATTGAACCATCTTCTCTTGTTATCTTTGATAATTCTTCTAAAGTGATTTCAATTTTATTAGAATCTATTATATAAAGACAATTGTGCTTTAAAGAAAGTTTACAATTCCAACATATATCATCTCCCACTCCTTGGTATTCTCTTGGACAGTCCAAGGGTATCCATTCCCCCAATAGTTCATTTACAGGATTTCCACAATTATGACATTTTTTTGTCTCAAAAAGACTTCCACATTCATTGCATCTTTTATTAAAATCTATTGTCATCAGTTACCACCGTTAGTATTTTGCTTTACCTTGACTCTAGCTTCGATAATACCTCTTATGGCTTGAATATCGCTTTGTATATTTATCAAAAGTTCACTCATGTCATAAAGGTATTTGAAATCTGCCTTAGACAAAGAAACGCAATCTACGCCTTTTCCATCTACAAATTCTGCTTTGATGAATTCTCTATCTGTTCTCATGTTTTATTCCTCTTTGATTCTTTCTAACTTCTTCAAGAACCCACCATAAAGCATATCTTTCAGATAATAACATCAGTCCTTTGATAGCTTCTTTATCGGTATAGTTTCCTTTCTTTTTTAGCTTCTTGCTTATACTTTCTATCCTTTCTCGGATTTCTTTTTGTTTCTTCATACCTACACACTATCACTTGGTTTGTATAACTTTCCGTCTGCACAATACAATCTTGGCTTAGGCACTAAAAACTTCAGCATATCGAGAGTTTGAGAACCATCTTCATTAATAGTCAATCCATCCCCTTCTTTCATAAAATGTTCCAGTTTTGGTTTACTACAATTTTTACAATTCATTGTCACACAATCTCCTATATAGTAATATACTTCATGCTCTTCCCTTCATTATCATAGCTTCCACATCGGTCAAAGCCCATCCAGACATTATCGCATAAATATTGCCATGTATTTTTCTCAACAGTATCGGGTCTTTCTTTGGTCTTGCCGTCTCCCAACTTTCAACTTCCCAGAGCAGATAGCAACCTCGCAAACTTTTAGGCAAAAATTTTGGTGGTATTATCGGAACTGGTGTTCTTATATTCAAATCCATAGTTCTTTCTAATCTTGGAAATGTATCTACTGGCAAGGATAACCAAATCTTATCTTTCCAACTAGGGGGATCGGTGTCTTCTTTAAAATACCCTTCTCCTCTTCTTGACTCTGAATATTGCCCCTGTGTAAAACGAACAAACCTTTCTTTCGCTGGTGCAAACGCAAGTATTGGTTCATGTTTTTCATTGAAGCCGAACTTCTTGAAAACATCCACTATGTTTATTAGGGGTCTGCCCTTGCTCAACTGGTAATAACAAGCCTTGATTTCCTTTATCTCCTTCAGATAATCCTTCTGTTTGGTTTTCAATACTTGGCAGTATTCCTGCCACAACCTCTTTGCTTTCTGCCTTTGCATCGAAACTTTTTCAATTTTCACTTAATCACCTACACACTTCACAACAAATTATTTTACTCCCTTCCTTTCAGCAATCTTCTCGGTATCCTCACAATTACCCCGTCCTGCTCGATTTCCCCGTATTCGCTTCTCATCCCAAATCGCCTTTCAGTTTTTCCCAATCTTCTTTCATTTTTCAAACTCACCAGCTTCCTTGAAAGTATTATAACAAATATCCAAGCATTTCAATAAAATTTTAGTCCTTGTCTTGATTTTAAAATATTTTTCTAAAAAATCCATTTTGTCTAAGTCTTCTTGTTTTATAGAATTTATCTGTACACTAACCATAATGTTATATTATCTATAAAAACATTTAAAGCTATGCCAAATGGGAAAATGACGATTTAAAATTCTATATAATATAGGCTTTTTTGCTATTTTTACCACCTTCTCACCATAAGACTATTTGGAAAAAGACATTTTCTATAAGATTTAAATAGTTAACATTTTATAGAAATGATAGGATAGATGGGATTGTGGTAAAAGTCATCTTTGAAAACATACCGGCAAGCTTTTATGACAATAAAACCAATCAACTACATATTAGGACAAACTACAAAGACTTATATGAACTTTCGGAAATTTTAGAGCATGAGATACAGCATATAATAGAAGATAGTGAAACTTTAAAGAAATATGACAATAAATGGTTAGGCATAGCTTACGAATGGCTGATAAAGAAAAAATGGATCGTAGTTATTATAGGCTTTATATTATCTGTCTATTTTCAAATTTATTTATCAACGACAGAATGCCAAACAAGCCTTATGATTTGCCAAGAAAGACTAAAGGCTTTTCACATCATATAAATAAAGAAAAATATAAGCGTCATTTCTATACCCATAAATATGATAATTCTTAAGCTATCTGGTATGAAAAGCGGCAGATCATCTATTATAAAGGGGAATAATACCATCAAAAAGAATAGAAACATCAGCAAAAATATGGATTTTCCCGTGTCATATCTCATATTTTGCCAACTCCCCACAAAATTAAGCATATCAACAATATAAGACCGGCTAAACCGCCTATTATATATAGGTCTATCGTAAATGGCGAAGGCGAACATTCCCTCGTATCGCTATCGCAGCCATAGATACAATCAATATTCCTATTTATAGTGAAATTGACGCTATTGCCCCCGCCGACATGGACAAAATAAGTGTTATTAATTTGCAGCGTAGAATTACCCACGCATATCTTATTAGTATAATCTTGCGCTAAAACCGAAGGAAAAAGAAAAAAAACCATTAGGATAGTTGAAATTATCGTTATTTCTTTCATTTAACTCACCGGCAATATTAAAGTTATCGAAGTATTATAATTAGTCGTGCCATCCCCGCCGGTTGTGTTTTCCCATGTTAAATTTCTATCGGTATATTCCCATATTTCCGTCGCGGTTGTGCCGCCGCTTGTTATATTTCTTGCCGAATATTCCCACATATCAGTTATCAAAGTGCCATAGCTTGATAAGGTTCGCGCGGCATAAGCCCAAATATCGGCTATAAGAGTGCCGAAAGATGTCAAAGTCCTCGCGGCATAATTCCACACGCTTTCAGCTATCGAAGTGCTATTGACCAATTCCCTCGTAGAATTGACAACCATGCAAAATTCATAATGGCTTACAATATTGTTTTTACAATAGGCGGTTGCCAAATACACAGTCCTGTTGCTAAAAGAGCCGTTCAAAACAAAGTAATAAAGACCTGTTCCGGCTATTTCCGTAGTTGTCGCATTACCCAATATCGAATTGTGCGTCAAATCAAAGAAAGTTATGTTGCACGCATAACCGCTTAAAACGCCATTTGTAGTTTGATTTATCAATTCCAAATAAAGCCTTTCGCCTTGTTTATATTCCGTGCAATCTTCGGCTTTAGCTATATTAAATATTATAGCTATGCTAACTAAAAATATTACCATTTTTATTAAAAATGTCGGTTTTTTCATCTGATCAGCACACACCATATTTTATCTTTATTTTTCAGCCAATTAAGCATAATATTTATAGGTATTGGCGTGGGGGCGGCAGCAGTATAAGTCATTCTCATGTGCGGGGAATAGTTGCTTGATGATGAACCTTGAAGCGGATTGGGATAAGCTCCGTAAGCCTGGTTCTTCTCATATTTTGCTGCATTATCATAATGCGGACCTGCGCCACTGTTATCCAGCTGAAAAGCCAACCAATACTGCGCAGTTGCGACTATGCTAACTCCTGTAACAGCTGCATCTTGAAAGCCTGTTCCGGCTATAGCAGTGCTTGCGCTTTCCCCAAGTAAAGCAGTCGGAACACCACCAACATCGGAATATATCGCCAATCTCATATTGCCGGCGGCAGCATGGATATCTAATCCCACAGTTTCTAAAGCCCCGCTTGCACTTGCGGTTATCTGTCTTGCATAAATGGTGCCTTGAAAGCCTATATCTCCGGTTGTACCGGTGCCTGTTTCATCTGTTATAGCTTTGACAGTAGATAAAATTAAAAGAAAAAAAATGGCGGTGGTTAAACTTAGGCGGACTGCGCCGGAGTGTTTCAAATTAACCGCCGCCTCTTAATATTCTCAAAATTATATAGAATAAAGTTACGGCATAAGGTATTGTTATTATAAAAGTTACCCACGCCAAAGTTGCATTAAAAGAAAGCATTATATACAGAGTGTTTAACCCGCCCCAAAAGGTAGTAAGAATACTGCTGATGCCGCCTATCAAGCCCCCCCCGTAACAAAACTCGCCAAACAGCCAATTTGAAGCGCATGTTGCTTCTGTCCAAACGGGGGCTTTGCTCGGCGCATTTAATTTCGATAACTTCATCTGAGCTTCGTTTGTCAAGAATGACGGGCTGCTCATAGTTATCATAAGAAGAAAAAACATGAGGAATATGGTATAGCCATAAATAAATTGTGTTTCTGTCATTATCTCACTTATGATTTTATATTTGTAGTTTTTGTCACCATATTGACAAGAATAAATCCGCCGATTATTATTACTACGATGCCAAGCCATGCCGGATAAACGCCTATTATCGTGAAAATCAGAGTGAGCATCAGAGCGACAATACCGCCGATCGCCATGCCGCCGAATTTCCCGGCTATGCCCGATATAAACCCCGTCGCAGAAGTCAGCATAAATATGGGCGTGAAAAATGGCAACACCCAGCCCCAACCGTTCAAAACCCACTGCGTCTGGTTTATCGGGGCGATGGGCGTCGAACTGTCCCACGTGATATTGTACACCGGCGGCGCGGTTGTAGAAGTTGCTTGACATGTCGCAGATATGTTATTTATTTGGACGCATGTCTGCCCATAACCGCAATTATAAGTATTGCCCAATACGAAATTCGAGCCGAAACAGTTATGGTATTGTATTTCTACGGGATTGTTGCACGTGGAATAATATTCCCCCTCTGGTATAGAAGCGTTCATGTAAATGCAGCCTGTGGTGTAATTTATTGTCGGGCATAATATCGGATTGCATGGCGGCTGGTTCGCATAAACGCAATAATCATCGCCGCCGGGATAAATGTTTGTTGCTCCGCAGCCATAATTCAGCGTGCAATTAGACCAAGTGATGTTCGGAGGTTGCGGCGCGGGGCAACAAGCGCAATTAATAGCTGTGACTTGGAAGGAATACACCATAAAAAACATTATTATCGTTGAAAGCAACAAAACGCCGTATTTTTCCATATTTATATATTCTTTCTTGGATAAATATTTTATCACAATTTGAACCTCTTGATTTTTGCATATGCCCATAATCCTATTAGAAAGACGAATAATAATGCCACGATTACTGTGCTACACAACACCAGATTTATAAAAAGGCAGACACCGGCAAAAAGCCAATAAATTAGATGTGTTTTTGGCATGGCATCGGGATCGCACATTTGGCATTTCGGATAAACAACCGATGGTATTGTTGTCGTTGTTGTTGAAGTTGATGGTGGGCTTATCGTAGAAGTCGTAGTGCTTGAAGTGGTTGTGATTTCGCAACTGCCGACGGCATGAAAAGTATCGTCGTCTTGGCACTGCCATAACGTTGTCCCGACACAATATAAATATCCAACCGAAACGTTTTGCCACAAGCTTAAAATTTCATTATACCATGCACAACCCGATGAACTATAATTCCCGAATGAAAATACGGCAGATTTCAATTCCCCGTAATCCGATTGATAGCTTAAAAAATATGCCGCCGTAATATTGGTTGAATATGAGATTGAGTCGGAAATTCTGCCCCGTTTTGAAACAAGCCCGAAAGGCGTATTTAAATTTCCGTCTTCCTCATATGTTGCGGCATGGTCAACAATCGCATTCGTCCATACGCCATTGGTGTTATTTGCATATTTTATATCGTTAGTTGTCTTGTCCTCGTAAAGTATATGCCGGACACCGATCCTATCAACCATCATAGAAGTCCAACCCGTTATTAAACTTGCATTGCTGTCAACTACATCGCATTTAAATCCCGTTCCTGTTTCATTATTGCATTCTAATAATTCTCCGCTTTGCAGGGCTGTTGATATATGCGGTATTTTCCCATGCAAATCCAAAGACGTGACACCATTCGTCAAAGCACCGGTATTATTCAGTAAGATGGGCGTTGATCCCCACAACTTATCGCTCGTGCATGGCTCTGAACATTCGGCATATCTCGCCCCCCAACTATTGCCATCAAAAGCAAAATGAACAGTATTAAATTTATCCACTTTTAAACTAAGAATAGAGGGATTATTCGCGGCTGGGAAAAGATTGCTGATATTAAAAAATCCCGCTATATTATTTCCATATACAACAGAGCCATCAGTCGCAATTATCGCTATGTGAACCATATTGTTGGTGTCAATATCTATCGATGGTCTGCTTCCGCCGGCATAAACATCATAACAAAAAAAAGAATATGGCGTAGCGGTGTCGTTGCATATCGCTATTCCCGTCCCGCCACCACTCGAACCATGATTGACGGCTATAAAAATATGCCCCGAACTATCTATCGCAATATCAGAACCCCATGCATAACTCCCATTCCTCTCTAAAATATTTTTGCACGTCCAACTGCCAAGAGTATTATTACAATATCGCCAATATCCAGCCTGGTTATATTTTCCTTCTCTTTCGATTATATGTGCAAAGCCGTTGGTGTCAAGTGCGACCGACGACCATGTACCGACAAAATTAGAACTGTTATCTATTATTGATATTTCCGTTAGCGCGCGTGCAAAAGATATGCAAAAAAATAAAGATATGGATAAAATGATTGCCATTAACATAATGGCTTTTTTCATATTATTCACTTGCATTTTAGAGGTTAAATTCTTTAGAAAAAAGACTAAAGAAAAGAAAAGTTTTCCTGTGGTCGCTGGTTTATAGGAATTTCATTCCCAAACCGATTAGGAAGATTATCGGCACTACTGTTCCGCTTATCACTTGGACTGCTGAAAGCGTGTAGCCGCCCGTGCAATTTCCCCATGCATACCAATTCGGGCATGCAGTAGCATTTGGCGCGCCCAAGCTATATAGATATGATCCTGCGCCATATCCCATCGCACCGACTACAATCATACCGACTACTGATAATACTACTAAGGTTATTAGCTCTTTTCCCTTTTCAAAGTATTTCATTCAAAAACACCTTTCGTGGATGAAAGGTGTTTAAATGAATTTTAATACTAATCCGACAAGGAAAAGTATCGGCAATACTGTTCCGCTGATTATGACTACTGCACTATTGGTTGTATTTGGATTTGCGAGATTAAACAGGTATGATCCTGTCCCTGTCCCTAATGCCCCGACTACCAGCAGGGCAACTACTCCCATCACTCCCAATATGATAATCTCTTTGCCTTTTCCGCTGCTCTCAAAGAATTTCATTTTGACACCTATTGGTTTATTTGTTTAGACTCGGGATTTATAAAAATACTTAAATTTGAATGACTATAAAGACGTTATGACGGATTTTGTCCTAACGTCCATTCCGGCAAGCCGCCTTTTGGTGTTTTTGCATAAGCATAATAAGGAAAAGTTTAATTTCACGACTTTAAAGGATATGCGGTTTTTTTCCAACGGGCAAAGATTGAATGAATTTCTAAAATATGGCGTGGCAAGGCAGCTGATTAAGCGAACAGAAGAGAAGATAAACAGCCAAAAGAACGTTTTTTATGAGATTAAAGCCGAAGCTAATGAATTTGCTGAATTTCTGGAGAGATTATTATGAAAAATGCGCCACGCGGTGCTATAAAAGATAGACAACTAATAAAATGCTATAAAGCCGGTATTTCTATGCTGATTGTTGCCATTTTAATCAATATGAATTAGTTTTTGGAGCATTTATAGACTCGGCTATTATTTTTATATAAACCGGGTTGTCTTGGTTGAAAATAAAAATCTGTTTCACTTCGTCATACTTGCCGAGACCGGCATATTCGAGAGCATCAATAAAAAGTTTGACTTGGTATTTTCCGAAAGGATAGAGAATTTGTTTTTTGCCGAGTTCATTCAACATAATCATTCGTATGTTTTTTAAATTTACTGAAATCTCAAACCCCCTTTCAATACAACAATCCACAAATTTATTTATTTCTTCATTTGACATATTATTTTATTAGTATGATATCTATTTATACACACTACACACTGCCAAAAAGTTAGTTAAAAATTAATTGGTATAGTTAGTTAGTTAGTTAGTTAGTTAATGATTAGTTAGTTAGTTAGTTAGTTAATTAGCTCCATCAGATATATATAGTGAGGACCATATATGTATGTATGACTCTCTCTAATATAACCATTAGCTTAGACTTAGAAGACATGGAAGAAGTCAAAAAAATAACGGACAATATAAGCCTTTTTGTTAGAAATGCCATTAAGGATAAATTAGGCAAACAAGATAAATCTTTACAAGAAATAATGGTTGAAATAGAGCAAAAGGCATTAGAATTAACTATTTTAGAAGATAATTATACTAATAAGATTAATGCCCTGTTAGAGCATAAAGAGCAATTAAGATTATCAGAAATAGAAGAATTGGAGCAAAAAGTAAAGGATAAAGCGCAAAAGGCATTAGAATTTTTTAACAAATGGAAACCCATATTAGAGCCATTAGAGGAGATACATACCTTTGATCCAACAGAAGAAAATTTAGAATTGCCCAATTTAATGCCGTTGGTTGATAAATTATTGGAGAAAAATATCCGTATTGGCGTAATGGGGTTGCGAAGTTATTTTATATTAAGGGATAAATTTAAGGAGACATAACGTTAAAATTATCTACTTCTTCCCTCATTTTTTCATTTACTTTTGGTTTTATTTTTAGCTTATTTTTCCATTTTTCCAACTGATTATTGAAGAAATTATCCGCTTTATCAGCTATATATTGGCAATCTTCTTCTATTGTTGGTATAGTGAAATCTTCCACGCTTACCCAAAAGAACTTTTGCTTAAATTCATTCCAAATAGGCAATTTGATATAGCCTTTGCGTATTATATCCTCACTTTTGCCCAAATACGATTTTACTGTGATCCTCATGCTAATATTAGTCAATATGACATCTGATAATCCCTTGATATTAGGCAAAGCCATTATTAAATGGTTAT
>Ga0315279_10009208_pt1 | contig 11820 bp, 9 predicted proteins | sample YL17G06_20_MG_FD_203694 | JGI IMG/M metagenome (GOLD analysis project Ga0315279, IMG submission 203694) | Sediment microbial communities from Yellowstone Lake, YNP, Wyoming, USA - YL17G06_20 | ecosystem: Environmental > Aquatic > Freshwater > Lake > Sediment | place: USA: Wyoming | collected...
GGCTGGCATTATGCGCCGTGGCCTATCTCAACCAACCTCAACCGACTCTAATTATTGATGGCGGGGTCAACGTCAACTGTCGCCCCATCTTTCTGGTTCAGTTCGCCCAGCTGGCCAGCATTCTAGCTGAAAAGGTTATCGATATAAGCTCACCACGAGTGGGCTTATTAAATATCGGCTCAGAGGAACTCAAAGGCAGCACTTTGGCTAAGGAGGCCCACCAGCTCATAAAAAAGACCGACCTGAACTTCATCGGCAATATAGAAGGTTTTGACGTCCTGCAGGGAAAAGCCGATGTAATTGTTACTGACGGCTTTACCGGTAACGTATTGGTTAAGACTATAGAGGGATATTCGCAAGTTGTCCAGAGTTTATTGGAATTGGGACAAGCCGCTAAAATCGACCGTTACCTCACTGGTACCGCCTTAGCCCAATATGTACAGCTCACCTCGACTGTTAAAAATCTGGACTACAAAGAATACGGCGGAGCCTGTCTCCTGGGGCTAGAAGGAAACATCGTCGTAGCTCATGGCCGCAGTCGGGCCAAAACCATCACAAATGCTATCTATCTGGCCTATCACTCCGCAAGACAGGGAATAGTGGAAGCCATCAAAAACGGCTGCTACGCATCCGAATAGCACTTGTATGCCGTACTACAATTACCCTCGACAGGCAGATAAAAAGGGGGTAAAAGCAATTCCTATAATTAAGTTGGAGCCAGGCGTAAGCCAGGCCATCAGAGCATCTCTAGACGATAAAGGCATCCAGCAGCCTATTCGCATTGATCTCAATTTTAGCGGCTGCTGCGACACATTGCTATGCCTGCACGCGGACACTATCTTAGAGGCTGATTTGACCCTGGAATTGGACGGCCTGACATTCGTTATCAACCCCGATACTTACCAGCTTGTGGGCGAAGTAATCATCTCCCATGTGGATGAGATGGGGAGAAAAGGATTTGTGCTCACATCAAGCAAGCCTGTAGGCGAATGGGATGGTTTCGGTGTCAGTGACATCAAAATTTGATGACACATCTGTGAGCTCTTATATTAAACTGTCATAAAAAATACGTAAGTAAGGAGGAGGTTTAAAAATGGAGCAATATAAGCTGTTCATCGATGGTGAATTTGTAAATGCTGCCAGCGGCAAGACCTTCGAGACAATCGACCCCGGCACTGAGGCGCCCATAGCCACAGTAGCACAGGCAGGAAAGGCTGATGCAGAAAGGGCTATAGCGGCGGCGCGTAAGGCTTTCGACAGTGGGGACTGGAGCGGGTTGTCCCCGGTATCCCGTATGGCAAAAATCCAGGACTTCGCCGACCAGATAGCACAGCAGGGTCTGCGTCTGGCAGAAACAGAATCCATGGAGTCAGGCCGCATCATATCATACGCCAAGTACGCGCCCTTGCTGACCATCGTATTATTGCGCAATCTGTGTCTTTTGGCGGCCACAAAATTTCCCTGGGAGGAGGAGATCCCGGTCTCAGGGAATGTATTTGCACCGGGCCGTGAATACATCCGCAGGGAGCCGGTTGGAGTATGCGTCGGGATTATTCCCTGGAACCTCCCCTTGGAAATTGCCTTCTGGAAGATAGCCCCGGCTCTCATAATGGGGAATACTATCGTTTTGAAACCGGCTTCGTATACCCCTCTCACCGCACTTATAGCAGCGGAAGCCGCCAAAGCGGCTGGCATTCCCAACGGGGTGATAAATGTCATCCCTGGACCAGGAGGAGAGCTGGGCAAAATTCTCTGTACCCACCCGGACGTGGACAAGATAGCCTTTACCGGCAGCACAGCAGTAGGACGTGAAATCATGAGACTGGCATCTGATACGGTAAAGAAGGTGACGCTCGAACTCGGCGGCAAGGCGGCCAATATCATACTTGACGATGCGGATATGGAGCTGGCCGTGGAAGGCGCCGTCTTCGGCACCTTCTTCCACCAGGGACAATTATGCGAATCAGGCACGCGCGTATTAATCTCATCAAAGATACATGATGAGTTTCTCGACAAGATGAAAAAGCGGGCTGAATCCCTCCGCATCGGATACCAGATGGATCCTACCTCTCACATGGGGCCTCTCGTCAGCAAGACACAACTGGCCACAGTCGAACGTTACGTCAAACTGGGTGAGGAAGAGGGTGCGGAACTGATCACAGGCGGGAAACGCGTCGAGGTTAAAGGAATCAATGGCGGATATTACTATGCTCCCACCATCTTCGCCAACGTGAACAACAAGATGCGAATCGCGCAGGAAGAAATCTTCGGCCCAGTTGTCTGCATCATAAAATATGACAGCGATGAAGAAGCGGTGGCCATTGCCAATGACTCCATTTATGGCCTGGGAGGCGGGGTATTTTCTTCCAATACGGCCAGGGCCGAGCGTATAGCCCGCGGGGTACGTACCGGAACGATGTGGATAAACAATTACCACGTCTTTGCCGATTTCTGCCCCTTTGGCGGCTATAAGCAGTCCGGCGTGGGCCGCGAATTCGGTCTGGAAAGCCTGCGTGAATATACCCAGGTCAAGCGGATACATGTCAGCTCTATGGCCGATGCAAAGAGCAATATGTCCTTCCAGCTTATGTCGGACTATAAGAAAGTAGACGGTTTTTCGTACAACTGTCCGACTAACGTAGTCGCCGGCCATGGAGCACTGGCTTCAATCAGCAAAGCTGTTGTCGACCTTGGCTGCCGCAGGGCTCTGATTCTTACCGACTCAGGAGTCAATAAAGCAGGGCTGGCGCAGTTGGTGAAAAATGGCCTGGCCGATTTCTGTGTGGGCATCTATGACAATATCGCATCGGACCCCGACCTGGAAACAGTGGATGCAGCTACTGCCGTGGCCCGCGAACTGAAGGCGGATTGCATCGTCAGCGTGGGTGGCGGCAGCGTTATCGATACCGCTAAAGGGGTCTGTGTGACCTTGAAGAACGGCGGCAAGGCGAATGACCATCTGAATATGCTGGTGCTTACCGAGCCGCAGACCCCGCACATCGCCATTCCAACAACTGCGGGAACCGGCAGCGAAGTGACAAATATAGCTGTACTCACAAGCAAGGGTGCTGGACGCAAACTCTTCATTGTCGACACGCGAATCATGCCTAATGTGGCTATTCTTGACCCGCGCTTCACCATGTCCCTGCCCAAGGATTTAACAGTCACCACCGCCATGGACGCCATGACACATGCCATCGAGGCTATGACAAGCACTATGGCGAACCAGATTTGCGACGGCATGGCATTACATGCCATACGCCTGATCAACGAAAACCTGCCGCTGGTCGTAGCCGACGGTAAGAATGAAAAGGCGCGGCTCAATTTGCAAATAGCCGCCACCATGGCAGGGTGGGCATTCACTATTGCTCAGGTCGGTCTGGCGCATGGTATGGCGCATACTATAGGGACGCTGCACCATGTCCCACACGGGGTAGCCTGCGGCATAGTCCTTCCGAAGGTAATGCGTTATAACGTCGACCATGCGACTGACAAGCTAGCTCAGGTAGCACAGGCTCTGGGCATCACTACCGCCGGCATGACAGAGCATGATGCAGCCCTGGCAGCAGCAGACGCGGTGGAAGCCCTAATGAAAAAGGTGGGCCATCCTATGCGGCTGCGCGAAGTGGGTGTTCCGGAAGAAAACCTGGCCATATGTGCCTTTCATGCCATTGCCGACACGGCTGTCCTATTCAACGGGCGCCCTGTTGGTGACCCGAACGAAGTTCTGCAAATTTACACCCAGGCTTATTAAAACTAACGACCGATATAACAGGGTACTAAATAATTGAATAACTGGTCTCTCAGATGAAGTCTAGTAGGGAGTCATCGGGGACGTGTTCTGCTTATCTGAAAACGCTTTAAAACCATGAGCAGAATAAGAATGAAAGGATATACTACTAGAATCAAGGGTGATTTCTGAATAAAAAGAATAATGGATACTATAATAATCAAAATGGCAGTGCTCAGCCCTGATTTTCGTATTATCAGAAAGAGCACGTAGGCTATTGCTGCCGCAGTTAAAACCTGCCACCATACCAGGGCTAGAAGCACTCCATAAGTCGTCGTGGCACCCAATCCCCCTTTGAATTTCAAAAAGACGGGCCAGTTGTGGCCGACCACTGCGGCAAAGCCGGCAATCATCACTGCTATAAGAGATTCAGTGAGCATTCCGGCAATCAATACAGCCAGCGCTCCTTCGCCTACATCCATTACCACAACCAGCAGAAAAGGAATTACTCCCAGCTTCTTATGAACCACAGAGGCGCTTATCCGGCCGTCAGCCTCTTTACGTAAATCTATCTTCCCCACTAGACGGCCGATGATGTAAGCTGAAGGAATTGAGCCTATTAGATAACCCAGAACTACTGCTACAGTCTCATTTATCAAAGCGGTCTTCCTTGTAGTAAGCTAGAGCCAGCGTCCCGGGACCCGTGGCATAACCCATTATAGGGCTAAAGTCGGTAATGAAAATCTCGACGCAATTATAGTCAGCGGCTATCCTTTCCTTAAGCTTTTTGGCTTCTTCCAACGCATCAGCGTGCATTATTGCCACGTGAACGGGCTGTGAATTGCTTATATCGCCCCTCATTATCCGCAGCATCTTTCTAACCCCATTCTGTTTATTTCTGGCGGCAGCAGCGAAACGAATATGTCCATTCGAGCCTGTTAGAATTGGCTTGATATTAAGCATTGAGCCTATATCAGAGGCAACTTTTGGAATTCTTCCAGTTCTATAAACGAAGCTGATAGTTTCCAGCAGGCCGACAAATTTTACCCGTTCTTTAACTTTCCTGGCAATAGCCACGACCTCATCAAAAGACCTGTCTTCAGCAGCCGCTCGAGCCGCTGCCAGAGCAATGAGACCTTCAGCAGCCGCCACGGTTTCGCTATCCAGGACTTCGATAACTGTCTGAGGCGATTCATCCTTGAATATTTCTTTAGCATTCAGGGCACTGGCGTAGAACATGCTCAACTTGGAAGAAATAGTGATTACCAGGATGTTCCGGGCGTACTTACTGAGTTCCTGGTAGACGCCGATATAGTCCTCAGGTGAAGCCGCAGAACTTTTCCAGAATTCCGGGGCTTTTTCCAGAAACTCATAAGCCTGAGTCGAACTCAGGTCTATAAAGTCTCGATAAATCCGGCCGTTGAATAATATGTTGACCGGGATTATTCTAATCCTGTAGTCCTCAACTTGCTTTTTCGGAATGCAGGCAATGCTGTCGGCAACAATGGCGGTTTCCATCTAAATAGTCCCGGTTAGAGAAAGAAGCAACGCAGGCAATTATAATCAATCGTAAGAGCCAGCGCTATACCCCTTTCCCGGTTCTAACAAAATTGCTATACATCGGATAACGAGGTTATGCTACCACGAGATATAAGTACTGTCAATGATATGTACTTGAAATTCAAGTGTGATGCGTATCAAGATTTGACCCGGCTTGCCTCAAGAAAGTATCCGGATAGTCTTGTTCGAATTTGCCCCAAATACGAGTTTGAAGTAAAATTCATATCTGTATGGCTAAAGTTGAGACCGTAGAATTAGCCCGGATTAGCGTTCGGGGTGTAGTCCAGGGAGTTGGCTTCAGACCCTTTGTCTTCCAGTTAGCCACCAGGCACGGCCTTAAAGGCTGGGTATGCAATACGTCGGAGGACGTAAAGATTGAAGTTCAAGGAGATAGCCGTGACCTGGAACATTTCGTGTCCGAGCTCCAGCATAATGCGCCGCCGCTAGCCCATATAGAAAACGTCTCTGTTACCCATCACCCACCGGCAGACTATACCAAGTTTGAGATCCGGCACAGCGTTGCCGAAGAGGGCAAGTATCAACTCGTGTCGCCCGATATCGCCACATGTCAGCCCTGCCTCAGTGAAGTCTTCACCCCGGAAGACAGGCGCTACCGCTATCCATTCACCAACTGCACCAACTGCGGGCCGCGCTTCACCATAATAGAGGACATCCCTTACGACCGCCCCAAAACAACCATGCGCTCTTTCACAATGTGTCCCGATTGCCAGGCAGAGTATGATAATCCGCTGGACCGCCGCTTTCATGCTCAACCTAACGCCTGCCCCAAATGCGGCCCAAGGCTGGAATTGCTCGACGCCAAGGGGAATCACATCGAAGCCACAGATGTTATCGCCGCTGCCAGCCAGCTTCTTAAACAGGGAAAAATCATGGCTATCAAGGGTCTGGGCGGCTTCCTTCTGGCTTGCGATGCTACCAGTGAAAAGGCGGTACGGCTCTTGCGCCGCAGTAAGAGGCGCCCCTTCAAACCGCTGGCTATAATGGTCGCAGATTTAGGCGAAGCTAAAAAATATTGCCGGGTATCCGAGACAGAAGAAAAACTGCTCACATCGGCGCAGAGCCCAATCGTGCTGCTGCCGTGGAAGTCAGAGTCTACAGTATGCCAGGCCGTAGCTCCGAATTTAAAATATCTCGGCGTGATGCTGCCGTATACCCCCATGCACCACTTATTGCTTAGAGAATCAGGATTACCACTGGTGATGACCAGCGGCAATATCAGCGAGGAGCCGATTTGTAAGGACAACGATGAAGCTGTCAGACGGCTCTCGGGGATTGCCAATTACTTTCTGGTCCATAACCGGGATATATATGCCAGATATGATGACAGCGTAACCGTCGTGGAGAGAGGTGATGTCCAACTCACCCGGCGGGCACGGGGCTATGCGCCGTTTCCTTCCCACCTGACTTTTAAAGCCAAACAGGTGCTCGGCTGCGGGGCCGAAGAGAAAAATACTTTTTGTTTAACCAAAGACAACTACGCTTTCGCAAGCCAGCACATCGGCGATATGGAAAACCTGGAAACCATGGAGCACTTCGAAAATACGCTGGCCTTGTATAAAAAACTGTTTCGTATAGAACCTGAAATCGTTGCCTACGACCTCCATCCCGAATACCTTTCCACTAAATATGCACTTGAGCTGGGTAGCCAGTCCAGCCATCTTAAGCTGGTTCCGGTGCAGCACCATCATGCCCACATCGTAAGCTGCATGGCGGACAATAAAATTGAGTCTCCGGTTATCGGCGTGGCTCTGGATGGCACCGGCTACGGCAGCGACGGGCGCATCTGGGGCGGGGAATTTCTGGTCGCGGATTATAAGGGCTTCAAAAGGATGGGACATCTGGAGTATTTACCCTTACCCGGTGGAGCCGCCGCTATAAAAAGGCCGTATCGAACCGCCATAGGCTATCTACTCAAACTACTGGGAGAAGACTCACTAAACCCGAAGCTGGCTTTCTTAAAACGAATCCATGCTGTCGAAATCGAGCTTATCAAGCGACAGCTCCAGGCCGGCCTTAATTCACCGCTGAATTCAAGCATGGGGCGTCTCTTCGATGCCGTTTCCGCCCTGATAGGCATCAGGGGCGAAATAGACTACGAAGGCCAGGCAGCCGTTGAACTTGAGATGGCAGCTTACGACGACATAGATAAAGTCGGCGATAAAGGCTATCCTTATTCCATAATCGAAAATGACGGCGTAAACGTAATCCAGCTTAAAGAGCTATTCGCAGCCATAGTCGAAGATTTGTATCAGGGCGTGTCTAAAGCCACGATATCGGCAAAGTTCCATAACACCGTAGCTCATATGATATTTGACATGTGCCGGTTGATAGCTAAGAATACCGGCATCAACCAGGTAGCTTTAAGCGGCGGCGTCTTCCAGAACCGGCTGCTATTCAGGAAAGTTGTACCGCTGCTTGAATCGGCTGGCCTTTCCGTGCTGGTCCATAAGCAGGTGCCGTGCAATGACGGCGGCATCTCTCTAGGCCAGGCTGTAGTCGGTAATTTCAGTTGAGAGGAAAAATATGTGTCTAGCTGTTCCAGTAAAAGTTGTTTCAATAGAGGGTAATGAAGCCGAGGTAGAAATCGGCGGCGTAAGACGTCGGGTCAGTATAGTACTCACTCCGGAAGCCAGAGTTGGTGACTATGTCCTGCTCCACACCGGCTACGCCATAAACGTCATCAATGAAGCCGAAGCGCAAGAGACCCTGAAGATATTAGAAGAGATGGCAAGTTTAGATGAAATTCATTGACGAATTCCGTGATGTCGAGCTGGCCAAAAAGCTGGTAAACAGGATAAAACAGCTATCAACCAGACCGACCAGATTGATGGAGTTCTGCGGGGGGCATACCGTTTCCATCATGAGAAGCGGTCTCCGCCAGCTACTGCCACCCACGGCACAGATGCTCTCCGGCCCGGGCTGCCCGGTATGCGTCACGGCCAATGCCGATATAGACAAGGCGATTGCTCTGGCAAGCCTGCCAGACGTCATAATCACCACCTTCGGCGATATGATGAAAGTACCCGGCAGCTACTCTAGCTTGCAACAAGCCAGAGCTGCAGAAGCGGATATACGCATCGTCTATTCAACTCAAGATGCACTACAAATTGCCAGAGACAACCCGACACAGTCAGTCATCTTTATCGGCATCGGCTTCGAGACCACCGCCCCGACCATCGCTGCTTCTGTACTTCAGGCGGAAAATGAAGGAATCAAAAACTACTACGTCCTCTGCCTGTCCAAACTGTGCCCGCCGATAATGAAAGCCCTGCTTGATTTAGGTGAGCTCAAGCTGGACGGCATCGTCTGCCCCGGACATGTCAGCGCCATAATCGGCTCCCGCCCCTATGAATTCATACCCCGCGACTACGGCGTTGCCTGCGTCGTCTCCGGATTCGAGCCGCTGGACATACTGCTCTCAGTGGAGATGCTGGTGGAGCAAATCGAAAGCGGTAAACCAAAGGTGGAGATAGCCTATCGCCGCAGTGTAAAGCCTGAAGGCAACAAAACGGCATTGGAGGTGATGGACCGCGTTTTTGAAGTTAACAGCGCCGACTGGCGGGGCATAGGTGTGGTGCCGGCCAGCGGGTTAAAAATAAGGAATAAATTCGAGCGCTTCGATGCCGAGCAGGCTTTCTCAATCACATTGGAGCCCGTCCGAGAGGCAAAGGGCTGCATATGCGGCGACATACTACGCGGTGTAAAGACTCCTAACGACTGCAAACTATTCCGCAAGGTCTGCTCCCCGGAGCATCCGGTGGGACCTTGCATGGTATCTTCTGAGGGCTCCTGTGCCGCCTATTATCAATATGAAACTGTTTAGGCAACCTCACCCCCTTAATCCCCCTCTCCTTACAAAGGAGATGGGGCAGGTGGATAGATTGCAGGTGACCTCTCAATGTGGGTCTGATTATGAATGATGAAACCATCTTGCTGGCTCACGGCAGCGGCAGCCGGCTCAGCCATGACCTCATTGAGAAAAATGTACTGCCGCCGCTAAATAATCCGCTATTAGCCAAGCTGGATGATTCGGCGGTTTTCGACCTCAGCGGTCGCCTCGCCTTCACCACCGACAGCTACGTGGTCAGCCCCATTTTCTTCCCCGGCGGCGATATCGGTAAGCTGGCTGTCTGCGGCACTGTTAACGACTTGTCTATGAGCGGAGCTGCGCCGCTTTATTTAAGCCTTTCCTTCATAATAGAAGAAGGCTTAACAATTGGCGAACTGAAAAAGGTGGTTGGTTCCATAAAAGCTGCGGCTGAAGAAGCTGGGGTGAATATAGTCACCGGCGATACCAAGGTGGTAAACCGCGGCAGCGCCGATAAGCTGTTCATTAATACTTCCGGCATCGGCATCATACCTGAAGATATAGATATATCAGGAGCTAACGCCAAAGTGGGCGACAAAATTATCCTCAGCGGTACCATCGGCGACCACGGCATTGCGGTAATGAGCCAGCGCGAAGGGCTCAAGTTCTCAGTGCCGGTTCAAAGCGACTGCGCCCCGCTGAACAAACTGGTGTCGCAGATGCTCGAAGCCTCATCAAAAATTAACTGTCTGCGTGACCCGACGCGAGGCGGCTTAGCCACGACGCTTAATGAATTCGCCCGGCAGTCAGGAGTCGGCATCAGGATTGAAGAGGAGAAGATACCGGTTCGCGACGGTGTACGAGCTGCCTGCGAGCTTCTCGGTTTCGATCCACTCTATGTTGCCAACGAAGGTAAGCTGGTGGCTATAGTAGCGCCAAACAATGCCGGGAAAATTCTGGCTAAGATGAAGCGGAATAAGTATGGTACCGAAGCTGCCATCATCGGTGAGGTAACCGATGAGCATAAAGGCAAGGTCATATTGAAGACACGGCTTGGTGCCTCCCGCATCGTCGATATGCTCAGCGGCGAACTGCTACCCCGCATTTGCTAAATACTGTCAGTCCTCCCACTAGTTGCATACCTAAGCATGGTAATTTACGCATAAACTTTTGACATTGGTTTATCGTTTCTAGTTTAGAAAGGAGGTCTCCAAATGCAAGCCTATTGTGTCAAGTGCCGCACCAAAAGAGAAATGAGCAACCCGAGGGCAGTCAAGATGAAAAACGGTAAGCCGGCTACCCAGGGTGTCTGCCCTAGATGCGGCACTAAGATGTTCCGGATTGGTCAGGGCTAAACATCCAACCTGTCAGAAATGAGAAGCTGGGTATCTTGAAGACACCCAGCTTCTCATTTTCGAATAGCATCTAGGGAAAAATCTCACACGCTCTTCTGCGCTTTATCGCCAGTCTTGGCCGCGTAGAATCTATAGGCACCCCGACCCTGCTCCTTAGCCCGGTACATGGCGGTGTCGGCATTCTTCAATAAGATTTCAATTTCTTTCCCATCCTCTGGGTAAACAGCAATGCCGATGCTGGTTGTGATATTGAGCTGGTGACCATCAAAAACAAGTGGCTCTCGAAAGACATCCAAGATTCTTTGGGCCAATCTGGCGGCATCGCTTGGAGTGGAGACTTGTGGTAACACCAAAACGAACTCGTCTCCACCGATACGGGCAATCGTATCGCTCTTACGGGTAACAGTTATCAATCGCTCTGCAACGGATTTCAGTAGCTGGTCACCGACAGCGTGTCCCATAGTGTCATTAATAACCTTAAATTGATCCAAATCAAGCATTAATACGGCCAGTCTGTTACCACTACGCCGTGATAGAGCCAATCCCATGGTAAGACGGTCGCTCAACAATGTCCTGTTAGGCAGGCCGGTCAGCGAGTCATGTGTGGCCATTTCAGCAAGTTTTTGCTCGTACTGCTTATGTTCGGTAACGTCACGGCTGACCGACCGAAATCCGATAATCTTCCCCTCTTTGTTTCGCAGAGGAGAAACCGAATTTTCTAAGAATATTTGCGTCCCATCTTTTCTAACGGTGACAAAAGGATACGATTGCAGTGGCTCACCTGTTTTATAGACTTTATTCCAGGCCTTGTATACGCTCTTTATATCCTCTTTGGGCACGTATTCCCGATAGTTCATTCCCATTAACTCTTCCTCGGAGCGTCCGAATTGACGACAAGCTGCTTTATTGACGAAAGTGATATTACCAGCCCGATTTATCTCATAGTAGCCTTCCTCTATCTCCTCCAGTATGGTCCGATATTTCTCCTCCGACCGCCTTAAAGCTTCCTCCATCCGCACACGCTCGCTAACATCATGGCTGACTCCACGAAAGCCGACTATCTCACCTTTCTCGTTGCGCATAGGCAAAGCTACGAGTTCACCCACTCCAGAGCTGCCATCTTTGCGAACGAATTTGAAAGTAATGGCTTTGGTTGGCTGACCTGTAAGATAGACCTGCTTAAAGGCCTTATAAATTCTTTCGACATCGTCACTGGCGTTGGTGACCTTGAAGTTCATACCTATCAGCTCTTCCACCGTATATGCTACGCTGCGGCAGAAGGCATCGTTTACGAAGGTGTAATTGCCAGCCAGGTCAACTTCAAAATAATCATCGTGCGTCTCGTC
>Ga0315279_10009210_pt1 | contig 11818 bp, 9 predicted proteins | sample YL17G06_20_MG_FD_203694 | JGI IMG/M metagenome (GOLD analysis project Ga0315279, IMG submission 203694) | Sediment microbial communities from Yellowstone Lake, YNP, Wyoming, USA - YL17G06_20 | ecosystem: Environmental > Aquatic > Freshwater > Lake > Sediment | place: USA: Wyoming | collected...
GAGAGAAAAAACTCGGACTTGGAACCGCAATAACTGACGGCTTCAAAGCATTCCTCCTAATGAAGCATCCACCGAAATGCATTGTCACGATGGACGCTGACTACTCGCACAACCCCAAGGAAATCCCAAAGCTGATAGCTCCCGTGCGCGAAGGATGTGACCTTGTTGTCGGAAGTAGATATTGCCCAGGCGGCGCCACACGCGAATGGAGCGTCGGGCGAATGGTAATAAGCAAAGTCGCGAACCTAATCACGAAACTCAGAATAGACGCCGAAATATCAGACTACACCAGTGGAATGCGATGCTATTCAACGAGACTTGTCAGTGACATGATAAAGGACCTGCACAGCCGTACCTATGAAATACAAATAGAGACCATAAGACAGGCACACATGAGAAGATTCAGAATAATGGAGACTCCTATAGTTTTCGTCAACAGAAAAAAAGGCAAATCGAAATTGTCCATAAACGAGATCAAAGACTTTCTCTCCTACATTCTTCCGTTCAACCGAAAATACTGACCATCACGCTACTGTTTCTTTCAATATTCAGTACTGAACTGAAAACGGTTCATACGAACCACGTCGATTCCACGGCTACGCTGACATTGTCAAGTTCTTTGCGTGATGCAGTTATCCAAAATGTGTCACAAGAGTTTTTTACAGTAAATGTTATTAGAATGTCTGCAAAAGTGGCTTGATTGACCATTAAGAAGAAAGAGATGGTGAGCTGTTCTTGCAGTGGGAGGAGCTGTCACATTCAACGCACGCGCACGCTAGCGACTGCTCCAATGCTTTCCTAGGCAACCTCATATCAGAGAGAAAGCGACTGGACGCTTCAGAGCTTTCGTGGCATTCTGATTGTTGAGGTGAAATAACCTGCTCAGTCGTCTCAGAACGCGGGTTCGCAATCTTGGATTCTCTCTTGAGATTCTTGAGGATCGCTTGGGACGCAAAATTCCTAAGTTGAATATTTCCCTGAGTTCGTTCATTCTGATGATGGCGATTCTTGCCTATACGGTGGTTTTCTCAGTTTTCACTATTTTGAGACATTATGATTTCCAATCAAGTGGGTGGGATCTAGGAATATACATGCAGTCTCTTTACACGACGAGCTTCCATGGTCGGCCGCTCAGTTACACAATTGAGCAATTCACACAAAACCCGAGCAATCTCTTCTTTGGGGTCCATTTCTCGCCACTTGTCTTTTCACTGGTTCCGCTTTACAGATTAGCTCCATTCGCTGAAACGCTTCTGGTTTTGCAGAGTTTCGTGATAGCGCTTGGTGCCTTTGGCTTGTACAAGCTGACTTATTTCATTCATGCGAACAGATTTGTTTCTCTATCGCTGGCTACCTCCTACCTTCTGTGCACTCCGTTGCAAGCCGTTAACTGGTTTGATTTTCACATACAGGCTTTCATTCCAATCTTTTTCTTTATGATGTTTCTTTTCTATGTCGAGAAGAAGTACGTTTGGTCGTTCGTGTTCTTCTTGCTGACCATTTCAACGATCGAGCTCATGCCTGTTCTTTTGTTCCCATTTGGAATTTACTGCTTATTGAACAATCACAAGAACAAGAAGGCAATAATTTATGGTCTGAGCATCATGGCCTTATCGATATTGTGGTTTCTGCTCGGGGCATACGTTAAGGCTTTGATCAACCCCATGTCCTCATCAACTTTTGGTGCTTGGAGCATTTGGGGAAATGGGTATTTGCAGATCTTGGGAACGATCGTGACGCGGCCGCTTGATGCTCTAATATATCTTTTTACCGTTTCTCCGCTAGAGAAAATTCTCTATTTTATTTGGCTGATGGCGCCTTTGCTTTTCTTGCCGCTCTTCGCGAGAAGAGAGTTTGTTCTGCTCGTGACGCCGTGGATAGTAATGGTTTTTCTGTCGACGTACGTCGGCTATTTTACAAATCAATATGCAGCTTTTGTGGTTCCTCAATTGTTTATAGCGGCAGTGTATGGACTGAAGCAGCTGTCAAAATCTGTTGAGAATATCGAATTCAAGAAGTCCCTTCTGATGCGCTATTCTAAATGGATGCTTTGGGCAGCCATCGCGGCATTCATTCTTGTAGGACCCTTTGCCATCGAGTCGCAGGCAAGAGGCGTTTACATCCATGGTCTTCCGCAAGACACTGCCAACAAGGCTGCGTTAAGAAACGCACTTCAGCTGGTGCCTGACCAGGCTTCAGTCTACACAACGTTCAGAATAGAGCCTCACTTAGCTAACAGGTTGCGGATTTACGCACAATCCGTCCCTGACATTGCGCCCGATTTTATCGTCCTTGACCTGAAGCTTCCAGATTCGAGCATCTCACTAGAGACGCTAGGAGGACCTGGGATAGTTGGCGCAGATGACCTCTTGAACGAGTACAATTACACGTTGATATTTTCAGATGATGGCGTCCTCGTATACAAACTAGGTGCTAATTCAGGCTCAGCCAATCAATCTATCGTCCTCACGTTCAACTACAATGACTTAGCTTTGGATTTTGGCACCCTAACAAGTGATGGTTCTTCGCAGAGCGGCTATGTTCTGACGCACCGAATAACCGACTCGTCTTATGGGTTTTGGCATGGACCCTACGCTGCTTTGCCTCGAGGTCAATATGAAGTTACGTATCGGCTAAGGAGCGACGGCGTTCCTGACGGCCACCTGTTGACGCTCGATGTAACGTCAGATTTAGGTCAGACTTTGCTTGCGAGAAAGTACGTTTACAGCCATGATCTGGAATCAGACATTTGGCAGAACCTGACATTACGGTTTGAGACGGATGAGCCGAGAGTTTTTGTTGAGTTTAGAGGCACTTTTGCCGCGAATTCGACGACGAAAAAGTTGGATTTCATCGAAGTCAGACAGTGCTCATCGTCAGCCAACGCAACGTTTGGCACAACCGATTTCAATCACGGGGATATGACCGTTATGGATGGAAATCTTACGTCTTCTGACGTTACATACCGCCGAAACACTGATCCGACCGCGTTTTCTTTCGCGTCTTATGTCGAGGCGCCAGCCGGAAACTACAGTGCTGGATTATGGCTCAGGCTGGACTCTTTTTCTCAAGGACAATTTTTCTCTCTGACCGTCCATGATCTCGACGAAAACGAGTTAGCTCGAATGGAAGTGTCTGTAGCAGACTTCAGCGGAAAGGAGTCATGGGCATATTTTTCTTGCAGCTTTGTGGCAAACAGCACCAATACCTTTCTGGAAATCATAGGTAAAGCTGACGGTTCTGTGTCAATGTCATTTTCCTATCTCGAACTGAGAGCTCTTGAGGAGGCTTAGCTGGAAGACGCGGCGCAAGATGGTTGCTGATAAGTGTTGAAAATAGCTGTTTGTTCGCCCGTGAGCCTGACTAACTTCAGCGGAGCAGCAAAATTCCTGATTGAAGCGGCTAGGCTGATGAATCGTTATGGTCATGACGTGAACGTTTCCGCCTTGCCTTTCGGGCCAAACAAGACCATCAGCGTGTCAGAGGTCCAGAACTTCCTTTCTCCTGTTCCGTATCATGAGACGAAACACCTTATAGCGAATGCCGATGTTACATACGTCAACTATGCTCCTTTCATCTGGCGGAACATACGGATAAAAGGGACGAAGATCGCGGGACTCCACACACATTTGCTACTTCCAAATCAGCACATAGTCGAAACTCTTTTGCACCCTGTCAAAGCCGGCTGCGACTGGTACACAAAAGCAACAAGCTTCGCTGCTGCAATGCCCGCGATAAAAGCCGACATAATGTCCTTCGATGCAGCTCACGTTCCCATGGGCAACTTCAGCTTACCTGGTTTGACCAGGCTGTACAAGATACCCTTATGGATCGACTTCAAAAAAATCCCCGCTGGTGTCCCGAGCAAGGCAGACAAATTCACAGTTTTGTTCGTCGGGAGAAAGACTTGGGAAAAGGGTTGGTTCACATTCTGCAACATGTCTTCAATACTCAAGCGAAGAGGTTACGACTTCGAGTTTCTGTGCACTGGCAAAGGAAACGAAGGTGTTCGTGGACTTGGGTTTCTAAGTGAAGATGAACTGCGACGAGTATATCAGCGGTCACACATAGTTGTGTATCCGTCAATTGCTGACATGTTTGGCTTGGTCATCCTCGAAGCAGCATCTTACGGAGTGCCCGTTGTCACGACACCCATTGAGGTTCACAGAGAACTTGACCTGCCCCTCCTGTATGGTCGAACCTCAGCAGAATTTGCAGAAACAGTGCTGCGAACTTGCTCAATCTGGAAAGAGAATCCTGATGAATATTACGCGTGGTGCAAAAGTCTACGATTCGCAGCGAGAAAGTATGATGTTAACAAAGTTTTCCCATTGTTTGAGAGAATGATAAAGAACACGGCAAACAAAGAGGAATCCAGAACCGAGCCACTCGGTTCTGCGGGGTGGAACGAGCCGACCGTATCCTTTGGTTACAAGAGTGAGGAGCTGTCAAGGAACCAGCGTATCAAGGAATTGAATTGGGCAGCAGCAAGCCTGCAGAGGGTTCTTGGAGGAATGGCTCTTGATATCGGGGGTGGAAAAGGCTACGTTGCAACGCTTCTCAACGAAATTGGCTGTAAGGCGGTCGGGCTCGATATTAAGCCAAGCTTCGTCCAGCAAATGATTAATGCAGGTTTGCCTGCTGTGCTAGCCGACGGAGGAAAACTGCCTTTTCGATCGTCGACCTTTGATCTCGTGACATGCTTCGAAATGCTGGAGCACGTCGCCAACCCTGAAGGCGTTTTGGAAGAGATTAGCAGAGTATTGAGAAAGAAAGGTCTTCTTGTTTTGACTACGCCAACCGCAAACCCCATCAACACAGTGGTCGACTCCGTCCGTGGCGAAAAAACACACATATCCGAGATGCCTTGGCGCGTTCTAGTCAACCTTGTCAGGAAGCATTTCAACAAGGTAGCGTGCAAACCGATTCTCTCGCTTCCCATTCCTCCTTCACTGTTTGGTCGGTACCACTGGTTTGAGACGGATATTCTAGCCAATCATGTTTGGGTCTGCTGTGAGAAGTAGCTAAATGCCCGTGTTAACTGTCTGTAACTGGGGTGCATGGGGTTGGTGGGGTCCGGGAGGGTCGATCTGCTTTTCCTTCTTGATCCCCTGGAGAGCCTTCACGATCCAGCGCGCGCTTGAATCGAGAGCCTGAACAAAAAGGTCAAGTTGGATGCTCTGATGTGAATCTCTTATTCTGGTGAACTTAAAGTGCGAGATGCTGCTTTGCGATATCTGGGTTTAGCTTCTATAATTATGAACAAGTTTATCAGAGGAACGTACCCGTACCTGACTCTAATGATCACATTTGCTTCCGTCAAAGAGGCAGCAAGAATATTGTGCCATGCATGTGGCGTAAGGTGTCTTTCATCTCCAAATTGCTTCCAGGGATACCGATCGGATGGTACGCTATGCACCAGATAATGGGCAACTCTTAACTGCTCTTTGAACAGTCTGGCTATCTGCTCGTCAGAAAAGTGTTCAAGGAATCCTTGGCTGTAACAGACGTCGAAAGATCCGTCTTGGAACGGCATGGAAAACGCGTCTGTCAGCACCAGTCTTGCCTTTGCCTTGGAGTTCGTAATAGTGCTCCAGGCGTTCATTGCAACTTCTCTGCTGGAATCCACGGCGACCACGTCCTTTATGAAAATACTGAGAAAAACACTTTGAACTCCTCTGCCCACACCGACTTCGATGGCTCTCTTGGGACGCCTGAGAAGAATAATAAACAGGTACCTCAGATGCACTAAGATGTCCCAAAAAAAGAAGAATTTGCTCGCTGGTTTACTGTAAACATCCCCCCATGTTTTGTCATTTTCTGCCCTTTCGTCAAGCACCTTTTTTTTCGTGCGGAGTTTCAATAAGAACGAAATCATCTTTTTGTGTCATCCTTTAGTCTTGGTTCCAGATGATGAACTTTTCGCTTAGTAGCATCGTCCTCTTAGTTTTGCGTTCCATTTGAATGTCAACGTTTTGCGTCAGACTGCGATTTGGCAGTCCAATTTGTGTTCTTATGCATGACGGGATTACACTAGCTTTTGAGCAAACCAGATATGGGGCCTTTTCCAGAAGTGGTTAAATCCTCGTGTCAATCAGTCTCTAACGATGGTGCGTGGTATCGCTGGTGGGTTCCGGAAGTGTTGATCTTCTTTTTCTTCTTGATCCACTTGAAAGCCTTCACGGTCCACTAATGCCTGCCTATCTCATAGCGAAAGAACTGAAGAACAGGTTCAACATCGTTTTCGTGTCACCAACAATCGACAAAAATGCCGCCAGCCTTCTGGAATCACACGGCATAGAGACGCTCAACCTGCACAAGCATCTTCGTTTTTCAGGTTCCATGCTGACTCTGGAAGCTTGGTTCAGAAGAACCATGCTGGAACTCACAAGGTCAGACTGCATAATAGTCAATTTCTCGCAGTGTTTCTTGGCAAACGCACATGTATATTATGCGCAAGGTCCCATCACCCGGGCTCTAGATGACATAATCACCGAGACGAAAAAGACATATGCAGTAGCGTACAGGTTTCTGAGATGGTTTCTGGTTCGACGCGACAAAGCCTTCACTAGAGAGCTTGCGGAAAGATCGAAGATATTTGTCGCAAACAGCAGCTTCTGTGCAAGCATGTACAGGGATTGGGGTTTCCCAATCAACAAGATCATATTTCCTCCTCTGGATTGTACGCTTTTCAGGCCTGCAGTTACCTGTCCGAAAGGAGACTACGTGTTAACGTACGCTGGCAAGGAAACGAAATACTCAATTCTTAAAAAAATAGCTGAGGCAGGCGTGCGAGTCAAAACCTTCGGTTCCAAGACACCTTACGTTTCAAAAAGCCTCTACAGACAGCCGAATATGGAGTTCTTAGGAAAGATTACTGATGAAGAACTCGTGGATCTGTATTCCAACGCCCTGTTCACACTTGCGGCGTTCACGCATGAACCATTCGGCTATGTTCCCATCGAAAGCATGGCTTGCGGGACGCCCGTGCTGACCTACAACATGCAAGGTCCGGCGGAAAGCGTGATCAATGGGCAAACAGGATGGACAGCGGAGAACGATCAACAACTTACTGAAACAGCCATCACGATTTGGAAAAATGGCTACGCCCCCAGTTTCAGGACAAATTGTCGAAACCGGGCTCTAGACTTTGACGCAAAAGCCATTGCTGATGAGTGGCGGCAACTGATTGAGCCTTTCACAGAAGATCCTTCGTCGTTCAACTCAGGTCTTTCAAATTCCCATTTCGGAACCTCCGAACAATCCCCGAACTATAGATCACCGCAATGATTATCCTAACGCGCGCGCTTTGACAAAACAGTGTTCATGAAAAGGATCGCTGAAGTGGTCGAAAAAATTGCAGGCGGAGAAAAACCCAAACATCTCTGTAATCGTTCCAACACTCAACGAAGAAAGGAACATACGGACGTTTTTGGAATCCTTGGGTCAACAGCCTTCAGTAGATTTCGAAACCGTAGTCATCGATGGCGGAAGCAAAGACGGCACGTCAAGGATCGCGAAGGCGCACAACGCAAAGATAGTGGTCTTGCCAGGATACGGCGAATTTATTTCAAGGAACATCGGTGCAAAAATCGCCAAAGGCAGCCTAATATTATTCACGTGTGCGGACATCATCTTTCCAAAAAATGTTTTCCGAAAAATAGTTGACAAATTCGAGAAATATCCACAACTCATCGCGTTAAGCGGACCTGGCCTTCCATTTGACACACCTTTCATAGGAAGAGTCGAATGTGCGATTTACGATCTTTTCAGGTATTTTCTAGCGAAGCTTCCTAAGCCTCTGAAAAGATTCTTAACGAGCACCAATTTCCTCGTGGTCAGAAAAAGCTATTTTGAGAAGACGGGTGGCTTCCTCACGGATGACATTAACGCCGACGGACTCATGGGCAGAAAACTGCTAGACTTGGGCGAAGTTGATTTTTTCATGGACACGAGCGTATACGCATCTGGACGCCGCATGAAAAACATGGGGTTCATGGCTTTCAACAGGCACTACTTGTACGCTCTGGAGAACGTTTTCTTCTTCACTTCTAACTTCGGACTCACCAAATCAATCAAACTGAGTTCCAGAATGAAACACCGCAAGATGCACGAAGTCTAACACAAATCGTCCAAGGAACCGAAAAGAGACCTTGTCACATATCTGACACAGGTGCCCCAGCAGCAAAAAAAGCTAGGGGGATGGAGGTAGGCTGCTCATCGCTGTTTTCAACCCTAAAACATACTCTCAGACCACAATGCCCTCAGAGAACACGAACCAACCAGCTCAATACCCTACGCAAAAGAGAAACGTATTCCACATCCTCCCGATGAAATCAGAACCCTCGACCAGTCTGTCTTCAGTTTTCCGCGTTGAACGCAACAGAGAAACTAAAATACCCGTTACAAAACCACTGTAATGGAGAGAAATGTCAGACCGAACCCGCAGTTTTGTTCAAGAACAATTCCACCAGTATTACACACAATGCTTTGAAGAAGTTGACATAAAAAGCGGGTTCGAAGAACGCGAATTCGCAGCTCTCTTGATGAAAGACCGAATCATGATTAGACACAAGAGCTTCCAAAACAGAAAAGAACTTCACAGTTTCCTACGTTCGACGACACCCTCAGACATGTACTATTCAAGCGCATATTATGAACAACCCGATGCTCCCGACATGGCTTCCAAAGGCTGGATCGGCGCCGACCTAGTCTTCGACATCGACGCAGACCACATACCCACATCCTGCAATAAGATACATGACACATGGACATGCATCAAATGCGGATTCAAGGGAAGAGGAGAACGACCACAAAAATGTCCATCATGTGACGGAGAGAAATTCGAGGAAAACACATGGACATGCGAAGAATGTCTTGCTTCTGCCAAAGCGGAAACAACAAAACTGCTAGACATACTCTCAAAAGACTTCGGATTTTCCAAAAAGAACACTCACATATTCTTCTCAGGCCATCGCGGCTACCACGTCCACGTCGAAGACGAGACCGTCAAGAACCTCGACTCGATGGCTCGAAAAGAAATTGCCGACTACGTCACCGGCTTGGGGCTTGACACCAATCTTCATACACTTGGAGATGATAAGTCAGAGACAACCGATCTGAAAAATATCGGCTGGCACGGCAGAATAGTCCAAGGAATATCCAGCATCGTTCTCAACAGCGAAATTAAAGACCTACAAAGAATCGGATTGAGAAGGAACATTGCTGAAATCATAGTCAGGAACAAAGACACAATGTTGAAAAATCCGTTTGCTGCGAGGCCCCAGGGATTGCCGAAAGGATTCGGAACGGAAACCTACAGAAAAATGGTTGAGCATTCGAAAAAATCTCTGTCGGCAAAGGTAGATACAGTTGTAACCACAGACATTCACCGACTTATCAGGTTGCCCGGCACGCTACATGGAAAGACTGGTTTCAAAAAAGTGCAGATCCCGAGTGAGTCTCTAGCAAGCTTCGACCCCTTCAAGAATGCAATAGCCTTTAAAGAAGGAGCTGCAAGAATTCTTGTGTCAGACGCACCCGAATTCAGGCTGAACAACGAACAATTCGGACCCTTCAGAAACGAAAAAGTGGAACTGCCGACGCCTGCAGCTTTATTGTTAATATGCAAGAAGAAAGCGGAGATGGCAACGTAAATGTACGATGAACTGTATCATGCCTGGAAATCTGAAACGGAAAAAACAGAACTTGACAAGCTTCCCCCTGACTTTTACTCTAGAATTGCAGATTACATGAAGAAACTCAAAGAAGAGGGCCGGATGCTGGACAAAAGAACCTTGAAGACAACTCTTCTAAAGAAGGAAATGCAAAACGCAAGAATAATAGTTCAAAGGCTGATTCAGATACGCTACCGCAAAATCGTCGCCAAGATTGCTAAAAGCGAGGATATTGTTCAAGAAACGATGACGCCAGAAGAAAAAGCGATCTGCTCAAAGATCTTGACTTCGTCAGAAGCGGTACATTCGTTGGCCAAAGAAGTCATTTGGGGAGAAACACTGAAGACCAAGATCGAGGTTGAACACAAAAGGGCCGCACTCCGCTTCCTGAGAGAGGTCCCTGCGGTAATCGGCTCCGACATGAAGACTTATGGTCCGTTCAAAGTCGAGGACGTAGCAACTATGCCTGTAGAGAATGCTAAGATTCTCGCGAAACAAAACCTAGCAGAAAAGTTGGAGACAAACTAGACCGTTTTTCAATTAGAATTCCGAGGGACTGACACGCTTGACGCTTGTGTCAGGTCGTATTTAGATATCCTCGTCCTTGTCATCAACGCGCGGCTGGCCATTATCACAAGCGGATAAGCCATTATCCAACTGACAGAATACAGTTGACCATAATAGTCATGAAAGGTTGTAATCTGACCGCCGTTCAATGCGATCATGTAGAGTGTGACTATTCTTAACCCGTTGATCAGATATGTGATTATTGCACCGAAGATGAAATAAACAAGCTTTTCTTTTCGCGGGATGGCGCTACTCTTCAGAAAAAGCGCTATTGTGATGGAGTAGATCAGGAGGCTTTCAATGCCTGAACAGGGCCATGCGATCTTGAAGCCGACAGCGCTTCCGTGAAGGGGTTGAGCAATGAGAACCGGCAGAGAACCCTCTTGTGGAGTATACGAGTAGCTGATGCTCGTTCTGAACCCCATCAGGTCGAGGATTCCTGCTGCGAGCATGGTCGCTGTGGGGACAAAAATCTGGAAAGGAGTGAACTGTCCGAAGGGATAAATATTATTTATCGTATAAATCGCTCCAATGGCTCCAAGGAAAACTGTGGTGATCGAATAGTTCTTCAGATTGACGATTCCGAACTCCATAATCGCGATGTTCACAAAGAGAACAGTAAAGAACAAATATTCAATTGCTAGAGGCATGAGATTGGCGAAGGGGACGCCAGCTCTCTGGGCAAACTCCAAAAAGATATTGTTCCAGCCGAAATAATTGGAGCCAATCACATAGATTGTGGGAAGAGTGAAGGACAGAGCGAAGAGTGCCGTTCTTGCCGACTTTAGTTTTGACAATTGTGTGTGCAACTCATTATTATTCAATATTGTTTCCAGAAGCATCAGCCAAAGGAAGAACAGATAATATGTTCTTCCTTCCCATGTCATTTCGAAGCTTTGAGGATATAAAAAGTACAAGATTCCAAACGGTATTGCAAATGACAAGATGGGAAGACATTTCATCAATATTCGAACGTATGTGTTTGTCTTCAACTCAGTCGCAGGCATCCGTTTTCCTCGAAATGAGACAATGTGACATTTTCAAAGCCTAAATATAGCAGGTGAATGTGCAATATTTAAGTGGTGGTGTTCGACAGCTGAAACTCAATGTCGGATGCGGAGGAAGCAGATACGCATTCTACGATCTGAATTGTGACGTAAACTGTGACGTTCAAGAGCCGAGAGTCAGAATTCCGAACTTCGCCCTCAGCGACATATGCAGTCTTCCTTTCAGAGATAACGCATTTCAGAGAATCTATGCATTTAATGTGCTGGAACACGTGGCGAATCATGCCAAAGCCATCACAGAACTGAATCGAGTTGGCAAAGAAGTGATAGTCAGGTCTGACAAGGTCTTCAACTTGGCCAACTGGTTCACGGCAGATCATGACAGTGTGACGATCGAGAAAGCCTTGAGAGCTTTTCCCAAGCCATTAGGGTTGGTTATTAAGATTGTGCGTTTTCCTATAGATCACAGCAAGGTTTTCCAGAAGGCTGTGCACAAGAGTTTTCCAGCGCTCAGAAAAATAGGGTTGCTGGACAATTGGGATTATTATCGGCTTGGGTGATCTGGAG
>Ga0315279_10009212_pt1 | contig 11817 bp, 7 predicted proteins | sample YL17G06_20_MG_FD_203694 | JGI IMG/M metagenome (GOLD analysis project Ga0315279, IMG submission 203694) | Sediment microbial communities from Yellowstone Lake, YNP, Wyoming, USA - YL17G06_20 | ecosystem: Environmental > Aquatic > Freshwater > Lake > Sediment | place: USA: Wyoming | collected...
ACGCCCGGCCGGGCCGACGGCCGCCAGGCCTTCTGGATCGACGGCCGCCTCGTCGGCGACTTCGGCGGCATCGAGTGGCGCACCACGGCCGACCTTAAGATCAACGCCTTCTGGCTCATGAGTTACGTGACCGACCGCTGGACGAAGAACAAGATGAACCGCGTGGGGTTTGATGACGTGGTCGTGGCCACGGAGTACATCGGCCCGATTGCGAAAGGGCCGCCGCGCGCCGCCGGCGCGCCGGCCGCGCCTGGCTCGGCGGGCGGCGCAACCGCGGCCGGCGGCGCGGCCGTAGGCTCGAGCGGCTCTTTCGGCAGGTTTGGCGGCTTGAGGAACAGGTAGTACAGCCGCCCCTCGTTCTGCGCGCGGCCGGCCAGGTCTCCGGCCTCCGGGCCGATGCCCACGTACAGGTCGCACCGGCCGGCGGCGCGGATGGCCCCGCCGGCGTCCTGGTCGAGCGCGAAGAGGCTCAGGGGCACGTCTTCAATCGCCCCGCCGCGGTGCTGTGGCATCGCCGTCGCCACCAGCGCCAGGCACCCCGGCGGATAGATGCGCTTGTCGGTGGCGATCGTGCGGTACGGCGTGACAGGCTCGTTGAGGCACCCGCGGGGCCGGCCGTCGTCGATGACCGCGAAGAAGATGTACCGCGGGTTCCGCCACGTGTACTGCGCCACCTCGCCGGGGTGGGCCTTGAAGTACGCGAGCATGGCCGGGAGTCCGTCGCGTTTGCCGACATGGCCGTCCTTCACCAGTTCCGCCCGCACGCTGTTGTACGGGTGGCCGTTGTTGGCCGTGTAGCCGGCGGTCATCTCGCTGCCGTCGGGCATCCGGAGGCGCACGGAGCCCTGGATCTGGGCCACGTAGGCCTCGAACGGGTCGGCCAGCCACACGAGTTCCTGCCCCGCGTACAGGTTCTGCGTTTCGATGGTCCGCCGGTCGGGCATGGGCGCCAGGGGCGTGCCGTCGGGGCCCTTGACGAGGTCGGCCGGGGGCCTGTAGAGCGGCCAGCGGAACCGCTCGGTCGCCACCGGCGAGGCCTCGAAGATGGGCGTGTAGTAGGCCGTGAAGAGGACCGTGCCCTGGTAATCGCAACCAACGGAGATATATACGTCAAATTGCTCCCGGAGGGCGGCATTCATCTCCTGCGACGTCTTGCCGGAATCCAGCAGGGCCGCGAAGGCCCGGAGGCCGGCCACCGCCTGCTCGTGCGTGACCGCGCCGTAGGGGAACCGCTCGCGGCTGGAGGCCTTCGCCAGGTAGGCCAGGCTGTTGGCGACGGCCTCGCGCAGTCCCGCCGTGTCCGCGCACGCCTGCGTAAAGTCCGGGATCTCGCGCGGGTCGGTGATCCGGCGCAGGGCCAGGGCCCCCGGCGGCAACTGGGCCTCGTAGTTCTTGCCCACGCGCGGCCAGGGCTCCTCGATCTCCTGCGGCTTGTGACAGCCGGCCAGCATCCCTGCCACCAGCACCACCACACCTGCCACTCCAAAGGTTCTCACGGTTCACTTCTCCTTTTGCGCCGGGTCACCGCGCGCTCGGGGCGCCGATTATGGGGCGGTGCAGCGGGGCTGTCAAGCAAGACCGCCACGCGGAGAAGGGATTGAGGTTGCGCTGACCTGGCAGTAGTGTAGGCTGGGGCGCGCCCCCGGGGCGCGGGCGAAAGGGGACCTATCCGCCATGAACCGCGGGAACCTGCCGTGCGGCCGTGCCGCCCGGGCGCGCGTCGGCCGCCGCCTCGCGGCGCCCGTCACGGTGTCGCTGCGGCTTGTCCCGATGCAGGAGGAGTCCGCGCTATGAATCACGCCGCCTGTTACCTTGTCCTGTGCGCACTGGCCGGCACGTTGCACTGCGCTGCGTGCGGCTGCGGCCCGGCGGTGCGGGGGGTCGCCAAGGCGACGCCTCGCGAGATCGTCATCGGCGGCAAGACCGTTGACCCCGCCACGCACGCCATCGTCATTCCCGACCAGCCGACGCCGCAGGAGACGTTCGCGGCCGGGGACCTGGCCGCCCACATCGAGAAGATGACCGGCAAGCGCCTGCCCATCGTGGCCGAGGGGGCGCTGAAGAAAGAGACGCCCATCGTCGTCGGCAAGTGCCTGGGGACCCTGAAGCGCCTGGGCGTGTCCGTTGACTTCGACAAACTGGGCCTCGAAGGCATCGCCATCGAGGCCAAGGGCCCCGCGCTGGTCCTCGCCGGGAACAAGCGCGGCGTCCTGTACGCGGTTTACACGTTCCTGGAGGATTGCTGCGGATGCCGCTGGTTCGCGGCGGGCCGGACGATTGTCCCGAAAGGCGGCTCCTACTGGAGCAAAGAGATCGACGTGCAGGACCCCGCCGGCGCGGAATGCACGGTCATCCCGTCGCGCGGCACGGTGCGCGTGGGGGCGCTTGCGGTCCGCTACGTGCCGCCGGCTGAACTGCGTTCAACGGACTACCCGTGCTCTCGCGACGCCGACTGGGCCGTGCGCAACAAGATCAACGGGACGCAGACCCGCCTGGATGAGGCGCGCGGCGGCAAGGTCTCGTACTCGCACTTCGTGCACACGTTCAACGACATTCTGGACCCGGCGAAGGAGTTCGCGGCCCATCCGGAGTACTTCTCGGAGGTCAAGGGCAGGCGCACGGCCGACCACACGCAACTGTGCCTGACGAACGCGGAGGTCCTGGCGATCGCCAAGGCCGCCGTCCGCCGCTGGATCAGGGAGGCGCCGCAGGCCACGATCTTCTCGGTCTCGCAGAACGACTGGGGCAACTTTTGCACGTGCGCGGGCTGCAAGGCCGTCGCCGACCGCGAGGGCAGCCAGGCGGGGCCGCTCATCGAGTTCGTCAACGCCATCGCCGACGACATCGCCGGGGACCACCCGGACAAGACCCTCGACACACTGGCCTACCAGTGGAGCCGCAGGCCTCCGAGGTCCGTCCGCCCGCGCCCCAACGTGTGCGTGCGCCTCTCGAGCATCGAGTGCTGCTTTGCCCATCCGCTGGATGCGTGCGAGACGAACCGCTCGTTCGTCGACGACATTCGCGGCTGGCACCGGCTGTGCGACCGCCTGTACATATGGGACTACGTCATCAACTACGCCCACAGCCTCATGCCGTTCCCGAACCTCCGGAGCCTCGCGCCCAACATCCGGTTCTTCGTGGCCAACGGCGTCAAGGGGATTTACGAGGAGGCGTGCTACTTTACGAAGGGCTCGGAGTGGGCGGAACTCAGGACCTGGATCCTGGCCAAGACGCTCTGGAACCCCGAGTACGACACCGACCAGGCGCTCTGGGAGTTTCTGCCGGCGTATTACGGCCCGGCGGCGGGGGCGATTCGCGAGTACCTCGATCTCATGCAGCGCCAGGTGGCCGGGCACAAGGACTGGCACGCCCGCATCTTCGACAAGCCCGATGCGCCGCACCTGGGGCCGGAGTTCATCGCCGGGGCGGTCCGCTGTTTCGACCAGGCCGAGGCGCTGGCGGCCGGCGACCCGGTCTTTGCGCATCGCGCGGCGGTTGCGCGGCTGCCCATCCTGTACCTTCAGATCGTGCGGGCCAAGGCGGGCGACGCCGATGCGGCGGCGCTCGTGGCGAGGTTCGAGGCCGTCGCCCGCAAGGAAGGCGTGGCGATGGTCCGCGAGGACGCCGGCTCGGGGGCCCTCGACGTCTGGCTCAAGGCCCAGCGCGAGCGATTGAAGATCGAAGCAGCAAAGTAACCGGGCCCGCCGCGAAAGCGGCGGACGATGCGGCTAAGCGGGCCTACAGCGACTCGGGCTTGCGCGGCAGGTCGCCGAAGTGCCGGCGGACCTGCTGGTCGATCTCGTCGTCGCTGATGCCGGCCACGCGTCCCTCCTCGTATTGCGCGGCGATCCAGGCGGCGATCCGGGCGAGGCGCGGGTCGTCCTTCGGCAGTTCCCCCGGCGCCTCGTAGCGGTCCTGCATCCAGGCCAGGACGCCGGCGGCGCCGCTCTTGTCCGTGAGGCCCACGCGGACGGGGCGGTTCAGCAACCCCGCGGTGTCGAACGGATTGTAGATCTCTTCATTCTTAAGAAGGCCGTCGGCGTGGATGCCGGCCCGGGTGACGTTGAAGTCCCTGCCCACGAGCGGGTAGAGCGGCGGAATCTCGTAGCCGATCTCGGTCCGGTAATAGTCGGCCATCTCGGTGATGACCGGGTAATCGACGCCCTCGGTCTCGCCCCACATCATGGCGTGCTCGACGACGAGGCCCTCGATGGGCGGGTTGCCCGTCCGCTCGCCGATCGACAGCAGGGTCCCGTTGGCCGCGCAGCAGCCGTGCAGCCACGCGGTGGTGGCGTTCACGAGGACCTTGTGGAAGTCGTTGTGGCCGTGCCACTCCATCCACTCGGGGGGCACGCCCGCCTGCCGCCGCAGGCAGTACACGATCTTGGCCACGGAGCGCGGCAGTTGGGCGCCCACGTACGGGACGCCGTAGCCCAGGGTGTCGCACGCGCGGATCTTGACGGGGGTCTCGTACTGCTCGGCCAGTTTCATGAGTTCGGCGGCGAAGGGAATGACGAACCCCTCGAAGTTGGCCCGCGTGATGTCCTCGAAGTGGCATCGCGGCGTGATGCCCTCGTCCAGGGCGGCCTTGACGATGTCCAGGTACAGGTCCAGGGCCTGCCGGCGCGTCCGCCGCAACTTGAGGAAAATGTGGTAGTCCGAGCACGACGTCAGGATGCCCGTCTCGCGCAGGCCCATTTCCTTCACGACATGGAAGTCGCCCTTGACGGCGCGGATCCAGCCCGTGACCTGCGGGAAGTCGTAGCCCAGTTCGCGGCACTTGTCGACGGCCTCGCGGTCCCTCTTGGAGTACAGGAAGAACTCGCTGGCGCGCACGAGGCCCCGCGGGCCGCTCAGGCGGTGCAGGAACTTGAAGAGGTCCACCGTCTGCCCCACGGTGTACGGCGGGCGGGCCTGCTGCCCGTCGCGGAACGTCGTGTCCGTGATGAACGTGTCCTCCGGAATGAACGTCGGCACCCTCTCGTGCGTGAACGGGATCTTCGGGAACTGGTTGTACGGGAAGATGTCGCGGTACAGGTTCGGCTCCGCCACGTCCTCCAGTTTGGGGGCTTTGAGGTCCGTGTAAAACGACTGCGTGTTCTTGTCGTAGTAAAGCACCGGACGACTCCTTTCCTCCATGCGGGTCGCCAAGCAGGAAGGCGACCAGGCTGTGCGGCGAGGAGCGCGGAGAGCCACATTATAAGAGCGTGGGCGCGGACGTCAATACGGGCGGCTGAAGGCGGGCCACGGACGGCTGGCTGTAGCACCCGTACGGGCGCCTTCCTGCGCGGGGCACAAGGCCCCGCGCTACGATTCGTGGGCCGCGGCCGGCGGGACGAAACGGCGCACCGGTGCGGGCGGACCGAGTTACGGGGCGGCCTTGGCTGCCCGCCACGCCTTGAAGATCTTCACGCCCTCGAACCACAGGACGCTTGCCGCGCCCGCCGCAAGGCACAGGGCCAGGTTCTCGGCGTTCAGGGCCGTGAAGTGGAAAAGGCCCCGGAGCAGCGGCACGTACAGGGCCGCTGCCAGGAAGACCGCTGCCCCGCCCAGAACCCACCAGAGGGCCTTGTTCGGCATCTTCATCGTTGAGGGGATGGTCCGCGACCATGAGCGGTTCGTCAGGATCAGCCCCAGGTTGGCCACCACGAGGGTCGTGAAGGCCAGGGCGCGGGCCATGTCCTGGCTCTCGCCGTAGGAGCGCGACACCAGGAAGATGCCCAGGACGACGGCCAGGACGCTGACCCCCTGGAGGAGGCTCACGCCGATGGCGCGGAACCCGAACAGGCGCTCCCTGGGGTTGCGCGGCGGCCGCCTCATGATGTCGGCCTCGGCCTCCTCCGCCTCGAAGACCACCGAGCAGGCCGGGTCGATAATCAGTTCCAGGAAGACGATGTGGATGGGCATGAGAATGAGCGGCCAGTCGGAGAACAGGACGGGGATGAACGAGAGCCCGGCGATGGGCACGTGGATGGCAAAGATGTAGGCGATGGCCTTCTTGATGTTGTCGAAGATCCGCCGGCCCAGTCGCACCGCCTGGACGATGGACGAGAAGTCGTCGTCCAGCAGGACGAGGGCCGACGATTCGCGGGCCACGTCCGTGCCGCGGCCGCCCATGGCGATGCCGATGTGGGCGGCCTTCAGGGCCGGGGCGTCGTTGACGCCGTCGCCCGTCATGGCCACGATCTCGCGGTTGGCCGCGAGGGCGCGGACGATCCGCAGTTTCTGCTCCGGCACGACCCGGGCGAAGACGTTGGCCTGGCGGATGCGCTCGGCCAGTCCCAAGTCGCTCATCCGGTCCAGTTCCGGGCCGGTGAGGATCCGGTCGGCGGCCCGCAGGCCGATTTCCCGGCTAATCTTCTGGGCGGTGCCCGGGTAATCGCCCGTGATCATGATGACGCGGATGCCCGCCCGGTAGCACTCCTGGATGGCCTCGGGCACCATCGGCCGCACCGGGTCGGCCATGCCCACCAGGCCCACCAGACTGAACTCGAAGTCGTGCTGCCCGTCCGGCAGGGGGGCCTGCCGGAACCGGCCCTTGGCCACGCCCAGGACGCGCAGCCCCTGGTCGGCCAGGACGGCGACGCGGCCGGAGAGTTCGTCCCTCCGGGCCGCGTCGAAGTGGCACAGGTCGGCCACCGCCTCCGGGGCGCCCTTGGCCGCGATCACGAAGTCCGTGCCGTCCGGCGACTTCCACACGTGCGACAGCGCCAGGAGCGCCGGCGACAGCGGATACTCGTGCACCAGCGTCCAATTGTCGTGCAGGTGCTCGGTGCGCACGAGGCACCGCTCGCCGAGGGCCTTGAAGGCCTTGTCCATGGGGTCGAACGGGTCGCGCTTGCTGGCCAGGATGCCGAACTCCAGGAGTTCGTGGAACTGCTCCGGCAGGGTCTTGGCGGCGGGGTCCTGCGCGTCGAAGAACTCGCCGCCGGCGTACAGGCGGCTGATCGTCATGGCGTTCATCGTGAGCGTGCCGGTCTTGTCGACGCAGAGGACCGTGGCGGCGCCGAGGGTCTCGATGGCCGCCGTCCGCCGCGTCAGCACCCGGTTCTGGCTGATCCGCCAGGCCCCGAGCGCCAGGAAGATCGTCAGGACCACCGGGAACTCCTCCGGCAGCGTCGCCATGGCCATGGCGATGCCCGCCAGGAGGCCCTGTTCCCAGACCTCCCACGTGTTGCCGCGCGTCAGGCCGTAGATGATCACGACCACGGCGCAGAGCGACAGGCCCACGACCGCCAGGTTGCGGACCAGGCGGGCGGTCTCCCGCTGGAGGCGCGTTTTCTGGGGCGTCAGCGTGCGGAGGGCCTTGCCGATCTTGCCGATCTCGGTCCCCAGGCCGGTGGCCAGGACCTCGGCGATGCCCTGGCCCTGGGTGACGAGCGTTCCGGAAAAGACGAAGGGCAGGTCGTCGCCGCCGGGCCGGCGGGGGGGCGACCACATAGGGTCGCCCCTACGAAATGCCGGCCGACCATCGGGCAACGTAGGGGCGGCCCTGTGTGGCCGCCCTACATCGCCGCCGGGCTTGCCACGGCGTCGCCCTGGCGAGCCGGGCCGGCCGATGGCCTCATCGCCGCCGGCGGCGGCCTTGCGGACGGGCGCCGACTCGCCCGTCAGCAGCGACTCGTCCACCGACAGGCTGATGCCGTGCATGACTCGCGCGTCGGCCGGAACGCGGTCGCCCTCCGTCAGGATGATGAGGTCGCCGCGCACCACCTCGCGCCCCGCGATGCGGCGCCTGGCGCCGTCGCGGATCACCAGGGCCCGCGGGCTGGAGAGGTCCCTCAGCGCCTCCAGGGCCCGCTCCGTCCGCCGCTCCTGCACGATGGTGATGCCCATGACGACGAAGACGAACCCCAGGAGCATCAGCGCATCCCCCAGGTGCTCCCGCCCCATCCCCAGGTAGATCACGCCGCAGGCCACCAGCAGCAGGAACATCGGCTCGCGCACCACCTCCAGGGCGATGGCCGGGACGCTGCGCCGGCGGCTCGTGGGGAGTTCGTTGTACCCGTCTTCCTTGAGCCGCTGCGCGGCCTGGGCCTCGGAGAGGCCTGTCAGGGCGTGAATGTCGAACGTGTCGCTCACGATGCCGCTCCCCGCGAAGGGTCTTGCTGAAGGCGGTTCTGCCTTAACCGACCCGGCCCCGAGCGGGCGCGGGAGGAGCGGCCTTGGGGTCCAGCCTGAACCGTGAGTTGCTGCCCTACGCTGCCTGAGAAGATAGGCTGCGGCAGGGGGAATTTCAAGCGTTCTGCGGCAACCTGGCGTCATGCCGTTCACGTAGGGTGGGTGCTATGCACCCACGCGGTTGTTTTAACGAGGTTGTGCCGCCAGCGCCGGTACCCGGGCATGACGGCAACGGCATCAGCGTGGGTGCAGAGCACCCACCCTACAGTTTGCGTCTTGGGAGTTGACAGAAGGGGTGCGGTTCGCGCACACTATAGGGGTAATCCGGAATCGGCCCTATCGTCGGGGTCCGTCTCAGAGGGAAGAGTAACTGCGTTGGCTATTGGTTGCTTCTTCAACTGACAGGTGCTAGAATGACACGCCGCGTTACGGGGGGCAATCTGACGCGGAGAGAATGTCCAAGGATCTACGCCGCAATTGTCGATAAGATGCTGTGTCCAAAGCCTAATGCCTGATGGAGGCCAACCGCATGTCCGCTGACCAGACGGAGACCAAGAACGGGATCTCGTACAGTGACTTCGTCTCTGGAGTTGACGTCCTTGTAACGATGCGTGCCCAAGGTGAGCTCACGGTAACCGTCACGCGCCTGCGAGGTTTGCGCTTAGTTGTGTCGAATGATCTCTTGCGCGAGCGGTTCTCTGCGAAATTGGCGCGAGAGGTCAGCGATGACGAGGTCCGCCTAATGCGGCGCGAGGTGGGCGATGTGGCCTTTGCCTCGATCGTTGCCGACACTCCACTTGACCAGTACAGAACGTATATTATGCTTAAAGGCAGGCCTCCCAAGGCCGAGGAACCTGAAGAAGAATTCGTAAAGAAGGCTAAGTATGCTACAAAGGCCTTGGTGACGCAATCTCTTAGAGATCGCTTTCGCCGTATCGAAGAAGCCTTGAGTCCCGTTCTTGAGGATGTCTCTGTCGAGTTGGTCAGCAAGAGAGAGGAGCCGAATGCCAACGACCTTGGGGGAGTTGCCTATCTTAGACTTACCTACCACGTGGCTGTGCCTGATCCGGCGGCAAGTGTGTTCCCTTTCCTCAGGCCCAGTATGTTTTTTGGCTCTTCTAAGTACTCGGTCTTTTCCATCGAATGCGATGAGCACGACTTGGACTTGATGATCCGCCGTCTGAACCGGGCCAAGGATATGCTGGCCAAGGCAATTCCACAGGAGCCCGCGCATGGCACATAGCGATATTCCGTTGGACATGATGTTGCACATTGCCGACTTGATGGAAGAGGGAGAGTCTCGCGCCGTGGAGCGACTGTGGTTTTCCAAGTTGGTTGAGGCGATGTGTCTGACTGAGTTTTGCATAGCGCATGATATATCTTATCATGTACACCAGGATAACCTCACAACCTTCTTTGATGTGAGTCGCCCCGAGGACGGGGCTTCGAAGTGGTTTCTTGTTCCCTATCAAGGTTACGGACCTAACATCCCTCGTAGGCATAGGGTAGTATCGGGCGGTTCTCGTCAACTGCCATTGCCCTTTTCCCAAGTCGACATTCTGAAAAATGAGCTAATCGAGGCCAAGCGAAGACTTCAGTCGGAGATCGAGGAGAACACTGGACTAGCGCAAGAGGTCGAACGCCTGCGCAAGGCAAACGATGGGCTTCTTGACTGTGTTGCACGCCACGAGCGAGTTGAAAAAGGGCTCAAGAACGCGGTTGGCATGCGCGAGGGAGGCGCCTTGCTTTTCTCGGAGGAGTACAGGGGGCGTGTGGCGGCTTCGGGAACGGAATCTTTCGATGCTGTGTTCGACGATGGTCAGGGCAATACTTTTGTTCAGACATACACGAAAGAACAACTGCAGGGAGCCAGGGTGCCGGAAGAGGGCGATTGGGTCTACGTTTTTGCCGCTGTCTATAGGTTTGAGCCGCCGCCGGTCTCCCTAAAAGAAATAATGAAGAGCAAGTGATTGTGTTAGGGCCACCGAGGCAGCGAGGCTCCCGTGACGCCGATTCTGGACATATTCTTCTGTGGCCATGGGGACACCGCTGTTCTACGCCTTCCAGGGGGCAAGTGGTGCCTGATTGACTGCAATCTGAAGACGGCGAGCACTCGCGATAAACTCTTCCGGTTCTTCGAGAGCAACAAGGTCGAACGCCTGGAGTTCGTTGCGTTGTCCCACTACGACGCGGACCACTATTGGGGCATGGCGGGTTTGCTGGACCACTTCGCCTCGGCAGGCCGCTCTGTTGGCTGCGTCTACCTACCTCCGATGAGTTCCAAGTACGCTCTTTCAATCATCAAGTCGGAAGGTGTTCGACAGCCCTCTGAGGCCAGCCAGTTACAGCAGTTGCAGGATCGGCTGGACTCAGGCAAGTTCGATTTCTCCTACGTAACGAATAGACACGAGAATCTGCATTTCCAGGGGCAGGACCTGGACTTCCATCTCTTTGCCTTAGCACCAAATCCGAAATCTGATCATCAGGCCATTGTTGCGGGGCTCAAGCGTTTCGCCAAGAACCTGAATGTGGATGTTGACCCCGGTGATGCCAATGCCTTGTCGGTAGTATGGGCGGTCTACGTTCAGAATAAGGTACGTCCGGGAAAAAGCCTTGTCTTGCTGCTAGCAGGTGACCTTTGTGAACAGGAATGGGTTTGGGCGATTGAAGCCTGGAAGAGAAAGTCTAGCGAGTGTGAGTGCCCCAGCCTGTTTCGCGTTATCAAGGTGCCGCACCACGGCTCATTCAGTAGCCATAGCACGAGACTGCTCGATTCCATGGCTTCGGACGGACGTCGCTACGCAGTTCTGTCGGTGGGCACCGAGTTTTCGAGCCTACCTGACCGACGTGTTGTTGGCGCCTACCTAGAGCGAGGTGCTGAAGTCGCGTCAACGTTTCGTAGGACTGCGCTGAGCATTACGAGGGCTATTGGCGTGCTTGACGCAGGAAGGCGAGGTTTCCGCGGCGAGGGAGTTAGCAATGATGTTGTCAGCCTATTGGAGGCAGACGGAGAGGTTGCTGTCTTACCACCAGAAGCATTCATAAGTGGCGAACAATTGGATTTGTACGGTGTTGGCCGCGATTAGGGTGCGTGCCAGGCGGAGGCAGGCTCAGAAGACTGAGGCACATGGCTACCGCCATCCCGCGGCATGCAATCCCGGTGCAGTTGTTGACCGCCCCTACCGCCTTGGTACAATGCCCCCGGTATTATCGGTCTTCATGGCTGAGGGTACGGCGGACATCCAGGCTGCGGGCGAAGGCATTGCGAAACTCTTCGCCCGCCAGGAGGTCGTCGAACTCGTCCGCGAGGCACTTCGCACCGAGGGCAGGGCGAGCGTCGAGGGCCTGTGGGGATCCAGCGCGCCGGCCCTGGCGGCATCCTTTCTTTCCGACTGCCCCAGCACGCTCCTGTACGTCCTGGCGCACACCGACTCGGTTGACGACGCCCGCGACGACTGGCGGCTCTTTGCGGGCGTGGACCCGCCGGTCTTCCCGGCGTGGGAAGCGCTGCCGGCCGAGTCGGACGTGTCGGATGAGATCCTCGCCGAGCGGCTGCGGGTCCTCAAGACCCTGGCGGGGGGGCGCCCCGGCGACGGCGCGGCGGGCCAAGGTACGTGTTTAGAGCCGCGGCCGTTCTCCCCTCTCCCCGCCGTGGGAGAGGGGGTGGGGGTGAGGGGGCGCGCGCCGCTGGTCCCC
>Ga0315279_10009213_pt1 | contig 11816 bp, 10 predicted proteins | sample YL17G06_20_MG_FD_203694 | JGI IMG/M metagenome (GOLD analysis project Ga0315279, IMG submission 203694) | Sediment microbial communities from Yellowstone Lake, YNP, Wyoming, USA - YL17G06_20 | ecosystem: Environmental > Aquatic > Freshwater > Lake > Sediment | place: USA: Wyoming | collected...
TCCTTGCGGGAGAAGAGCTCTCTTCTAATAAATCCAAAGCCTTCAGATAATAATTCAGAGCCTGGTCATACTCATTAATAAAAGGGACTATACTTCTTGTTTCATAAATATAACCTAATTTAAGATAACTATTTAAATCGGTAGGGTTCTCTTCAATATTTTTTTTATACCGGGGGATAACCTGCTCAGCTATCTCATTTGCCTTTCGGTAAAGGCCATAAGCTTTTAAAATTTTTTTGTTATTGTATTCTATAATCCCTTTTTGCAGATAACATTGCCCCAGATAATAATAGCTTTCAGTATGATTTGGATCCAGTTCAATCGATTTTTCAAATTCGCTAATAGCTTTATCGTATTCTCCCTGGCTAAAATAGGACATCCCTACCCTAAAAGGCGTCTGGGGTTGGGGCTGGGGTTGAAACTGGGCAGTAGATTCCTTATTTTCGATAATAAATCCGGAAACGATAATCGCTACCTGAGGATTAACCGGGTCATTAGATTCCACATAAATCCGTTTGGTAAACCTTCCTATCATATCCAGTGAATTAACGGTGATTTTTAATTCCCCAACTTCTCCCGGATTAAGTTCCTGGGCAGAAATAACCGGGTCAATACAGGATTCACAACTAACCTTAACCCTCTTAATAATTAATAGCTCATCCCCCATGTTTTCGAATTCAAAAATATGAGTAGGAAGCTCATCGGGAGAAATTTCTCCAAAATCCCAGGAATCTTCCAGGAAGTAAATAGAGGGACCCGAGTCAGCTAGGGTAATAGTCGTATTGTTGTGTGATGGTAAAATCTGGGTTATAAGAATAAAAAATAAAGAAAAAGTAATATAAATTATTAAAGAAAATATTTTATTTTTTTTATTTTTTCTAATTATATTATCTTTCATATTTATTATTTACTATATATCATATCTCCCCATCTTTTTGATATTTCTAATTTTTTTTGATTATATAATAAATCCTCTATTTTTGGCAAATAAAATATAAAGGTAAAAAAAGGTGCCAGGCACCTTTTTTTACCTTTTCTAAGGTATTGTAAAAAATAAAAATGTGATATACTTAGAAAAATGTTTTTATTAGGAGAGAAGATGGCTATAAACATATCAATTAGGAAGTTTCCTCGTCCCAAGATATTAGACCGATATATCGTAAAAGAAGTAATGAGTTTTGTGGCTCTCGCAGTTTCTGCACTGACTATTATGTTAATTATGGAAACTTTATTTGAATTAATGGAGATGCTGATTAATAAAAAGGTAGCCTGGCCTTATATTGTTAAACTATTAGTCTACCGTCTACCTGCATTTTTAGTGGTAACCTTCCCTATATCCTTACTCGCTTCCAGTGAATTAGCTATTGGCCGCCTATCTACCGATGGTGAAATAACTGCTATGCGAGCAGGAGGAATAAGCATCCGCCGAATAATCATCCCCTTTTTAATAGCCGCCTTAGCTATAAGCATTTTAGCCTTTGTAATCAACGATTATATCGTTCCTGAAGCTAATCATATCTCTCAGAATATTATTCGGGAGATTGTGCTAAAGAAAGGTCCCCCTAATATTAAGCGAAATATATTTTTTCGGGATGCTGAAAACCGCTATTTCTATATAAATCAATTTGACGAAAAAAATATGTTAATGCAGGACATTATGATTTATGAAATGACCAGAGAAAAATTCCCTCGAATGATAACCGCCAAAAAGGGTACGTGGGTGATTGATACCTGGAAATTAGAGAATGGAACCATTTATAATTATGATGAAGAGGGAAAAATTACTTATGAAATGAGCTTTACCAATATGGATATTATGGTTAAAGAAGATTTGCAAAAATTCTTTAAAAATCAGAGAACTCCTCAGGAAATGAGCAGTAAAGAATTAAATGAACAGATAAATATCTTAAAACAAGCTGGAGCAGATACTAAAAACTTTGAAGTAGATCTGCATATGAAATATTCTATCCCTTTTAGTGGGCTAATTTTTGTCTTGTTGGGAGTACCTTTGGGTTTACGGGTAAAAAAAGGAAGTAAAGCTACGGGGATAATTATTAGTATTGTCCTGGTTTTGTTTTACTATATACTCCTTTCTACTACCAGATCATTTGGTCGAGAGGGAATGTTAACCCCCATCTTGGCTGCCTGGCTATCTAATATAATCTTTGGTATTTTGGGGGTAATTATTATGCTTAGGGCGGAGAAAAAGTAAAATAGTAGTTAGTTATTTAGTTAGCCAGTTTGCCAGTTTAAAGGAAATATAAGAAGTATGATAAAATGCTTAAAAATAAGGAAGGTAGCAATTTTTTTAATATTATTTATCTTTATTTTATGGTTAAACTCAGGCAAACTGAATAATAATTTTATCCTAGTATCCTTTGCTCAAGAAACCGGAGAAATAATTGAAACGATAGAGACACCAGAAAAACCACCAGCTGAAGAGACTATAAAAATAGAGAATATAAAAGAAACAGAAACCGAAGAAGAATTAGATCTCTCTCTAAAAGCTGATTATATCAGTTATGAAAAGATAGAGGAAGAAGACCTGGTTATTGCCAAGGGTGGGGCGGTACTTAAGTATCAGGATATTGAGGTAACAGCTGATTATCTAAAAATTAATTTAACCACTAATCTTCTTTTCGCCTCAGATAAAGTCCTCTTTAAACAAGATAAGACTGAAACTTACTGTGAGGAGCTTTCTTATAATTGGAAGACTAAAAAAATAATTTTGCTCAAATTAAAAGCTGAATTAACCGGGGAAGGCATCAAGGGAAAGATATATTATCAGGGGAAAAAGATGGAAAATTTCCCCACAAATGTGGAACTTATTGAAGGGAGTTTTACTACTTGTGAATTAGAAGAACCCCATTATCATATTATCGCTAAAGAAATGATTATCTACCCGAAGGATAAAATAATTGCTCGTAATATTTCCTGGTATGAAGGTAAAACTAAAATTATTACTCTCCCCTACTTTTTAATCTTTTTAGATCGTAAAACCCAGCTCCCTATCCTCCCCAAGATCGGACAAAATAGTACCGAAGGCTGGTTTATAAAAACAAATTTTAATTATTACATTGATGAAAAATCATATGGAACACTTTATATAGATTGGCTGGAAAAGAAAGGATTGGGAATTGGTTTAAAACAGACTTGGGAAATAGGAGACCAGAATAATGTGGGGGAAACCTCCATTTATCTGTATCAAATTAAGGAAAAAAGTACGGGTAATTTTAATTTAACCGGAAAGATAAAATATTTGCAGGAATTTGAAAATAATATTAAGACCCAAGTGACTCTGGATTATAGCGGTAGTAAAGCTGAGGGGGGGGAACTTCTTAGTAATAATTTGAAATCCCAATTTACTTTGGACAAACTGGGAGAAAAATATACCCTTAAAATTACTGGTAAATATGATTTTAGCAGAACAGGATTAAGACAAGAAGATTTAAGTATCAATGGAAACATTAAATTAAACTATAATTATACTTTTAATGATAATTTAAATTCAGCTTTATCTCTAATTTTCACGGATAAAAATCCAGCGAATCAAGAAGTAGCTGATCTGGAATTAACTCCGAAATGGGAAATTAAATATAGGGGCGAAGGTTATTCTCTAAATCTGGTAACCGAAAAGAGATTTGATCTAGAGGGGGATAGTTATACTGGAGAAACTCTTTCTAAAATAATTGATCGTCTTCCACTAATAGTTTTTAAGAAAGATTCTGCTACTCTTGGAGATACTAAAATTACTTACAATATTGATGCCTCAGTGGGACATTTTTATGAAGCGGCTACTGAGGAAGATAACTGGCGAGGAGAATATATCGTAAACCTGGATAGACCTTTTAATTTGAGTAAAAACATAACTTTAACTCCCTCGGGAATTTTTCAGCAGGATGTTTATTTAACTGGAGAAGCCCGTTATCTTGTTGGGGGGAAAATTGACTTAAAAGCCTCATCAGAAAATAATTTCATATCCAGCACCTTATCTTATAATTATAATAAATCAGAAGGACCAACCCCTTTTAATTTCGACTATATCAGCCCCCTAACCAATACTATAACTGGGAACCTAACTTTAACTCCTTCTGAAAAAATTAAATTAGATTTATCGACTAATTATAATTTTGTTACCGAAGATTTTGGAAATTTGGTAGCAAAATTAGAGTATAATCCGAAAGACGACTGGAAGATGGATTTTAGTTCCTCTTATAATCTAAACTCTATGGAATGGACCAAGCAGATAAATTCCCAACTCGACCTGCAGTTAACTAATGATTGGAGGATAAAGTATAAAGGTATAATCGATTTAGATGGTTTTAAGCTCACCAATAGCATAGTTGGAATTACACGTGATCTTCACTGCCGTGAAATTACTATAAATTATAAACAAGCCACTAAATCTTTTTGGGTGGAATTCTATATTAAAGCATTTCCCACTGAGAAAATCACTCTGGGAGGACAGTAATATTAGTCGTTAGCGAATAGTAAATAGTAATTCGTATCGAGTATCGCGTGAAGAAAACCAGGATTCAGGAGTCTAATTCGTATCTCGTATCTCGTGAATCGCATCTCGTAAAGAAAAAAGAAAAATAGAAGTCGGAAGAAAATAATACTTAGGGGTGTATTGTATACGCCCTCAATAATCTATTTAAACCTGTAGGACAAGTATCCCCTGTTTTTACGAGGGCAAGCCCGCTTGTCTTTGAACTAAACTTAAAAAATTTTATTTTATAATCTTTAATACAGAATCTCTATATTCAAAAAAATCTTTAAGATTCTGTCTTAAAATATTTACTATAATTGTTTCATCTATTTTATCGTAGTGATGAACTATTATATTTCTAAATTGAGCCATCTTTTTCATGGTATTGCACTGCTCATCAGAGATAAGACCCTCTTCCTCAAGTACCTTAAAAGTATCACTATAACTGGTAGGGACCCTAAATTTCTCATCAGCAATAATAAGGTTTGCTATATCCACACATAATTCAATCATCATCTGAAGTGTTCTCTCAACAATTCTCTGCAGCTTCCAATCTTTAAAATATTCTTTTACTGTGATAGCAGAATATTCTCGTATCTGTTTAATATAAGTTTCAAGCTCAGCTAATTTTCTCATTATTAATATTTTATCTACCAAGGGAAAACCTCCTCTTGAAAATCGCCTCTTCCTTCTCAGAAAAATCAAAATATTCCCTCAAAACTAAAGATTCGAAAGAATGCCTTAAAAATGGTTCTTTATCAACCAGTATTTTCTTGTTCTCTACTATCCTTGCCTTAAGAGTAAGTGGAGCTGTATTAAGTAAAACCAAATCAATCTCTTCCGTTCCAAGTAAATCTATTAAGTTTTGCAAAATACTCATCTTCTCCTTGTCTAAATCCACACCTTCTTTTAAATAAATAGCTATATCAATATCGCTGAGGGGCAAAACCTTGTCTCGGGCAAGACTGCCAAAAAGATAAGAAAATACTACTTTCTGGCGGTTTTTTAAAAAATCTACCACCTGGGGCAGAAAATCTAATATATTTTCAGGAAGTTTTTTATTTTTAATCATTATAGATTTATCCTTATTATTTATTTAATTCCAATGCTTAAACCGTAAGTAAAGCATGTATCTCGTCTTTTCTACTAATTACTTAATTAATCAATTTTTATTTGTCAATCTGCAATTATTGTATAAGTGTATCGCAATACGTACCTACCTGCTATTCACCAATCTACGTAGGACAGGTGTCTCGCCTGTCTACTAATTTTTAGCTGGTTTACTAATTATTGTAGATAACCAATTAATTAACTAACTAAATCCTGCTTAAGGGATGGTAATTTGAGCAGTGACCTTTACTATATCAAAATCCACTCCACCATCCCCTGAATCACCTTCCTGATCATTTATAGGAGGTTTAGAACCAAGATTAGTATTTATAGTAAAATAACTATTGTCTAAGGAATCATAAATATTATTATCTGAATCAGTAGTTAATACATTAATATCAAGACTGTTTGGATTTCCTAAATCACTAAGAGCAATAGTAACCTGTAATTTATTTCCGCTATATAAACTATCCACTAATTGAATTTCTGGAGAACCTGCTTCTTTTTGGGCAAAATAAAAGAAATCATTCTCTAATTTAATATAATAATAATCATCATCCCAAAAATTTATATCCGCGACTGGTCCATCGATTGATTCGCTATCTGCATCTAAAACTATATAATATATCCCCTCATCAGTATTAATTTCTCCTTTTACTTCAACCGTTATCTCTAATTGATATTTAGTTTCATCCGGTCCGGGCCCTGGTCCATCAGGCCAGCGCGCACACCCTGATACAAGTAAAATTATACTAAATATGATTAACCGACTGAATATTGCTTTAGGTATCTTTGAGTTACTCATAAAATCCTCCTATGACAAAAAAGGTAAAAAAAGGTGCCTGGCACCTTTTTTTACATTAGTCTAATTTGATGCCGCTTTGGACATTTCCTTGTACTTCTAATCTTTCAGTTTCAATATAAAAGACGGCTTTGTCTCCGCTGATCCATCTTTTGTTGTCTTGTTCTTCAATTTTTACTTTCCCGGTCAAGTCTATTTTCTGCTCCTTATCATTATATACTGCTTCCTCAGCGGTGATAGTATAATCTTTCTTTAAAATCTTTACTTCTCCTGTGACAGTTAAATTCCTGGTGTCAGTAAAAATTTCAAGCTTTTTGCAGTTCCAAATAATATTATCTTCTTTTTCCTCTTTATCTTTTCTTTCTTGGATTAGTTTAACTATCTCTTGAAAGATATATCGCTTATCATTAAGATAGGCCTCAAGAGTCTCACCGGTAATAGTAATATCGGTTTGAACTAATTTTATATCACCAGATATTTGACCTATCTTTTTATCTACATCAAAATCAGCTTCCTGAGCGTTTAAAACAATGTCTTCCTGAGTTATCACTACATTCCCTACAAAAATCATTTTATCATTACTTTTATCATAGGTAACATTATCTGCCTTAATATTCACCACTGATTCTACTTTTCCTTTTTCCTCTTTTCCCTCTTCTTGAGCAGAAGCACAAAAGAACGAAAATATAACTAAAAATATAATACAAAATATCAGCAGAGTTTTTGGTAGGTAAATTTTCTTATAGTCTATCATTTACTTTTAATGCTCCTTTCAATTTAATTGTAACATTTACATTTCCGTTAAATTCTAAATTATTCAATTCAATGTCTGTGGAGAACTGGCTAGCAATAATCCTGTTTTCTTTTGCTATTACTTCTACTGGTTCAATACTGGATAATTTTTCGTTTTTAGAATCCCAAAAAAATCTATCCCCTTTTAAGATATCTCCTTCCTCAGATTCTATAATCACATCTCCAATTAATTCCATACTATTGCTGTCCATATCCGCAATGCACTTATTAAGCTGTACCTGCAAATGAGGTTTACTATCTTTGAAGATAACAGCTCTTTTAATCACCTCAAAGATAGTTTTTTTCCTATCTTCTCCTAAAGATATTTTATCTGCTTCTATCTCCCATTCCTTTTTGCCTTGCTTAATCCCTACTACGGTGCCCTTCTCTATCTTAACTGGAGCTTCTTGTACTACTATGTCTTCTTCGGTTTCCTCTATCACCTCTTCCTTCTGAACCAAACTCTTATTTTTTCCATTATAGATAAAATATAAGGAAAGGGTTAAAGCTAAAATTATTATTAAAATCAACCATAAATATCTTTGTTTAGGCATATTATAATATTATCATAAATATCCTAAATAATGAAGCATTTCATCCCACTTTGTATCCCGAGCATAATTAGTATAATTGTAATAATTATCATAATAATAGTAAGGGAAATAAATAGAAAGTCCTCGAGAACGACTTACGCCTACTCCACTGTAACCTGATTTTATTACTGCAGAATTTAAGGTTTGTTGAATGCTTAAGACAATATTTTTAACTTCAAGACTATTAGAATAAATTAAAATTTTATTACAAAAATCATACAGGTCAATAAAATTATAATCACCATAATAATGCTGACTGTTTGCAGCAGCAAGAATATATTGATATTTGGGAGTAGAGAAATCACTCATAATTTCAAGGGCTAAATTGGATAATTGACTGGCTAAACTATCTATATAGATTAAATCAATGGCTGATTGAGTGACATAGGTAGTAGGATAAGCAAAAATGTAATCATCTACAATATTAGTAGCCAGTTGGGTAGGGGTAAGAGAAGGATTAGAAGTTAATTGGCTTAAAATAGTATCATAGGGCCAACCACCCTCGGGTTCTGACTCTTCTGAGGTAACCAGAATATCAGCATAATCTTTTATCTGATAGGCTACCTCAGTCATTGCCATTAAACAGGCATCCATCCCCACTATATCAATATTTTTCCCTATTTGAGCGCTAATCATAGAGAGGGCATCTTCTAATTCGGACATAGTTATCTTATCTCCACCGTTAGTATCATCCCAGGCTATATCTTTAGCCAGGTTTAGAGACCTAAATCCTCCTCCGTGATTCCAGATTACCAGCAAATATTTTTTAGCTGGATAATTATTTGCCGCCCAATTGGCAAAATCGACTAAGGTTTGAGGGTCACCCATATTAAGTTCACCCAAATCAATTTTTAATGTGGAATTTATCAGAACTGGGTTTGGGTTAAAATCCTGAGTGACATAATATCTTCGAGTAGTAGTCCAATTACCATTAGAAATATCATCAGCATAACCTTGATTACTGGAAGCCAATACACTATAAGGAACCCGATCAACTTGAACTACAATATTTACCTCCGAAGTAGAACCGACCATTTCCATTTCATTAATATCATCAATACCGGCACTTTCTAAATTATTATCAGCATCAAGGTAGACCATTACTGTCCATTCGGCAGTTTCATCAATTGGAGGAAATAAGAAACAACCGGTCAGACTGACGGATAAGATTAGTAGGAAAAAAATTATTGCATATTTATTTTTCACAAATGATTGCTCCTTTATTTATAGTTGATAGTCGTTAGCATATAGTCATTGCGAGCTTCGATTTATCGAAGCGTGGCAATCCCTTTATTCAGCTAAAAACTTAAAGCAAAAAACGAGAAACCCTAATTCAAAATTTTAAACTTTTTTGTATGAAGTATTGCTTTTAATGTAGGGGTCGAATTTATTCGACCCGTTTTTACCGGGTTCGATAAATCAAACCCCTACCCATTACTTATTACCCTTTACTAATCACTCATTACCGTTTTCTCCTGAATTCTGGCTCCTGATTACTGGCTTCTGAATTCCATATCCCTACTTATTATCACCAAGTTACTACTTATAATTTTTTATCTCATTTTCAAATTATATTAAATAATATAACATATTATAAGTCTAAAGTCTAAAACTTTATTGTTCGTATCGCGTATATCGTATCGAGTATTGCGTAAAGAAAATAATAAAAAAATATTTAAAACTATTTTTTCCTTTTATGAAATACCACACTAAAACTTACATTAACAAGAATATAGAAGGATTTTCAAAAAAATAATATATTTTTTTTAAAAAGAAGGATTTTTAAAATATGGTGTCGTAGATAATAACATAGATAATAATAACAAACTAAATAATTAATTTAAGAAAGGAGGATACTAATAAATATTATACAAAAATAGGAAATTATTTATGAAAAAAGCATTAATATTAATAAAAGGAGGAAATTATTTATGAAAAAGAATGTTTTAACGAAAGGTATCCTAGTATCATTAGTAATTACTTTATTGGCTATTGTTTTTACCGGATGTGTAACAATAATACCACCATGCACCACAGCAACAGTTAATATTACTACTCCAAATGATAGTTATTGGTATTGGATCTATATTGATGGAAATTATTGGGGCACTACTGATTGGAATGGAAATATGACCCTTTATGGTGTACCTACAGGATACCACACCTTTTATGCTGAAGCTACTGATTGTACGTGGTGGTCCTGCATCGATGGCTATGCTTATCCTACTATAATTTGTGGAGTAAATAACGTAGCAATTTTTACTTATTACTAATTCAGATGAAATAAATATTTAAAAATTACTTAAAATATCAGACTTTATAGATAAAAAGGGACGATTACTTTTAATCTTATAATTTATTTTAGATTAAGTAGCTGGTCCCTTTTATTATTTAAACAAATAATTTTTTTATTGTACCAACGCTATCACTTTAGTATCTTCTTTAACCTGTAAAAACATCTGGGTACCTTGCTCAATTTTAACATTTTTACCGGGGACTAAGGCGCCAGCAATTAAACCGATCGGGTTACTTAAAATAATTAATCCTAAAATTCCTACCCCTACCGCTATAGCAATCCTGGTATTTTCTTTTTGGGCTTCTTCTCCTAAGATTAAACTAATAGAAGTACCGTCTAAAGCTGAAATTGGCTTAAATTCTAACTCTAATTTCCCTGATCGAGATAAAAAGGTAGCTTTTTTTAGGTTAATTATTTCGCCTACCCCCTCCGAATTGTTGGGAATAATTAATTTATTATCTATAAATATATTTTCAGTGATTTGAAAATTAAAGGTTTCTCCAGTTTTATTATCTTTGGAACTCAAGGAACTTAAAAAGCTGACTGGTACTAAGGTACCAGCAGGGACTATTACTTCTTCCACTTGGGGTTTACTTTCTTTAAAACATAAAGAAAATATGTTTTCCGCCTTCATAGCTAAAACCTCAGTTGATGTCTTACCAAATAATACCGTCTCTAAATTTTCTATTTTAATACTTAAAGGTTCGGAAGTAATTTTTGCTTCTAATGTCCACTGAGAAGCATTTATTTTAAAGATTACCGAAGGATCTTCCGGGGTTCCGGCAATTATAAAATCTTTTAATTGCTTTACTCTGCTGGTAATGGTGCCCGGTAGAGTTCGACCCACTAATTCTTTTTCTAAATATTCTACCCGTTCAACTAAAGATTTTTCTGCGGTAGCTACTCCATAAATAGCAATTTCCAGCTGAGATAAATCTTCAAGTAAGTTCGCTTGCGAAGCCTCAACCGCCCAAGAAAATTGAACTAAAACTGAAGTCCATAAAAAAGCTACTATTAATATAAAAGAAAATATCCTTTTAAACAACATTAAGATCACCTGCCTTTTAAAATAATCTATCGATTATTTTAATTGACCAATTTGCCAATCTACCAATTAGCCAATTAATTTAGTCGTTAGTAAATAGTCGTTAGTATTTAGTTAGCCAGTTTACCAGTTATCCAGTAAGTTGCGTAATATGTAATATGTGACAAGTAACCTGTTTTTGTAAATTTAAAAACATAAACTCATTACTCATTACATATTACTTATCACTGTATTTTTTATACGCTCTATGCTAATATACGAGATATAAATAAGGCTTCTGTCTTCTTCACGCGATACGCAATATCATTTTATTATAATATTATTCTCTAGTTTCCGCAAATATTTTCCAAAAAAAATAACCCCCGGAAAAATTCCGGGGGTTTTGGTAGAATCTCACTAAGCTCTTACAATTAGAAACTTACTGTGAGCTGTGCTTTCAAAGTACTGGTTGCATCTTTGATGTGGGTTAAATCTTCACAAGTATCTATGACATCATAATCTTTAAGGTCATCACTCCAGTCATTCATTTCAAAGCCAAAGGTTAGTGCGGTATTGGTAGCTAAAGCATAAGCTACTTGAACCTCAGCACTCCAGAGGGCACCAACCCCAGCACTATCAGCTCTTCCTTCTACTGTAAGATCCATATCCTCAGCCAAGGCATACTCTAAAGTAGCTGCTCCAACATACAC
>Ga0315279_10009214_pt1 | contig 11816 bp, 35 predicted proteins | sample YL17G06_20_MG_FD_203694 | JGI IMG/M metagenome (GOLD analysis project Ga0315279, IMG submission 203694) | Sediment microbial communities from Yellowstone Lake, YNP, Wyoming, USA - YL17G06_20 | ecosystem: Environmental > Aquatic > Freshwater > Lake > Sediment | place: USA: Wyoming | collected...
ATTCCCTTCCTAACTCCAGATTGCACTTCTTACACACATAATATCCTTCGAGCTTAACCGGTTCATGCTTGCACTTATCTTGAACACCAGATATTCTAGTCTCAAGTTTGTCAATCTTCTTATCCAGATTTTCGACTCTGGTGGCCATTTCATTCCGTCTTTCTAACAATTCATCCAGCTCTTGCTCCATCCTCTTAATATTTGGCAACATATTTTCACCTCACACCAATTCTCCGAAAGCACAAGTATTCCTAACCTCGATTATCTTAAGCGTTACTAATGAACCCACAGGTAACTTCGCTTCTTTGGCTTTTATAAATACTACTAATCCATTATATTTCCCAAAAAAGTCACCTTTCTTACCCAGCCCAATTACTTTTATTCTTACCACTTCTCCAACAACTGGCTGTACTTTCGCTTCTTTTGGCTCATCATCTCTATCACTCTTATATACACCATCCATATTTTCATCCTCCACATTTCTGCGAATGTCCACATCTAAGACACTTTTCACATCCTTCTTGCATTATCACCGGAGAACCACAAACTTCACAAACTGAACCACCTATTATATTAGGTTCCACACTAGCAGTGACTGTTATGCTTTCAACCTTAATTTTCGGAGGCCCGGTTAATTTATTTGCTATTTCCTGTAACTCCGAAGTTGAATCCATTGATGGAGCAGGAGCTATTGCTGTATAACTAAAATCTTTAGTAGCTTCCATTTTATCTATCTCAACATTCTCTTTTAAGTTGCTCGGGTCTTTTCTGTTTAGATATTTTGAAAATACTTTTGCCACTGCATCCACACAAGATAGTATCGGAGTTCCTTTATTGTTAACTGAATTTATAGCCATGTCACAACGAAATCCTGTCAATGCTTTCATATATTCTTCTGGTTTAACTCCAGCTCTAAGACCATGTGATATAGTAACACCTAATGCTCCCATCATCACACTTGCACATCTACCATTTTTTCCATGATTTATAAAAATCTCAAAGGTTTGGTCATTAAACTCATTTATAGTCACGTATACAGCTCCACATCCAGTTATAGTTTTATATGTAGCTCCATGTAACAATTCTGGTCTCTCTTGCACTTCTACCATTTACTTCACCTCATTAAGTATATTTTTAAAATTATCAACCGTCATTTTATTTATGTCTTTTTCCCACATTCTTAATACCTTAACACCAGCTTCAGTCATCTCTTTAGTCAAAATATGGTCTCTATCAGTTCCAGTTGGATATTTATGAAAATAATCACCATCACACTCAATAACTATATTTAAACCTAAAACATATGCATCACATCTATGCCAAAAGTTTTTTGTATATATCATCATATGAGGCACATATGAAAGATTAAGTTCTTTTAAAAATGTTTGAATCTTTACCTCTATTTTAGTATCCCTATAAGGTATAATTTGTTTTGCCCTAGCCTCTCTTATCTTTATTTTTCCTATCTCCATATGTCGTCTGTATGCTTCTATATCCTTATAAATTTCCTCAGCCTTCTTTCCCTTTCTCGGTGAAGGTCTACCTTTAAGTGCTTTACTAATCCTTTCCCCAAACTCTTTACCAAGTATAACACCCTTATGTTTTTTACTCATTAATTCTTTTGTTTCAATACTATGCTTCATACCTTTCATAGGACTAATTCTTCCCTTTAATGTTTCACTTATTTTTCTCTTATGTTCATCAGTATGTAATTTTCCAATATGACCTAATCTGTCTTTAATTTTAAATTCTTCAGTTCTATGTTTTCCTTTCATTTGACTAATCTTTCCTTTCTTAACTTCACTCATTTTTCTTTTAGTTTCTTCTGATATTAATCTTCCTTTAGCAGCTATACTAAGCTTAATTTTATGTTCCTCTGAAAGTGGTCTACCTTTTAATGGACTACTACCACGACTTTTTCCCACCATGTTATGACCATGACTATATTTTCTATCATAAGGTATTCTAATTCCACATCCACATTCACAAAATTTGGGAGGTACAACTATAGTTTGATTAGTATTTAAGTCAGTAATAAATTTATCCATAATATATTTTTTCATATTATCCACCCACTCCCATATTTTTATCTACCGCTATTTTCAGTCTTATCTGTTGACAATGCTGACATAGGATATAATCATAGTCATTTTTCAGAAACATTAAAGTTTCCTTTGATACCCAAACTTCCTCATTACACTCTATACAGTTACCATGCTCCGATGGAACTAATGGTACTGGAAGTTCTGCTTTACGAATCGCTACAAGTATGGTCATTGATATCATTCCGTTTTATACCCTGCTCCTTTTATATTTTATATACTTTATAAGATGTTTGATTGAGCACAGATGCCAAGTTTCCGTATCATAATCACTGCCATAGCCATGTGACACAATTATAGTATCAAATTGCATTTCTTCATGGCAATAATCACACGTTAACTTTACTACTTCTCTTTGTATTACTTCTTTCATTTTGTTCACCACTCATTTATTTGGTGGGGAGACAGCCACGGTTTCCCACAATGAAGGTGCCTAAATTGTGGGCAAACGCTGTAAAGGGCGAACCCTGCCAGAACGGAACGATTCCTGACACCAACGCAACCATCTCCCTGTCACCTCACTCTACAGTTTTCTATCATCTACTTTCTCTTTATCCTCACCTGTTATCAATCCTATAGCTGCCAAAAAACATCCAAACCCCGTTATAAATGTACTAACAGTTAAAGAAGCTTCAGAATTGCCATCATGTTGATTAATTGTAGTAGTTGAATTATCAGTCCCATCATTCGGAGTTATCACAATTTCCTCAGTCAATGGCTTATCTATACTATCAGTATACAACACCGTCACAAATCCCATCACCAACAATATTATTCCAACACCAACTATACTTCTTTTCATGAAGTCACCTCACCTACTCCTTCTTGCATAGAGTATGCAATGAGTCTTGTATTTCCTTTTCCCTTTCTTTCACTTTCTTTTCCCTCGACTCGAGGTCTTTCTGCTGTGTTTGAAGGTCAGTTTTTAGCTTGCAAACCTCGTCAAGCAAGTTAGTCTTCGACTTCTGAAGTTCTTCCTTCTCTTTAATCCTTGCTTCCGAGTTACAACCTTTGCACTCTTCGACTACCTTCATATTCTTGGCATCTATCTTTCCGGTAAATCCGAGCAACCAATCACCAGATTCATTCCTGATAGTAATAGAGTTTTTCTTTATCTCGAAAGTGAGTTTGTGCCCACTAAGATACTTCGCCAGTTCCTTAATCTCTTTTGGCTTCTTCGATAATGCTTTCTTCATCTTCTTCACTAGCCCATCCTTCTTCACTTCTTCCGTTTTCACTTCCTCGACCATTTAAATCACCCTCTTCTAACTTACTTATTGTTATATCCCCACTACCCATCATATCATATGCTGTATTTACTATTTTATTAATATAAGATGGTAACCTCGCTTGAACATTAATTACACCTATTCTTACCACTTCATCCACAGTTAACTGAATCGGATGTCTATGTCCATCAGCGAGTGGACCGACTTTTTCTTCTATTTTCTCAGGCTTATGATGTAAATATGTCCACCAGAAAACCACTAAATCTGCAAATGGATACTCACGAGGACTATGAACATCACTCGGAACTGCGCAATAACTTTCTTTTGTGGTTAGATTATATAGCTCACGGGCTTTACCATCTATCCTATATATCATACCATTCGGTGCCTTAATGTCGATATGACCATTGTTACGAAGATGGTCAGAGAGCTTTTTACCTAACACTCTCTCTGCGAGTTTCCAAGATTTCAATAGTTTGCCCAATTCATTCACCTTAACGGTCTGATGCTTCTATCAATAATTCTAATGTATGACATTCATTACGACCTTTACACTCCTGACAAATATTATAAAAACATTGCCAATCAGGAGCTATATCTTTTTTATTTACCATTCCACCCCTCACAAGTGGCATTTCTCTGACCTTAGTTATTTCTCCAGCCCTGAGCTTACCCTCTAACTGACCCTTATCTATGAGCTGATTAGTATCTTCATCTATGATTATCTCAGCATCAGTTAGCTCCACTATCGCTTGCTCTATCGGCACTATTTTCTCCTCGTCCCCCAACTTCCGGTTCATTCGTCTTATCAGGACCATTCCCTTCGGCAACTTTTTTATCATTTTCCTCAACCTCCTTTTCCTCACTTAAATCTAATTCTCCATTCACTGTTAATACTTCATCACAATTTTCTACACTACACTCGTAAACATTTTTCCCATCAGCTGATTTACTTACGAACCTGAACTTGTGTTTGTCATGTGGAACTGATTTTGGTGCAGAAGTTTTTTCTGCTGAATCTGGATTAATCCATACAGCTCCACCTTCTGAAGCAATTGTTCTTCCATCATCTCTGCTTCCTCCAAGCTGTACTGGTGCTGGATTAGTTATCGAGCTTGCCATTTCTCTAACTGCACCACTCATCCGTTCAATCATTGGACTAATATAAGAATAAGGTGATGTCATTGTTGCTGCTGTTCCACTAGTGAAATAATCTCCTATTCCAGTGGATGTTTCAGTATATAATCTGGCATATTGATTCGCTGTATTGATTCTATCTCCACCTCTTAAATCACTAATTCGTCTCAGAGATTCTTGAAACATCTCACCAAGTGTTCGTAATGCTTGCTTCTTCTGCCCATCCATAAGCCACTCAAGTAACATTCTTTCAAATGTCTTTATTGTTTCCTCTGATATAGTTACTTGTATTCCTACTTTTGTTTTCTCGATAGGAACTGGACTCTTACCAGATACCAACATAGGAACTTCAACTGTTCCATCAGTTCCAATATTCCAGCATTTAGCTTCTGTTGGAGTAACCACAATTATCGGAACATCTAACGTCGCTCTACCAATATCAATAGTTGATAACATTGGAGGTCCACCGAGATGGGAATGATATATCGCCATCATTTCCCACTCTTCTCCGTCCGCCATTTTGAATACATTATTTAATTCAATAGGGTCCATTGTATATAGATGTGCTCCCTCTGCTATATTCTTAATAGGAACTACATTTTTAACTGCACCATCTTTCCCTAACAACACCCCACACACTTCTCTGGAACGCTCATCACGACAGTGAGATAGCATTTGAGAATGCAGTTCTTTTGTGAACTCCATTATTGGACATTTCACCAATTTAACCATTATATCACCTAACCATACAACCACAATTTTTACAAACTTCCATATTAAAGTATGCTTCAACTGTTGTACCTTTTGGTATATAAGCTTGTATACTAATACCACAGTTACAGCAGAATATTTTTACTTTATAAGCTTTCCAAAGTTTTTTTGTTTTCTTAGCCATTTAAATCACCTCACCATTCTTCGCATTCCTTTTATTAATCCACTCCATACCATTTTTCTTTTAGCATCTTCAATTATTACTCTTTCCCTTTTAAATATAGTTTTACCTAAAGAAACTTTAATGGAAGCTTTATGTGGATGTGGACCCGGGAGCTGACATCTCAATCCACCTTTTGATTCACTTCGAGATGCTTTTCTACAAGACCCACAAAACATTAAGTAATATTTAGGTCTCATTTAAATCACCTCATGCTTCTCGATTCGTTTCTCAGGTCGGAACAACTCTTGGAAACGGTCGTATGCTCCCCAAAAAATATCCCAAGCTATATTTTCATCAATTACTTCCCCAACTTTCAACCCATTTCTTTGGTTTACTACTACTATTACACAACGCTCAATCTTATCAATCTTCAACCTCTTACATATTTCTTCTTGTGAAAGTACTGCTTTTTTATAAGCCACAACCTGAGCCTGATAAGTTGGCCATATACTTGAACTTGTTTTCCAGTCTATAACGCTCGGGACTCCACCAAACATACCAACAAAGTCTAATGTTCCTGCGTACTTGAGTTGTTTATGATATATCTCAAGCTCAACATCTAAGGGCTCAACTTTATAATGTCTAATAAAATCATCAAAATAACTCATGGCAGCACAGGCCTCAATCTCAACTTGTGGGTAGATAGGCTCCTTAAACTCCAGTGGCTTCAATGTTTTACCCAAGTCGAATTTATCGTTTAAATAATTGGCTATATTATGATGGGTTATTGTTCCGACATTCGCTGCCTTACTCATTTTCTCTTTCCAATCGGGGGTATTATCTTTCCACCTCTTGATACCTTCACCTTCTGGAATGAAGTCATGAAGCAAACTTGTGACTGATGGCATCCTAGTGCCATCAATCATATACCAACGGAAATTGGGTGAGAGATTCATTTAAGTGCACCCTCTGGCAAATTCATCAATGCTTCAACTCGCTCCTTCTCTTTTTCCTTATCGGTTTTAATTAACTTATTATCAACACCACACCGAGCACAGAATCCATCTCTTGACCTCATATGACCATTCCGCTCACATTCTTTAACTGGGTCATAAGGTGGGTCGTGCAAATGAAGGAACACTCCATTAATCTCCATATTAACCTGACACATTGCTATGAACAGCCTTTTTCGACGTTTCCTCGCTTGATATCTAACTTCTTGCGGAAAATTCATATTTACCATATCAGCATCTGCCAAACTAAAGTCACTTTCGATTCTCGCAAGCTCCGACCTCAAATTCATTATATCCATATTTTCAGCCATTATTTCACCTTCCCAACTCTCATATGATGTACTTCCCCGAAATTCATTATTATTCTATCTAACTCTTTCTGCTTAGCTTTCACTTTTTCTATTTCTTTCACAACTGCGAGTTTAAGACAATACACTGCGCACTTCTTTTCATGTACTACCCATCCATCAACCTCGGAAGTTGGCAACTCCATTTTAACTTTGGCTTGCCAAAACTTTATTTCTTTTTGACAATATGCACACTTCATGATTTCACCTCGTTCCAGCATATTTTATATCCAGTATAGAAAGTCTTGGTTTGAACTTATACCCGACATGCTTTCTTGAGCCTTTCACAAGTTCATATTTATCAATCAGCATACCATTCTCCTCATTTTTGAGACGATAAGTGAACCAGTTCTTTATATTTTCCGGGTCTTTAAGATTCGGGTAAACCTCGGTTATTAACTTTAATAAATCGGCATGAGTCATTGTAGTCTCGATTTTATATTTATCCAATAAAATTATTAACAATCTCCTAAACACTATATCTGGAAACATATCTTTGACCGCTTTCTTCTTTTTGCCATTTTCAACTCCATAAAGAAACTCGGTCAAACCTATAAGCGAGTTGAGTTCAGTGGTCTCTGACATTTCACTTTTGATAATTGATTCATTTTCATTTTCATCTCTGCTAGTTAATAGATTTTTAAATTCATAAAGTTGCTCTTTCTCCATCTCTGCCAACTTCTTGCCCATCTTATCTTCCCATTTAGTTATAGCCAATGGCACGTCATTTCCATGACAGAAAAACTCTTCACCACATTTTGAGCAGATAAACCTAACCTTGTCCATCGATTCCATATCAGTGAAATGAAATATCTGAAAGTCTCTGCCTTTGCACTTATGACACATCCACATCCACATGCTCATATTAATCACTGCCCCTTAAAGTCACTAAACGTTGCTTTGATTATATCCTTACACTCCATTTCTATATTAAATCTATCAGCCAAGGCAAGTAAACCATTAACATAACCTTTATTATATTCTTCTAATCCACTCCAAATTGATTCAAACATTCCCTCGGCATCCATATTCTTACCAAGTTTACCAAATGCTACTTCGAGGGTTAGGTTCTGAGGATTAAATTCCTCCTTCAACATATAACCTATGAACTCTTTTAGTCTCTTTGTAGCTATATTCTTTATTTCCACTTTCTTGGTTTTCATTACTTAACACTCCTTACCCAATAAACATCAATCATAATCCATCTATTTCCTATTTTTAAATGTTCGTCCACTGAAACACCTTTTCTGGAATGATGCACCACTCCGAACATCGTATCTCGATTAGTTCTCATAACTATAAGCTTGGCTGCTGTTCCACCATAATTAATATTCAAATCTCTTTTAATAGTCATTCACTTCACTCCTCGTCTTTGTTCCTTGGCTTCCGCCAATTTCCCCAATCCCACTGCCTTTCAGTTAAGGCGAGTAATCCAGAACCTAATGCTATCATTCCAAGACCGATAACAGTTGTAGTAGCACCTATCATCATCATACCTAAGGTAGTATCATAGGTCTCATTCAAACCTTTTTCCATACCAACTCTAAGTTCATTTAATGGCTCATAATGTGCTACAGTAACAAACCCCATAGCATAAAGTAACATACCAACCATTAACAATGTTTTGCCCTTTCCGCCTTTCTTTTCTCCAATCATTTTCTCACCTCACACCTTCATCAAGTATTAAAGTAAAAGTATTCTCAGTTGTATCACTTACATTAATTTGTAAACCTCTTCTAAATTCATCCATGATACGAAACTTGCCTCCCTTTTTTATCCATTCATCAACTGCCTGTTGTTCTAATGTAGATTCAGTCTTAATTGTTATGGCAAATTTAGTTACATCTTTAAGTATCATTTTCTCACCTTCTTTTTATTTAAACATTCTTCACATATCCTCTTTTTTGGATTATCAATACCTATATACCTCGGATGAAGTATATCATTACATTTATAGCAGTGTGGTCCATATACATGATAGAACATTCCTATTGCTAAAGCACCTGCATGCCTGCATTTGTTACAATCAAGTTCGCAAGCTTTATCATTACACAAGTCTCGTATTAATTTCATGTGAGGTTTTAATTTAACTCGAGTCATAATATCACCTTCTACGATTCTATAGTCATCAAATCGCTCCAATTATCTTTTGAATATTCTTTCAACTTATCGTGATGTACCATACTTTTTAATGTCTTGAGTTCTCTCATTCTACCTGCTATAATTCGTCTCGTTAATTCCCGCTTCTTTTCAGGAAGTTTAATTGCTGTGTTCTGCTCTTTCTTTAATGCAGCAATACGAACCTCTATATAAATTAGTAGGTCTTTCTTTTCCATGAGTTGGTCAAGTATTCCCATATACTCACTCAATCCACTTCGTAGGTCTATGGTCAAAATTGACTTCACCATGTATATGGTTCTTGCAGTCATGTCTCGGAGCCTTTCCACTCAAATCTATATCAGCTATTATTCCACCACACTCAGGACAGATTGTTGCCATATTAATCACTCCATTTTCTCATGAACTGACTTATACAACTCTTCTACCACTTCTTTTCCTTCTTTCGAGGTTTCCAACCAAGCTAAGAAAGTTTCTATCTCAGGTGATACATATTGAAACTTGCTTAATTTTTCTTCTTTTCTTAACTGTTCAGTCCTATCTTTACAATACTTCTCAAACATTTCTTTCACTTTCTTACGACGTGAAAACAACATTAAATCACTTCCTCTTTTTAACCCACTTATACTCTCTTACCCATCTAGGCCAGTCACCAAACTTACTATACTTCAATGCACTTTTGACCTTGCCTGAATCCTCGAGTTTTATTAAAGCCTTTGCAACCGAAACTCTACTCACTCCAGTTGGAACTATTCTACATAACTCATTGAAGAATCTTGGCTTCTTTTTGAGGAGATTACTTACCACGTCTATTGATTTCACCATATTCCTCACCAAGACCCTATCGGGAGTTTCTTCTTACCCTGATAATAGTTTCCACCACGAAACTCTATGACCGGATGCTCGAATGCTTCGGCCATAGCTTTGTACGAATCTTTCAATTCTTTAAGTCTATCGAAATTCGTAAATACTTCACCATGTGCAAGTATCTTACCTTCTCGGTAATGTAACTCACACAATTCGTAATTTACCTGTCCTTCTTTTTTCGTTTTGATAACTGCATAGCACCATTCACTCATTTCACTTTCCTCCTTTCATTCATTCTCCGTTCGAGTTCTTTCATTTTTAATCGTATAAGGGCATCCAATTTCGTACCCAGCTTCAATGCGAAGATATGTAAATAGATTGCCATATCGGCGATTTCCTCTTTTATATCCCTATCAAATTCTGCCGGACTTCTCAGGTCGTGCTTAGTTCCGCCACCAATAGACTTCTTAACGACATTACACAACTCGCCCGCTTCTCCGGCGACAGCATTTGAGTAATAAATATTTTCCCATTCTCGCCAACCCGGAAAGTATTTGTCGTTAAACTCGTTTATCATTTTATCTATATTTCTGGACATCTAATCACTCTCCCCGAGTCCTCTCTATCGCCGCTATCAAGAAAAAAATTATTGAAAGAAAACCTATTCCTCCACCAAAAAGGAAACTGGCAGTGTGGTCGCTATTAGTTACGTTCTTACCATCGACATTTTGAATCGTAACTTCAACATCTACATTATCCGAATAGACTACTATAGATGAACCTGAAAATAACAACAGCAACGCTATCAATAATATTATAGTAGAATTTCTCATATTAATCACTCTTTAACTGGAATCAGATAACTTATTTCATGACCCCAAGTTGATGCTTTATTATATAGCAAGGTTCTTCTTTTTATACAAATACAAACTGCATTATCTGGTATACTAAATTCCTCTCCCTCTTTAGCTACTGTACTACAAACCCTATACTTCATACTAATCACTCCTCAACTTTCGTTAAGTCAACTGTATCATTAAACTCCACACTTACTTTAGTTTTATCAGCTCCAGATAAAAATGACTTATGTGCAATTTCTAAGGCCTCCTCAAATGGAACTCCTTTAACCATCAATCCTCTCATTACTCCAGTAACATAGCCAATATGATTCCCATCCATGTATCCTCTAATATACTCTTCTGGGCACTTATCACATTTCTCAGTCATTTGAATCACTATCCATATCATCTATCGCATTTTTAATAGACTTGGCCAATTCTATCATACTTTTATCCCACTTCTCAATCGGCGGATAACACTCATTATAATCCTTGCACTTCTCACAAATATCTCGTTGTCTTGCCCAAAATTTATTTGGTTCCTCGGTTCCTGAAAGAAACTCGTGAGCCCACGCATAGATACATTCCTTTGGGGTTTTATAGCCTTCTCTCATTTTGCTCACTCACGATTTTCGAGTTCTTCCTCAATAGCTTCTAACATCGCTTTGAGGTCTTCATCATCGAGGTCAAGCACTTGTATTAATAAATCTGCATACTTATCGGCCATTTTATTCACCCACTTTTTTCTTTCTGACACTCTACACATTTGCAGTTCTCTTTTATTTCATTCCAGAGGCGTACTGTTACCTCACTTGTTCCCAATGGTGGCGGAGTTAATAGACACATTTACTTTGCCTCCTTCTTCGCTTTGATTTTATTGATTTCTCTATTTATCATCGCTTCAGCCATTCCTGCTGTGAAATTACAACCTATGCCAACTATAATACCACCGAATGGGTTGAAGTCATCTATACCAACTCCGAGTAATTTACATATTCGCTTGTGAATAGCTACACGTTCATTTCCAGCTTCACTTTCCTCAATCAACCGAGCGTACTCTTTGACTGCTTCTTTGAGATTGAAATGTGAATATTTCTTTTCTAAGATTTCATAGCTTTCATAGGTCATTCTCGTCACCTTCTATTACATCAATCCAATATCTACCATGAACTTCTTGATTTGATTTGTTGTCATATTATAGAAATAATAAGACCTTTGATTATTTAATATACAGACAGGGCAATCACAATCACACCCTTGAGGACATCCTTCACCTTCGGTGCATGACCAACACGGCCCATCATTTTCTATTATCATTTCACTCATAATATTCGTCTCCACTTTGCTTTA
>Ga0315279_10009215_pt1 | contig 11816 bp, 12 predicted proteins | sample YL17G06_20_MG_FD_203694 | JGI IMG/M metagenome (GOLD analysis project Ga0315279, IMG submission 203694) | Sediment microbial communities from Yellowstone Lake, YNP, Wyoming, USA - YL17G06_20 | ecosystem: Environmental > Aquatic > Freshwater > Lake > Sediment | place: USA: Wyoming | collected...
GGCGTACCAGGATATTGTCACCACCCTGGTAAATGCCGGGGTGATCCAGATCGCCTCGGATGGAAGTGTAATCGTGAACCGCTCTGCCAGCACCAGAGTGCAGGATGAATCTGAATCGGGTGGGGACTAAGGTTTTCAGGAGGTCTACAATGCAAAAACTCAGTAAAACTATCATGCATTTATGGATTTCAGCCGTGTCATTAGGGGCATTCGTGTTCAGCTGGGCTTTGTTAGTCCACTCCCCTAAGCCAGCCCCGCTGGCTGTGCTCAAGCCGTTGATTGCACAGTCTGCCCCGTCGGATCAGGCCAGGCTCGAGCCAATCCCAACGCTGAATGATTTGCTTAAATCGGGATCCCGCCCGGTGCAAATACCGCAGACTTCCACCACTGTCCGGCCGCGCCTGCGCACACGAGGCTCGTAATGGAATTCGATGAATTCACTGCCATGAACACTTTGATCCAATCGGCGGCGGAGGGCGAGCCCAGTCGCCTGCAGGCAGGTTTCGAAGGTGTGCGGCAGTTCTTTGCAGACAGCGAGGCGCGCTTTTCACGCTTCCGCCAGGACAGCGAGCTGAGCCAGCTGAACCGTTCGGCAGGTTCATGGTTTCCCGCCTCGCCTGAGCTGTTCGAGGTGGTGCGGGAAGCTCTCGATCTGCACCGCCTGACCGGCGGGTTGTTCGATCCTTCCATCCTGAATGCCCTGCAAAGGGCAGGATATGACCGCAGCATGGACGAGATCAAGAAACACTCCACCCTGCCAGCCGCATCCCCCGAGAAGTGGGTGCGTCCGCAATTTGCCAAGACCCGGCTGGATGCCAAACATTCCAGCATCTACCTCCCCAAGGGTGTGCAAATCGACCTGGGCGGGATTGCCAAGGGCTGGACGGCGTCCAAAGCGGCGGTTTTACTCGCTGGATACAGCCCGGCCTGCACCGTTAACGCCGGCGGCGACATGGTGTGCCTGGGCCTGCCGCAGGGCCAGTCTGCCTGGCAGATTTCGCTGGAGGATCCCCGCGATGAGCAGCAGGTGCTGGCGGTGCTGAAAATCACCGCCGGTGCACTGGCGACCACCACTATCACGCGGCGGCGCTGGCTGCAAGGCAGCCAACCCCGCCATCATGTGATCGACCCGCGCTGCGGGCAACCGGTTGAATCCGACTGGCTGAGTATGAGCGTTTTTGCTCCCACAGCTACCCAGGCCGAGGCGTTCGCCAAGGCGTTACTCATGCTGAGCGCAGCCGAGATCCAGGCCTTCATGAAACCATTCCCCCAGCTTCGTTTCCTGGCCGTCGATGGTGATGGCAAATTATGGGGTACGCCCCAGAGTAAGGAGATTATCGATGTCCCTGAATACGTCCAATAACTCACCGGTGCGGCTTGCGAAAAAGCCCCTGTCACCCGATTGGATTGCGTTTCCGCTGCTGGGCCTGCTAGCCGCGCTGGCAGTCCTGGTCTTATCCATACCGGCGGCGGCTCCGCTGCGCATCGTGCTCGACCGGCTGTTTGCTTTCAACTCGCAGCAGGCCATGTGGTATATCACCCGCGCGGCGGGGATCATGGCTTACCTGCTGCTGTGGTTATCCACCGTATGGGGTCTGGCCATTCCGAGTAAGCTTTTTTCGGATGTACTCAATGGCGAGTTCGCCTTCGACTTTCACCAGTTCATCTCCTTGCTCGCCCTGGGATTCCTGGGACTACACGTATTCATCTTGACTGCCGACCGTTACCTACCGTTTTCCCTGACCCAGGTGCTGGTCCCCTTCATATCCCCCTACCGGCCAGTGTGGGTGGGCATCGGCAGCCTGGCCTTCTACCTGACCCTGCTGGTGACGGTTACCTTCTACTTGCGCAAGCGGATCGGGATGAAATCTTTTCGTTATATCCACTATTCCAGCCTGCTGGCCTACTTGGGGGCGGTGGTGCACGCCCTGTTCGCAGGCACGGACTCTTCCATGCCCGTGACCCTGATCCTTTACGCCGGCACATTCCTGGTGGTGGTTTTCCTGCTGGTGTACTGGCTGGTGGCGATGCGCCTGCCGAAGAAGGGGAAGGGATAGGATACGATCAGCGCGAAAAAAATGAAATCCGCAGATGGCGCAGATGTCCGCGGATTTATTTATTGCCAAAATGTACCAATCTTTTCCCCCCCGCCTTTGTTCCTTCACAACTGAAAAACAGCGCGATAATAAAGGGACAGCTTTGCCATTCCTATCGATCAGGTACGAACCCAGAAAGGAAAAAGGCCATGCGATCCAAAGTTGCAATCATCAAGGTGAGGCCAAAGGCAGATGAAGCGGAACTGTTGGCAGCTTTGGAAGAATCAGTCTATTTACTGGGTGGGATCGAACCGATCCTACCGCCTAACAAACAGATATTGGTAAAACCGAATTATGGCTCTGGGAGTCGGAGAAACAGCGTAAATGCCAGGGTTACCTCCTCAGTGCTGGCATTCTTCTCAAAAAATGGATACAAAGTCCAGGTCGGCGAAGATCCTGGGTGTTTTATAGTCTCCCGACAGGCTTATGAAAATTGGCAGAACCGGGTCTTATACCAGTCCGGTATCCAAGACATATGCGAAAGACAGGGCGCAGAATGGGTGGATTTCAGGTATGGCCCGCATTGCACCGTGCGCGTTCCCGAACCGTTATTTTTCGATGAGCTGGTCATCTCGGAATATGCTCGTAAGGCCAGTGCAATCGTCAGCTTAGCCAAGCTGAAAGTGGTCAATATCTGCTCGGTTTCGCTCAGTATGAAGAACATGAAAGGGGTAATGCCGTCATCCATGAAGAGACGCTTCCATTGCGAAGAGCTGAATCAAGGGATCGTCGATCTATGCCAGGTGGTTAAACCTAAACTGGCAGTCATCGATGGCACCTATGCCATGGATCAGGTGGCCATGAAGGAAAAGGCAGTCGGGTTGCTGCTGGTCAGTACGGATTGCGTGGCCGTGGATGCGGTCGGGGCTAGCATATTGGGTTTCGATCCAGCTGGGATCGAGCATCTCGCTTTGGCTGAGAAAGTCGGGCTGGGGGTTGCCAAGCTGAGCCATATCGAAGTTGTCGGGGAAGCGCTGCCCCCCTTGATCGGAAAATACACCTTCTCGGCTCCGGCTAACCCCTTCCAGCTGGCTAAAGAAAGCGACGGAGGCATTGAGATCATCCAGGGGCAGCCTTGCAGCACCTGCCTGAACGAATTGGGGAGCGAGCTGTTGGGGTTCAAAGGGAAACTGCACCGGTTACGCAATGTGAAAATTCTGGTAGGCCCATCTGCTCAGGTGCCCGAAGGGCATCATACCGTCATCTTTTATGGGAATTGCTTGAAGAAATATCGTGATGAGATTAACTTCGTTCACGGCTGCCCGCCCGGGATGGAGTTTATTGGCGTTGGCTCCATCCATAGGATACTGAAGGATATGCTGATCGAGGAGTGATGATTCATGCGACGCCCAATCCCCGAAGGGCACCAAGGAACACGAAGGAAAAATAAGTTTCTCGTCTGGTGATTCGCCAAATTGGGTATGAGTGATATGACTGGTTTCGTACGGCCCTCAAATATTCGTAAGCCTGTCCTTGCGCTTCTATTGATGATCCTTTCGGCCTGCCTGGCCGGCTGCGATCCCCTGAGTTATCGTTATGAGGTGGTGAGGCGGGTTGTAGTCCTCGACAATATCCCCTATGTATATGCCATAGAACGTTCCAGTTTCGGGATAAATATGAGTGCGGATGAAATTCCTCATACCTTCATGCGCCAGGAACCCGGGGGGAATTGGCAAGAGGTTGCGTCTCCCCCTGAGCAAGTATCCCAAACGTTCCTCCAGGCCAACGGTTTGCCACGCTCAATCTGCCGGTCCAATGAGCCCAATACCTGCTACCGCATCACCGGTCAGGACCAGGTCGAATTCACGCAGGACGGGGGAAAGAGATGGCAGGTGGTGTGGAAAATGCCCGCAGGCCGCCTGGCCTATATGCAAGATTACATCGAAAACCGGTCCCACCTGCTCCACGTAAACCCGGATAGCATCCCGTATGATCTGGGAATGGTCGAAAATAACGACGGCTACGAGCTGATCGTCGCATTGGGAAACCAGGGGATATTGGTCAGGAACCCGGGCGGGTCCTGGGAGAGGCAGGCCGTCGGTTCAGCCACGCCGGTACCTTTTCATGCCCAGAGCTTCCAGGATATAGCCGCCACCCTGGGATTGGAAACATTTTGCGCCATCTCCATCGCCATCTTCTTACTTTTCTGTCTGGCGACTGTGAAGTTCATCGTCCCCCGGAAACGGGTGCCCCTCGTAATTCCATTTCTCTTATTCCCCGCCATCTGGCTGCCGTTCGTCTTATGGGCGATGGGCGTGGTAATGATATATAATCTAAGCGTGGCGCTGGCGATCCTGCTTAGCCTGGGAATATGCTTACTTCCGATGCGAAGGAAAAAGGCAGCCTCGAGCAGACCCTGATGCACTTCGAGGCGCGAAGCAAAAGTTAGTTCCAGGTTCCACCACGAAGTACACGGCAGTAAAGGCGGGCTACGGTGAAGTCCACCGGCGACCGCCCGAACACTGCTAAGGGAACGAATGTTATTGCGGGTGTGTGCGAAACAGGGTTTTGCCTGGTGCGGAGGAATTTGGCGATAGTTGTGTAACCATCCACTAATAAGGCACACAAGTTTTCTCTATTTTTTTTTACTTCGTGCTCCTTCGTGCACTTAGTGGTAACAGATTTTTCTTGGATTTGGTTTTTCCTTTGTGTCCCTTCGTGAACTTTGTGGTATATTTTCAATCTCCAATCCTCAATCACCAATCTACAATCCTCAATCTCCCCGGAGGTCCCCATGCCAATCTTCCCTAAACCCAATTTCCCATTCGACTACGATGTTCCCACCGAGGTTGCCCACCTGCGCGCCCACAAGACGAAACGCGGCATCCCCGAGCGCGACGCCGGTCATCTGCTGGTCGCCACCTGGAACATTGCCAACTTCGGCGCCCAGAAGCGGCGGGACCAGGATCATTCCCTGCTCGCCGAGATTATCAGCTGGTTCGATATTGTCGCCATCCAGGAAACCCGCGAGAACTTCAGCGGCCTGGAGGATGTCTGGCGCAAGCTGCCTGGCTCCTACCGCATGCTCATGTCGGATGTGGCGGGCAATAATGAGCGCATGGCCTTCCTGTATGACACCCAGAAGCTGGGTTTGCTGGAGGAGGTCGGTGAGATCGCTTACCCGCCCTCGCAGTACAAAAATGTAAAACTGCCCGGCATCGACCTGGCCTTCGATGGCTTCGACCGTTCCCCCTACCTGGCGGCTTTCGAGTCCGGTACAACCTCGTTTACACTGGTCAACGTGCACCTGTTCTTCGGCGATGAGAAGACGGCCTCGATTGAGCGCCGTGCCCTGGAAACCTTTGCCGTGGCCAAATGGTGCGATCTGCGCAAAAATAGCAAATTTTCCTTCACCCGTGAGCTGATGGCGCTGGGGGATTTCAATATGCCTAAAGCCGAGCCGGGCGACCCGATCTACAAGGCTTTGACTTCCCTGGGGCTGGAGCTGCCGGACCACTCCACGCAGATATCCTCCAGCATCAGCTCGGATGCCAATTATGACCAGATCGCTTTCCTGCCGCAAACGACCAAGGATCTCTTCACCGGCCTCAAAGGTGTATTCGATTACGACGCGGTCATCTTTCCCGCCCTATGGGGAGACGGCCACAACAAGGGCAACTTTAAAGCCTACCTGCGCTACTACATCTCCGATCACCGCCCGATGTGGGTGCAGCTGAAGCTTTTATAAGGGTCATCACCATAGGACGCTGATGCCGGTAAAGAACACCGAGACGCAAGAACGGCGTTCTACTCAACCAGCCGTTGCGCTAGTTGAACAGCGGCTGAAGCCGCACGGCTGTTTTATAGCCGCCACTACAAACGGGTGATCGGGCGGTCTTTGCCCGCCTTGACCCGCCTTATCTACTCAGGAGAATGCCCATGCTCAAAACCAATGAAGCTAAAATCGTTGAATTCCTGTTGCAGTGCCAGCCCGGACAGCCGCGCAGCCGCGGCAACTGGAGCGTCGACCACCAGGGCGCGCCCTTCATCCTGCCCTCGATCGGCGGCATCACCGTCAACATCCAGGTGGGCGATCCCGCCTTCGGCTGGGCAGGGGATCACCTTGAGCCGGGGGTGAGTTGCACCGCCGACACCAATAAACCCTTCGAGCACCCCAATAACTCGCTCCAGCTCTTTGCTTGCGCCGGAAACAAAGCCACCATCGTGTCAGGGGAAGCCAAGGGCGCGACCGGTTGGGTGATCGGCCACCATGGTGGGTCGGAGCACGTCATCATCGATTTCCCCCGCGAGGCGAAAGAGAAGATGACCTACGACGACAAAATCATCCTGTACGCCAGGGGACAGGGACTGAAGCTGATCGACTACCCGGACATTACCCTGTTCAACCTGGACCCCGATCTGTTGAAGAAGATGAAGATCGTGAAGTCCGGCAAGAAATCCGGCAAGAAAATACTGGATGTGCCGGTGACCACCCTGGTACCGGCAGCCTGCATGGGCTCGGGCGTGGGAGCCCCTAACGTTGCCACCGGGGACTACGATATCATGACCAGTGACGCCGAGACGGTGGAGAAATATCAGCTGGACAAGATCCGCTTCGGCGATATCGTCGCTCTATTGGATCACGACAACCGCTTTGGGCGCGCCTACCGCCAGGGCGCCGTTTCCATCGGCATCGTGGTACACAGCAACTGCCTGCTGGCCGGGCACGGCCCGGGCGTCACCACCCTGATGACCTGTGCAACGCCGCTGATCAAGCCGGTGATCGATCCGTGCGCCAATCTCGCCGACCTGCTGGGCATCGGCACGCCTACAGGGAAATAGTTCCCGAAAATGGATGCTTTGACGGGCAAAGCCCGTCAAAGCATCCATTTTCGGATATTTTCCCTCTCCCGCTGGGAGAGGGGCAGGGGATCACAATGTAGGGGCGGGTCCAGAAGCGTGGTTTTTACGCTCACCCGCCCCTGCTTGCGTAACCTGCCGTTTGGGTATATCATTTTCCTATGGACAACTACCAAACCCCTGTTCGGAAAAAGAAACCCCGCATCCTGGGGATGACCCTCCCTCAGATCGGTCTGCTGGCTGGCCTGATCGTGGTGCAGCTGGTGATCCTGGTGCTGGCCCTCAAATACATCGTTTTCGCCCGCGAAGATAACATCCCGCCGCCAGCCACGCCCATCCCAATTGCCGCCATCCTCCAACCCACATTGGCCCCCACCCCGCTGCCTGATTTAACCACCGCGGTGCTTACCATCGACGATCTGCCAGCCGGTTTCATTCCCGCGTTGGAGGATGCTCATAACATCGATTTCAACGAAGCATACCCGGAGATCGGTTTTCACCCGGTGGGAAAATTTATGTTTTACGATAAGGAAAAAGAGCAAATGGTGTTCGGCTGGACCTTTGCATTCACCACACCCGAAGAGCGGGAGAAATTTGACATCTTCGTAATGCATCCCAATGCAATGTTCCAGCTGACCGATAATAGCGGGGCGACCCCAGAATCTCTCAAAGGGAGCGAATTGGGAAAACCAAGCCCCATTGGGGAGCTATCCTCGGGATGGTCGGTGCCCGTGGATGACCCCATTATGAATTATTCGGACCTGGTGCTTTTTTCGCATAAAAACTTTGGCGGGATTGTGGAGGTCTTTTACAAGAGCGACCAAGTGCCTATAATTGGAGCCTGGGAGGTGGCCCAGAAGCTGGACAACCGCATCATGGATGTGCTGGTGAATGGCCCCATTCCCACACCTGTGGTGATCGCTTATCAGGACCTGGCGGGGGTGAAGCTCAACCAGGAGGATTTACCGGCTGGATTCCAGGCCGTTCCTGAAGCCGAGCTTGCGCTGGATGAGGCTTCGCGATCTGAAATGGAAAGGGGTGGCATGCGTGTAGCCGGGGTGTTCGGTTTCCGCTATGATAGAAAGAACTTTGAAGAAACTGTCCTGGGTTTTACTTTCCAGTTTACCAGTACCCTCGGCAAGGTGGTGATGGATCAGATGCTGGCAGGGGATGAGCTGTTGGATGCCATGTTCCCACCCACCCCCACCCAGAGAAGGCAGCCCTTCACGATCAATAAGCCAATCGGGGACCGGGCCTTGGGCACTGCCATTATGGAGATGGGCGAGGCAGGGGGTGTACGCTGCGATGTACTCGTCTTCCGCCGTGAGTATGCGGGTGTGGCGTTATTCCACATCTACCATACAGGGATAAGGCAGACCAACGTAGAAAACCTGGCTTTGAAGCTGGATGCGAAGATCCAGGCCCTGGCTTCCCCCTGATCCCGAAGATATATGCGACTGGATGAATTACTCGCTGACCAGGTGGGCGTCGCACGCCCGTTGCGAGATAAGATTTCACCGCAGAGCCCGCAGAGAGCGCAGAGAAAACAGTAGATACAGATTCACCACAGAGCACACAGAGATCACGGAGAAAACCCATTAAAAACTCTGTGTGCTCTGTGGTTATTTTAGCTTGAAAGGCATACGACTTTGGGTAATCCAACCTCCGAAAACGACAGCCTCTCCCTGCTCATCCGCTGGGGAGAGAGCCAGACGTTGGTGCGCGCCATGCTGCTGACCAGCACGCGGGCGATCCCCGGCACAGCCAGCGATATTTTCTCCGATTACGATGTCGTCCTGGCGTTGAGTGATGTCCGCCCGTTCGCACCAGATCGCAACTGGCTGGAAGCCTTCGGCACGGTGCTGGTGATGTACCAGGACCCGCTGGAATCGGATGGGGGATACCTGCATTCCGGCAATGTCGTCCAGTTCGAGAGCGGTCTCAAGATCGATTTCACCCTGCTGCAGGTAGAAATTCTGAAGCAGATGGCTGCATCGCCGCAGCTTCCCGCCGAATATGATGCCGGCTACCGTATCCTGCTCGACAAGGACGGCCTGACCGCGGGGCTGAAACCTCCCACCTACCAGGCCTACATCCCGCACCCACCCACGGAGGCCCAGTACCTGGAGAGGATCGAGTGTGGCCTTCTGGATGCCACCTACGTGGCGAAATACCTGCGCCGCGATGACCGCGTGGCGGCCCAACATATCCTGGACAATTTCCTCAAGCGCGAGAACCTGATCCCGCTGCTGGAATGGCATTTCGAGATCGACCACGGCTGGAAGGTGAAACCCGGCCTCCACGGGCGGCGCATACAGCGGTACCTGCGCCCGGATCTGTGGGCTGACCTGGAACGCACCTACTCCAGGCTCGGGCTGGAGGAGAGCTGGCAGGCCCTGTTCTGCACCCTGACCTTGCTGCGCAAAGTTGCCATTGAAGTGGGCCAGCGTATGGGGTTCACCTTCCCGGATGACATGGTGCGCCGCGCCCTGGTTTATATCCAGAAGGTGAAAGACCTGGATCTTGGGGCTGTGTAGGGGTGCGGCATGCTCCCCAGCCGTTTGCTCATTCGCCTTTGGGAGTCGAGACTTTAGCCGGGTAAATCTATATCAGGAGGTTACATGCTCTCTGGCAGGAAAATACACCGCATCATCATTTGGCTTGGCGTGGCCATTCTGCAGCTTATCATGACCCAGGTAGTAACCTTTCTGGTCTCCTTGCCCTTCCCCCGCGGTATGGAGGATTACCCGCAAACCCATCCCGATCTTTTCGTGTTTATCCTGGGACTCACCTTTACCACCGGCGTATTTCTAACCGGCTGGCTTGCGATTCGACGCCACTGGATCACGCTAAAGCCAAAATACCTGTCCAGGCTGGTTTTTACCCTGATCGACGCGTATGTGCCGTTGATCGTGGCGCTGATCTTCTATCATCCCCTCGAGCCGGGCAACCCGTTCTTCTTCGTCTCCATGCTGACCAGTGTGGCAGGCTTTTATATTCCGGGGTGGATCGATCAGGGGTGAGTAAGACTCGACAGCTTCTACGGGTACAATCGTGTATCGAAATTCATGGTTTCCTGTCCAGTGTAAATTTGTCAATGCGTGGTCTCGATACGGGCGATGGGAAGTTCACCCATCGCTCCTACTCGACCAACGTAATGTGGTCAAGTTGGTTGAGTAGGGCGGTGCTCTTCTGCCCGTATCGAAACCAGCATTTAAAGAGAGAAAGACTGTACTCAACCCTGGAAATTGAAATCTCGTCTACAATGGGCACGAACCCCACCTTCATGGGGGTGAAACCCCACACAGTGGGGTTCGGAATCCCCCGCAGGGGGGATTTAGCGTATTTTTAGCTGAGAATTCATTCTCCTGCATACCGCCTGGGAGCTCTACCCAAGAAGGATAAGCTCATGCTGTCCAAATTATCCGACCGTTTCTACACCTGGGCCAAAGGCCGGCTGATCCTGGGGATCTTCGCTGCGTTCGTACTGTTCATGGGGGTAACTTTACCGCTCCTCTCTCATCTCTACCCAGACGAGATGAAATTGGAATCCCTGGATGATCCCGTTTTTTACACTCCGGGTGAGATTTTTTCGATCATTGAATCCTGGGGCGCGGAGGGGCGCTCGTTCCAGCTCTGGTTCCACCTGACCTGGGATGTCGTCGTGCCCGTACTTGGATTTCTAAGCATTGGCCTGTCGCTTTCCTGGCTGTTCCAGCGCAGTATCAAGCCTGGGAGCAGGCTGCGCCGGTTGAATCTACTTGCCCTGGCCTCGGGTTTTGACCTGCTGGAGAACTTCAGCCAGGCCGCGCTCATCGTGGCTTATCCCTCCCGCCCGGCGTGGGTCGCCTGGTTGAAAACCATCTTCACCCTGAGCAAGTATGGCTTTGGGATAGTCATCATCCTGCTCCTGCTGATCGCGTTGGCCCTGGCGGCAAAGAGCAGGTTCAAGATCCAAGGATGGAATATATGACACCCACCTTACTGAATGGCTCTCCAATCGATGTACGACCGATCCGGCGCCACGAGCTTGGCAAAGTGCTGCTGCGCTGTCTGCCGGATGGTGGCGGCATCGAAACGCTGTTTAAAACCCAGGAGACCATCGGCATGGCAGCCTGGGATGGTGACCAGTGTGTCGCCCAACTTCACTGCTACCGGCTTGTTCTTCCCCACGGGCCCATTGACCATTGGCCAGCCTGGAACCGCCCATTCTACCTGGAGGCTGTGCTCGATGGTTGTCTGGGGATAACGGGACCCGTCTGGTGCCATGCGTGTTGACATGTGGGGCGTTCTATCGACAGCTTCTCGCATTCCGATCAGCCTGACCGGCGCTATTTTGGCCGCGGCATCGGCACAGCATTATGCCAGGCATCCATACAATGGGCCAGGGAGCACGATTATCAGGCTGTGCTGGCGTCCGGCACTCCCGCAGGCCTGTTCGAATTCGCGGTATGGGCCGGCGGGTTGCCATGGACGACCTACCAGAAACTTGGTTTCGTCGACGCAGCCCTTGACCTGGGTGATGATCTGCCCGAGTGGGCCACCGGCAACTCACCCCCCGAAGTGATGGAATCCGTGCGGATGGCCCTGGCCGCGGGTCGCCCCCGGCGTGAATTCCACAGCCGGTTGATGGTGCTCCGGTTGAAAGATGGCTGATAAAATCCTTCCTGTTCCCGAGCAGTGTTCGGGCAGTTGGGCGGTCTTCGCACGCCTTCGCACGCCTTTACTGCCGTGCACTTAGTGGTAAATCTCCTACCCAGACCCTGAAGGTTTTTCAGGTCGACCCGCGCCCTGTTTTGCGCTTTCATCTCGCCAGCGCTGCACCTGGCTGTCTGAGAAAACCTTCAGGGTCTTACCCTCGGTGATCTTAGTGTACTTCGTGGTGAAATTTCCAATCACCAATCCTCAATCAACAATCCA
>Ga0315279_10009216_pt1 | contig 11816 bp, 7 predicted proteins | sample YL17G06_20_MG_FD_203694 | JGI IMG/M metagenome (GOLD analysis project Ga0315279, IMG submission 203694) | Sediment microbial communities from Yellowstone Lake, YNP, Wyoming, USA - YL17G06_20 | ecosystem: Environmental > Aquatic > Freshwater > Lake > Sediment | place: USA: Wyoming | collected...
CAGAAGGCTCTGAAAGACAGCCGTGAGTTCGAGAAGGTCGAGCTGGTGTTGGAAGAGGCCGATGTGGGCCCGGACGTCCTGGAGGAAACACGCGCGGTCCTCATCAAGCTCACCGGTAAGCGCAAGATCGACGAGACGCCGGCCGCTCTCCACGAAGCGATGGAGGCCTTTGGCGCCGACAAGCTCGCCCGCGCGCAGAAGGTGGCAGAGTGGGCAGAGCCGGCGGGTTTCCCCCTGCCGGGCGCTTTCTCCGAGGGCAAAGAGGCACTGGAAAGCATCCTCGCGCTGGCCATCCCGGTTCACCGCGTGAAAGAGATCCAGGCGCGGGCCGCCGATTTAATCCGTGGAGTGGAGGCCATTGACCAAGTGGCCGCCTTCCGCGAGAAATGGGGAGCCGCGTTCCTGGGGCTACGCGGTTTTGCCGCCCAGCTCCGCACGGTCGAGCATCTGCTCCCAGTCGATGGCGGCGGCAAGCGCTTCCTGGGCGAGTACGAGATTGCGGAATCAAGCGCTCGATTCGCCGACGCGGATATATGGAAAACGTTGCAAGGCGCCAAGGCTGCCGCCGAACTGGAACTGCAAGATCTGCTTGGCGCTTGGCGGAAGGAAGCGCACCAGATCGCCACGGGCGCACTGGGCCGCCTTCCGGCTGACCTCCAGCAACGCGGGCTGGAGGAATCGCTTGGCAAGCTACTGGCTGCTTCTCTCGAAACCTTCCTTGCTGGTTTGGATGGCGAGAAAGAGCCGGCGCGAGTGGCTGCCCTGCCTATGCGCGTCCGCCGCCTCGTGGACGAACTGGGCCGGGCGGTTGAGGCGGAGGTCCGCAAGCGCGTCCCGCCGCCGGAAGAGTCGGAGCCTCATGTGCCAGTGCGTGAAGCGCGGCGCCTCCGCTTCGCGGACCTGCTCACCATCCGGCGCATACGTACCGAGGCGGAATGGGACCAGGTGCGCAACGACCTCGAAACGAAACTCGACCAGCGCGTGCGCGAACTGCTGCGCGACTTCGACGTGGAGCTGGAGTGATGGACCCAAAGGGGATACTCAAGGCGCTCGCGCTCGAATTGCGCCACGAACTCGAGGGCAGGTATGACGACCAGGTCAAGTTGCAGCCGGGCGACCTGGAACGGCGGCTGGCGGCCATCGGCGTACGGCGAGACCGCGCATCGGTACCCCTGGATGAATTGCCACACCTGCCCGCCGAGGACTGCGAGGCGCGCCGCGTGGTGGACGCCTTCCTCGAAAGCCGGGTCGAGGCCGGCCAGAACCGCGAACAGGCGGTAGCTGAGTTTGTGCGCGAGGCAGCTTACACCTGGGCCAACCGGTTGTTGGCGCTCCGCTGCATGGAAGCACGCGGCCTGATTGATGAAATCATCCTCCGGAAGGACGCGTACGGCGGCAAATCCCTCCAACACCACCGCTTGGCCCGTAAGCAGCCGGAGCGGTGTTCTGGCAAGGACGAAGGCCTGTTTGCCGCGCTTTTCGATGAATTTGAACGGAGGGCGAAGGAACTCCCGCTGCTGTTCAACCCGAAGGCGCCGGAGGTCGCCCTGCGACCATCGGTTGCCTCGCTCAAACGTTGTGTCGCGCTGCTCTCCGGGAGCGAGGCGGTCAAGGGGCAGGAGCGTGCCACCGACGAAGCCTTCACCGCGCCCGACGTTCCCGGCTGGACCTACCAGTACTGGAACACCGAGGAGAAAGACCGCGTCTTCGAGAAGGTCCGAACCAAGAAAGGCGCGAAGATCGAAGGCGCCGAGATCATCGCCGCCACCTGTATCTACACCGAGCCCTACATGGTGAAGTTCCTGGTTCAGAACTCGCTCGGCGCGCTCTGGATGGGTATGCATCCGGAATCCCGGCTGTTCGAGCGCTGGGAATACTACGTTCGCGACGCTGACCGCGCTCCAGTCGAGCGGAAACCACTCCGCGAGATCACCTTCCTGGACCCATCCTGCGGCAGCGGGCATTTCCTGGTCGAAGCCTTCGACGTTCTCAACGCGATGTACCTGGAGGAGGGCCGTGTTACCGAGCCGACCGAGATTTGCGCCTCGATTCTGGAGAACAACCTGTACGGCACGGACATCGACGAACGGGCCATTCAGATTGCCGCCCTCGCCCTGTACATGAAAGCGAAGGAGAAGGCTCCGGAATTCGTGCCTCGCCGGGTCAACCTGGTAGCCACCAACGTCCGCCTGGCTGCCGGCAAGGAGCACCTGGAAGCGTTCCTGCGCAAGCACGCGGAGGATGCCCCGCTGAAGCCTGCCCTGCTTGCCATCTTCGAAGGCCTTGCCCACGCCGATGAGCTCGGCTCGCTGCTTCAGATCGAACAGCCGGTCGAGAAGGAGCTGCGCTACCTCAGGGAAAGAGAGCCGCTGCTCGCCGCCGCCACCGAGTGGGCGGAGTGGGAGCGCGGCGTGCTGGAACGCCTGCGCGGGCACTTCGCCGCCGAGGCGAACGCTCCCGACCTCGGCGCCGCCTTCTTCGGTGAGGGGGCCGGCAAGGGGCTCTCGCTGGTGGACCTGTTCACCCGCCGCTACGACGTGGTGGCCACCAACCCACCGTACATGGGCTCAAAAAACATGGGCGAGGTAGTGAAAAACCATCTGGAGAGATACTTCCCTGCTGGGAAACGGGATGTATACGCCGCTTTTATTCTGCGGTGCCTCAGTCTCGCAGCGAACTCTGGGCGGGTGGCAATGGTCACCCAGCAGGCATGGATGTTCTTGCACTTCTTCTCCGATCTTCGTTGTCCAGCAGTTGCGGAGAGCAAGCAGTTTCCGGGACTGTTGAATGCCACTTCGGTGGAAGTGCTCGCTCATTTGGGACCGCGCGCATTTAATGAAGTCGGTGGCGAAGTGGTCAGTACCGTGCTTTTCGCACTGGCAAAGGGCCTACCGAAGCAGGACCACAGGATAGCCGCAATCCGCGCGACGGAGCAGTCGGGCCCTGTGGCCAAGGCCAAGGCAGTCGCTTCCGCCGCCGCAACTGGTTCTGCCACGCGGCACTTGCAGTCCAGCTTTAATGCAATTCCGGGCTCCCCTCTGGTTTACTGGCTCGACGACGAGCTTCTCGGCCTCCTTCAGCGCGAGGAGTGCTTTGCATCGGTCCTTAAGACCAAGCAAGGCATCGTAACCGGAAACAACGCAAGGTTTCTGCGCTTCCACTGGGAAAACCCGAATCCGAACCTCTGTCGACCGTACATGAAAGGACTCGGCTTCGCCCGCTGGTATGGCTATACGGAGCTAAGCATCGACTGGCTTGCGGCGCGTCCGAGAATCGCCCAGTTCAAGGTGGGAAGGGTCAAGCAACCTGCTGACTTTCAGCGACCGGGGTGGACGTATTCGTCGATGGCCCAGGGTGCCATGAGCCCAAGAGTGTACGAGCCGGGTTGGCTATACGACAACCGGGGTCCGGTTGTTTTTCCCAAGCCCTCCGATTTAAGTCTGGTGGGCGCGATTCTTGCTTCGCGTTTCGGAACCATGCTCCTCAGAGCAATCACCCAAGGCAATGACTTCAACTCGTACCACGTTGATCGACTGCCGTTGTGGATTGAGCGCCCGCCTATCTCCCCGGATGGAACAGTCACGTGGCTGGTAGAAGCGGCAAAATGGCGCTGCAGCTCCAAACCGCCAGAGAGACTGTTCCGTCCGGAGAAGCTGCAAGTTCGCGATTCAATAGGGGAATCATGGTGGAGGCTCAGAGACGAAGAACTGGCCATAAACGCCGCCGCGTTGACCCTTGAGGCACACCTTGATTCCCTCGTGTTCAACGCGTATCGTGTCAGTCTTGGGCAGCAGTCCAAGACGTTCGCCCAGTTGGGAAAACCAGCGGGTGCGTACCCACTCCATCCTCTCTATTCGGCCCCTCCTCCACTGCCAGATGGAATGGCCGAACCACCCGGCTTCAGTGAGACGCCTACGATAAGTAGCACTTCAGACTATTCAAACGGCCAAACGGTTCTGATCGAACGGAAGGTGTATGAACTCTGCGAGAAACCGAACAGTGTGCGAGAAGACGAATCCGACGGTCAGCATCCGTCAGCGGAAGACGAGGAGGAGGCAGAGCCTCCTGAGCATCCTAATTCCTTAGCTGAGAGGCACCTGCCTAGTGAGACGTTCTTTGAGGAAGTTGCCAGGAAACTGGAGATTCATGCGATTTCTGCCTATTGGCTGCTAAGAGACGGCCGCCTGAGAGGCACTCGGATTTGCGCCGATGAGCGTCACGCGTTCGGGGCGGACTGGATTGCAGTGTGCGTACTGCAACTCCTCGGGCACCGGTGGCCGCTTCAAATCGGGGCTAAGGAAGCCATGCCGCAGTGGGCTGACATCGACGGGATTATTCCCATCACCGAAGGTAGCGAGGAGCCTAGCGTTCTGTCGCGTGCATGCGAGCGAATTGCTGCAGATTTCGGACCGGATCGGGTCGGGGCCGTTCAGCGGGAGTTCGAGGAGATCATGGGCGTGACGTTAGCCGACTGGCTCGGCCGTGGCTTCTTCCTCCACCACGTCTCGCAATTCCGGAAAAGACCCATCGCCTGGCAAATCCAGAGCCGGCCGGCGGGGAACGGCAAACGGCACAAGCGGAGCAGCCGTCGGCGTGCGCCCGTTTTCTCCTGCCTGGTTTACTATCACCGTCTGGACGCCGACCTGCTGCCCAAGCTTCGCACTCAGTACATCGGGCTGCTGCGCTCACGCTTCCAGACGGAGATGCACGGCCTCGAACGGCTGTCATCCCGGACGGCCGACCAGGATGCACGGCGTTTTGAGTTGGAAGAGAGCCTCGACGAGCTGAAGGCGTTCGATACACAACTGGAGAAAGTGATTGTTGGCGGGTTCGCCTGCGCGGCGCTGGACAAGGTCGCGGCCCGGGAACCGCTCGACCGTTGGACCTCGCGCGACGGCTCTGTCGCTGCTCCGGCGTCTCTGGATGCCTTCCTGGCGCAGGAGCGAAAATACGACCCCGATATCAACGATGGGGTTCGCGTCAATATCGCGCCGCTGCAGCACGCCGGGTTGCTTGCGGCCGAGGTGCTGGCGGCCAAGGACCTGGACAAGGCCATCGCCGACCGCGCTGAATGGCGCGCCGACGAGCGCCGCTGGTGCCGCGAAGGCAAGCTCCCGCGGCCCGGCTGGTGGCCGGCGTTGTAGCGCCGGCATCCTGCCGGCCGCCAACGCCGCCCGGGGCGGCGCAGCCCTGGGAGCGTGCCCGTGTTACCTGGAGTACGGCCCCCCCCGCGGCCGGCTGCCGCCATCGGACTCGTGAGCAGTGGGTTCCCAACAGGGATGATCATGACCGCTGAGCTTCTCTTCGAAGTCAAAACACCGGTGGGGTTCGTTGTGCGGTGCACGCGGGTGTACTGGGACTTTATCGTCAAGTATAAACATCCGGTGCTGGCCGGCCACGAGGAAGACATCCGGTTGGTGCTGGCGGATCCGGATGAAGTGCGGCGCAGCCGCCAGGACCCGAGCGTTTTTCTCTTCTACCGCGGCGCGCGACCGCGCTGGCTTTGCGCTGTGGCAAGATGCGAGAATGAATCAGGCTTCCTGATTACCGCCTATCCGGCGGATACGATCAAGGCGGGAGAGACAATATGGACCAGATCAAGGTAATCCACGACGTGGCCGGACAGACGTTGACCGTCTGGCTGGACGACCCGGCCCACGAGCATGTTTGCGAAGAGACCGCGGATGAGGTAGTCCTGATGAAGGATGCGGCCGGCCGTGTCATCGGCTTCGAACTCCTTCACTATCGGCCCACCGGCAAGGAGGATGGCCTGGCGGTGGAGACCGTGGTCCGTTCGCATCGCTGAGGATCGCCCATCGCCGTGTCTTCCGAACCGACAATGCGGTCGTGGCTGCGCGCAGAGGTCAGCGGGCTGCTGAAGCGCAAGACGTCGCCCCTCCCGCTGGTGCTGTGGTGCGACCCGGAGAAGGGCTGGCGAGATTTGCTGCGGGCGGCTGCGGAAGGCAGCGCTTTCGAGCTCTGGTCGGAGACTGAACACGAACTGGTGCTGCGGGAGCGCCTGGCGACATCGCCGCCCGCCCCGCGGGTTGTGTGGTTGCCCGTCGCCCGGGACGAAATCACTTACCTGAAGGTCTTCGAACTTCAGGCCGAACACGTCTGGGAGGAGCCTTTAGTGGCCGCGCTCGCCCGCTTCGGCGTTGAAATCCCGCGCGATCATGAACTAGAACTCAGGCAAATTCTGCCGGCTCACGTGAAAGAGTGGATCGATCGGCCGCGTCCCGGCTGGCGGGAACTGACTCCCGGAAGCGCCAAGTCCGCGCTGGTGGGCGATGACCTTATTCTGGCAGCGCTGGCTAAGCCCGGCACGCCAATCGCGGAGATAATTGGTGAGGACCGGACGGGGGTGTTCGTGCGGCGCGTGGCCGAGGACTTCGGGTTTCCGCCCCCGGAGCCGGGCAAGGACGACGAATGGCGCGTGGCAGCGACAGCCAGGCTGCTCGCTACCGACGCGGCCGTGCGCGTTCCGGCCGATCCGCCAAACGAAGGCGACCGCATCATTGTTTCCGGCCAGTCACGCGACAACGCCCTGAAACTCCTCGAACGCTGGCAGAAGGATGTCGAGTTGATGTCCGCTTTCGAGGAGCTGGCTCGTAGGGCGGATCCCACCACGTCGCTGGTCTACTGGGCGAAGAACATCACCGGTACAGTCCCTGCGCTTACTTCACGGGTCTGCGAGGAGACGCTCTTCCGAGCGGAAACGGAGGCCCTCGCGCGGACCGAGGAGTTCGACCCGCTGGCGAAGCGGCTGGAGGAGCGGGAGGCGTTCTACACGGCTCACAGTCGCGGCTTCTGGGGTAACCGAGCCGAGAACAGGGTTCCGTGGAACAGCCTGGTATCACTGGGGCGAGCGGCGGCGCTTCTCCGTCAGCAGGTCGATGCCGAGAAACAGTGGACGGCACCGAGCGACGCCGTGACCTGGTTCACGACGACGGGCTGGGAGGCCGACCGCCAAGGGGAGATTCTTTTCAGTGGCGATGCCGAACTCCCGGTCGCTCTCCACGGCGTTCGAGCGCGACTGCGGCGCGCTTACCTGCGCCACCTCGATCGCTCCAACGGTGCATTCTCCGAACTTCTGGCACACTCGGGGATCGACAGCCTGGGATTGCCGTTTGCCGGTGAGGTTCTCGCTGGTCGCAGTTCGGACAAGGAGGCGACCGCGGTTCTCGTGCTGGATGCTTGTCGATACGACCTTGGCGCGCGTCTCGCCGAGGCCCTGAACAAAGGCGAGCCGGCCCGCCGCGCGGAGGTCATTCCGGCGCGGGCGCCGCTGCCCTCGATCACGCCGCTCGGCATGGCCTTCGCGCTCGCTGCCGAATCGGGCAAGCTCTGCGTGGAACTGACAAGGGAGATACCTGCCCGGTGGAAGGTAACGGAAACCGGTGCGGGGCAGGAACTGTCAACCTTCGACGGGCGGCGTGAATGGCTCAAGCAGCGGTTTAAGCTGAAACCGTTGTCCATCGCCGAAGACAAGGCCTTGCTTGATTCTGTGCCGCCGGGGCCGAAGGAAACGGGCCGGGTATTATTTGTCTTCGGTGGTGAGCTCGACGCACAGGGGCACGAGGGAGAACTGAAGTTTACGGGCGCGGGGGATTATATCGAGCGCTATGTCCGCCTGATTCGGCGCCTTCGGGATGCCGGCTATTCGACGGTGGTGGTGGTCACCGACCATGGTTACATCCACTGGGACCCGGAGAAGGACGAGGTGGAAGACTCGCCCGTCGGCGACGTTCTCTGGAAATCGCGCCGAGCGGTGGTTGGGCGAGGCCTGAAACACCCTGCGGCACTGGCTGTAGCAGTGCCGGGAAGTGATCTTGAGTGCCGCGTTCCCCGCAGCGTCAATGCCTTCCGGGCTTATGGCGGCATCGGCTATTTCCACGGCGGAGCCACGTTGCAGGAGTTGGTGATCCCCGTGGTCATTTGCCGGTGGCCGAAGAAGGCAGAGAAGATTCCGGTTGTCCTTACGCCGATCACCGAGATCAAATCGGTGAAGCCGTGGATCGAAGTGAGGCCGGGGAGCACCGGCCGCCTTCCGGGAATGGGCGCCGAAGCTCAGATGACGGGACGGACGGCGGTTGTGAAGATCGTGGAACCCGGAAGCGGCCGCCGCCTGTTCCGCTCCACCGAAAGCTCGCGGATTGAGCCCGATGGTTCTCCGGTGACCTTCAAGCTAGAAACGGAACCGGGCGAGACCTGCCATCGGGGTGCTCGGCTTCAGGTGGAAGTGCGAGACGCCGACAACGACGAACTGCTCGACCGGTGCGATGCCGAGCTGAAGGTTGATCTTGAGGAGTGGGATTGAGTATGAGCGCTGCCGACCAGACCACGGACGTCCTGCCGGTGGATGAAATCTCCGTCGATGACCTCGACCGCAAGCTGCTCGAAACGTTCGCCGGGCGCGTGGTCCGCAAGGACCTCGTCAAGAAGCTGAAGGTCGGCTTCAACGTGCCTGTTTACGTACTGGAGTACCTGCTGGGCAAGTTCTGTTCCACGACCAAGCGGGAAGAAATCGAAGCCGGCCTCAAGCAGGTGAAGGAAACGATTGCGGAACGCATCGTGCGCGCCGACCAGGGGGAGCTGATCAAGGCGCGGCTGCAACGCCAGGGCTCGATGCGCATCATTGATCTCTGTACGGTGACTTTCGACGAAAAAGACCAGGGGGGCAAGTACTGGGCGCGGCTGGCCACCAGCGGGCTGGAATTCGTCCACATCGAGCCCGAACTGGTTCACAAGCACGAGCGCCTGTTCACCGGCGGCATCTGGGCCAACATCGAGCTGTCATACGACGAGACTATCGTCCACCGGGGCGCGACTCGACCCTTCGTGCTGCAGCGTCTGGCGCCCATCCAAATTGCCAGTGCACGGCTTGACGAGTTCGTCGAAGGCCGTCGGCGATTTACACGCGAAGAGTGGATCGATGTTCTGCTCCGGACTATGGGTTATGAGCCTGCGAACCCTGACTTCACCCCGCGCCGGAAATGGCTTTTCCTGCTGCGGCTCGTGCCCATGGTGGAAAAGAACTTCAATCTGGTGGAACTTGGCCCCCGCGGAACCGGGAAGTCCTACGTCTTCCGGGAACTTTCCCCATACGCGATCCTGCTCTCGGGCGGCCAGGTGACGGTTCCTAAGCTGTTTGCCTCAAATGCTCCCCCTTACGATCCGGGGCTCGTAACGCGGTGGGACGTGGTGGCCTTTGACGAAGTGGCTGGTCCACAGTTCAAGAAGTCGGAGGACAAGCAGCTTTACAAGGACTACATGGAGCTGGGGTCGTTCTCGCGTGGCAGCGCCAAGGGCACGATCCAGGGCGAGGCGGGTTTTGTCTTCAATGGGAACCTGGACGGCGATGTGGAGACCATCGCGCGGACCTCGCACCTTTTGCTCCCTTTCCCCGATACGATCCGCAACGACATGGCGTTCCACGACCGCTGGCACGCGTACCTGCCCGGATGGGAAATGCCCAAAATGCAACCCGGCTACTTCACCTGCCACCTGGGCTTCATCGCCGACTACATCGCGGAGGTCTTTCACAACGAGCTGCGGCCGCGGAGTTTCGCCGACCTATACGACCGCCATTTCCACCTCGGTAGCCATGTCGAGGAGCGCGACCGCAAAGCCATCGCGCGAACAACGTCGGGGCTGATCAAGCTGCTGCACCCGGAAGGGGAGTGCCAAAAGGCCGAGGTCGAGGAGTACCTGCGATTCGCCATCGAGCTTCGCCGGCGCGTCAAAGAACAGCTTCGGCGCATGGGTGGAGTGGAATATGCCCGTGTGAACCTTTCTTTCATCGACAAGGAAACGCGCCAGGAGTCGTTCGTCTCGTGCAAGGAACTCGGCTCAACGCAGTTGATCCCGGACACTCCGCTACCGCCGGGTGACGTATTCACCGTGGGGCACGATGCAGTGGAGGGACGCTGCACGCTCTTCCGCATTCAATGCTCCGTATCGCCCGGTGGAGGCCGGTTCGCGGTGGTCGGCGCCAGCTCGAAGAGCATCCGCGACACGGCCCGGATGGCATATGACTACCTGCGCGCGACCGGCAAGAAGATCGGCATCGACCGCGACCTCGGCGAATACGATGTGAACGTCCAGGTGATGAGCCTTACGCCGGGCAAGGACGCCAGGGACATCGGCATGGCGTTCTACATCGCCCTGCTTTCCGCCACGCTCGGCCGCCCGATCGGCGCCCAACTGGTTGTTCTCGGCCAGATGAGCCTGCACGGTGTATTGAGCCGGGTCGACGGGCTGGGCGACAAGCTCCGCGTGGCGATGGATGCCGGCGCCAGGCGAGTTCTGATCCCGACCGAGAACAGCCGCGACTTCGCCACGCTTCCCGGGGAAATCCTGGACAAGCTCCGGATCGAGTTCTACAGCGAACCCTCGCAAGCCGCCTTCAAAGCCCTGGCGGAGTGATCTGCGGATGGATGGTTCCGCTTTCGGAGGCATCATGGCTTGGGACTGCCTGCCCTTCGAAGACAAGGGCTTATTCCACCGGACCAAACAGTGGGAAGCTCAGCAGGCCTATCAGCCTGTGGTAGAAGTGCCTTTTTCGCTGGAGCGGCACTTGGCGGGCATGCAGATTCAATGGGTTACGAGGGCCATTCCGCCGATCCGCGACTTCTGCCACAGGCTGCTATCAGGTTTTCGTGGAGTTGAGGAACCGGCGAGCCTACTCGGTGGCCCGCGTCGTCACCCAGCGCCATTCCGAATCCGAATCCGAAGCCGATGCCCGCTCCACCCGCGCGTAGTTCCCATCAGCGGATTTCGCAGATTGCGCAGACGAATCGGCGGAAACGGGCCTTGGTCTGTGAGTCACCGCAAATGCCAGCATCGAGAAGCTGGTACACTCGGAACCGGCAGAGCCATTCGTCCCGACGCAAATCCTCTTCTCGAGTGGGGCGGTGAACTTTGGCACGAAGGCGCCATCATGCAAGACAAGTTACCGAAATTCACTTCCGCCCTCGACAGATATTGCTTGTATTGCCTGGGGCTGAGCCTGCTGACCGAGCAATGGGCGGGAGGCCACAGGCACACCGCAAATCTCATTCAGATACACACGCGACCTAGCCGCATCCTGCTTTACGTTAAGGAAAGCAACATCAGCCCGGTCTTCTGGGGGCTAAACGAGCCTCAGTTGTCGAGCTTGGATGCTTCCGGCCACCCGTGGTACGTGGTCTTGTTAGGAGCTTCGGGCGAGAACGGCTGGTTTCTCAAAGGACCCCGAGTGATAGAGCTGGCAAAAGAGCGCCTCTGGTCGGTGCAGCGGCGGCCCACGGGTAGCGACGACTACAAGATTCACAGGAAGGAGTTGGGGGACTGGATTCGGTTTCGTTTCTATATCGACTTCTTCCGAACCGTCCTGCCGGGGCAGACATCTGCGCCCGCGCCGTGATCTGGTGGGAGTCGGGCAACAGCGATTGAAAAGGACAATGCAATACAGCCCGGGTACGGGATTAAGCGACCTTAAGGCGGCGACCGGGCGATCTCAGGACAAAACGAACGCGGACACCCAGGCGCGCCAGCATGTCAATCAGCGCGTCCGTGCTGAAGAGATGGAGCCTGCCTCCAAGCAGATCGCTCACGCGAGGCTGGCTCACGCGCAGAATCTTGGCGACCGCTGCCTGCTCGAGACGTCTCGAAGCGATCACCTTCTGTAGCTGGATCAGTAGATCCGCGCGAATCAGCAGATGCTCGGCCTCCTCGGGTGGGAAACCAAGATCGCGAAACACATTGCCACTCGACGGAAAGACCTTCCTTTTAGCTTTGGCTGGCATCGCCGGTCTGCCTCCTCCTGATCAAGG
>Ga0315279_10009217_pt1 | contig 11815 bp, 13 predicted proteins | sample YL17G06_20_MG_FD_203694 | JGI IMG/M metagenome (GOLD analysis project Ga0315279, IMG submission 203694) | Sediment microbial communities from Yellowstone Lake, YNP, Wyoming, USA - YL17G06_20 | ecosystem: Environmental > Aquatic > Freshwater > Lake > Sediment | place: USA: Wyoming | collected...
TTATCACACTCCTTGATTGGTTTTGTCGTCGGGAACATCACATTTATCGACGATGATATTATAGCACATCGACGATATATTGCAAGGTTATCGACGACAACCTATAAGGATTATCGGACAGCCTCCGCGGGCACGCCCGCCCCTTAAAATCGCTTGAAAATTCTATGTGTTTCAAGATAATTAATTGCATTTTTTAAGTATTTTGGTATAATAAAAATGCCAAAGGTTATATTCCTAATTATAATAGTAAAGTTAGGTAAGTCAAGAAGAATTATGATCGGTGATAATATTAAAAGATTACGTAAGAAAAAAGAATTATCGCAAGATAATCTTGCTCGTAAAGCCGGTATTCCATATGCAACCTTAATAAAGATCGAATCTAACATTGTAAAAAAACCGTCGGTTCAAAATGTTGCCAAGATTGCCAAAGCTTTAGATGTCAAAATAGAAGATCTGTTAATGTGATTTTTCCCCGTCTTTATTTAGTAATTCGTACCTAATAAATGCTTGCAAATAAAAAGAATTGAGATATAATCTACCTGGGTCTGGGGACTAATTTAATTTCCCCAGAGGTTAAATTTTTAGATGGTCGGGCCGCCATCTTGCATGCGAATGCAGGATGGCGGTTTTTGTTAAAGGAGAGATTACTATAAGGCGTTTAAATAATTACAATTTGGTTTGTAAGTAAAGGGTCCGGGAATGTTTTCACATTCCTGGAGGTTAAACTTTTAAGATGGTCGGGCCGCCATCTGATTTCATATCAGGTGGCGGTTTTTTATTTGGGAGGCGGACATGTTAGATAAAAAAATAAGAATAAGCGTAATAGCGTTATTTTTAGTCTTTTCTTTTTGTTCGTATTCGCAAGCGGATAGATTATCCCGAGAAGAACGAAGAAAGCAAGAATTCAATGAACTCCAAAATCGTTTTGAATGGTGGCCGACAGATGCTAAGCCAGGTCCGGTAAAGGATCCTGAGCGAGGTGGATATTGGTGGTGGCCTACAGAACCGGGCAAAGCAAGGCCTTGGGGAAACCGAGGATATGTGTATGTATATAAGATAATCTTTGATTACAAAGAAGAGGAACTCCCTCCCCCTAAACCACAGGAACTAAGACCATCCCTCTTGATAAAAAAGATAATTAAAAATGTTAAAATTTATTTTGATTACGATAAGGCTAGTTTACGCGAGGATGCCAAAAAAATTCTTTCATCGGCAGTAGGTACGCTACAAAGAAATCCCGAGGCTAGTATACTGATTACCGGGAATTGTGACAGGCGTGGCTCAGAGGCTTACAATGAAAAGTTAGGCAGGCGTAGAGGCGAAGCGGTTAAAAAATTTATGCTGGATAACGGAATTGCAGAGGAGCATATAAAAATTATTAGCCGGGGAAAGTTAGATGCAGTGGCGCCCATAACTGATCTTGTGGGCATGCAAAAGGACAGAAACGCGCAGTTTATGATTGCAGAAGTTGAAGAAGTAATGCTTCCTTATCCCGGAGAGCCAGAAGCTGCCGAAGCAAGAAAAGTAGAAGAAGGAAAATATATAATAGAAGAAGAAAAGAAGATGGAAAGCGAGGTTAAAGTATCAACTAAAGAATACACTATCCAAAAAGGAGATACTCTTTCCAAAATAGCCAAAGAGCAACTCGGCGCAGCACATCGTTGGAAGTACCTTTATGAATTAAACAAAAACAAGATTAAAGACCCCAATAAACTAAAGCCGGGGAGGAAGCTCATTATTCCCATTGAGTAAAAAGAGGTATATAAAACATGTTTAAAAAACTAATTGGGACAGTATTATTGGTGTTAATTTTAAGCATAATTTTTATTGAGCCAGTGCGAAATTATATGAATAGCTTGTTTCATAAAGATAAAGGCGAACTGAAAGAAGAACGGATAATAGGAACTGTCTCCGGTTATAATCCCCGCGTTAAAGAGATACAGGAAATCCTAAAAGATTCTGGATTCAATCCCGGTTCAATTGATGGGCTTATGGGTGCGCGAACGAGAAAGGTGATAAGAGAATTTCAAAAAGCAAAAGGGCTGAAGCCAACTGGCAGGATAGATTCTATAACTTTGTTGGCATTAAATAGAGAGAAGGAAACATTCTTAAATCATAAGAAAGATAAAATAGAAAAGACATTACCTACTTTAATAAAAGAAAGTCCAAGAGATATAAAATCAAAGGAAGAGACTCTAAGGATTATGGGCCCTCGAGAAAAAGAAATAAAAGAGACACTTCCGAAGGATAGAACACGGCAAATTCAATTGGCGTTGAGAAAAGCGGGATTCTACAAGGGGAAAATAGATGGGAAAATTGGGCCCCAGACAAGGAACGCAATAAGAGTATTCCAGAAAACAATAGGCCTTAAGCAAGACGGCATTGTTGGTCAAGAAACGTGGGAAGAGTTATGTAAATATTTAAAAGATTAGAAAGGAGACAAGATGCGCATAGCTTTAGTAGCTATTAGTTTGTTTGTTGTGCTTTTATCCGGTTGTGCGACTGCCAATAGAGAGCACGAATCCAAGATAAAACAGTCGACTTATCGCAGCGATTATCTTCAGTCTGAGCCGAAAGTAAAAGACGAAGAGATGGCTGCGTGGGATAGCGGATACGAAAGTACTGAATCTTCGCGTACAGCCAGTTCGGTCTCGGATAGGAAATATAGCGCAACTGTGCAGTTAAGTGCTAAGCAGATACAGAGAGCATTAAAAAATGCCGGGTATTATCAGGGGCCGATCGATGGCAAAATAGGCCCTAAAACTAAAGATGTAATAATAAAGTTTCAAAAGGCACATGGCCTGAAGCCAGACGGTATTGTTGGCAAGAAAACAGCCACAGCATTAAATACCTATTTAGTAAAGTAGAAACTATCGAATAATGCCATGAAAGTAAGAAAGATATTTTGGATTACAGTTACGTGTCTATGCGCAGGAATTATCGGATATTTTTCCTGCCACTATTATGGCAATTTTAAAGGAGGTGATGATATAAGAATAATATAAAGAAGATTAAGCTTACGAATGTTATTTAGAATAAAAATTAACAAAAATGGGAGGGAATAGCATGAAAAAGAATATATTTAAACTAATATTAATTTTTAGTGCTGTTGCGATCTTTGCTTCTTGTGCATCTTCAACGGGAAAAGGGCTTCCAGCAAAGAAAACAGCTACAGGTAAGACAACATCAGAAATCCCCAAGATAACAGGCAAAGTAACCGGATACAATTGGTCGAATTCAACTATTACGATTTCCAGCGCAGGAACTTCTTTGACAATTGTCAGCGACAAGAACACATTAATTTCTAAAGGAGGAAAGAGTATTAAATTAACGGATATTAAAAGCGGTGATATTGTCACGGTAACCTATGAAAGTAAGAAAGGTGTAAATACAGCGAAATCCATTGTTGTTCAAGTAAAAAGTATTTCTACCCCGATCAAAAAGTAAAAATAAGTAGTAGAAGGAGTTGTTTTAAAAAAGGTGATGAGATTTCGTAAGGGGTTTTAGTAATGAAAAGAATACTTTTGTTTATTTTGCCAATTTTAATTATCGTTGCCATTGGATTTACCATATTTGGCATCATACAAATTCGTATTACACAAGAAAGATTAATGGATGACCTACAAAAGAAAGCTAGGGCTGTTGATGAAAGTATAGATTTTTCCGCAAGGACCATTCTTGTAAATAATGATTTAAAGTCTGCAAATCGTCTGGTTGAAAGTTTTCAGAAAAGAGAAAGATTACAAGGTTGTGTCATTTATGATAAGGATGGCAAGATTCTATCTATTACTGAAAGGATTTCTGAATGGAGTCAAAAAGAAAAACCGTATCTTAAGGATGTATTAGCCAACAAGGCTCCGCGGGGAGCATTAGAAAAGTTTAGAGAATATTCTGTGTATAGCTATATCCTCCCAGTTATGGATGATGAAAATAATGTTCTGGGAATGGTCGAAGTTATCTATGACACCTCATATGTTTTTACCACATTAACTGCGCTATGGAGGCAGTTGAGCATTTCTTTGATTAGTTTATTAGTGCTTATTGTATTGATAATGCTCTTAATTCAAAGGCAGATATTTATTTTACCTGTTATCAGACTTACTGAATGGTTTCAACGTTTTCAAAAGGGCGATATGGATTTGCCTCATCCTATCAAAGAAAAAGGAGAGCTGGGTAAACTTGCTAGTGAAGTTGAACAGGTGGCTTTAAGTTTAAGAGTTGCGCGTAAAATCGTATCTGATAAAGCATCCGAACGTATACAAAAGGAAGAGTTATGGACTGAAGCTAAACTGCGTGATCTTATTCATGCACGCTTAGGAGAGAATGCATTGTTTGTAGTATCAAATAGAGAGCCATATATGCATATAATAGATGAAATAACAGGCAAACCTAAATGTATCAGGCCTGCTAGCGGTGTAGTTACTGCAATAGATCCTATAATGCGTGCCTGTGGAGGAACTTGGATTGCCCATGGCAGTGGGAAAGCGGATAATAAATTTGTGAATTCAAAAGATAAACTCGGCGTCCCTCCTGGTGATATCCGCTATATCCTTAAAAGAGTATGGCTGTCAAAGGAAGAAGAGGAGGGTTATTATTATGGATTTGCCAATGAAGGATTATGGCCTCTTTGCCATATTACTCACACCAGGCCTATTTTTAGAGAAACAGATTGGCAGATGTATAAAAAGGTAAATAAGATATTTGCTGATACCATTTTAGAAGAACTGCCTGTAAAGAGTCCTTTTGTTTTTATTCAGGATTATCACTTTACCCTACTTGCAAAAATGGTTAAAGAAAAACGGCCGGATGCAACGATAGCTTTATTTTGGCATATTCCTTGGCCTAATCCAGAAGTTTTCTCAACCTGTCCATATCAGGAACAGATTTTAGATGGCATGCTTGCCAGCGACTTAATCGGTTTTCATATCCAAAGCCATTGTAATAATTTTCTTGATACCGCCAATAGACTCCTTGAATCCCGTGTTGATACAGAAAAATTTAGTGTAGTGCGTTTTGGTAAAGAGACATCTATCAGGGCGTTTCCCATAAGTGTGGATGGTTACATAAGCAGTGATGTTTCACAAATAGAAGCAAATCAGATAAACGCACTTCGTAAGGAATTTGAATTAGGGGCTAAAATAGTCGCTTTAGGCGTAGATAGAATTGACTACACAAAAGGCATAATAGAGCGCATATTAGCAATTGATAGATTTATAGAGAAATATCCACAATATAAGAATAAATTTGTTTTTATACAACTCGCTACTCCCAGCCGTACACATATAAAACGCTACCATGATTTAATGGGTGAAATTGACGAACTAGTAGAAAAGAAGAACTGGAAGTATTCAGATGGGGCTTGGAGGCCGATAATCTATTTAAAAAGGCATTTTTCTCCAGAAGAGATTAGACCATATTACGCGTTGGCAGATATTTGTATTGTAAGCTCCCTACACGATGGAATGAATTTAGTAGCTAAGGAATACGTTGCTTCAAAGAACGATTTAAGTGGTGCATTGATTTTAAGCCGTTTCACTGGCGCTTCTAAAGAGTTAAAAGATTCCATACAGATAAATCCTTATTCAATAGAAGAATTTGCGGATGCAATAAAGTTTGCAATCGAAATGCCTACTGAAGAAAAAAAGAGACGCATGGAAAATATGCGCAATATTGTTAAAACAAATAATGTTTATCGTTGGGCAGGTAATATCATTACGGAACTTACGGCATTGAAGAAGGTCTAGCCCCCTAGAAAGAAGAGGAAAATATGGACTGTTTATTTGCTAAATGGGACAAAATAAAAGGCGAATTAAGTAATAAATTTATTTTTATTTTTCTAGACTACGATGGGACTTTAACGCCAATCGTGGAAACCCCAGATAAAGCAGTAATTTCTAAAGAAACCAGAGAGTTGCTGAAGAAATTATCAAAAAGCCCCAATTGTGCACTCGCTATTATCAGCGGTAGGTCGTTGAATGATATAAAAAATATAATTGGATTAAAAGATATTATCTACGTTGGCAATCATGGCTTAGAGATAGAAGGCCCAAAGATTAAATTTGAGAGCCAAGTTTCACCGAGATTAAAGTCAATAATTAGGCATATAAACGATGATTTGGTTGCTAATCTTTCAGGAATTAAAGGTGTATTTATTGAAGACAAAGGATTAACTATCAGTGTACATTATCATTTAGTGGATAAAAAAGATATTCAAGAGCTGCTGAGTATTTTTGCTGAAATTGCCGAACCTTATATCGTACGTGATAAAATAAAAATTAATTCCGGTAAAAAAACTTACGAAATCAGGCCTCCTGTTATGTGGGATAAAGGCAAGGTAGTATCATGGCTTTTGGCAAGGCAGCAATTTGCTCAAAGAGATGATAAAATTTTTCCCATTTACATCGGAGACGATGTAACGGATGAAGACGCTTTTAAGGCATTAAAAAATAAAGGATTAACAGTATTTGTGGGCAAACCAAGCGCATCCGAAGCGGGTTATTACTTAAATAATTCTAAAGAAGTCACTGAATTTATAAAACGAATCCTAGGATTATAGAAGGAGATTAATGAAACTCAGCGGTTGGATATTTATGATAATTTCATGGAGTTTTATTATAGGTATGGCGATATTTTGTTTTAGCAGAATATTCAAAAAAGGCCTTGGCGGAGAAGATTCCAAGACGCTAAAAAGACTAACGAAATAGGATATAAGGATGCCGGTCATTATATTACAGCAATTGGGAGTTTTTGTTCTCGCGATTCTATTTTCATTGTTATTTGTTTCTATGAATAATCGTAAGCAAAAAGAAAGGAAAACAGGTTAAATATAAGATAGGGAAGAGGAAGTCAATGTTGGCAGGAAGAATTCTATATCAGAAAAAGCAGGATTAAAATAAAGGAAATATAAAAATAGATAAAATGGGAGGTTTAATTATGGGAATAAATTTTGCTCAGAATTGGCCGGTGTATTTACTTTTAGGAGGATTTATAACTTTTGTTATTTTTGCTTTCCGTAATAGCAGGCAACAAGAAAAGATAAATAGAGAAGGCCAGGATAAAGAGAAAGATAAAACTCAAAATAAGAGCTAAAGAGACGAGGAAAGATGGCTTTTGTTTGTTTAAAATTTATTGTTTGCGCTGCAATAATTTTCTATAGCGGAAAGCGCGTGGCTAAATACGGAGATATTATAGCTGAAAAAACTGGTCTAGGTGGTCTCTGGATTGGTGTAATATTGGTAGCGATTGCTACCAGCCTTCCGGAAATATTCACAGGCGTAGGAAGCACGGTTTTTGTAAATGCGCCTGATTTAACCGTAGGAAATTTATTTGGTGCTAATACCTATAATCTTTTAAATATTTCTCTGTTAGATTTTTTAAATAAGGGTTCGCCTTTATTAAGCTCGGTATCTATAGGGCAGCTATTAACAGCCGGACTAAGCCTTATCCCGTTACTAATTGCTTCTATTGGAATATTTTTGAGTATAAGATTGCCACAGCTTAGTTTTATGAATATTAGCCTATACAGTATTTTGATTTTAATTGGTTACTTGGTTGCAATGAGAACAATATTTAGGTTTGAAAGAAATCAACAGCAAATCATGAGGGAATTAAAGAAAGAAGAAGAAATTTTACTTAAATATAATGATATCCCTCTTAAAAAAGCCTGTATTCTTTACGTACTTTTTGCAATTATGATTGCAGGAGCAGGTATTTGGCTTGCTTATATCGGTGAAGAATTGGCTCAGTTTTTAAGCTTAGGTCAGAATTTTATTGGAAGCTTATTTCTTGGTTTTGCTACTACTTTACCAGAAATAACTGTTTCAGTTGCCGCTCTGCGCATAGGCGCAAAAGAGTTAGCAGTAGCAAATATGCTTGGATCAAACCTCTTTAATATGGCAATTATTTTTCTAAATGATATTTTCTATAGAAAGGCCCCGATTTTTAAAGTGATATCTCAACAACACATCTTTACCGCTTTTATTGTTATGCTTATGACCATAACAGTTATAGTTGGTCTAATTTTAAAACCAAAGAAGAAAATCAGGTTTGGTTTAAGCGTTTATTCTATTATGTTAATTACGATATTTATCGTGGGGGCTTATATTAATTTCTTATTGGGAAATAAATAGGGGAGGTGCGTAGCATGGGATTTTGGGATAACATGAACGGAAGAATTAAGAAGATGACAGTTACGGATATAGGATTAGTTAAGTGGTCGGTTTTCTTTGCGACTATCATCATCGTCAAACTCTTTCCGCAACTCTTGAAGATCAGTTATGCCGCTTTATTCATGCTTATGATAGCTTGTTCTATTAAGCCGCTATATAGATTTTGGATTAAAAGCGACCGGTGCAAGAAATAAAACCGGTTTTTAAGAGTAAAAAAGAATAGTTGGTGTTCTAGGGAAAGGAGGATATTGTGGAAAAGAAACGTGAAAAAACAGATTTAACTAATAACATCAGAGAAAAGGCAAGGGAATTGTGGGAAAAGGATGGATGCAAGCAAGATCGCGATTTAGATTATTGGTTACAGGCTGAAAAGATTATAAAAGGACAAATGAAAAAATAGCAGTTTATCATCAATGTCCGTAACATTCGTTACGGGCTTTTTATTCTGCCTGTTCGTAGAGAGTGTTTTTATGGTGAGCCCTTTCTGGGCGTCTTGAGCTCGGATACCCTCTTGTTGCAAATTGTATTGCACATTTTATTAAGTATGATATACTAAATAAAAGGCGATGAGGTTCGCCTCTTGAAAGAAACCACCTCAAAGAAGAAGGTTGATAACCTCTACTAGTAATGGTAGAGGATTTTTTGTATAGGCCTCTACCATAACCACAGGTAGAGGTTTTTTTTCTTAAATGGCTACCAAACATACTCCATATTTTAATCTTCTGGAGGCATTAAAAGAAGGCTGCTCCATTTGTTTTCTTGTTAAGAAGGCCGCGCACAAGTTTATGGACGATTTTCTATATGAAAGCGTTAATGATCCCGGCCTAAGGCAGGAAATAAAAGCTTCTCAAGGATTCTGTAATCGCCATGCCTGGCAGTTACAGAAATTTGGCGATGGCTTTGGCCAGGCAATTGTATATAGCGATTTAATGAATATAGTTTTGAAACAATTAAAAGAAATAGACGAAGCCGTATCCTTTAAAGAACTACTTAAAAGAATTAATCCTGGAACTACCACAAGGGGAATTTGTATATTTTGTAAACAAGAAACGGATGCGGAAGAACGCTATATCTCTGTATTCTGGGAGAGTTTCGATGATCCGGAATTCAGTTTTCATTATAAGAATTCTTTCGGGTTGTGCCTGCCGCATTTAGCACTTGTGCTTAAAAAATGCAAAAACAAAAAATTCGGCAAAGAGCTTGTTGATATTGAAACAGGAAAAATATCCGGCTTAATCGCAGAATTGAAAGAATTTATGCGAAAGCACGATTACCGTTTTTCTAAAGAGAAATTCGGAAAAGAGGGCGACTCTTGGATTAGGACTATTGAAAAGTTTATCGGAAAAGAAGGAATTTATCAAAAAGGAGCGTAATCATGGCAAAGATTAATAAAATTCACGCAAGAGAGATTCTGGATTCCCGGGGAAATCCCACTGTTGAGGTAGACGTAGTTTTGGATAATGGCTTAATGGGCAGGGCAGCGGTGCCATCAGGCGCATCCACAGGCACACGCGAAGCTGTAGAGTTGCGAGATGGCGATAAAAAGCGGTATTTAGGAAAAGGTGTTTTAAAGGCAGTTGAAAACGTAAATAAGATAATTTCTCCAGAGCTTATTGGAAAAGACCCAAGTAAGCAGAAAGAAATAGACTGTTTGATGATTAAATTGGATGGAACCGAAAATAAAACTAAATTTGGCGCAAATGCGATTCTTGGGGTTTCTTTGGCAGTGGCCAAAGCAGCAGCTCAGGATAAAGGTGTATCAATTTACCGATATCTTGGCGGCAAAGATGCCAGGCGCCTGCCGATACCATTCCTAAATATTCTTAACGGTGGCAAGCACGCTGACAATAATGTAGACATACAAGAATTTATGATCGCCCCTATTGGTGCGCCTTCATTTAAAGAGGCATTACGATATGCTGCTGAAGTATATCATACTTTAAAGGGTATCTTAAAATCAAAGGGTTTAAGCACTTCGGTAGGCGATGAGGGCGGTTTTGCGCCGAATCTCTCGCGTAATGAAGAAGCAATAGAAGTTATCATTGCTGCTATTGAAAAAGCCGGCTATAAACCTGGTAAGGATATAGCGATTGTTCTTGATCCGGCAGCCAGCGAGTTCTATCAGGACGAAAAGTATCTGCTTAAGGCAGACAATAAGAACTTATCTTCTAAAGAGATGGTTGATTATTATGCCGGGCTTGTTTCAAAATATCCGATTATCTCAATCGAGGATGGCTTGGCAGAAAATGACTGGGAAGGCTGGAAAATTCTGACACAGAAACTAGGCGAAAAGATTCAACTTGTCGGAGATGACATTTTTGTTACTAATCCAAAAATCTTGGCAGAAGGGATAAAGCAGAGTGTCGCCAATGCAGTTTTGATTAAATTGAACCAGATTGGCACCATAACCGAAACACTGGAAACTATCAACTTGGCAAAGAAAGCCGGCTACACCTGTATGTTTTCTCATCGCTCAGGAGAAACCGAAGATTCTTTCTTGGCAGATATCACGGTTGCTACTAATGCCGGTCAGTTAAAAACAGGCGCTCCTGCGCGGTCAGAGAGATTGGCTAAATATAATCAGCTGTTGAGGATTGAAGAGGAACTTGGCGACAAAGCAACATTTACAGGCAAGCTAAGATAACGAATAAAGTTTATTAAGTAAACAAGGCGATGAGGCTCGCTAAAATGCCTTTTTAGGCTAATAGCTTCTACTTTATGGTTTAAGGTAGGAGCTATTTTTTATAGGGGGTAGATTATGACCAAAAGATGGATGAATAAAAATGTAGTCGGGATGGGTGCAGCAAGTTTTTTTAATGACTTCTGTCATGAAATGTCTACGTCAATTTTACCGGCATTTCTTGCTAGCATAGGGGCTTCGGCTGCCTTATTGGGGATCATCGAGGGTTTTGCGGATTTAGTTTCTTCATTTGCAAAACTCGGAGCTGGTTTTTATTCCGATAAAAAGGGCATCCGAAAGCCCATAGCGGTTTTAGGGTATTTCCTGACCGCTCTCGGCATGGGTTTTTTTGCAGTTGTTTCATCAGGGTTTCAGGTTTTAATGGGAAGGGTGGTGGCATGGTTTGGAAAAGGAATACGCGGTCCGGTGCGGGATGCGATGCTCTCTGCGTCTGTTGAGAAAAAAGATACCGGCAAAGCTTTCGGTTTCCATAGAATGATGGACACGACCGGAGCGGTTTTGGGGCCTTTGATAGCTTTCTTGTTAGTCTCAAGATTCAGCTATAGGCAGATTTTTTGGTTTGCACTTGTTCCTGGCCTTATTTCGGTGGCAGCGTTTTTCTTTTTAGTCAGCGAAGTTGCCGAAGAACCTAATCATCATATGAGGTTTCTGCCTACTTTAAAAGGGCTGCCCAGTAAATTTAAACGATATTTAGTTGGTGTTGGGATATTTGGGGCCGGTGATTTTTCTCATACTCTTTTGATATTGATGGCTGCCCAAGTTTTGAAGCCAATCTACGGATCTGCCGTGGCCAATACCTCGGCTATACTGCTTTATGTATTCCGTAATGTCTTCTATACCGGATTGTCTTTTCCGATTGGGTATTTGGGGGATAAGATGCCAAAGAGAAAAATACTATCCTTTGGTTATTTGTTATCTGCTGTTATGTGCGCGGGATTTATATTTA
>Ga0315279_10009219_pt1 | contig 11814 bp, 15 predicted proteins | sample YL17G06_20_MG_FD_203694 | JGI IMG/M metagenome (GOLD analysis project Ga0315279, IMG submission 203694) | Sediment microbial communities from Yellowstone Lake, YNP, Wyoming, USA - YL17G06_20 | ecosystem: Environmental > Aquatic > Freshwater > Lake > Sediment | place: USA: Wyoming | collected...
GTGGCAGTTCTGATTGAGAATAGTCCCCCCACCCCAATCCCATTTTGTCAAAACCCCCCGCGCCAACATCGCGCCCCAATCGTCAATTAAGCAAGAATCCCCTGCCTTATCCCTTCTGTCATAACGTGTGTACTATACTACCAACAAAACCTGTTTCACGAATCCCGGCATATAGTACAGTGTTGAGTGGAAAATTCCGGGGAACTATTTTGGATACCCGTGCTGGTAACCACGATCAGGACACCCCAAACACTTATTACTCCCACCTCACCATATTATAAAGCACCATTCATGGAGCAGTGTATACCCACTGCGAGTGTCTGTAAAAGATGCGAGATTCCTCTGTTGAGGTAGCCAAGCCTGGTATGGCGCAGGTTTGCTAAACCTGTGTCCCCTTGGGACTCGAGGGTTCAAATCCCTCCCTCAGCGCTCAAAAGAGATAATCTCACAATCGAGGGGATTGGATGGCTCAGGAAGACGACATAAAATATTTTGTACGGATTGGCACGACCGATCTGGACGGGACGAAATCCGTGCGGGTGGCACTGACCGGCATCAAAGGTGTCGGCAGGCATACCTCCACGGTTATCTCCCGTATGGCGAAGGTGGACGAGTACGCGCAGCTCGGTCGCATGGACGAAGGGTCGGTCAACCGGCTCAGAAAAGCTGTTGAGGAATACACGACGAAGATCCCGTCATGGATGATGAACCGTCCCAAGGACGTCTACACCGGTGAGGCAAAGCACCTCATTGGCCCCGACGTCGCGCTTTCAAAGGACGAAGACGTCAACATGATGAGGAAGATCCGCTGCTACCGGGGTATCCGGCACGAGACCGGCCAGAAAGTCCGCGGGCAGCGCACCAAGTCGACCGGAAGGACGGGCATGACCGTCGGTGTAAAGAAGAAGCGAGAAGGGGTTGCGTAAGCCATGGGATATCCGGGAAAGAATCACAAGTCTTACGAGACCCCGAAGCGCCCCTTCGAGAAGACGAGGATCGAGGGCGAAACCCGCCTTGTCATAGAATACGGGCTGCGCAACAAGCGTGAAGTCTGGAAGGCGCAGAGTGTCCTGCGCAAGTACCGCAAGGCCGCCCGTGGCCTGCTCGCTCTCATGTCAAGCTCGACAGACCGGACCCTCTTTGACGCAAAGAAGGCGGAACTGATCAGCTCCATGCAGCGTGCAGGTCTCCTCGGGCCCGACGCGGATATCGACAACGTCCTTGCACTCAAGGTGCAGGCACAGCTCGAACGCCGGCTCCAGACACTCGTGCACAGGAAAGGGCTCGCCCGTTCGCCAAAACAGGCACGGCAGCTCATTACCCACGGGCACATCGCAATCAACGGAAGGCGCGTCAATATCCCGGGTTACCGTGTAACCCGTATCGAAGAGCCCCAGATCACCTACTACACAAAATCGCCGTTTGTCGCTGACTCCCATGCAGAGCGCACACGCATCATAAAACCGGCAGGAGTGAAATAACATGGCGGCAAGCGAGAAGGAAAAGTGGGGCGTCGCACACATCTTCGCCTCCTTCAACAACACGATCATCACCGTCACCGATCTCTCGGGAGCAGAGACCGTGACTAAATCGAGCGGCGGTATGGTGGTCAAGCAGGACAGGAACGAGAGTTCCCCGTACGCGGCAATGCAGATGGCAGGGAACGTCGCTGCAATCGCCCGCGAGAAGGGAATTGTCGGCGTCCATGTCAAGGTCCGGGCACCCGGGCAGGGCAAGCAGCGCAGCCCGGGCCCGGGCGCACAGGCAGCCATCCGTGCCCTCGCCCGGGCCGGTATGCGCATCGGCCGCATTGAAGATGTTACACCAATCCCGCACGACTCGTGCCGCGCGAAGGGTGGCAGACGGGGAAGGAGAGTGTAATGCAGATCGAAATCGCGAGTCTGGACAATACCCTTGCACGATTCACCCTGGCCGGGGCAAGCCCGGGCTTTGCCAATGCATTCCGCAGGGCAATGATCAGCGAAGTGCCGACCCTTGCCATCGAGGATGTGCGCATCTACGACAACACGAGCGCACTCTTCGACGAGATGCTGGCACACCGCCTTGGTCTCATCCCGATTAAGACCGACCTTGACACCTACACGACACAGGAGAGATGCGCGTGCGGCGGGGCAGGCTGCCCCGGCTGCACCTCGACCTATACACTGAGCGTCGAAGGTCCGAAAACGGTCATGTCAAGTGACCTGATCCCGCAGGACCCGAAAGCGACGCCGGTGTTTGATAACATCCCCATCGTGAAACTCACGAAAGGGCAGAAAGTTGTCATCGAGGCGCGTGCCGTCCTCAATACCGGAAGAGAGCACGCGAAGTGGCAGCCGACGCTCGTATGCGGGTACAAGAACTACCCGGTCGTCACTATCAGCGACGCGTGCGATGCGTGCGGTATGTGCGTGGACGAGTGTCCGCGGGGAGTCCTCGCGGCCAGGGGCAAGAAAGTCGAGGTCGTGAACGGCAAGCTCCCCGACTGCTCCATGTGCAGGCTCTGTGAGCGGGCGTGCGTGGCAACCGGCATCGGGGAAGAACCCGCAATCCGGATCTCCGCAGAACCCGACCGGTTTATTTTCGTGGTCGAGAGCGACGGGTCTTTACCTGTGAAAGAGATCATGGAACGTGCACTCAGGTACATCAAAGAGCAGTCCGAAGAGATGGACCACCAGACAAGCGAAATTTCAGGGGAGGAGAAGAAATGACACGAATAGTGGAGAAGACGAACCCCCGTCTTACCAACCTCATTATGCTCTTAAAGAACAAGTCACGGGAGAATGAGGCAAAGATCTGGCGCGAGATCGCGAGCAGGCTGGAAACCCCGAACAGGAATTACGCCGAGGTCAACCTGTCCAAGATCAACCGCTATGCCCAAAACGGCGAGACGATCATCGTCCCCGGAAAGGTGCTGGGCAGCGGCGTGCTGGAGCAGTCCGTGAAGATTGCAGCGCTGAATTTTTCGGAATCGGCGACAAGCAAGATCAGGGACGCAAAGGGACAGTGCATGACGATTGAGCAGCTCCTGCAGGACAACCCGAAAGGAAGCGGTGTCCGGATCCTGAGGTGAGAAGAACATGGTGACAGTAATCAACGGCGACGGGCTTATTCTCGGCAGGCTGGCAAGTCTCACCGCACAGCGTGCTCTTGCAGGCGAGGAGATTGCAATCGTGAACGTGGAGAACGCGATCATATCCGGCAGCCGGGCACGCGTGCTCGCAAACTACGACCACAAGCGCGTCCGGGGTTCAACCGACTGGGGTCCGTATTTCCCCCGGAGACCGGACCATATCATGAAACGCACGATCCGTGGCATGCTCCCGTACAAGCGCCCCCGTGGTGTCGAAGCGATGAAGCGCATTAAGTGCTATGTCGGCGTTCCCGTGGCGCTCGTCGGAAAAGAGATGGAAGTCCTCGAAGAAGCGCACATGGACCGGCTGAACAACCCGCAGTTTGTAACACTCGGCGCAGTATGCATCTCGCTTGGAGCGAAGTTCTAAAGGTGGTCATGATGGCAAAGATCATTAACACAAGCGGAAAACGCAAGACGGCAATCGCACGGGCGACATTAAAGGCAGGCAAAGGCGTCATCCGGATCAACTCCGTGCCCCTCGAACAGTACGGCAACGAGACGACCCGGATGAAGATCGCCGAACCGCTCCTCCTTGTGCCCAATGCAACACACGGCATCGACGTGACCATTGATGTATCCGGCGGCGGTGTCATGGGGCAGGCGGAAGCGGTCCGTACCGCGCTTGCCCGTGGTATCCTCGAGTGGACAAACGATCCTCAGATCAAGGATATCTATCTCACGTACGACAGAACGCTCCTCGTAAACGACTCCCGGCAGAAAGAGACGAAGAAGCCGCACGGTCGCGGGGCACGAAAGAAGTTCCAAAAGTCTTATCGTTAAGACAAAAGATAAATTGAGAGGTCGAAAATCTTGATACCCGTACGATGTTTCACCTGTGGAAAACCTGTTTCCGCAGCATGGGAAGAGTATAAAGCGCGGCGGGAGAAAGGCGAGGATCCCAAACAGATCCTCGACGATCTCGGTATCACCCGGTACTGCTGCAGGCGCATGCTTCTCACCCACAAAGAGATCATTGATGAGCTCAACCCGTACCAGTGAGCGATATGAGAACGCGGGGTCGTAGGGTAGCCTGGTCTATCCTATTGCGTTCGGGACGCAGTGACCTGAGTTCGAATCTCAGCGACCCCATTTATCCAAGTAAAATCTGACTACCATTATTTTAGAGGACACAAATGCAGGCGCAGACGTATACCCGGTATGAACGGGCGCGAATTATTGGAGCAAGGGCTCTGCAGATATCAATGGGTGCTCCGCTACTTGTCACGACTTCCCGGATCGATCCGTTAGAGATCGCCATCGAGGAGTTCAACGCGAACATTATCCCCATTACCGTAAAGAGGAAGTAAAAGGAGAGACGCCGTATGACGATCATTGAGGCAATCGAGCTGCGGACCATCCTGGACAGCCGGGGCAACGCCACGGTCGAAGCCGACATCCACACGACAAGCGGCTTTGGCAGGTCGGCAGCCCCGAGCGGTGCCAGTACCGGGACGCTGGAGGCAAAGGTGAGACTCCCGAAGGAGGCGATAGATAATGCCTACCAGAACCTGCTCCCCGCACTCATCGGTCTGGATGCAGGAGACCAGGAGGCTTTCGACGAGCAGCTCCGGGACATCGACGGGACGAGTGACTTCGCCGCGATCGGTGCCAATGTCGCGGTCGCGCTCTCGCTTGCGAATGCAAAAGCTGCCGCAACCGCGATGGGGCTCCCGCTCTTCCGCTACCTCGGCGGGGCGTTTGTAAACGAGATGCCGCTTCCGCTGGGAAATGTCATCGGAGGCGGTGCACATGCACAGAACGCAACCGAGATCCAGGAGTTCCTTGTAGTGCCCGGCGACGCAACAGATGTGGAAGAGGCAGTGTTCGCGAACGCAGCCGTCCACCGGCACGTCAAGGAACTGTTGAAGAAACACGATATTGCCGCCGGCAAGGGTGATGAGGGTGCATGGGCACCGCAGATTGACGATGCCCTCGCATTTGAGCTCATTGCCGAGGCGACCGGACTTGTCGCCGACGAGATGAACGTCTCGGTTGATATGGGAATTGACGTTGCGGCGAGCCAGATGTGGAACGGGGAAGGGTACAAGTACCGCAGCAGGGTCCGTTCCACCGAAGAGCAGATCGCGTACATTGCCGAGCTCGTTGACAGCTACGACCTTGTCTACGTTGAAGATCCCCTCCATGAAGATGATTTTGACGCATTTGCAGAACTCAACAGCCAGATAGGTAACCGGTGCCTCGTGTGCGGGGACGACATCTTTGTCACGCAGGTCGACCGCATCCAGCAGGGCATCGAGAAGGATTCGGCAAACTGCGTGCTCATAAAACCCAACCAGGTAGGGACGCTGACTGACACTTTTGAGGCTGTCCGCCTCGCCCATACCAATGGTCTGGACACGGTGATGAGCCACCGGTCCGGTGAGACCACCGATACGACCATCGCGCACCTTGCAACCGCATTCTCCTGCGTTTTCCTGAAATGCGGCGTGGTGGGCGGCGAACGCATTGCAAAATTAAACGAACTGATACGCATAGAGGAACAGCTATGACCACTGTAAACGAGATGGAAATCGAATTGAAAGAACCGCTCATCCCCGTCGAGGAGTACCTGGCGGCCGGTGTCCACATCGGCACGCAGCAGAAGAGCGAGGACATGAAGAAGTTCATCTACCGCGTCCGCGGCGATGGCCTGTACATTCTTGATATCCGGGAGACAGATTCACGGATAAAGACTGCAGCGAAATTCCTAAACCAGTACGAGACACCCAATATCCTTGTCGTCACCTCCCGTCAGTACGGGCAGTACCCGGCCCAGAAATTTGCCGACACCATAGGGGCGATGTCGGCAACCGGGCGGTTCATCCCGGGACTGTTGACGAACCCTGTTCTCGACAACTATATCGAGCCGGAGGTCATCGTCGTCACTGACCCGATCGGTGATGCACAGGTAATCAACGAAGCCGTCCAGTGCGGTATTCCTGTCGTAGCACTCTGCGATACCAATAACATGACAAAGTTTGTCGACCTTGTCATCCCGACGAACAACAAGGGCAGAAAAGCCCTCTCGATGATCTACTTCCTCGTAACCCGCGAGATGCTGCGGCTCCGTGGGATCTCGACGGCTCTTACCCAGGAAGACTTCGAAACCGATATCTGATGAGGTCATCTCCTTTTTTGGGGCGACCGATCGTTAGATATAACAGAACGACCAGAGGGTTGATCCGATGATGATGCGTAAAAGCGCAGTTGCGGGTATGTTTTATCCGCGGGATCCCTCCCATCTCGAGCAGCTCTTAGAGAAGTTCTTCTCCGAATCTGGTTCATCCGGAAACTCTCTTGGCATCGTTTCACCCCATGCAGGGTATATCTACTCCGGGCAGGTGGCAGCGTCTGCGTTTGCCACGATCCCTGCAGATTTTTCCGGTACCTTTGTTCTCGTCGGGCCGTCCCACCGGGGCTACATGACCTGTGGTTCCACGGTGCCGTGGGAGACACCTCTCGGGGTCGTTGACACGGATACGGAGATTGTCGCTGCGCTCGACATCGAGATCGACGAGTTCTCCCACCGGGATGAGCACTCGCTTGAGGTGCAGGTGCCGTTTATCAAGTACCGGTTCCCCCGAGCCCGGATTGCCCCCGTGATGATGGGATCACAGGACCTTTCGGGGGTCACTGCACTTGCCGGGAAGATCGCGAGAGCTGTGAGAAGAACAAAACGGGACGTGCGGATCGTTGCCTCCAGCGACTTCTCGCACTATGTACCGGAGATAAAGGCAAAGACCGATGACCTGTACGCAATCGAGGCATTACGCACGCTTGACGTCGCCGAATTCTACCGGAGGATTGAGGAGCGGGGCGTCTCTGCCTGCGGGTACGGTCCGATTGCGGTCATGGTGACTGCCGCAGGCATGCTCGGGGCAAAAGCGGCAGAACTGATCCGGTACGCGACGAGCGGAGATGTGACGGGTGACCGGCGTGAGGTCGTGGGGTACGCAGCCATTGCGGTGATGTAGGTTGGCAACGTGGAGTGCGCCGGGCAAGGTGTTTTTGTTCGGCGAGCATGCGGTGGTGTACGGGAAGCCGGGTATCGCGATGGCGATAAAACCCCGCGTGTTTGTGACCGTGAGAGAGACAAAACACCCGCAGCGGGCGAAATCCCTGTATATAGACGGGTGCTTTGAAGCGATGGGCGTGGCAGGGAGCGTGTACATCAATTCGCAGATCCCCAGTTCCTCGGGGCTCGGGTCATCTGCAGCCGTTACGGTTGCAACGCTCTCAGCAATCAACGACGAATTTAAGAAAAATAAGACAAGGGAAGAGATCGCCAACATGGCATTCGAGATCGAGAAGACGGTTCAGAAAGGGCGGGCGAGCCCTACGGACACAACCGTTTCCGCGTACGGGGGGATCGTGCTTATCACCGGCAACTCGCGGCGGCGTCTCCCTCCCCAGAATATGCACCTCGTCGTTGGTGACTCCCTTGTCTCCCACAGCACGGCAAAGATGGTGGAGCAGGTGGGCACCTTGAAGAAGAAGCATCCCCAGATCGTCGATGCCATACTCGCCGCGATCGAAGGCGTAAGCCTCGCGGCGATCCACCATCTCGATGACCCGAAGGAACTCGGGGAGTACATGGACATGAACCATTCGCTGCTTGAAGCACTTGGCGTCGGGCACCCGCAGCTCTCCCGTCTCGTCCTTGCCGCTCGTTCGGCAGGAGCCTACGGGGCGAAGATCACCGGCGCTGGCGGCGGGGGCTGCATGGTCGCCCTCTGCCCGAAACAGCTCAAACACAGAATAGCCGGTGCGATCGAGGCGTGTGAAGCGCGGGCGATCATCACCAGTATCGACACCGAGGGCGTACGAAAGGAGAGAAATGTCTGACCGGATACTCCTGAAACTCGGGGGAAGCGTCATCACCGACAAGGGTGGAGACTGCACCATCAACCGAGACCGGCTGGGGCAGGTAGCTGCAGCGATCGCAGGTGCAGACCTGGATGGTATTCTCATCATTCACGGGGCCGGCTCGTGCGGGCATCCCGAGGCCCGGCGTTACCGTCTGGATCAGGGTGCCGCAGCCGGGCAGACCGAGGGGATCTTTGTCACCCACCAGGCAGTCAGCAGGTTGAACGATGCGGTTGTCTGTACGCTGCGGGAGCATGGCATCGCTGCCGTGGGAGTTCACCCGCTTCATGCAGGGGTTGCAGACAAGGGCAGGCTTGTCGCTTTTGAGACCCGGCACCTTAAAAAAATGCTCAGTCTCGGGATGGTCCCTGTGATCCACGGCGACGTGGTGATGGACCTCTCGCGGGGGGCCTGTATCGTATCGGGCGACCAGCTTGTGCGGTACCTCGCTGTTGCACTGAAGTGCGACCGCGTGGGGCTCGCCACCGACGTACCGGGAGTGCTGGATGGGGGGCGTGTTGTACCGGTGATCACACCGGAAACTGCGCCTGCTCTCCAGATCGGCAACTCGTTACATACCGATGTCACCGGTGGAATGAGAGGGAAAATGAATGAACTGCTCGAACTCGCGCAGGCGGGGATCGGGTCAGACATATTCAGCGTTTCGCAGCTCAAATCGTTCCTTGCAGGGACCGGGCATGGCGGGACACAAGTGAGAGAAGAGTGAAGAGTATGGGAGATAAAAAAAGGTTCACGTCGTCGCGCAAGCTTGACCACCTGCGGATCTGCGCAGAAAACGAGGTCGAGTCCGGTGACGCCGGGTTTGGGGATATCAGGTTCATCCATAATGCGCTGCCGGAATGCGACATGGGCAAAATCGACCTCTCCACCCGGTTTCTGGACCACCGCTTTGACTCCCCGCTCTTCATCTCCGCGATGACCGGCGGTCATCCCGGAACAATTGAGGTGAACGCCCGGCTTGCCCGCATGGCTGAACGCTTTGGTATCGGCATGGGCGTCGGTTCACAAAGGGCAGCTCTTGAGAACCCGCAGCTTGCAGATACCTTCACAGTCGTCCGGGACGAGGCGCCACACGCGTTTTTAGTCGCAAACCTTGGCGCAGTCCAGCTCCGTGACCATGGGAAAGAGTGGGCTGCACGGGCGGTCGAGCAGATAGAAGCGGATGCGATCGCGATCCACCTCAACTTCCTGCAGGAGGCGATCCAGCCGGAAGGCGACCACAACGCGACCGGCTGCCTCGCCGCGATCGAATCGCTCTGTGCGGATACAACGGTCCCGGTCATCGTAAAAGAGACCGGCTGTGGTATTTCCGGGACAACCGCACGGCAGTGCTGGGGCGCCGGGGTCCGGGCAATAGACATCGGGGGCTGGGGAGGAACGTCCTGGGCAGCGGTCGAGAGCGTCCGTGCCGGCGAGAGCCGGAATGCTCATGACAAGCGCCTGAAATCGCTCGGCACTGAATTCTCCGACTGGGGAATTCCCACAGTCGTAAGCCTTGCAGAGGTGCTCGCAACCGGCGGACCGGTGATCGCATCGGGCGGAATACGGACCGGTATGGATATCGCAAAGAGTCTTGCCCTCGGTGCAGACCTCTGCGGGATGGCGCTCCCGCTCTTAAAACCGGCACTCGAGAGCGACGAAGCACTGACGAAACACATCGAAGCGCTTCACCATGAACTGGCAGTCTCGATGTTCCTTTCCGGATCAGGGAAGATTGCAGATCTGAAAAAAGCACGGATGTATATTACGGGACGGACTCGCCAGATGATCGGAAAGGACAAAACCCTCCGCATCAGCCGGAAACACGATAAATTTTAGGAAATTTTTCAAAAAGAGAATACACCAACAGGACATACAGGAGATAGATTATGGATATAGAAATTATTGCAGTGGGCGGATATGATGAGGTCGGGCGGAATATGACCGCCGTCCGCTGCGGAAAAGAGATTGTCATCTTTGACATGGGACTGCGCCTCGACCAGGTGATGATCCACGAGGACGCAGAGCTTGAGAATATGCACTCCCTTGACCTGATCAAGATCAAGGCGATACCGGACGATACCAAGATGAACGAGATCGAAGGGACCGTAAAAGCGATCGTATGCTCGCACGGCCATCTCGACCACATCGGGGCTGTCCCGAAGCTGGCGCACCGGTACAACGCGCCGATCATCGCGAGCCCTTACGCGACAGAACTGATCAGGCAGCAGATATCAGGCGAACAGAAGTTCGGGGTGAACAACAAGCTCTTCGCCCTGAAGGCAGGCCAGCGGTACACGATCTCGCCAACCCTCATCCTGGAATTCGTCCGCACGCAGCACTCCATCATCGATACGGTGACACCGGTGCTCCACACCCCGCACGGCGCGATCGTGTACGCGTGCGACTTCAAGCTCGACCGGACACCGGTGATCGGCGAACCGCCGGACTTTGCACGGATGCGGCAGATCGGAAAGGAAGGCGTTCTGGCCCTCATCGTCGAGAGCACCTACATCGACCGCCCGGGACGGTGCCCCAGCGAGCGTATCGCACGCGACATTGTGCGGGATACGATCACGAGTTACGAGGACGACAAGAGCGCGATCGTTGTCTCCACGTTCTCGTCCCATATCGCACGCGTGAAAACGATCGCGGAATGCGCTCACGAGATCGGGAGAAAACCGGTTCTGCTCGGACGTTCCATGGAGAAGTATTCCGTCACCGCCGAACAGATGAAACTCGTGTCGTTCCCCGAGGACACGAGCGTCTTTGGCAACCGGCGGACGGTGGACCGTACGATGCGCCGGATGATGAAGGCGGGAAAAGAAAAGTTCTTACCCATCATCACGGGTCACCAGGGAGAACCCGGGTCCATCCTCACCCGTATCGCCCTTGGCGACACACCATACCTGCTCTCCAAAGGGGATAAAATCCTCTTCTCGGCGAACGTGATCCCGAACCCGATGAACTTCGGGCAGCGGTACATGGTCGAAGCGCACCTGAAGATGGCAGGCGCCCGTCTTTTCGAGGATTTACACGTGAGCGGGCATGCCTACCGCGAGGATCACTACGAGTTCATCACTCTCTTAAACCCGCAGCACATCATCCCGGCGCACGGGCACATAAAGATGACCGCCGCCTACGCGGAGTTTGCCGGAGACCTCGGCTACACGCTTCACTCGACTGTCCATATCCTGCGGAACGGACAGAGGCTCAAACTGAACTAAACGAGATATACCATGTCTGAACTTACCCCGTACCTGGAATCGGTTGCAACGCAGATCGACCGGATGATCGACCGGTATTTTGTCAACACGACAGGTGAACTGAACCATGCATCAGCCCATCTTCTCGCAGCGGGAGGGAAACGGCTCCGTCCTGCGGTTGTCATGCTTGCAGCTGACGCGGTGCGACCCGGCAGCTCAGAAGAGATTCTGCAGGCAGCGCTTGCACTCGAACTGACACACACCTTCACGCTGATCCACGATGATATCATGGACGATGACCAGCTGCGTCGGGGTGTCCAGACTGTCCACACGAAGTGGGATATGCCAACCGGTATCCTTGCCGGTGATGTCCTGTATGCCCGTGCCTTCGAGTTCATCTGCATGGTAAAGGCAAATGCTGAAGCGAAGAACCGTGCGGTGGCAATGCTTGCCCGTGCCTGTGCTGATATCTGCCAGGGGCAGCACATGGACATGGCGTTTGAGCACCGGAACGATGTCGATGTATACGAATATCTTGAAATGGTAAAGAAAAAGACCGGTGTCCTCTACGCGGCAGCAGCCGGGATCGGCGGTCTCCTTGCCGGG
>Ga0315279_10009220_pt1 | contig 11812 bp, 11 predicted proteins | sample YL17G06_20_MG_FD_203694 | JGI IMG/M metagenome (GOLD analysis project Ga0315279, IMG submission 203694) | Sediment microbial communities from Yellowstone Lake, YNP, Wyoming, USA - YL17G06_20 | ecosystem: Environmental > Aquatic > Freshwater > Lake > Sediment | place: USA: Wyoming | collected...
CCCAAAGCCGTGGTATAACAGACTCGTGGACATGCTCTGACCTCCATCCAAAGTCCAATGACAACCTTCGGATATGTCAACATGTCCACCTGCCCTAACTCAAAAGTACGGTAAAACCGGATGAGCCCTTATTATTTCATCGGCGTGACGCTGGCCATCATCGGCGTTGCCGCCCTTGCTCTGGGCTGAAGCGTGTTTCGGTGGTGGATTTCGCGGCGGCAACGTGCCTGAGGAGCGCGGAGTCCGCTTTGTTGTCCGCAGAGGAACGCAGATCAACGTAGAAACGGAACAGTGAAACGGTCATTGCCAGCGAAGCGAAGTAATCTGCCTGCTACCAAGCCGAAGGGATTGCCATCCACAGATTGCACGGATTTTCACCGATGATTTCGCGCGGGTCCCATCCTGTTCATCGATGTTATTTCCTGACCCCATTCACCCCCGTGCGTTCCGCTGCGATTCACGCGCCCTACGATGCGCAGCCACAACTGACATGTGGGGAATAGTGCTGTGGGCAATTTGCGATCCCAGTCTGCGGAAGGCGTCGATTTGCTCCCTTGTGTTCTGAAGTCGTGTGATTGGACGTAAGCGTCTCTCGGTATGGAAGACAATCCGCTTCTTGTCGCGAAAGGAACCCAGCTCCTGAATAACAGCGTCGGGAAGCTTGAGGAGGTTGAGTAACTGAGTGACCCGTGCTCGCGTGAGTCCCACCTTCTCTGCAAGATCCGACTGACTGTTAGCCTCCCCTTCTTACCGTAACGCTACACGAAGGAGAGACGAGAAGTGCAAAACTAATGTGCCCCCCTCCTTGCCAAACGACAGGATCACTAGCGGACACGAAGCGCAGCGGAACGGCCGTCAAATACTTCCGTTGGTTGACTTCCCGTGTTCAGGTTCCTTGTGGACCTGCTATGGCCGTCGAAAACGTAACCCTTTCATCACCGTCCACAGCGATGAAACCACCCTTGTCCAGAAACCCGAGAGCCCTGTGAACCGCGATGGAAGTCCGACTGTCCACATGTGTGTCGGATCGGATGCTGCTTGCGCCGCGGGACCGAGCAAACCGAATGCTTGTCTGCACGAGGGTTCGCCCGATCCCTCGCCTCCTGCAATCCGAATGAACCGCCAAACCATATAGCATCCATTCCTTTGGGTCTTCATGCGTCTGTTCGACGCGGCATACACTGAGCACGATGTTGGACTCCCTCACCACAAAAACACCCCTGGTGTCGGGATTCAACTGGCTGAATTCTCCCGCCAGTCGTTGCTTCCTTGCTTCGACTTGCTACGGGTCTGGTCTGCCACCCCATGCGGTAATCTCCAAAAGAGCGAGACCCTGGAGGGTTGGATCATCGGCCTCCGTCAACAACTCTATGGATATTTCCGTCATTGTCGTCCTTGGAAGCCCAACGTCACGATTCTGCGGCGTGCGAAGCACGTCTGCCGCAATCATTGGTTGGGCGGTTAATCGCGGTTACCAAGCGATACCCGAGATCCAACTCTTCATGTGGCAACTTACCCTCATACTTTCGCGACCATGTACCACTCTTGAGATCTGCTTCGAGTCGTGCGAGTGCCATTTGGGATTCGACCGAAGCAAAGCTTGAAATTGCGGCGCGGACATCGGAATCAAGATATTGCCAAAGCTGGCGCCAGTACGCGCCCATAAAACCATCAATGCAATCCTCAGGAATTGGCACTGCATTGATGTTCACTTCTCCAAGCACCGAACGTAGGTCCATAAGAGAAGGAAACCTCTTTCGGTCTTCCGAGATCAGGTGCCCGAAATAATCGTTGAGCCATGAAGTATCAGCGAGTGGGTCCCAAGTAAATATCACGAGGCGTTCCCGGGAAACTCGCCGTAGTTCAAGAAGACCCGCGCGCCAGTCAGCCCAATGATGAATCGTAAGTACCGCGAGAGCGGCGTCAAATGAGCCGTCGGGAAAGGGCAACGCTTCAGCTCTTGCTCTGATTGCAGGAGCGGAGCCTGGCGGTCGTTGCCGGATCATGGTGATCGAAGGCTCCACTGCCACAACAAAACGATCTTGAGGCTCATACGAACCAGCGCCGGCGCCAACATTTACCAGAGAATCTAAGTCGCCCAAAGAGTCGTGAATCGCTTTTGCGATGCGCGGATCGGGCTGGCGCTGGCGGAGATAGCCAGCGCCTATTCGGTCATACCTCTCTGTTCTCGGCTCAGCCATATTACTTAGCCGCCCAACAGTAAAGTTCAGCCGCGGCGATTAGCCATCGGCTGGAGTACCTTGTTCGATTTCCTTAAGGGAGGTATTCAGTCGTTCGATGAACGCCTCATTGCCATGTCCGTTTGCCATCTCTCAAACCCCCTTACCCGTCCAGACCACAGCCGCCATCACCCAAGAATGAGCAGTAGAACGCGTTTCAGCGCCGTGGGATATAGGGCGCCTGCCACAGCTTGCGGATGTCGTCGATCCCGTGTTTGAGCGTTGCCAGCCGTTCCAGGGAGGCGCCAAAGGCAAAACCGCTGACGGATTCGGGTTTGAATCCGCCGTCGGCCAGCGTCCGGGCCGTGAGCATGCCGCAGCCCGCGATCTCGAGCCAGCGGCCCCGGCGCTTCACACAGGCTTCATAAAACCGCTCAAACCGCGGAAACTCGTGCGGTTCCCATCGGACCTCGACCGGTCCGAGAGCGGCTTCGAGCGCCCGCGACACCGTGGCCTTCATAGTTTCCTCGGTGATTTCCGACCCGATGCACAGCACATCGACTTGGTGGAACACGTTGGCGTGGCTCACGTCTTCTTGATCAGGTCGAAACACGCGCCCGGCGGTCAGAAGTCGGACCGGCGCCGTGCGCCCGGCCATTGCCTGCAAGACCGTGACCGTGGTCTCGGTGCGCAACACCTGCTCGCTGTCCACGGAATATGCGTTGCCGGGTTCGCCCGAGGGAAACACAACTGCGGACTTCCGCACAATCTCCTCGCCTTCGATGTATTCATACTCGGGCAGCGCCTTCCGAATAGCATCGGCCACCTCGCGCACCGGATGACCTTCGATTTCCAACGGCTTCGGCCTGGCGAGCAATTCGGCGATCACGGCCTGCGATAACCGCTCGCCGGCCGCATGCTCTCTCAAGGTTTCCTCGACCATTTCCAGCATCCTTTCCTTGAGTTTCTTCCTCGAGTCGTGCAACCGCTTTTGCACGGTAGTCACGGGCGCCTCGAGAAAGGCTGCAATCTCCTTCTGGGAATACCCGTTGATGTAGAAGAGGGTCGTGGCCACTCGCTGGTGTTCGGGCAGCGCGCGGATCGCGGCGAGCACTTCCTCGTCGCGTGCGACTTTTTGCTCGACAGCTGCGGCCACTTCCAACACGGTGTCCAGAGACGCGGCTTCGATGCGCTTGCCTCGCGCGGCCCGATGGCAATGCGTCCGAACAATGCGCCGGAACCATCCGGGGAACGCGGTCGGCTCCCGCAGCTTCGGGAGCTTCAGGTACACATCAATGAAAGCTTCCTGCGCAACGTCCTCGGCCCTATGGAAATCACCCAGATATGAGAAGGCGTATCCGTGGGCCATATCCTGGAACCGCCGCACGATCTGTCCAAAAGCGTCCAGATCTCCGGCCCGCGCCCGTTTGACCAACGATTCAATCCCTTCATCATCAACCTTATCCATACGGAAGAAGGCCTTCTATCCTGAAAGAGCCGATTCTATCGCCAAATCATACCACGGTTTGGGTGATGGCCCCGGAATTCATCCAGGAGCGGGCACAAGACTGGATAAACGACACTCAATTGCCGGTCGCATAGGGGACAATCGCTCGCCTTGATTTCCCGACACCGGAGGTGCTGGCGCCATTCGGGACACCATACTTAATCACTCACGCCTTTCCAATTCCCAATTCGTAGTTCCGGGCACACAACACTTACTCCTTCATGCGTTGGACGTTCGCGATAGGGTTCCTCCCATAACAAACGCGAATCCGGCTCAAAGCTTCCGGGAAAAGCCAATTAAGTATGGTGTCCCTGAGATTCTGAGATTCCTGATTCCTACTATCATAACACTGCCAACCTGGAAACGTCCGAAAGAAAATGGGAACCGTTTCCCCCCATGATGGCGCTCTTGGTGCCCAACCTTACGCGCAGTTCACACCGCCGCCAGGCAGCCGCTCCTCACGCGAGCAGGTTTGCGAGTATCTCTTCCGCCACGGCCCTTGGCCCCTTGTCAACGGTATCTATCTTTGCCCCACCGAGAGATCGTGTCTGTCGGAGGCGCTCCAAGGCATGTCTCACGTCTGTGGTTCGGTTCGAATGCTGGAAAAGGCGGGACACCAGCGTCGGCTCATCGCACAGAAGCGTGAACATCGAAAACTGAAAGGACTCGCCGCGCAACCCGCTCAAAAGCCTGTCTATGATTGATTGATCATGAAGTACCCAAGTAAACAAGACGTATGGGAATCCCGCCCTTAGAAAAGAGCGGAGAACGAACAGGATATTCTCCTCTACCATGCCTTTTGTACGTTCGTTCACGACGAACGGCCGCATTCGCCACAGGTCATCTCCGTTCAACCAGACAGAGCCTTCCAACCGGGCGAGAAGCTCCTGTGCGACCGTCGATTTCCCGACACCGGGCGCGCCGCCTATGAATACGAGTCTCGTCATATCCGAAACTGCTTTCATCCCGCATACCGACCATGCTCAGCGGCGCAGTCTAACCGAGGAATTGTATCGAAGCAATTGTCATGGCTTCACCGCTCTGACGAAGGATACCCGGCCGGCCATTCGCCCGGCCTTAAGCCGATAGTCAGCTTCAATTCCCGCAGCTTTGCCTGAACGCATGTCCTGTCGAATTCTCTCGCAACCCTCCTCGATTTCCACCGCAGTCAAAAGGGCAAACGTCGAACTGCCGTCGCGGACCCTCTTGTCCAGATAATCCGCGGGCGCGTCCCTGAAGCCGTCCTCGAGCGGACAGACGTGAATCGTAATATCGCAAAATCCTGCGGCTGAAAGAAGCTCGGCGACCTCTCCTATGTCCGGGATACGTTGCCGATCTATCTCAAGGGCCCGCGGAAAATAATGATAGCAACAGAACGTTGCCAATTGCTCGTGAGAACAGGACTCTACGGCGAATCTCCCGCCAGGTTTCAGAATGCGGTACAGTTCCGAGATGAATTTCCCTTTATCCGGGACATGATGCAGCGCTTGGATGCAGTATGCCGCATTGAACGCGCGGTTTGAAAATGGCATAAACTGGGCATCGGCCCGCAGCAAGCTGGCATCCCAGGCTTTTGCTTTCGCCTGTGAAAGCATACCCGCGGACGGATCCAACCCGACAACATGTCGCGCTAAGTCTCTCAGTTTCAACACGTGGTTGCCGGTTCCGCATCCGACATCAAGAAGCAATGAATTCTTCAGAGGATAGAGCAGTTCCACAAGCAACTGGACATTGCTTTTACCCGCAGTGCGGCTGAAATCATAGTTCAGACACGCATGATCATAGTCCATGGGCCCAGAGGCATTGTCGTCTGCTGCAGTTTGTCTGTTCATGGTTCGCTATCCACACAAGTACCAGGCCCCGGACCTGGCGAAAGACACTGCTGCCTGCGAGTGTCTAAGATTGAACTCACTAGCGCGCCTTCAGTTTCAGGACACCCGATTCACGACACCCGGACCACGTGGAGCCCCGTCCCATGGGAAAACAAGATATGCGCATCTAGACACTGGGTTACATTCCGCATCCGCTCCTTCTCACCCACCCGTGCACTGCCTAACTCTTCGCCGGACAACCCACGGACTGTGCGAAGAGCACGCGCTGTTTGGGGCGTAACTTGAATTCCTTGGCCGTGTTCTCCTTGTCGCAATTGTGGAACCAGACCGCCAACGGCACACGCCTTCACACAAATCCCACTGATCTCTCTGCGTCCCAAGTTTCCCTCGTGCTTCCAGAGATGCCGATTGCACAAGGAGACGTCAAGTAGCTCTTTCCGGTCAACGCCTTGGGACCATTCCTTAAGGTCGCAGGTGCCCCGCTCAGGGCTCCTGGCGCAGCGCGACCCCTCTTGCTTTAGGAAATTCTCCAAACTGTTTGTCTGTCTGCCGGATATGGTTCTTCAGCCAGGAGATCTGAAAGTTGTTGATCGAGTCCCCGAGCCTGTGGGTGGCGCCATCTTCTTCAAACTCCCCCACCAATTCCGAAAGCGTGTTGCGGAACTCCGCGTGCTTTGCTTTGTGCTGATCGCGCGCGGGGTAGTTCTGCGCCGCCATATGGCTCTCTTCCGTCGCGAAGTGGAATTCCACGTAGTCCACCATGAACTCTAACGTCTTTGAAACAAGTTGCACTTCCTGGTGCGATTCGATGGCCGTAGATAGGCTGTTGAGCCGTTCTATCCACACCTTGTGCTTTTCATCAATCAGCCCGATACCGACGGACAGGCTGTCATCCCAGGAAATCCCTTGCATCGTCCTATTCCTCCGTGATCGCGGCGCCATTTTGATGACGACGGCTACATAGTCCCTTTTCGAGTGTTCTCCCTTGCGGGCGGCGTTCACAATAGTCTCACCACATTCCCCTCAGATCGCAAGTCCCCTCGCACCGGCTCGACCGTTCTCAAGGGTGCGGTCGGGCTGGGAAAACTGGGAAGCAGACCGCTATGGACCATACCCTTGCCGTATGTGCAATCAGCGTTCGTCTGCTCATGGAACGTAAAGCTCTGCATTGCAGCATCTTGCAAAGCTGTTGACGCTCTGAACAAGTCCACCTAAGGGCAGAATAAGGCCTTGGGACGGACCGCACGTGAGGAGAGAATCGGTACGCGGGCAAACGCCTGCTCGACGAAAAACGTTCTACCCTCTCTCCCGCGCGCCAAAAGAAAATTGCAGCCCTGCTGGCCGTCCCCGAAACGATCACCAAAGACCTCAAGACCTACACCAAGAATCCCGCGCCCATAGAGAAACGACGCGACGAGATCGCCCATGCAATCGAAAGTTTGCCGTGATGCCGCCGTCAACGCCCCAGCGAAAATTCCGCGTTCATTTCCTCTTTCAGGAGCGTCACGAGCGCCGGGTCGGCTGCGTTCATGATGGAATACTGTTCATGGGAATCGCCGGTCAGTTCAAACAGGGACTCCTGTGCCGGAAGGACGTTCTCCTTTCCCCATGGCGGAAGTTGGACGAGGTATTTGTAGAGCTTCGAGCCCGTCTCGTAGATGACCGCATGAGACGTCGGATTGCGCTGGGTGCTATGGAACGTGAAACGGTTGTCCTGCTCGTCGAGCAAACTCCGTCCTTGCCATGACGTTGGCATGGGCAGGCCCAGCCGCGCTAGAATCGTCGTCCCGATATCAGGCTGCCAGGGATAATCGAGATTCTGGTAGGCCACGCCCGGGGCGTCGTAAAACAAGAGCGGGATTCCCACATCCCCCTGGTACAAGTACCGTGAATGCGTGTAGTGGCCGTGCTCGCCCAATCCCTCGCCGTGATCTGCCGTGATCACGGTAATGCTGTAGTCCAGGTATATTTCTTCGTCATAGTCCCGTCGAAGAAAAGATCCTCCGTTCGTCCCAGCAACTCACGGTATCCGTACCATGTCAAGTTGTCGCCCGACAGCAGGAAATACGTCCGGTACCCCTCGTGTTTGAGCAGGTCCTACAGCATGAAATTGTACGAAGAGACATGCATGCAATCGCGCAACGCGAGAATACACTGCATGTCTCTCGTCCATTTCGCGCTGTTCCCACAAGCGGAAAAGTGGCTGGCCATGTGCAGATCGGCATGGGCCTCCTCGAAGAGTGAACCGACGATGGATTTCACGGCTCAAAACATCGGGTGGAGTTCTCGCCTACCACAGGATGATGCTCAGAACACGCGCCAATCAGTGCCGGATGAATTTTCGGGAAGGACAACACCTCGGCGCGGTCATGACCGTCACACGACAGTAGACGGACCGCTCTGCTAGACGCTATGCGTTTTCTGGTCGCCGCGGGTCCTGCTGCTTCGGGAGACGAATGAAGAACCGTGTATTGGGGCAACTTCGATCCACCCCAATCTCCCCATTGTGATCCTCGATAAGGCTCTTGGATATGCTCAACCCAAGTCCCATTCCCGCGCTCTCTTTCTTCTTCGTGAAAAAAGGAATGAAAACGCTTTCCGCAATGTCGTCCGGCAGTCCATGGCCACTGTCCGTAACGGACAATTCGAGCGTACTGCCGTTATCTTGCATATCCAGGCGAACCCAGCGATCGGGCAGATTCACGGTCGCATCGTAAGCATTGTTGAGCAGGTTCAGAAGGACCTGGGAAAGCTGAGATGCGCGGCACTCAATCTGAGTATGTTCTGGGATGTCGGGAATGACAATGTCGATCCCGTGGGTCCTGAAACGCTCCTGGCACAGTTCGAGTGTATCTCGGATTATGTTGTTAACGGATACCCGCTTGAATGCATCGCCAGAACCTTCACGGGCAAGACTTCGCAGGGACTGGATGATCCTGGCGACGCGATCTATATTGCGCGAAATGGCGTCGGCAATCTTATCCATCTGTGCCGGACCCGGCTCCTGTGTTCGAGAGAGCGCCTGCAAGTGCTGTAATCCAACGGAGATAACCGCGAGAGGGTTGTTGATCTCGTGAGCCACGCTTGCGGCCATTATGCCTAGCGCGGACAGTCGTGCCGAATTTATCATTTTGAGCCGCTGTTCGGCGATAATGCGGTCAGAACGCAAGCGTTCCGTAATATCACGTGCGAAGGCGAAGAACCTGTACGGCTTTGGAAGGAATGTGACGCTCACGTCTAGATCGATAGTCTGTCCGTCTTTGCGCCGATGGCGGGTCTCGAAGCGGTCTGAACCGGTCCTTGCGACCTCCTGCATATGAAGGCGCGTTTCCTCAGGCGATTCCTTGACTTCCAAGTCCCCGACAGACAGAGCCCGCAACTCCTCCAGATCATAGCCGCTCATACGGCAATAAGCATCATTGGCATCCCAGATTCGCCCTTGGGCATCCACGAGAAGAAAACCGTCTATTGCGGTGCAAAGAATGGTTCTGTTCAATTCGTCTCTTTCCTGCAATGCCTCCTCTGTGAGCTTGCGTCGAGTGATATCGTTGACCATGAGAAGCAAGTGCTTCTTACCACCACTTATGAACGGGGCCAAATGAGTGTCGAGCCAGATCTCCTTGCCGACACCCGTCGCCAATCGGAACTCCGCCGAACGTGGTTCTGTGCCGGCAAGGGTTTCCTCTGCGAGATGCAGCAACCCGCTCTTTCGCCAGTATGCGGTCCGCCGGAAATTCTGTTTCATGAGCTCTTCGGAGGCGGTCCCAAGAATACGCCCCATCGCCTCATTGGCGAGAATGCACTTACCTGAAGCCATGTACGCTGCAACCCCAAGAGAAGAGGCGCCAATCAGAGCCTGGTTCAATTCCAGCGATTCACTCAGACGCTGCTCGATCTGCACGCGCATGCCAATCTCTGCTTGGAGTTGCTTGTTCGTTGTGGTGATCGCGACGGTACGTTCCTTCACGCGTTGTTCCAGGGTAGCATTCAGCGAGCGCAGACTCTCTTCCATGCGCCTGCGTTCCGTAACATCCCGCACCATGGCGATTACAGCGACGATCTCCCCAGCCGCGTTCCGATGTGGAGCGCAAGTCATCTCCGCCCAGCCGGAAACGCCTGACTTGGGAATCGTGTACGAAAAATCGCCGGATGCCGCCGTCTTGCCTGTCAACGCGCTTTTCAGTAAGCGGTCGATGCCTTGTTCACGCAAGAACGGGAAGAGCTCCAATAGGGGCTTACCTACTACCTCCGCAGCGGACACTCCGGTTTCTCTTTCCAGAAATGCATTCCACAACAGGAGGCGTAGCTTTTTGTCACAGACGGCGATACCTTGGCCGGCACCCGATATCACTTCCTCTCTGAACTGGTGTTCCTCGCGAAGGGCCTCCTCAGCGCGATATCGCTCAGTGACGTCACGAAAACTCCACACCCGGCCCGCAAGCGTATCGTTCCTGAACAGAGGCCGCGAATACCGTTCAAGAATGCGTCCATCCAGGAAATGCACCGTGTCGAAGCTTTCGTGAGTGGATTGGTAGAGCTCTTTTACTCTTGCAAGGAATACATCAGGTTCCGCCAACTGTTCGAGCACGAAGTCAAGAAGCTCTTGGTCTGAACCGTCTTCGAAGAGGTCCTGCGGGATGCGCCATATGCGCGCAAAGCGCCTATTGGCCAAGATAACTTGGCCTTTTTCGTCTACTGCAAGGATGCCGTCGGCAGTGGATTCAAGCACAGCTCGGAGAGCTTCCTCACAATCACGCTGTGAGTCTCCAATATGCCTGAGGTCAGTGATGCCCGGGCAAGACTGCTCCCCTTTCTCCGGGCCGACTTCAGTCTTGCGTTGCTTCAAACTCGAAGCCTTGAGTTCCGAGATTCGCTTGCGCAGCTCTCGAATCTCCCCGACAAGCTGAGCTTTTGTCTTGGAACCTTCACGCCCCATTTTGCGCTCCTCTCGCCATGCAATGTGGGTAGCATCAGTTGAGGCCGGGGGCCTAGAGCCACCCCTGGCTGCTGGTCAACGTACAAAATCGGACCACCTCTACGTACCAGCGGCCACGTGAACTGAAGACCTTACCGTGCGAGACATGCACGCAACACACGCTCAAGCCCACCACTTGTTCACGCATTAGTACGGGCCAATGCAACGGCTCGTCCTATGCGAACGACGCTAGACTTCTCGGCCGGCTTCCTCCTGCAACTCTGCAGTTCGCAATTGTTGGTAACCCTCGAAATCTACCGGTCGGAACTACCTTGAGGCGGCACCGTTGTGTCCATCACGCGCATTTCCAGTTCACTGACAAGCTCGCCCCCCTGATTCCGGAGGGCGCGCAGTTTTCGCCATGCTTTCGTGCCCCCTTCCGATGAGGGGTCAAGGTTGTATGCTCGCTTCCAAACCGCCACTGCCTGCTCGAACTCCCCCTGCTTGTAGAGTGTGTTTCCAAGATATGCGACCGGAAGTGCGTACTTTGGATCCGTCGAGATCGCCCTTCTCAAAAATTCCTCCGCTTTGGCATATGCGCCTGCGTTATAGCTTTTCCTGCCCGCTTCCGTGAGCTTCGCTGACCTTCTATGGTTTCGCGCTTTCTCGGATGACGCAATTGCCGCATGCCCGACTTTCCGCAGATCCTCCCATATGGCCGGCAATGCGTGGGAGAGTGCCTCCTTTCCCGTTAAAATGCACCGGCCATGAAATGCAAGGTTCTTGAGAAATGACAACGCCCCACAGCGCGCTTTCCTGGACATGAATTGCGTCCCTTTCATGTGTGAATAACAGTGTAAGCCAAAAGGCTGCAAAAAGGCAAGGGCCTTTTCCTTCACTCGTCTTGATCCGCCGTGCTGATCCGCAATGTGCTGATCCACGTGTGTCAACGCAATTTAGAAATGTCCGGTTTCCTGCAAAGTAGAAATGTCCGGTTTCCATGAGCGCTTCCAGGGGTGGTTGGGCGCGGGCTTGTTCTTCTCCCGTGTTGGTGCAACGGAAGGAGGGCGTAGCCCGACTGGAGTTGCACCAACACGGCGCGCCGGTTTCTTGATCTTCTCCGGTTCGATTTTGTTGTAGCGCAGATACTGCTTGCGCCAACGAATACGCTGGGTTTCATCCAAGCGGTTTTCGATAATGATCTTGGATCGACGCAAGCCGGCCTGAAGGCTTTTCGTGAGGATTTGATACCGGTCGTTCGCATATTGGAAGGTGTAGTCATCCGTCACGGTTCTCGTGTGCTGGACGCTGAAGATGGCGTCCAAGTCGAAGCCTTTGCGGGGGCGGTGCGCGTCAGCCGCACTCGTGGGCTTCACGG
>Ga0315279_10009221_pt1 | contig 11812 bp, 14 predicted proteins | sample YL17G06_20_MG_FD_203694 | JGI IMG/M metagenome (GOLD analysis project Ga0315279, IMG submission 203694) | Sediment microbial communities from Yellowstone Lake, YNP, Wyoming, USA - YL17G06_20 | ecosystem: Environmental > Aquatic > Freshwater > Lake > Sediment | place: USA: Wyoming | collected...
TCACAAATCTGCTAGAATTGGCTGGACGCAGGATCATTGGAAAATAGTGCGGAAGCCTCTTTCTAAGATGGCTCCCTGATCTGTCTATTCACGAACCTAGAACGTCAGGTTTGAGTGTGTAGCTATGTTCTCTGAATGTGCAGTTGCATTTCGTGCAACGCAAAGCTTCGCTTCGGACTCTTTTTCAATTTCTGTCACTTTCTCAACCTCTCTGCTTGAAATATGTACACTGTAAGGCTTGAAAGCCTTTTCTACCACGAAACAGTACAGAATTGTTCAATGAGAGCATCTTGCAAGCAATTGTGCTGATGCTATAGGATTTCTTCAAAACAACAAAAACCCCGTATACTATTATTATATGGGGAAAACCGTGTTTTAGCTTCAAAATCAGCGTGCGCACACAACAAGTGTGGTTGGCTAATATACCTGTTTGTACAAATCACAGCAATGAGAAGAGCGCAAGCGCAAACGGTTCAGAGAGTGTAGTCAAAAATGGGCTCACAGCGAAGAGGGAGACCGCGGGAGTTTCAGTGGGTCGAATTCAGGGAACTCGGTGAAAACTATTCGTCTGAAGCGCAGTTCTTGAAGCTGGCGAGTGTGAACAACTCTTTGATGGCAGGTCTTGCAGTTTCAGGTTGTCCTCAGTGCGCAGGTAAGAGCTTCAGACTTCGTCATGACAGAAAACATGACAACATAAGGTTCTACTGTCCAGAATGCAAATATGAAACTTCGTTTCACATCAAAAAACCGCCCAAGAATGAGCTTCAAGCAATACCAGTCTACGATGAGCAGGGCATGCTTATCGACGAGAAAGTCGTAGACAGGTTTCATGAGCCAACCAAACGGGAAGGAGTCGATGCAGCAGTACTAAGGTCGGAGCAAAAGTCACGTTTGGGCGGAGAATGGTTCGATGGTTCTTCCGGAACCAACACACAAAATCGCTATCTGACTCTTGAGGAAGCAATTGAGCGCATCGCAAGAAGGAAAATGAAGGCCCAAATGGAAGCAATGCTAAACGAAATCGAAGAGGTAGAAAAAGATGACCGCTTGGGATCATCTTTCGGAGCAGACATCTCCTCAGACTAGAGAAATGGCAAACTGATTTTCTGTATAACAGATGAGGAAAGAACCTACCTTTCCGCGTGCAGCAATTTCACACTAAACATTGAGGAAGCATCGCGTACCGAATAAATTTAGGTATATTGAAGAAGAGTCCTCAGAGAACCATAAACCTTTTCAAGTCAGCGATTTTCTGGCGAAGACTGATTCTTTGCTCCTAGTCTGCATGAAAAGGAGACGAAGAAAAACAGAGAATGGAGGAGAAATCATGGAAGAAAATAGGAAGATAAATGTTGGTGTCGTTCTTTCAACGACTTTGCAGATATTGCATGAAATCCAAGTCTTGATAAGCGAGAAAGCAAGCTTGATGATTTTTCCTTTTGCAAAATCTGAAAGCCTATGAGTATTCTCTGAATGTGTAGCTGCATTTCGTGCAACGCAAGAACTGTGTTGAGGATTCATCTGCGCCTCTTGTCTGCACCTGCCACACATAAGCTGTGTTGTTCCCGCATTTTGGGCATTCAACTCTAACGGTTGGTAGCGTACGCAGTTTCTGTTCCTCTTTGCCGATCACGGCTACGAGTTCCTGCGGTTTGTGTTGGATGACTTTGGCGACTTTTGGCTCCACTTTCTTGCCTGATGGCTGCTTCTTGAAGCCGCATTTCGGACACACGAGCGATATTGACACTTCGCTACCAGTTTTTGCTTTTTTTGGCGCAAGACGTGACCCGCATTTTGGGCAAAATTCCATAAGCTTCTTGCTCCGTTGTCCGTTCCTTTTCCCTTGGCAGTGTCTCTTTTAAACTTTTTCTTGTGACAATATAGATTGAGGTTACATGCAGCTAACGCCTGAAGCCACAAGATGGGCCACGCGTAGAGCCTCAGGAACGCTGCTTCTCGTGGAAGTCATCTGAAGAATCTTCTCTGCATCTTCTCGAGAAATGCCTGAAGCCTGCGCATAGACTTTCTCATTTCCTTTCCCAGCCTGCACGGCGAAAATCTCTCCCCCGCTTTGAACAGCCTTCCAACGTTCCTCGCTTCTCGACAGATTCTTCAAGGCCTCCCTGATCTTAGTCAAATCCGGTCTTTCCCGAGTAACCGCTATGACGGGAAGGCCTGTTTTCTCGTTGAGTTTCTTGATGTCAACCACGTTGAACCCTGCGAACGTGACGCCATTGAGCATGATCACTCTCAACTGCTTGTAATGAGGCGAACCAAGAACCATAGCCGCTATCTTTCCACAGGCATCAAAACCGTCCACCTCCACCCTAGTATGCATAACACCGTCAACCCAATATCCTCCCCGAAAAACAACCCCAACAACCATGACAAAACCCTTGGAGCCAAGAGTAAATACTCCATCATCAACACCCAAAACGCGGATTTCGGGCTTGATTATGCGGAACTTACTCGAAGACAGAATGGTTCCCCAGCAGTCCTATCAGTCATAGAGAGACGTTATAAGTTTAGCGATGTCTTCAGCGTGGGATTATTATGAGCTTGGCTTCTTCTTTCCTGACGTGGCAGGCTGAAGCTAGAGCTATTAGTTGAGCTAAAATACCAAAGCGAAAATTCGGTGTCAGCAAGAAGCTGTATTGTGTCAAATTCTGAGCTGATTTTGTGAATTTCACCTACTATGCGAACCAATAAAAAGAGCATTGAAGCATGAAATGCTGCTTGAACGCAACCTAGGTCACGTAGTTTGCCCACATGCCGGAATGAACCTAAGCAAAGCGATCTACTCTGAAGTCATTGGGGAACAAATAAAAAGCAACTACCGGAATGCCTAGATTGAATATCGCATCATTTCCGCCGTATAGCCTTCACTTAGCCACCAGTAAGCTGGATCACAACGTATTTGAATCACAAGATAGGGGCCTGCAGGCGTTTCACACGCGCACACACAGCCAACAGTCATTATAACCCCAGACAACAATAACACCATAACCATGCCCAAAAAATACCCCTTTGCCCCAATCCACCACACTCTAACAAACGTACTAACAGACCACAACCTAGCCCAGCTCGGAGACGCCTACACAAACTTCGTCTACTCACTCGCAGAATCAAGCTTAAAGCACAAATCCACAGGCAAGAAACTCAAAGGCGCCCTACTCGCTCAAGCTCTCAAGAAAGCCAACCTGAGAAAACACCTTCCCTCGCGAACCAACACCCACGCCCTAGCCGACGCCGCCGAAGCCTTACTGGTCTACGCGTGGCTACACGACCACATAACACTGCGGGAAAGCGTCATCACACTCGAAAAAGGCAAGAACGCCATCGAAGCCCTAGCGCAGTTACTCACGACCGCCAAAGACAGAATCAAGCTTTCTTAAGTGCCCTTTCAAACGTTTTGCCGAATTCTTTGTTCATTTCGCGCGCTTTTTCCACAGCTCTCTTTAACACCGTTTCAGGTTTTTCATCGCCCTTTGTACGCACATAGATAACAGGGTTTGACGCTAAGGGATGCGGCACATCATATCCTGCCAGATCAGTGGCTTCATCTTCTACGAGTCGTCTCTGGAGCAGGTTGCAGAGAGTGTGCCCGGCACCCTCAACCTCTATTTTGAGTTCGTTCGCGTTCTTCTTCAGGATTTTCGCTTTCAACCTTAAGACCCTCCCATTCAGACTAAACTGGGCCTTTTCCATAATCAATTGCGATCTTGCGGTTTTCGATTCTTCCACACCGTGGACACTCCATGCCTTGCCGTTTCTGCTCCAAGCCATGACCACAATTCGAACAGAAAGCGTAAAGCACACCAAGCTCGCTATCTTGAGTCCCCAGATGGTAAGTCCTATTTTTCTCACTAATGACCTTGGCTCTAATAATGTCTCCCGGCTTGCAGACATCAAACATTGAATCGACGAACCTCATTTGCACATCGGAGACATGCAGAACGCCATTAAAAAAACCCGATATCTGTTTCTTCTCTACCTGCGTTATCCGCACACCAGCATTCTGTGTTTGAACGTTTGAGACTTGCCCCATAACCACGCTTCCAACTTTCGGAACCTTCGTTCCACGACCCAATGGAAAAACTGAAACCTTCTTATGCATTAGATCAATCAGAGCGTGCCCAACAACCTGGGCATAGATGACTCCGTCCTTAACATATGTCCCGGCGTCCGGTATGAACTCCTCGATTACGCCAAGACGTTCGCCTGGTGTCACGAGTTGCCCTGATTTTTGCTCAGCTGGGTTTGAATTCATTAGACTCACTTTTTACTATGCAAGTCCATGCAGCTAAACGCTTACGCTTCATGAAGCACAGTCGTTCACTAAATGGACATATCTGTACTTTCCAGCCTATCAATAAACCTTTTGATTCGAAACGCCAACATCACCTGAGTCAACTGAGCAACAGCTACCTCATTCTGCCCTCTATGACGTACAGATCGACTGCAAACTCGTGTTTTCTTTCTGTGTGAAAGTTGAACATATACGGAATTGCCATAATCATAGAATAGACTGCTTTGATTTTCCCACCTTGCCCTTCAATGTAACCTTTCAGGAAAGGCGAAGGAGAAACAGGCATGACGCCAGCCTTGTTTGCCTTTAGTCTTGCGATAAATGGCTTATCATCATGTGAGCTCTTATGAAGTGAATAGATCGCCTTGCTCACCTCCAAGGCTTTGCTCAGAAACTTGCGGTCTGCATTCCTTCTTTGAACACCAAAAGGCGGGTTCTGCAGAACAGTATCGAATCTCCCCCCGACGGCGTCTATGTCTGCAGTAATCCACTGAACCTTTTCCTTAAGGCCCATTTTCAACGAATTCTCCACCGCAACTCCCACGGAAACCCTGTCCAAATCCACACCCACGACTTCTTTGGCTCCAAGAAAAGCGGCACCCAAGGCCAGTCTTCCAGTGCCACAGCCTAGATCGAGAACAGATCTGTCCACAATATCGTGATTCATGTAAGCTGCCACGTAAAGAATCGTGGCCGCCATGTCGGGAGGCGTTACATACTGCTCAAGGCTTGGATTTGGGGATGGATGTGGCTTGACTTGCGAGAGCAAACGCTCCAAGTCTAACTTTCTAACAAGCCTCTTCTGCATAGCTCTTCCCAAGACAATGCGCCAATAACCACTAGAGCTTCATTAACGGTCAGTACAGGCTTCTTGAACCTTGAAGCATCGTCAAACGATATTCTCGGACATGCAGTATTTACGTAAGCGTCGATCGTCGGAAACTCCATCAACGCCTCAGGCGTGACTTCCTCGGCTGCAATAAGAAAAGCTGTTTTTCCCTTGTCTTCAAGTTTCTTTTTTACTTCCAAAGCCTCTTCCAGCCTCTTCTGTCCTGGTTTTAGCCCGACCAAAACCGCGAGCGTAGTTGCTTTCCTAGCTTCCTCTATAATTGCCCACCGTTGCTTAACGATCTTCTCAGCCTCTTTGTCAATAGAGAGCGCTGTCCCGGCGTAAGGATCGGCAACTATCGTTGGCTTGGAAGTTGACAGTGCCACTCCTAGCGCATGAAATTGTCCGCCGCCGATGAAAAGGAAGGCTTCAACGTCCTTCGCTATCGACCGGGCATTGCTGTAGTTGCAGCCAATCACTTGCCCCGGATAGTTCAAATGACCAGCGTCGCCTATTATTACTGTCTTCCCCGCGCGGGTCAGCAATTCTCTTACAACGTCAAGTGTCTGCACATGCTGAACGGTAGTTGCCAAGCCTATCCTTTGCCACTTCTGCAGTAGCGGCAACGCTTTCTGGGCAACATCATTAACGTTCACGGTTGCGCGGGCCTCAACATAAACAGTGGGAACTCGTTCATACTTCACCATCTTTGAATGCCCGTAATGTATTGTCATGTCCACGCCCAGATTCTCTGCGTCTGTGGTTGCCAGATCGCAGGCTCCATAGCATGGATCGGCTGAAACTATTGGCAATGCGCCTGCTTTTTCAACGATCTTGGCTAGTCGTGGTGCCGCTTGCTTTAGGCCTTCTGGCAACTGAATTAAGACTCTTTTTGCGCCAAGTTTCAATATTTCCTGTTTCACTCTCTCCTCCTCTAAGTCAAATTGCTTCATGTACACACCCCAAAGCGTTAGCTGATCCCCTGTACTTATTGAAGAAAAGAAGGATTGAGGTTTACTGCTCTATTTCCCATTCCCAAACTTGTTTCGGCTTCCGGACCGCGCGACCGAGAGCCCTCTCTTGCTGTTCAGCCAATTGCTCAAGGATCAGTTTCCGCTCTATGCTTGCAACAAGCCTCTTGGTGGCAACTACCGCATCAGCGTTCACTGATATACTATCAATTCCAACTCTTACAAGGAATTCCGCAAAGTCGGGCAGGTTCGATGGACCCTCACCACATATCGAAACTGTACACCCATTTTCATGAGCTACCTTGATAAGATGTGCAAGTATTCTCTCAACTGCTGGATCTCTCTCATCGAAATAGCCCATCAGCCCAAGACGTTCAGAATCCCTGTCGATCATCAGTATGCCTTGAGTCATGTCGTTCGAGCCTATTGAGAAACCGTCAACAATTTTCGAGAATTCGTCAGCAAGTATGGCAATGGAGGGCGTTTCGGCCATGAACCACACTTTGAAGTCTTTTGATCTCTCCAAACCTTCCTGGCGCATGATCTCCAAGACTGCTTTGGCTTCCCACAGCGTGCGCACCACAGGAAGCATCACCCAAACGTTCTTCAAGCCCCATTCCTTGCGGCACTTGATAATAGCCTTGCACTCAAGCCTGAAAGCTTTCTCGTACCATTGGCTTATGTAACGACTGCAACCTCTCCAGCCAAGCATGGGGTTGGCTTCGACGATTTCGTACTTGTCGCCGCCTTTCAGCTCCCGGTATTCGTTAGTCTTGAAATCGCTGAAACGCACAACGACCGGGCGTGGCTGTATTGTTCTGGCAACGGTGGCTATTCCTTCAGCAAGCTTGTCCACAAACCTTTGACCTTGTCCAGTTTCAACGAAAAGCATTGGATGTTCTCCGATGTAACTGGCTAAGATGAATTCGGTGCGCATAAGACCTATGCCTTCGAAAGGCAAGTCCTGATAGTCTGTTATTTTCTCAGGAACGCCCAGATTCATGTAGATCTTGGTCGCCGTCACGGGCACAGACTGGAACACTCCACCAGTCATTGCTGGTGCATGTGAGTTGGCTGTGGCAGCGACTTGCTGTTCCACAGCTGTCTGCATAATTCCTTCGTATACAACACCGCTCTTTGAATCTACTGTATACTCCTTACCAGTAACCATCAGTTTTGTGGCGTTCTCTGAGCCAACAACACACGGAATACCCATTTCACGGCTTACGATGGCGGCGTGACACGTTACTCCACCTTTGTCGGTGACAATGGCTGAAGCGAGCTTCATGAAGGGCACGTAGTCAGGGTTAGTCATCTCGGTCACGAGAATGTCGCCTTTCTGCATGAGTTTAGAGGCTTCATCAATACTCGTGACTACTTTCGCCTTGCCCATTCCGTAGCCTCTCTTGCCAGCGGCAATTCCCTTGACAGCAACTTTCAGGACCTCAGTAGCCTTCGGCCCCTCAACCACGGCCTTCACAGGTTTCTCAGCAAGCTTCAGGCTCCATACTGTTTCAGGCCTCGACTGAACAATGAACATGCTTCCTGGAAACTGTAGATCACGGTCTATCGCCCACTCAATATCCTGAGGCGTTCCATAGTGATTTTCAATGCGGTTAGCAAGTTCTGCGAGCTTGACGATTTCCTCGTCATTGACGCAAGGCTGTTCTTGCTTATCAACAGGCACATCAGCATGAACCGTTTTGCCTGTGTTCGGGTCGCGAATGTACTGAACCGTCTTCCTTGCCAGGCGTCTCTCAACTATCTTGCCGCTCTTCTTGTCAACGACGAAATCGTCTGGCGTAACTGCACCAGAGACGACGGCTTCCCCTAGGCCGTGGTTGCCTTCAATGACTATTTGGCCTAGGTCTCCTGTGACAGGGTTGATTGTGAACATGACGCCAGCGGCACTGGAATTGACCATCTTCTGGACGCCTACGCTTATGAAAACCTTCTCATGGGCAAAGCCTTTCTCGGTTCGATAGAATATGGCTCGCGGCGTGAAGAGGCTGGACCAGCATTTGATAGTAGCTGTAAGAACTTCATTGACGCCTCTGATGTTCAGGTATGTTTCCTGTTGACCTGCAAAGGAAGCGTCTGCCAAGTCTTCAGCAGTGGCACTCGATCTCACCGCTACGAAAACGTCTTTCAAGTTGAGCCTTCTGCAAAGCTCCTCGTAGGCAGCTCTGATGGCGGTCTCAACATCTCTAGGCATGGGCGTTGACTCTATCAGCTCTCTGATTTTCTTGGAAGCAATCTCAAACTGCTTCGGGTCATTCAGATTCGTCACGGTTTCCTTTATGATCTCGTAAATCCTGCTGGCTATGCCTGTTTCCTCAATGAACTTCTTGTAAGAAAAGGCAGTTATTGCAAAACCCGGCGGAACTGGTATTCCAGCGTTCGTCATTTCACCGAGATTCGCATTCTTCCCTCCCACAGACGGAATGTCGGTCTTCCTCAGATTTTCAAACCACAAAACTAGTTCGGTTTTCATTTCAGCCAACTGGCTTCACCTGCTCTAGAGGCGTTTCGGGTTGCAGTTTCTCGATGACTATTCTGCATGGAATAGGAAGCTTAGCAGCGCCGTTCTTCAAAGATCCCTTTGCAAGTTCGACACTGTCCTTGTTCACGCGAACGGTGATTATCGTCTGGTTGGCTTTCACGCGTGCCGCGGTTCCAACTGGTTTTCCGAAGGATCTGCGCATGCCGTCCTGCAAACGGTCTGCGTGCGCGCCGAATATCATCTTGTTCTCTCTCAGAATGGCGTGTGGGTAAGGGTGAACGTGTAAATAGTAGTTATTCACAAGCTTCTCCATCAGGCCACGGTTTGTGGCTACACGCGCCGCTTCCAGCGCGCTGTGGCGAATCTGGGCCTTCTCCAAGGCTATGAGTTTGCCTTCATACTCAAACTTGGCTCTCGTATCCCCCATGATGAACTTGTTGATCTTGGGCGGCGGAAAACCCTTCACAAACTCTTTCCTCGTATAAGATTGACCCTTTACCGGCCTGTAGTTTTTCGCACGCATAGGATATCCCTCTTCTGCATACCATAACTTCTATCGTATTTAAACAAATCGTTGAACATACCTTCTGATTAAAGTTATGAATTTAGAGTCAAACTTGGCAATCAGAATATGAGGTTCAGTTCAGCCTCAAGGTTGCAGCCGTTTGTTCTTGAGCCAAATCTTAGCAAGCTCATCATAGTTCGGAAAGATTCTTTTAAGGATTGGAATGTACATTTGCATCTCATCATCGATCAAGTATTGGAACTGGTATTCGCCATTGTACGGAGCTGGTTCGCCTTCCCGTGTGACGAATTCTATGTGCATAAAGGGATCTCCACGCTTAATCGTTATTGGGCGACGGTCGTTGCTCAGGTTCACGAGTTCTAGGGCTAGTCTGCCGACGAAGCCGCTGTGAACCTTTGCCGCATTCAAGAAGGATAAACCCATTCTCCCATACTTGCTCTTGGCGGTTAGGTGGGCTACGAAGTTCGGCGGGGTGAAGACGACTTCGTGGGAGATCAGGTTCTTGTGCTCAAGATAGTGAAGAGTTGTTTCCTCCCTCACTGTCAGAATATAGCCATCTCCATCAAGCAAGTTATAATCGTATGGGTATATGCACTTGTAATCGTCAATAAGCCCTTTCAACTTGTCTTTACCTATGACGCACATTCAAACGAAACCTCCAATACTTTTCTAGCAATACGAATCTTTCACGTTATATACTTTTTCGACAACACAGATGAGAAGGAGAGAAGACCTGTGAAATGCGACTACTGCAGGAAAAATCCGATCTATAGATGCAGCATGTGTGCAAGAGTGACATGTGCGAAGCACACAAGATTGCGACCCGTCTGCCCATCATGTGCAAAGAAAAACACCATAGGATTCGGGATAGCGAAGGCAGTTTCTGAAAGAGAAACGGCGAAGATTCGTGAACTGGTCAAGGTATTCTGGGGAGAAGAGGAGCAACTGACCTTTGACAAGAAATTCGTTGTAGCGAAGCTCCCTGCGTATGTGGCAAGAGTGGACAAGGATATTGCAGGTTTTGTTTCCTTCGCAGACGTAGATGATGCCATAATAATCGTGGCTTTAGGGATCTTGCCTGAATATCAGAATGCTGGTGTTGGAAGAAGCTTGATTGAGAGGGTTGAAGCCAAAGTAAAAAGGTTGCGGAAGAAGAGATTGCTGGTCTCTACTTCGAATGATGATTTGCCAGCTTTAGCGTTTTACCAGTCGATTGGCTTTCAGATTTACGAAGTGAAACCTGATGCCATAGTGGAGAAGCATGGTGAAATCCTTGAGGGCGTAGGAGGATTGCCAATAAGAGACGAGCTTAGACTAAGAAAAACTCTTCATTGAAATTTCAAGTGGTTCTCTGTTGGCGTCTGATCTCATCCAAAGTCTTCTTGGCTTTGGAATATGCAGCAAACAATTCAGAGAGCCTGTCGCATGGATATTCGGAGCAGAAGGCGCAGTTCTCAACCTTCTTCTCTTTTGCACACTTCCGCATTCCGCAAACAGTGCAGTGGCTGAAAACGCGAGGGCCACTGCTCAGGCAACCATCGCAGTTGATGTCTTCTCGTTTGTACTCTTTTCCGTACTGTTTGGCAAACATTTCAGCCACTCGCCGTCTCTCTGAATCATCGTCTCTTTGCGTGGCTATTAGAACGGGGCAATCGGAACAGACAATCCCACAGTAGGCAACTATCTTGCCCATCAGGTACACTGAGCAGAACTAGCTGGGAAGGCTTTTTAGTTTTTAGTGTTCCGCCTTGACAAGCACTATTGTCTCAAAGAAAGGTACGTCGCGCTTGACAGCGATGCTGGTTTTCAGACCGTTTTGCTTGAACCTTCTCACAGTCTGTTCAATGCCAGATAAGGTGGACTGCATGAGGAGAATTCGCCCAGTTTGCTTCAGGTATCTCGGCGCCTTGCTGATAAAGCGGTCAATGATTTGCCGACCAGTGGTTCCTCCGACCCATGCCCGTTCAACCCAGGAATTGCCCTCCAATTGTTCACAGGGCACGTAGGGAGCATTGAAAAGGATCAGATCAAACCTTTCCCCAGCTCTTAGCGGAGCAAACAAGTCGCCTTGCACGAAAGACAACTTGCTTGTGACGTGGTTAAGTTCTGCGTTTGCTCTAGCGCAACGAACAGCAAACGGGTTCACGTCAACCGCAACCACACCTGTAGCATGCCTTGCGGCAACTACTCCGAGCAAACCGCAGCCTGTGCCCATGTCAGTGACGGTGTCTCCATCGTTAACCGCTAGGTTTTCAGCAAAGAGGAATGAGTCTTCAGCAGGCTCGTATACATTTTCATCAACAAGGAACACGTAGTCCTCGAAGAAAACCTTCTTACGCGGCAATTGCATTGGCCAGCGCTCCAAAATCCTCAGGGGCGAGTTCCCTTACTCGCTTCTCTCGAAAAGGAATAACGCCAACAAGGTTAGCAGCTTGTTCCGCCGTCATAGCACGTATACCTTTCAGGTATGGCAGAATGGCGTTTCTGAGCTTCCTGTTGCGGTTTGTGAAAAGCGATTGCGCAAGCCGTTTGAACTGCGCCTCATTTTTCACCATGAATGGCCTAGGCCTTTTGGGTGCCAAGCGCACAATAACCGAATCAACCTTAGGTTCCGGATAAAACATCCATTTCGGAACTCCGTCCAAGAGACCTGCTTCAACGTAATAGTATGCAG
>Ga0315279_10009223_pt1 | contig 11811 bp, 14 predicted proteins | sample YL17G06_20_MG_FD_203694 | JGI IMG/M metagenome (GOLD analysis project Ga0315279, IMG submission 203694) | Sediment microbial communities from Yellowstone Lake, YNP, Wyoming, USA - YL17G06_20 | ecosystem: Environmental > Aquatic > Freshwater > Lake > Sediment | place: USA: Wyoming | collected...
TCATTTAAGGGGGTTTTGAGAAGGTTTTTGCATGGTCGCAACGAATATTTCAATGGACCTTCTTGGACTTTGGGAGGAGATTGGGGAGCCTTTGTTCTTTGTGTTTTAGGCTGGAAAGCAGCTACCCCCCTCCCCCCTAGGTTTTTTCGTGTGAGAGGCTGTGTGCGGGGTTTGGGTGGGTGTTTCTTGTGGTTCTTTGGGTGGTCGTGTTTTGGTTTTCAACATGAAAATTTGTCGTTTCAGTCGAGGAGTGGGTTCAACTGGTTTGCGGCTCTATGGTTTCTATGTTTTTAGGGTGCCTATGAGTTTTACTCTGTCGAGCACGTCTTCCATGTGCGGGGCCAGCGGCATTTTTTCTGTGAGGTCGGTGCCGGCTGAGTGTTCGCCTTGGTGTTCCCCATCTGTCCAGAGGTAGTCGTCGGTTACGTCGTAGACTTTTCCTTTGTAGGCTATGTAGGCGGGTTTTCCATTTTTGCCGTTGTATTCTTTCAGTTCTTGGATGGTAAATTGTTTTTCAGAATTCAAAGCATCACGATTTGACAATTTGCGTGTGGTCATTATTTGAGATTTTCGGATATTGACGTCAGAAAATAGTTGCTTGCGTGGTTCGCTATTGGCTCAGGGTCGGGTCTTTGGAAACCTTTGTGAGTTTGTATGTGCCGATGAAATCTTTCTTGTAGAAGTGATATAATCCGCAGTTTTGGCAAAGCATGATTTTTGTGGACTTGTGTAGGTTCATTTCAAAAAGCTCCAGCGGTCCGCCGCAATCATAGCACTTCCCCGAATGCTTTTTTGCTTTTTCCTCAGTCATTCAGGTTCCAACAAAAGCTAGTCTTGGTTTATCTGAATTAAATGTCTTTCCGCGGACTTAGGCCTGTTAATGCTATCTCTGGACGATGGAATAACAAGAAAGAGCGAGACCGCACGGAGTTTTTTTCGGGATATGGAGCCTCGGGCGATATTCGGACTCTCGATCCTCGCGCGCAAAATCACTTGTTACACTTTACCATTCTTTCAACATGGACGCGCGCTACGCACGCGAGTTGTGTGTCTGTTGATCGCGTGGACAATAACCTTTATATTACGACTCAAGATTTCAAATCCATATTGAAAGTTGATAATGCTTAACTTCCTCGTGAGTTGACGCTTTAGTAAAATGCAAAGGTGAATCATAGTTGAAGATTAATGGGACTCAATCTAAGATTGTTGCGGTTTCACTTACTGCTTTGGTCATGTTTGTGATTTTGTTGTGTTCCGTGGCTCCGACGGTTAAATCAGCTTACTCCGCCGCGGCGAAACCCATGGAGTTCTACCTGCACAATTTCGATGCACCTGTAAACGTTGCAGGTTTGCAGACCAAGTACGTGATGAACACAACTAGATCATTCAAGTTCCTGACACAACAAGATGCACATGCGAACAGTTTCTACAAGCCAATAGGCCAGCCAAAGATTGATGCGGACTTCTACCTTTACCCGAACCTTGCTGGACCTGTGACGATAGATGGTCAGTGGCAAGTTTTCCTCTGGGTAAACGCCTCCGCCTACAAGCCCACAGGATTCTCGCTTGACTTTCAAGAGGTCGATGTCGGAGGGGGATTGCTCTGGGATTCTGGAACGATGAACCCCACCATAACCAGCAGCGTTGGCGGATACATAGACGTTCCAGTCTACAACTACAACCTGTCGGTGACATTGTCGCACAACTTCACAGCCGGAACGACGCTTCATGTACAGGCAGAAGTGAACGCTGGTTCAGCAGCAGACACAAGAATATGGTATGACTCGCCTCTCTACCCGAGCAAGGTCATTCTGCCCGCACAAGACTACGCTCGCGCCAGCTCAATCAAAACCTATGCCTATGACAATTCTGAAACGGCACTTTTCTACTACAACTGGAGCGACAGCCAGCGCATAGTTACTGTCCGAGCCAACGTGACCGATCCCTTTGGAGGCTATGACATTTTCAAGGTCAACTCGACAATCATCGACCCCGCAGGCAACGCCGTAATCAACAATACAGACATGACCCGAGTCTCCGACGGACAATGGGAAGTCAACTACGCACACATCTATGAACTAAACTGGACTTACCCGACAAACGCAACGCTGGGAGACTATACAATAATAGTCACAGTGATCGACAACAATGGATACTACGGCAGCGTCGACTCAGGCTCTTATGACCCATTCATAGAAGAAAGCACCGGAATCTTCACGATAGGCATAATCACGTACTATGACCCTTCATTCCTGATCACAGATGATCTCAACGATCCACTTCCTAACGCCCAAGTCTACATAACGTGGCCTAATGGAACAACAGACACGGTTCCAAGATACACTTCAGACGAAGGCTTCATCAACCTCACGCGTATCGTGGCAACCTCCAACATAGGCTTCACCATTCTCTGGAAAGACATTCTGGTTCAACAGACAACAGTCCAAGTAAACTCTAACGGCCCCTACACTGTCAAAACCCGCGTTTACCAGCTGACCGTCAAGGTGAACGCAAACAATGGAGCTCCCGTCGACGGAGCTTACGTCATAATATACACTCAATCCGGAGTCGGATATGGGTTAGACATAGTCGATGCAACAGGCCAAACTATTTTCAAATTACCCGCGGCTACATACCGCATTGACGTTCACTACGTTTCAGACTACTGGTTGACGGTAGTAAAATCCGACGCGTCTGACACCGTCCAGGTAACAGCATCCGCTACCAAGACCATCGTCCTCGCTGGCTTTCCCCCGGCAGTCTGGTCGACCGTAGGATTCCTTCTACTCCTTGCAGTCATAATAGTCGTCATTATGGCTGTTGTGGCATTCCTGCTCTTCCGCAGATTCCGCAGAAGAAGAAAGTGAGTCACAAGGGCGCGATTTCCCAATTTTTCTTCGCGGAAAGCTTTGAATTCAGAATCTGCGATTTTGTTTCATTGAAAGGTAGTGCGAAAAGAACAGTAGAAACATCGATCGCCTAGCCTAGTTCGCGCGCGCTAAAAGCCATTATCCGAATCAATTTGGCAAAATGGAGCCTCGGGCGGGATTCGAACCCGCGACCCCCGCCTTACCAACCCTCGGAGCGTCGATTGGCACAAGTTTGCGCAATGGGTTTCAATCGAGAATAACGGTCATACGACGAAAGATAGAGTCAACTACGCGAAAGAATTCTGTTACTGTCTTCTGAAAAGAAATCTTTCGGATTTAAAGCTGTTAACCGACGACAAAAGACTACATGTTATGAAAGCTTTGTCTTCGCTCGCAAAATTCATTGGGCAATACCAAGATTGGTTAAGTCTCGTCAAAAACTACGGTTTGAAATGGAGCGCGCGAAACGGCGACGACGTAATTATTGCTAGGCTCTGCAAAACATCTAACGCGAGCGAGATTTACGAATGGGTTAAGAATCTGAAAAGTGTTTTTCCAGAATTCAGAGATTTCATCGATCTGCTTAGCATATCTGGAATGCGATTCACAGAAACAGTACTGAGCTATAACCTAATCGTGAAAATGAGCAAAAAAGAAAAACTGCATGAATACTACGACGCGCAAAAAGGGATTTTAGAACACTACCGTTTTAAAGAAGTGTTTCTGAGGCGAACCAAAAAGGTGTTTATCAGTTTTGCACCGCGCGAACTGATAGAGAGAATTAGCGAAAACAAGATTCTGACCGAAGACGCGATACGCAACAAAGTCAAAAGACGTGGAATACCTAGAAGATTCTCTGATACACGAGAACTTTTCGGAACACTAGCGACAAAATACCTAACGGACACTGAAACCGATTTTCTTCAGGGAAGAGTTTCGACGGTCTTTTTGAAACACTATTTCAATCCTCTGCTACTCGATAATCTGAAAACGCGAGCCTTCAGAGTCATCGACGAAATCACGAACCAAATCTGCTAAATTATTCCCTCTTTTTTTATTTGAGTCGTGTTTTCTCCTTTGTTTAAGGTGATCTCTCCGAAAATTGTTTCTAAAATGTGTACGGACAACAAATACGCTAGCTAACATCTGCCCTGTTTTCTCGGGTAAAATCTGAGAGGGGTTTTTGAGGTGTCGTTGCTTCTTGGTCGACCATCGGTCTCTTGGGTGTTTGTTTAATTGTCAAGTTGCAGAGGGCTTCTATCATGTAATCAAGAATGTCTTTCTGAATCTGTTTTTGGTGTAATATCCTGAATCTCTGTGGGTTACTTTCACTTTGCTCAGCTAACCCAATGGCACAAAATCCTTCGACCGCTTTTCTGATCCAAGTTCTGCGAACCTGACTATATTCTCCCTCGATGTTTGACCATGGTATGTAATAATCGATAGCAACTTTTAGGATTTCGTCGATCGACACTTCAAAACTTTCGGTTTTTGTAGTCATCTCGCGGAACACGTTCACCCATAATTCCTGCATCGTGTACTCCAACGGAGGCTCTTTACGTGTAAACTTGCACTTTTCGTAATCGATCACAACCTTTTGAATGTCAACTACTATGTTCTCTTGCAGCATACGGTTAAGCTCATCACAGCTTGTGTCGCCAAAACGCTTTCTTATCAGTACTACATCTTTTCCTGTTTTTGGACTCGTAATAGTGCTCCATTCACATATACACAATTTCTTCGAGATTTTTATGCTTCCGTCTTCTAGCCATTGCTGTATTCTCTGAACGACCCTGTCAAAATCCAATGCGTGACAAAAAAGCAATATGTCATGATCTTTGACTCTATGATCTGGAGTGTCCCAACCTGTGACGTCTATTGAATACTTCTCTATCTGACTAAGCGAGTTCAATAGATAACCATCTGGCATGGGCAAAGATGTTTTGATTTCGCACAATGCGCCATAGCCAGAAGTATATTGTATTACAACGTCGGGTCTTATTTCGTGGCCTTCACGTGCGAAGAATCTGGGTTCAGCTGATACAAAGCGACATTCCTTCGCGTGATTATCAAGGTGATCTTTGAGACCGATAGTCAAGAGAACCGTTTGATAGTATCTATCGACTTCCCTAATGCGTTCATCCTTGCATTTGCTCAGTTCTATTTCACGACTCAAGAGATCGCCCCTACGCCTTGAAATCTACGATGTTGCCTTCTTGAAAATTGTCTAAGAGATGCTTCGAGAAACGTACCAAGGAAGCCTTGGAGGTTCTTATTTGTGGAACTAACATAAGCGAACTAGTGCCATAGGTTTTGAGAGTGAAAGAAGAGTTGTCCATTTTGTCGAATATCGCGACATATACATGCGGATTCGTTCCATGAATAATCGAATATTCGCAATTGGAATAATCGGCGATGACCTGTAGAAGTTGTTTTCTCGTAGTCAAATCTTCAAAGACGCTGGAATCGAAATTTACCAAAATTGGGAGGACTTCTTTTTGAGGCAGTTCCTTCCTCGCGCGTTTCTCAAAGACTTTCCATCGGCTAGCTGCACATTCAGCTATTCGGCAAATGAAGAAACGATAGTATTCACTGAAATCGCCCTGATAAAGTCTCAAAATTCCACTTCTCGATACCCTGAATGAATATCCATCACCAAATACGCGTATGCGGTCGACTTTGCCCCCCTGTTCTCTTGCCTTCTTGAATGCATCTGAGAATTCCTTGTGTTTGTATGGATCTAACCGTTTCTCATGTCTCCTATCCGAAAATGCGTCGCCAAACATGCGTTTGTAGACAAATTCAGTGTAGCGCAGTTGAATCCTCTTTGCCTTTGAAAAATCGGTCAGAAGTCCGTACAAGTCTTCAGAAGTGACGTAGGTTCTTAGCAGCTCTGGGTATAGGTCTCTTGATATATTCAAAAGTATCTTTCCGAAGAAAGGATTTCTCTCGCCAGTAATGAAGTACAAAAATGGCTTCTTTTGTAGAACGAAGAAGTTCCCAGAAATCAAAAGACGACGCACTTGACGCACAGCGGTGCAACTCGACAGAACGAAATCGTCCTCTCGACTAATTTCTCTGCAATCTACTTGCATTCCGAGTTCAAGTAGATCGTCAACTAAATCCTTGAATTCAACATCTGAAACATGGGTAATTACCTTGATTGATCCATATTCTTTTTTCATATGAGATCGTGCAATCTCATTCAAAGTCAGAGTCATACCAATGGGCAGAACGTCGTCCTTGGCAGCTTCCATTTTTCTCATCGTCCTTGAGTTATAACTATTCAACTACCGCTTAAATTGCTTGTCGCGCGTCGATTATTAAAGATGTTTCAACCTTCTTCTTAGGGAAGGAGTTGTGTCTTCTTCGCGGTCTACAGCGAAGCGTTTGCGAACATTGATAGCGCGAGCTTTGCATGGAGATTTTCGACAGTACTTTTATAGGGTCATGGTCAAACACGTATCCAATCTCTGAAGACCTAACGGAGACGCTTGTTCTTGCCTTTTCTGAGCAAAAGAACCCAAAAACACAAAGATTGTTTTTGTCTAGATCTCAAAAACCGAGGCGAAAAGATGTTCAAGGCTGCTACGATATGAAACGAACGCGTACAGGCACCAAATTTGAGAAACAACGCGTTTCTCACACGCGCACTCCGAAAGAACTCATTCACGCTGACGCAATATTCGCTATGTGCGAAATTGACCCCCTGTTAGAAACAAATCTCAAATTTTACCGCACTAGCGATAACCACATTCGCTATATATGAAATCGAGAATATTAGTAGCGCGCTCTAACGTGGACTCTTAAGAGATTCTTGGTCTTCCCCCAACATCTTTCTTAAGTCAGCGATGTTCGCCTTTATTTTGTCTTCAAGTGCTTCTATCTCATCCATTATGACTTCTGGCTTTTCATAGTGAATAGCGCGCGCGCGTATCCAAGGGTGTATCTTCAGCCACGTCGAGGTCTTCGGGACGGCATGGTTCTGCTCCTGCAATTTCGAGGGCGTGGGTTACGCACATTGAAACAGGATAAAGCGAGCACACGTCGTTGTAAACAACGTTTCGCATGTAGCCCGTGCGAAACCCTTCGCTGCGCCCTGCGAAAGTAGCCTGCCGCACACGTGCCTCTAATGGCGAAAGCTGAACCGCGTGGTTCTGCGCTTGCAATCGTTTGGGCAGTTGAAAGAGATCGCCTGACAGAGTGCCAGCGCTGGCGTGCTTTTGTGGATCAGCGTCAAAGTTGTGGCTGAGCCATTGAACGATCCGAGAAGTGATCACAGCATCGGCTTCGGCGTAGGGCAAGAATTGCCTGCGTTCTTCCTCAGTTTTCCACTTACGCAATCCGAGCCAATCGGGTTTAGCGAGTTTGGGATAGCCGATTATTTCACCTGCATCAGCGAGTTTTCGAATGCCGAAACTTTGCAGGAGAGGGCGACAATCGTAGGCCATTGCTTTGAAGCTGCGGTAGCAGATTCTGCCGATTGTTTGAGAACCTCGCATTCTATAGGTCACACTATTGGGAATCCACTCTTCAATGGAGCCGAGGTCGGGCAAAACCACGAATCCGTAAAGCGTTTTGACGCGGTGATGGTTGTACAGCCAACGCTTCAGATCGTCGGCGCTTTCAAGTACGACGGTTCGGTGACCATCGCTGAACTGAATCGTGTGCACATCCCCTGGTGCGTCGATGCCGCCGCTGGCTAGGAATTCGCTGTCAAACGCCCAAAAGGTACGTTCGGGGTGGCTTAGGTAAAGTAGATTTTCAAACGTTGAATGTCGCCCTATGGCTTGTATCCATTATACATCAATTTTTGAAAAGCGTGTTTTGTGGTTGATGTGAGTTCCTTTTGCTGTTTAAAGCGCGAATCGGGGATGTTTTCTCGGTAACAATTGAGGCTGTTTGTTACCGCATGTCTCTGAACGTGTCAAGATCATATCACAATAGTGTTCTGAATCGCTTCAGCACCCTGTCGGCGGAATCGAATGCTGTGACTTTCTTCGTCGAATAGTTTACGACTACGTACCCCCTTGGCGGGCTTCCTTCGAGAACAAGAAAACTGATGCGATTTGTTCCAGCCTGATATGAATCGACATTCGTTTCTAGCCATCTCCGTGATTCATAATCCGCTATTACTTTTGGATGCGATATTTGGTGAGTCACAAGTTTCTTGGCTTTTTCAACCAATTTGTCTATATCTTCTTCAATGAACATTTCTCGTTTCACTCCGCCTTTTTCATGCGCGCGCAACTACGAAATAATGCAACAAAGCGGGGCGTATTTCGTGGTCGCATATATCGCACGTCAAAATGGTTCTTGGCATGTCAATTCCTGACTAAGCTATATTAGAAAACGGTTAATAATAGGTTGTCAGTTACGTACTATTTCCAACGATGAGGTGCAATCGCATTGGCTGAAAAGCATGTTTGGGAAGGTAGGCGTGGGCTTCAGCGCAATAGAGAGGCTTACCAGAACAAGATTCTTCAGGAACTGATGTTAGCCCCTCAAGGTTTGGTACGGCGGAAAGAGCTCTTTGAAGCTGTTGATTGGCATGGAAATAAGCGCTTTTTTGAAGAGTGTTTATCGGCGCTTGTTGAGTCAAAGAAGATTGAAAAAATCAAATCTGGACGTAAACACGTTGAGTATGGTTTGATTGAGGATGACGCCGCTATTCAGAGTTTTATGATGTCCTTTCAGAAGAATAAGAAGGAAGGCGATCTTTTGTGGAAGGCTTGTGGTCGGTCTTCAGAACTCGAATACGATGCGTGCGTTCGGTTGTACGAGTACGCGTTTCTATCTCAAATGAAGGGTTATCTTGCACTAACCCTCAAGGTTGCCGCAGTTTCTGAAAGATGGCGAAACTTTTTGGTATCTTTGATTGAGTTAGATTCATTTTGGTTCGGTTTGTTAATGGAACTCTGTAAGCAGAATAATCGAGAAGCTTTTGATGAGTCCACAAATAGACTCATGACGGAATTTGATGGCGTAAAAACGCGTAAGGGGCGCCTATTATTAAAAGAGGTGTGAAAACAGCTTGAAATCGATTGAATGACTAGAAAATAGGCTTATGCCTTTCAATCGACATACTACTACACAAAAATGGGAGAAGAAAATGACAAGCGCGCGCCTGCATCAAAATCTTTATGGCAAGTTGGGTACAATGACGAACTACAACAAAGGGGTGCAGCCATGATAGAGCCAATTGATTTTGCCCTTTTTGCATTCCTGATCTTCGGACTTTTCACGTCTGTTATCTTCGCGGCTGGAAGAAGAGTAAAGCGTCTAAGAGGGGTTTCATCCATCCTCGCAGGAGCATTTCAAACCCTAAACCCTGCGCAAAAAACTCCCGAACCTAAGATAATCACGCCATATGACGAGCTCAAAGAAGATGAAGTTGATAAAATCGTCTCAAACATCATTGGCGTACTGACAGTCGTAGGGGCCACTTACGGTATTCTGTTCGCTTTGGTGACCTCTGAAAAAGCATCGATGGCCTTTTCTAGCTGGGCTTTTGTGATTTGGTCCGGCTGGGTACTTGCACTCTTGATGAGAATATGCAACTGTGGCGCAATCTTGTTAGGCGACTATCATCTATGGGATCGCGGGAAAAGGAATGAAGCACTCTATGGGATTTCGAAATTTGCAGAACACTCAGCTTACCTTCTCGTTCCAACTGCGTCATTCGTTCCACTTTTTGCTATAATGAAAACGATTAGCTTAGATGAGATAGTCGCGATTTACCCATGGGGACAAGACACATCGCTGTTCCTAGGTGTTTTTTCCATTGCAAGCGTCGCCGTATTTTTCTATGCATTTGTTCTTGCCATGGGAAGACTTACAAGGCGTCAATATGGTGACATTTTCACGTACGTTGTTATCCTATTGTGGGGAATAGGACTTACCTCCGTCTCATTATCGCCATTGACTCCAGTAACCTCCAAAATTGTGGGCTTTTTCCTTTTTGAACCCACTGTACCTTCCATAGTGGCTGTTTTAGTGTCTGTCGTTTTGTCAATGGTAGGTCTATTGTTCGGCCTTTTCGTGATAATCGGCCTTTTAGTGCGCATGGTCTCGATGCTGTACAAGAATGTCCGCAACCGTCGCTCCTGAGCGCGCGGACAGCGACTTTATAAGAAACGAGATACACAAACAAATTGGAGATACACAAATGAAGGTCAAATGCGTTAAATGTGGAAAACGTGGTAGCTTGACAATGAAATCAACGATAACCAAAGGCAAACACTACCGTTACTTTTACGTTGAACACAGCGAAAAACGGAGGAAATCGTGGTGTTTTATTGGCAAAGAACTGCCCAAAGAATACAAGCGAACGGAGAGCAAAGGATACACAAAAGATACACAAAGTGATACACAAACCAAAAACCCCAAATCTTTGGTCTTTCAGCAAAATGGAGCCTCGGGCGGGATTCGAACCCGCGACCCCCGCCTTACCAAGGCGGAGCCCCACCGGGCTAGGCTACCGAGGCGCGTACGAGTTTACTATTTAGGAAGTTGTTTCTTATGTTTTAAGCGTTCCTAGGGTTGTTGGCTAAACAGATATAAAAGAAGAGGACAGAATTCAACAACTAGCTTTGTCAAATGCGGGGGTTTCCGAGCTTGGTCAAAGGAGCAAGGCTTAGGACCTTGTCGCGCAGGCGTTCGTGGGTTCAAGTCCCACCCCCCGCACCAAAACAGAACCTGTTCGACATTAGATTTCCAATATCGGGTCTGCTGGAAATGGTTTTTATCAGTCATGTCTCTCATTGATATAAAGAGCTAGAATTGAGCTTCTTTCTTGTTTGATATGATCTTTGGTCAATCTTGTAGTTTCTAATACCAGTTGCTCTCTATCTAGTCTTTTGGGTATTGAAAATGCTGGATATACCGTCTATCTCAGCGATAATAGCAGCGGTAGGTGTGTTGATAGGTGTCGTCCTGACTGTTCTGGAGGTTAGAAATCTTGTTGAAACGAGGCAGACAGACTTGGTCATAAGACTGTACTCAACATTCGGTAGCGAGGAACTGCAAGATGCATGGGAGAAAACTCAGACGAGAGAGTACAAAGACTTCGATGTTTACAAAAAAGAGTATGGGTTGCGGGAAGTAAATGAAGTAGGCTGGTTCTTTGAAGGCGTGGGTGTTCTTCTGCATAGAAGACTGATAGATGTTGCGCTGGTTGACGATCTCTTCAGCTCACCAGTCAAACGAGCATGGGAAAGACTGAAACCGATAGCAGAGGGAGAGAGAAACCAAACAAAACGTCCTCAAATATGGGAATGGTTCGAATACCTCTACAATGAAATGCAGAAAAGAGAACAGAACCTCCAGCAAGCAGGTGTCAAGAATGGTTGACATTACCGAGATTTCGGCTATTGTTGCAGCTGCAGGGGTGTTAATCGGTGTTGTCTATTATGTAATGGAGATGAGGCATCAGACCAAAATCAGACAAACAGACCTTGTAATCAGATTGTCTTCGTTCGTCGATAACAAAGAAATTGCAGAGGCACTCATGACACTTGTCTCCTCAGATTTCAAGGATGTTGATGAACTTAGGGAAAAGATCTCTCCACCAACTTTGATCATTATTGCCAATTTCTACCATAGAGTAGGGGTTCTGGTCCAAAAGGGGCTGGTAGATGCTGATCTAGTTGGCAGTATCATCTATACTAAGGGAGTATGGGAAAACATTGAGCCATGGATAGTCTATGTTAGACAAAAACTTGGCATACCACACATGTTTGGTTCGTTTGAGGACCTCTATAATGAAATGAAGAAACGAGAACAGACAGGTGTGAAGAATGGTTGACATCACAGAGATTTCAGCAATGATAGCAGCTGCAGGTGTCATGATAGGTGTTGTTTACTATATTCTGGAGATGAGACATCAGAGCAAAGTGAGACAAACAGACCTTGTGATGAGGCTATATTCAACTTTTGGCAG
>Ga0315279_10009224_pt1 | contig 11811 bp, 8 predicted proteins | sample YL17G06_20_MG_FD_203694 | JGI IMG/M metagenome (GOLD analysis project Ga0315279, IMG submission 203694) | Sediment microbial communities from Yellowstone Lake, YNP, Wyoming, USA - YL17G06_20 | ecosystem: Environmental > Aquatic > Freshwater > Lake > Sediment | place: USA: Wyoming | collected...
AGATAGGCTGGCTCCTTCGCCTTCTCGATGACTTCTTCTCGATTTACTATCCTGACGAATATGGACCCGCAAATAATCAGCGATCTCATTAAAGTAGTCGGGCCCTCATGGGTTTTAACCGCCGAAGCAGATCTCCTCCTGTATTCCTACGATTCGGGCCTGGACAGGGGCATGGCCGGGGCGGTCGTTTTGCCGAAAACGGCGGACCAGGTGGCGCGAATCGTGGGGATATTGTCGCGTCAAAACATATCTTATGTCGCCCGCGGCGCGGGGACGAGTTTGTGCGGGGGGCCTGTTCCCCTTCAAAATTCCGTTGTCATATCCCTCACACGAATGAGGAAAATCGGGAAGGTGGATGAAAAGTCCCGGGATGTTTTTGCCGAGCCGGGGGTCGTGAATTTAAAATTGCAGCAGGCTCTTCTGCCGTGGGGGCTCCACTTCCCGCCGGATCCCGGAAGCCAGAAGGCCTGCACCATCGGTGGAAACATCGCGACGAACGCGGGCGGGCCCCATTGCCTGAAATACGGCGTCACTTCCAATTGGGTGCTGGCGCTGGACGTGGTTATGCCGGGCGGAACGCCCACCCGGGTGACCGTCAACGACCCCGGTTACGATTTGGTGGATCTTTTTGTGGGGTCGGAAGGGACGCTGGGCATCGTCACCAGTTCGAAACTGAAACTCCTGCCCATTCCCAAATTCGTCCGCACCTCATTGGTCAGTTTTCCTTCGATTGAGGATGCAATACAGGCCGTGACCGATATCGTGGCCGCCAAAATTATTCCGGCCACTTTGGAGGCCATGGATAATACCATCGTGAGATCCGTCGAATCCTTTATCCACGCGGGCTATCCCGTTGATGCCGAGGCCGTCCTGCTCATCGAGGTTGACGGGAACGACCTCTCCGGCCTTGAGGCCGATATGGAAAAAATAAAATCCATTTGCGAAAAAAACAAATCCTCCGAATTTAGATTCGCCGGGTCCGAAGGGGAGAGGGAAAAGTTGTGGGAAGGGCGGAGAGGAGCGTATCCATCCATGGCCAGGCTTTCTCCCAACGTTCTCGTTGAGGACGGCACAGTCCCCCGGACCAGGCTGCCGGAGGCCCTGAAGAGGGTCAAAGAAATCGCGCAGGAGTACGGACTCAAGGTGGGCCTTCTGTTTCATGCCGGGGACGGGAATTTGCACCCGCAGATTATTTGCGATGAGAGGGATGTTGAAAAGACGCGCCTGGTGAGAGAGGCCGGCCATAAAATGCTTAAAGTGTGCGTCGAATTGGGCGGAACGATTTCCGGCGAGCACGGAATCGGCATTGATAAAAAAGACGCCATGAAATGGCAGTTCAACCGCGAGACCCTTTCCCTTTTTCGCCGCTTGAAAAACGTTTTTGATCCGGGGAACCTGTGCAATCCGGACAAAAAAATTCCTCTGGTGGGTAAAACCCAAAATGCCGGGAAAGTTCAGCCTATTACCGGAGAATTGAATCCTCTTGGTTTTGAAACCCCTGAGGATGAAACCCGGTTGATTGAACTTGTTACTCATGCCGCCAAATACCGCCGCCAAATCGGGATTCAGGGTTCGAAATCCAAATTCAGGGTGAAAGAAAATTTCACCATCATCACCACCCGGCTCGACAAAATCGTGGATTTTGACCGCGGGAATTTGACCGTGACCGTTCAGGGCGGAGCGCTGGTGGACAATGTCCGGAAATCGGTGGAGGCGGAGGGGCTTTTCCTAGGGGTGGCGGGCGGCGGCACCATCGGCGGAACAATAGCGACCAAATCGAGCGTGGCCCCTCCTTTAAGAGATTTGATTTTGGGAATGAAGGTCCTCCTTCCGACGGGAGAGATAGTCAATTTCGGCGGGAAAACCATGAAAAACGTGGCGGGTTACGACGGGGCGAAGCTCCTCATCGGTTCCTGGGGGACGCTGGGAATTATTTTGGAAGTTACCTTTCGCCTTCAGCCCTTCCCCTGCCGGGAGCTCAATTCCGAACGGCAGAAACCCTTTGTGTTCAAAGAAATCCATAGGCAGATCAAAAAGGCGTTCGACCCCGGGGAAATCCTTTCCCAGAGAATGACGATACTGACGGATGACGATATCAAAATTATCTGGGCCGCCAACGAAAGCGCGATGAAGAAAGGATTGGATATTCAAAAAAGGGGAGACAAATTTTGGGTGGATTGAAAAATGACAAACGTTCCTGACGCCCGGAAACTGATTCCGGCGCTTAAAACCAAATATGAAGCGGTCGTTGTGGCTTGTAACCGCTGCGGGTTCTGCACCTCCTTCTGCCCGACCTATAATTATTCGGGCTCCGAATCCCATTCTCCGCGCGGCCGCAACCAGATTTTTCGTTCCATTCTGAATGGAAAATTGAAAGATCCGATCGGGGCGAAGGATATTATCGACACCTGTCTCATGTGCGGGGAGTGCACCACCGTTTGTTTCGCCGAAATTCCGACGGCGCAGCTCATGATTTACGCCCGGGAACTTTTGAATCGATCGCAAGGAATGTCCTTTTGGCTCCGTCTATTCGTCGACGTTTTGCTTCCCCACCCCAAGCTTCTTTATTGGGCGCTTAAGTTTTCCATTTTAGGCAAAAAGCTCGGGATTTCCTGGCTCCTCCGGAAAACCGGAATTTTAAAACGCGTGGCCCCTGGCCTGGACGCCGCCGACATAGTGTTGAAAAAGACCTCCCTTCGGTTCCTGCCGGACCTGAAAGAATCCAAAAGGCATCTGGAAAAAGTCTTCGTTAAAAAGGATTCCGAGTTTTTTGATGCCCAACAAAAAGTGGCGAGGCTTGCGCAGCAAGGGAAGGGAATTCCGGACGGCCTCAAAAAACTTGCCGCCAAGCGGCCCGAGAGGCCCAAAGTGGCCCTGCTTCCCGTTTGCGGAAGCCAGTATTTGCGTTCCTCCATTGCCGCTGCTTCAATTAAAATCCTTGAGAAATTAAAGATCGATTTCATAATTCCGGAAACCACATGCTGCGGACTTCCGGCGGCGAGTTACGGCGTCGTCGACCAGGTGAAAAGGATCGCTCTTAAAAATATACGGCGCCTTGAGCACGGCCATTTTGAAGCCATCTTGACGGATGATTCCTCCTGCACGGCGCATTTCAAAGACTATCCCGAGTTTTTCCAGGACGAACCCATTATCTTTGAAAAAGCTCATACCATGTCCCAAAAGGTCCGGGAATTTTCAAGCTTCCTGATTCAATTTGGAATTTTGGATCTCCTTAAGAAAACAAAATGGAGCGGAGAGCCCGTAGCCTATCATGATCCGTGCAAGGCCCAGTACGGGCAGAAGATCACTCAGCCTCCCCGCCAGATATTGTCCGCGATTCCGGGCCTCAAGCTTGTCCCGGTTGCTGAAGCCGATCAATGCTGCGGAGGGGGAGGAACCTATTGCTTCATCCACCCCGAATTGTCTCAAGGGGTTCTTTCGGCCAAGATAAAAAATATTGCGGCCTCTGGTTGCCAGGTGGTCGTGACCTCGGCGGCTTCCTGCCTTTCTCAAATTGAATTCGGCTTGCGGGAAAAACACCTGCCCATCAAAGCCATGCACTTCAGCGAATTTATCGCCAAACTTCTTTAACCTGCCGTCATTCCTGCGAAAGCAGGAATCCAGCCCAATCGTCATCCCCGTCCCACTCCATAATATTCAAATAATGTCGGGACGGTACCGGCATTATAAATCCAAATCGAGCGGTACCGAATGTCTCTATCGGGGATCTATAGATTCCCGCTTTCGCGGGAATGACGGTCCAATTTATTGAATCGAACGGATGGCGAGAAGGACGGAAGGGTCGGATTCTTTGGAGAGCTCCCTTTTGGCTTTGCGGATAATTTCCTCTTTGGAGGATTCGAAAACAGGCGGGAGATTTTTTAGAGCGGTGACGGCGTTCAGACGCACGAAAGGCAACGGGTCTTTCAGCCCCAGGAATATAAGTTCCGCGGATTGGGCGCTAACGGAATGAGGAATAGAGGCCAAGACCAGATTCCGGATGGTGCCCGACTCAGACTCCATGGATTCCTTAAGAATCGGAAGCCCCGCTTCGCCCATTCGGCCCAAAGCGACGGCGGCGGCTTCCCTCACCGCCGGCTCAAGGTGATTTAGAAAGGGTTCTAGCCGGATGGCGTCGGCGGGCTTGGCCAATTGGCCAAGGGCGATGATGGCGGCCTGATTATTCCGGGCGATGGTGCTTTCCAATAATTCATATAGATTTTCCTGCACGACGGGTTCGACGTTTTTCAGAATTTCCAACTCTTCCCTGACCCTTTTCCGGGCGCTTTTTAAATTTTTGTTGATAAGAGCCACGAATTCCAGAGATCCCGGTTCACCCAGAGATTCGTTCACTTCGGCGGGACCTTTGGCGAGAAATCTTAATTTCTCTTCATTGGATAAATCGAGTGATGTGGCCAAGATCCCGAAGGCTTCCGGAAAGGTAAGCCTTCGCAGAAGCTTCAGAAGATCTTTTGGTTCGGCTTCGGGCTTCCCTCCTTTCTGCAGGTGATCCGCGAGGGCGTTTAAAATCGCCCACTTTCCCGGTTCATTCCCCGTGTCCTGGTTCAGGATCCCGCCCAGAATTCGGGCGCAGGAAAGGCGAATAATATCTTCCGGTGAGTTCTTCATCTGTTTGGTGAAATAGGCAATGGTCGCTGAAGGCGGAAGGTTCGCCAGCTCACTCATAAGTGAAACCTTCTTTTGCAGGGGATAGGAATCGATCCGTTCGAGGATTGCTTCCGCCGAGACCTCTCCATAGGCGGGAAGGACAGATTCCAGTTTCACCAGGGAATCGACGGCGACCGGGTCGTATACTTCCACCAGGTAGGGAACCTCTTTTTTCGGCAGGGTGAGAAGATCTCCGAGGGCGCTCCGGGGATGGGTTTTGTCCAAGCTGAATGCTCCCGCCACATCTAAGAGCCCCGCCACTTTTTCCAGACCCCCTGAGATTCTTGATTTTTTGAGCGCCCCGTCCAAATCCGCCTCTTCGCGCTGAATCTCCTCTTCATTGGAGAGGGTGGCCCATTCCGGAGGCTTTAAATTTAGATCGGTTCGGAAATCGGTTCCCCGGGTTTGGCAGAGTCCCCAGGGGTTTCCCATGCGGAGGATTACGGCGTCCCCTGAATCGAGAGGGACGGCCGATTTCATTAAATTATTTTCTCCCTCGATGATGTGAATCGATCGGGCGAATTCGTTCCGGAAAAATCCGCCTTCACCCCATTGGGGAAGCTGGAGAAGATTTTTGTCGCCTTGGATATAGGAGAGGGACCATGAACCGATGGCCGCGGCCCCCGCTCCCCACTCCGTCTGGAGTTCATTTTCGTTTCCTTCAAAGAGCGCCGACCCAAGGCCTCTGTCCCACCCGAAGGCGGGGCCCACCCCCCAATTTAAAATTCTGTTTTTGTTTCCCTTCAGTTCGAAATGCCCAAAGGCGTAATGGACGCCGGTGCCCTGATCATAGCGGCGGGCCTGAACTTCGGATTGATTACCTTCAAGCCTAAAGATGCCGAGGCCGTGCCAGTAGCCGGTTCCCTGGGCGAAATAAGATCCGTGGACAGTCATCCGGTTTCCTTTAAGAGACATGATTCCAATCCCTCCTCCGGCATAGGCCCGGGGTCCGAACCCGACCCCTTGGCAGATGCTGACTGTGCCGAGAGGTTCCCGCGGGTCCGGTTCCACCAGGCCTCCTTTGATGGCGGCGTCGTCTCCCTCTAATGAAAAAATTCCGATGCCCCGCACGAAACCCGCCCCCTGGCCGTTCCTGACGATTTCAAAAGTTGATCCATCTCCTTCGGAAATTTTTATGACGCCCAGGCCGAACGCTCCGACGCCCTGGCTGTAGCGGTCGCCTTTCAAATCCGCGCGGCCCGTGATGAACAAAGCGCCGATTCCGCCAATCCCGCAGCCTTCGGAAAAGGAATTCGCAGTAAATTTTTTGATTCCTTCGGGGTTGGGCAAAACCAGGACTCCAATTCCGAAAATTCCGCTGGCGATGTTTGTGTTGGCGAACCGGCGGGCTTCGAAATTCAAGTTGGACCCCAGGTCGACGAGGATTCGAATTTCGTATTCCGTCGCTCCGGCGGCGGGGCCCGAGTATGAATTCTCACCGCCCAGATCAATGATGACGTCGTTGGCCTTGAGATCCTCTTCGCTGTAGGAATCGTTCGCCTTTCCTTTGATCAGGAAATTCCCGGCCGGCGTTGGCCAGGTGATGGGGGAGGTGAGGTCGAATTTGTCTCGCGCCAACTTTTGCAAACGGGGAAGAACCTGGTCCAGCGCGGCGAACACTTCCCGGCCTCCCATGAAAATTTCCTCTTCCTTGAAGTTTTTCATTCCGGCCAGCATCTTTTTTATCCGGCGGCTGGATATCTCCTGTTTGATCAGGCCGTTTTCAGCGGGCATTTCCAAGAAGTTTAAAAAGGCCCTCCTTTCCTGGGGGCCGATTGAGTCGACCGCCGTTTTTAAATGCTCCCTGGCTTCGGCAAGTCCCCTGTAAAGTGTTTCGAGGATTGAACCGAGTTCGGGAGGAACCCCGGCCGGCAAAGGTGGGACTTTGCCCGGAGAGGAAGCGGCCGGCAGGGCGAGAGAGGTGGTGGATTCAAAAAGAATATCGGCAGAGAGCTTGGTGATGTCTGATAATTCCGAGGCATTCCCGAGCCGGGAGAGCCAGCTCGACGATAAAACCGGCGTCTCGAAAGGTTTGTTGAATAGTTCTTCAACCGGTTTGATGGTGAAATCGGGCGGCCAGCCCTGGGGAAGCCTGACGCTTTGGGTTTCAAGCCTTATATTGGGGAGCTCCCCCTTCCATAAATCCACCGCTTTTTGGGCGAGCGTGACCGAACTTCCCGCCATTTCTTCGGCAAAAGTGAGAGGGGGGGAAAAAGTTAAGAAAACAAGCAGAGGAAAAATCCTTTTCAGCATGTGAGCTTTCTATCTTTTTTTGTCCCTTGCATCCAGGTAGATTCGCCCCTAAACTTGGATCGAAATTGGATTGAAAATTATGGCTGAAAATAGCAAACCCCCTTTGGGTCAGGTCCTTATTATTGAGGACGACTCCATTTTTGTCGCCCAAATGCAGCGCGCCTTTAAAGAGGCTAATTTCACGGTGGCGGTGGCCAAGTCGGCGAAGGATGCCTTTACCGATATTTTTAAATCGCCGCCGGATTTGATCGTTTTGGACATCAACCTTCCCGATTTGGATGGGTTCCATCTGGCCAAAGAACTGAAACGAAACATGATGCTGCGGCACATTCCACTCATCCTCCTGTCGAGCCGCACCGATTTCCTGGAAAAGATTAGGAGTCTGAACGTCGCGGTGGATGAGTACCTGGTCAGGCCCTTTCAGATGCAGGACCTCATGATCCGGGCGCAGCTGGTCCTGGAAAGAAACCGGAGCAGTTTGGACGCCAACCCCCTCACCCGTCTTCCCGGCAACAGGGCGATTGTGGAAAGCATCAAGGCCCGTCTCGGGAAGGGAAAACCCTTTGTCGTGGGGTATGCCGATCTCAACAATTTCAAGGCTTATAACGACAAGTACGGTTTCAGCAAAGGGGATGAAGTCATTATTTATTCGGCCAAGGTGATTTTCGCCGCGGTCCAGAAATATTCTCCGCAGGATAGTTTCGTTGGGCATGTGGGAGGGGACGATTTTATTTTCATTTGCGATTATGAGAGGGGGAACGACGTGTGCCAATTTATCGCTGAGGCGTTCGACAAAGGGGTTCCTCAGTTTTATCCGAAAGAGGATCGCGAGAAGGGATTCATCGTGGTCGAGGACAGGAGGGGAGTCGTTTCCCAGTTTCCGTTCATCTCTGTCGCCATCGGGATGGTGTCGGATGAGGGGAATAAATTCGCCAATATCGGCCAGGTGAACCATGCCCTCACCCAGCTGAAAAAATACGCGAAGTCCTTCCAGGGCAGCGCCTTCGTGAGAGACAGGCGGAGCCTCGCCGCCTCCCTCGCGGAATTCACCTGGGGCCCGGGATCCTCGGCGGGCTCTTCCAAGGTTCTCGAAAAAATAACGGACGCCCTGGGTTCCTTCATGCCGGATCAGCTTAAGGAAATCATCAACAAAAAACAGATTTCGGTTTTGTTCCAACCGCTTCTCGACATGGTTCAAGACGAGGTGATGGGCCATGAAGGTCTGGTGCGCGGGCCTCAGGGGACGCCCTTGGAATATCCGGACGCATTATTTCAGACGGCCCGGAACGCCAATATGGTAATTGAGTTAGACATGCTTTGTATAAAAGCAATTTTAAGCGCCGCCCAATGTTTTCAAAAGGGGCTCACGCTTTTCATCAACGTGTTTCCGGAGACGCTCCTTGAGGGAAACACCATTTATAGGGAAATTTTGGAAGGGCCGGCCTCCCGACAGGGCAATCTGATTTTGGAGCTGGCCGGATCCCACCGCGCCTCCGACTCCATGGATTTATTCGGGACGCTTCGGAAATTGAAGGAATCCGGATTTAAAATTTGCGTGGACAGCCCTTTGGTCACCACCGGCAACGGCTTGAGGTTTTTGCCTGAGCTCAGGCCCGATTTTGTCAAGCTGGATATGCTGCACTTCCGGGAGATCAGCACCGATATTGAGAAACGGACGGAATTCACTCAAGTCGTGGGTCTCATTAAGCAATTCGGATCTAAAGCGATTTGCACCAAGCTTGAATCCCGCGCCGACGCCTTTCTCGCGATGAAATCCGGCGTCACCATCGGTCAGGGATTTCTTTTCGCCCGCCCCGCTTTTCCTCCCGTCAGAGAGAAAGTTAAGTAGGAGAAAAAACAGAAAGGGCCCCGGCTCCGCCTGAACGCTTTTAAATGGATTGGCGTTCGGGCGGAGCCGGGGCCCTTCCTCTTTGCTCCCCACCTTATTTAGTTAGCGGAACCACTCCGGCCATGTCACCTATCATGTTCACGAGCTGGGCATTTCCGGGTACGACCACCTTGGTGTTGTCCTTCAGAGATTTTTCCACGGTTTCAAGGCGCTTCAGGAGCTGGGCGTTTCCAACGAAATATTTGTTGGCCGCTTCGTTCACCAGGCGAATGGCCTCCGCCTCGCCCTCCGCCTGAAGGATGTTCGCCTGGCGCACCCCTTCCGCCTCTTTGATGGCCGCGCGTTTTTTGCCGTCGGCCACGGTTTCAGCCGCCGTGGCGAAATCCACCGCCGCGATCTTTTCGTTTTCCGCCTTGACGATTTTATTCATCGTTTCCTGGACGTCTTTCGGCGGATCGATTTGCTTCAGTTCCGTCCGGACGATTTCAATTCCCCAGGTCGTGGTTTCTTTCACCAAGACCTTCACCAGTTCCTCGTTGATGCGTCCCCGTTCGGAATTGGCGGATTTGAGGGTCATGGTGCCGATGATGTTCCGGAGCGTGGTGCGCGCGAGGTTTACAATCTGATAGGTGACGTTGTTGACGTTGTATTGGGAACTTTTGAGGCTCAATTCATCGTTTTTGATTTTGAAGTAAATCTGGGCGTCCACGATGGCGTTCAAATTGTCGTTGGTGATGATTTCCTGGGGAGTCGCGTCCACCATCTGCTCGGTGATGTTCACCTGGTACATGTTGTCGATGACGGGAATAATCCAGTGGAATCCGGGGTTCGCAAACGAGTGGTACTTCCCCAGCCTTTCCACCAGTCCCCGGTGAGTGGGCCGCACGATCCGAATTCCCCAAAGGAAAAGAACAAATACACCGATCCCTATCATGAAATATCCCTGATTCATAAACCCTCCTTAACTATCTTTTGCTCGGAATATTAAATCAAATTTTTTCGCGCTCGATTTTGTCGCACAACTCCGGCGGAAAAACATTTTTGATGATTTGGCGATTCTTCTTTATTTCTGTTCTGCTGAGAAAATCGGTCACCTCAAAGTGGGTTTTTTCGATCGCGGCCACGCGCGCGGCGCCCTCTCCCAAAAGTTGTCCTTCCCCGGAAATCCTGACCCACAGGTAATACTTGGGATAGGCCACGCCCGATTGGGTGGCATCCAGGCGCAGCATTTCATAACTGACGGCCACCTCCCTGCCCAGGGACTTCTTAAAATGAGCTTCCAAATCCCGCTTTAAAAACTCAGCAAAGTTTTTTGCGTCCGGCACATTGGCGGCGACGTGGGAAGAGGCGAAGGGGTTGCAGGACATTTGGGCGGCCGCAAAAGCTGTCCACAAAACGGCGAAAAGCGCAATCTTCTTATCCATTTAATTTGGTCCCGCATTGATCGCAATAATTCGCGTCCGGCTTATCTTCGAGCAGAAAATCCACCAGCGGCACCTGGCAATCCGCGCACATGAAAAACCCTTCGCGGTATTCCACTTTGCATTTCGGGCAGAACATAATCCTCGGCTATTTTACAATCGTTACAATGTTTCAAACTTGACAATTCGCAGCCATATCAACGATTGGTTGGCTCGCACAAATCACCGTTCACTTCTTTCCACTCTTTTTGATCTCTAAACAAGGAAGTCCCCTCCGCAACTTTCATTCCACTTCCATAAGAAATATAAATATGAACTTTCCCCTTCCCCTTGTGAACCTCGGGAACAGCAACCCATTCATCATCTATCGACCACAAAGGTAAAACCTTCTTGCTCCTAGGTTTCCCTTGAAAAATAACCACCACTTTTGAGTGGGGCTCTTTACCATTCGGAAGAGGAGGAGCAAGCGAAGGATCAATAATCGACCAAGAATCATAAAGAGCAAAATAAATATCCTCGCCATCTAGGCTCGTCAAGAATTTAAACTCTTTTACCTCACATTTTGATTCTATCCCAGACACCTTTTCAAACATATCAATGCAGTTTGACTTAAGCCGATAGATCGCTATTGGAGAATTATCTTTAATATGTGATCGGGGAGTAAAAAAACCTGCGAACAACCCAGCACTAATGTAAACAGAAAGGAAAATAATAATTAATTTTTTATACATAGTTATTCATATGCGGGCCAACGTATTCGGGTCAGCCGCACACCCCGCGTAGCGGGGTGCGACGGCTGCGCCCAATGGTTAGCCCGGTTACCCTTAGAAGAAAACCGGGCAGAAAGCCATGCTCCTTCTGTTATATCTTTCCTAATTTTACGACATAGGTAATTGCGGGTATTTTGGCCGCAGTAGCGGGAACTGTGAAACTGATGAACCCAGCTCCACTATCCGAATACTCAAAATATGCATCGATGTATTTGTTGCCTGTGATTTTTCCTCCATCGCACATAGTGGCCGCGAATTTATCGATACTAATTTTCATCGTGCCTTTATAACCGGCGGAGATCCTTTGAACGCGCTGATCCTGCGCCGTCACATAAAAAAGCATATCCGCACAATCACGGGCACCGGAAGAAGATTCACTCACATTGCTCTTAACCTGAAAAGTAAGATTTAACAAACTAGGATTTGAGACCAACAGTGTTGAGTATCCCTGGCCAGGAATAGATGCAGTAACGGTGCGATTCTGTGCTGTGCCTGTCACTGCTGTCGTTCTAAGCCGTATAATTGTTGCTGCTTCGAGAGTGCCTGCCATGTGGGCCAGTAAGGCTATGGCAAAGGCGATACCCATAAAGATGGGGCATTGCTTCGTAACTAAGTTCTTCATATTTGAAACCTCCATTTTTTCTCAGTAGATGCTATTACTTCTAACATCAAAACTTCCGTATTCGCAAAGAATGTGTCTTTCTTAAATCAGCGAATCGGGCTAACGAGTCTGTAGAAAAAGTCAGTTTAAAACCATCCTGCTATCCGAATCTTAACTTTTTAAAGTCAAGGTCTGAACATTTTGTCTTTCTGATGATGCGGGTTGATGTTTTTCATGCTTTTCAGCGCC
>Ga0315279_10009225_pt1 | contig 11811 bp, 12 predicted proteins | sample YL17G06_20_MG_FD_203694 | JGI IMG/M metagenome (GOLD analysis project Ga0315279, IMG submission 203694) | Sediment microbial communities from Yellowstone Lake, YNP, Wyoming, USA - YL17G06_20 | ecosystem: Environmental > Aquatic > Freshwater > Lake > Sediment | place: USA: Wyoming | collected...
GGCTTCTCTCAGCTGTTGTAGACGTAATTGAAATGATTCTGATTTGATACTCTCGGTGGACATTATTATGGCGTCTTCTCTATTGTCCAGGTAGTAGCTGCGGCGTACACCCGTTTTAATAAATCCATATTTACTATAGAGGTTCTGAGCCACGAGATTCGAGGCCCGCACCTCCAGTGTCAAGAAGCTGGCCTTAAGGTCTCTGGACAGGTCAATCGTAGCTATGAGCAGCAGCTCTCCGAGTCCCATCCCCTGGTATTGCTGGCGTACGGCGATATTGGTAATGTGAGCTTCGTCCACCATCATCCAGATGCCAGAGAAACCGACGATGTACTGGAGCTTGACCCGTGGTAAGGGTTCATCCTGGGGAGGAGGCTGCTTGACCCATGGCATAATCCTGGAAAACAAACCGAGTATATTTTTATGCGGTTTTACTATGGGGGCATCTACAGTTCTGGTGCCGTCGCAGGCAACAATATAGTGAGCGAGCTTATTTTGCAGTTCCTGCCGATAGTTGGCCGGGGGCCACTGGGTAGGGAATGCTTCGCGGTCAATTGCGTTTATCTGGTCGAGGTCCTCTTTACCCATAGGGCGTAATGAATAGGTCAATACTTCGTCTCCAGTAACGACTATATTGTTATCAACAGTACCATTCGTTCTGCCATTTTAGCATATTTCATGGCATTCGGGCATATTGGCGGACGACAAATAAGAAATTTTTTTAAGGAAACAAATCGTTCGTGGGTAGCTTTGAATCGTTTTTAGAGTTATGTTAAGAGGGGGTGAAGTAAAGGACATCAGTTGTGTTTATATTATTTGGGTACTTTGACAATTATCATCACGACATATATAATTCCGATACCTGATTGAAGGAGGGGAGAAGATGAAGGAATTCAAAGGTAAGGTAGCGGTTATCACAGGCGCCGCCAGCGGGATTGGCTTCGGGCTGGCGGAACGCTGCGCGAAGGAGGGCATGAAGGTTGTCCTGGCGGGTATCAACGAAAGTACGCTAAAAAAGGCCGAAAAGGACATTAAAAAGACGGGGGCAACCACGCTGGTGGTGAAAACCGATGTCTCCAAAGCAGAAGATGTTGAAGCCCTGGCAAAGAAAACGCTGGACACTTTTGGGGCTGTCCATTTGCTGTTCAACAACGCCGGTGTGGCAGGTGGAGGCAACGTCTGGGGAAGCACGCTGGCTGACTGGCAATGGATCCTGGGCGTGAACCTCTGGGGAGTCATTCACGGCGTTCATTTCTTCGTGCCAATCATGCTCAAGCAGGATACCGAATGTCATATCGTCAACACGGCTTCCACCATTGGGTTAGTCGTCATTCCGCATCCCAGCCCATACACAGTCAGTAAGCACGGCGTTGTAGCACTCTCTGAAGACCTCTACGGTCAGATGCGACAGGGAGGCTACAACATCGGTGTTTCCGTATTATGCCCGGGAGCAACTAAGACCAACATCATATCGTGCGAGCGCAATCGACCGGCAGAGTTGAAGAACGACGCAGCTGAAGAACAAATTAGCAGGTTAGACCCGGCCATTGTGGCCTGGCTGAAGCCGGCGATTGAGAATGGAATGGCGCCGGCTAAGGTCGCTGATATCGTTTTCAACGCCATAAAAGAGAAGAAGTTTTATATTCTCCCCAACGCAGAGATGCTCAAACCCATGATACAGGCGCGGATGGAGGATATCCTCCAGGAACGTAATCCGACCACGCTCTCCTGACATGAAATAAGGCGTTATTTCCGGTTACAGGTTGCTTAGCGGCTGGCGCTGTGTTTATAATCATGATATGAAAATAGTCGCGCGGCACAGCTGGCGGGTAACCACGGCCCAGGCGATAGCGATTCAAGGGGAACTGGCGGCAGAGGTGTGCCGGGTCGGCAGTGTCACCAGCCCGCGTCTGATAGGCGGCGTCGATATCTCGGTGAACAGGTGGACAGGCACGGGTAAAGGGGCGGCGGTCGTTTTAAGCTATCCCGACCTCGAAATCGTGGAAACGAAAGTGGTGACCGACCGCATCGAGTTCCCCTATGTGCCGGGTCTTCTTTCATTCCGGGAAGCGCCGCTGATACTGGCGGCCCTGGAGAAAATTACGGTTACGCCCGACCTTATCGTGGTGGACGGGCAGGGCATGGCTCACCCGCGGCGGATAGGACTGGCATCGCACCTGGGGCTTTTCCTGGGTGTACCCACCATCGGCTGCGCCAAGTCGCGGTTGTGCGGCGAATGCGAGGAGCCGGGTAGCGAGGCGGGCAGCTATGCTGAACTTACAGATAAAGGGGAAGTTATCGGTTCAGCCCTGCGCACCAAGGCGGGCGTGAAGCCGGTCTACGTATCTATCGGCCACATGATTGATTTACCCTCGGCGATGCGCTGGGTGCTGGCGTGCTGCCGGGGCTACCGTTTGCCGGAGCCGACGCGGCTGGCCCACCAGGCGGCGGGGGGGAATCTGAAGTCGGAAAAACTGCCAGTAGATAAAGCTGGCTACTAGGAAAGACTTTTTGGGTAGGATTATGGAAGCAGGTGTGAGCAGAGACAGGTGGAGAAAGAGACTAAACGAGGCCATTAAGGTAGTAGTTTTATATCTCATATTTTGCCTAATTGGTGCTGGTCTAGAATGGTGTTACGGTGCTTTCTGGGATATAGTTGGTGTTGCTCCTTGGGTATATCCTGATTCTTGGCTACACTATATGAGTCTAGAATGTTTACCTATATGGGGATTTGGAGGTTTGATTTGTGTCTCAATATATATTGCCGTGACACGGAGAAAGATCAAATTACTCTTCGGCGTGGTAATTTCATTGGTGCTGGTGGCATTATGGATATTATTTTATAGCAACGTATTTCAGTCGTAGAGATGTCAAGAAAACATACTGGTTAGAAAAATTATAGCGAGGAAATATGCAGGAGTTGAGAGAAAAGCTAGAGGATTTACAGAGTCGGGTAAATGCAGCCCTGGAGCATCTTTGACATCGCCGGCAAAGAAAAAGAAATCGTCAAACTGGAAGAGAAGTCGGCCAAGCCTGATTTCTGGCTTGACCAGGCCAATGCCCAGGATGTCATGCGCCAGCTTGCCGACGGGAGAAGGGCAGTGCAGAGGTGGCGGGGGCTGGAGAAAAAGCTGACCGACATCGCCGAGCTAATGAACATATCGGAAGGAGATGAGTCTCTTCAAACGGAGCTAAAGAGGGAACTCGATGAGCTGGCCTCTCAAGTGGATGAGCTGGAGTTCCAGCTGGCTTTCAGCAGCGAGTACGACGCCCGCAACGCCATCCTGGCGATACACGCCGGCGCCGGGGGCACCGAGTCACAGGACTGGGCGGAAATGCTGATGAGGATGTACCTGCGCTGGGCGGAGCGCCGCGGCTTTGAAACGGAGATACTGGACACTTCGCCGGGGGATGAAGCGGGAATAAAAAGCACGGTCATCGCCGTTAAAGGGGACTACGCCGCCGGCTATTTGAAATCGGAGCACGGCGTCCACCGGCTGGTGCGTCTCTCTCCCTTCGATGCCGACCATGCCCGTCATACTTCATTTGCCCTCATAGAGGTCATGCCCGAGGCTGAGGGTAATGTCGACGTGAACATCGCGCCTGACGATATTAAGATTGAGACGTTTCGCTCCAGCGGGCCAGGGGGACAGCACATGCAGAAAACGAGCAGCGCCGTCAGGATAACCCACCTGTCGACGGGAATCGTCGTATCCTGCCAGAGCGAGCGTTCCCAGCATATGAATAAGGATTTTGCACTGAAGATACTCAGGGCCCGTCTCCTGGAGCGGGAACTGGAAAAGAGGGAAGAGGAGAAAGCCAGATTGAAGGGGAAGAGGATAGATGCTGGGTGGGGCAATCAAATCAGGAGCTACGTACTGCACCCGTACCGGATGGTCAAGGACCACAGGACAGGTTATGAGACGAGCAATACGGAAGCCGTTTTAAATGGAGAGCTGGATGACTTTATCGACGCATATTTACGGTCTATAATGGGGAAGAAAGAATGAATAAGAAAACGCTCTTATCTTTTCTGGCTATTTTTTTACTGCTTGTCTTTATAATAGCCGGGGCAGTAAAGGCAGACAGCGTATTAGCGGTACTGGACAGCTCGGCGAGGATGGATTTTCCGGCGAGGCTTATCTTCGATATATCCGCCGGCAGTGACGCCAGCATTACCGATATCCGCCTTCACTATAAGGTCGACCGCATGGAACACGCCAAGGTCACCAGCGAGGTCTATATAGACTTTACGCCGGCAACGACGGTAAAGACGCAATATATACTGGACATGAGGAAAACGGGCGGGCTGCCGCCGGGGTCGAGCTTATCTTACTGGTGGACGGTGAGCGATGCCAGCGGTAAAAAGGTAGAAACGACGCCAGCCGGGATTCATATAGAGGATGGCCGCTACAACTGGCGTAAAATTACCCAGAAGAGCGTAACGATTTTCTGGTATAAAGGCGACGACTCTTTTGCCGGCGAGCTGATGGGGGCCACGCAGCAGGCACTGACCCGGCTGGCGGAGAATACCGGCGCCGAACTGGAAAGTCCGGTCAGTTTATACATTTACGCCAATGCCAATGATTTACGGGGGTCGATGATTTTTCCCCAGGAATGGACGGGCGGGGTCTCCTTTACACCTTATGGCATTATCGCCATCGGCATAACGCCAACCATGGCTGACCTCGAGTGGGGGAAACGGGCAATCGCTCATGAGCTGACGCATCTGGTGATACACCAGGTGACCTTCAATCCCTATAACGAATTACCCGTTTGGCTCGACGAGGGCCTGGCGATGGTAGCCGAAGGGGAACTGGAATCCGATTTTACCGCCGCTTTATCCAAAGTCGAAGCCGAAAAGATGTTTATCTCGGTACGCAGCCTGGCCAGCCCGTTTTCCGCCTTTGCCGAACAGTCCCTCCTGGCTTATGCCGAGAGCGATAGAATTGTGGCATATCTCATTAACGATTACGGACGGGAAAAGATGTTCGAATTACTCAGTACTTTCAGACAGGGCAGCGGTTATGACGAGGCTTTGAACAAGGTTTACGGCTTCGACATGGACGGCTTGAATGCTAAATGGCAGGCTTCTCCAGAGGGCGCGGCGGTAAAGTGAGGAAGAGAACAAGGGTTATCTCCGTCTGACGGCAGTATCCAGACGTTTCGCTTTTACGGCTTTCAGGGATTTTTCAACCTCTCGGGCGGTCGGAAGCGCCAGGTCACTCTTACTCCAGGTGGCGCCGCACTGGATACATTCGATATAGACGCCGTAGATATCACACTCCAGCGAAAGGTCTCCCCCGCATCTTTTACAGGCTTTTGCCCGGATTATACAGAGCATTTTTCTCCTTCTGGTCATAAGACAGTTCGTATGACAGGCAGTAAACTTATAGTCTATTTGATGATATTCATTACGGTGATGTTTTTGAATCTGGTCAACCCTGATTATGAAAATACGCACCATCAAATTAGATGGTGGTTATTACCCAGTGTCCAATCTGAAAGGCGAGGTGGTAGATAAGCCGTTTATCTTGCTATGTCTGCGGGCGAAGTGCTAGACTAAGCTGTTGTGAAGAAGCCAAGCCAAGGCAAATCCAGATCAATGACCATTCATGATTTGCCCACAGCGGACAGGCCGCGGGAGAGGCTGCAAAGGCTCGGGGTGGATGCCCTGTCCGCCCAGGAAATCCTGGCGCTTATCCTGGGGCGGGGCATCGCCGGGGAGTCCGTAATGGTAACCGCCCAGCGCCTGCTCAGTCAGTTCGGGGGGCTCAAGGGGATAGCGGGGGCATCTCTCGAACAATTAGCCCAGATACGCGGCATAGGCATTGCCAAGGCATCCCAGATAATAGCCGCCGTCGAATTAGCCAATCGGGTTGAAGGCTACTCGGAATCGGGGGGCAAGACGCAGGTAAAGACCCCCGAGGATGTGGCCAGCCTGGTGCAGGGGAGGCTGAAAGACAAAAAGAAAGAGTATTTCCTGGCGATATTGCTGGATACCAGGAACCAGTTAATAAAGGCGGCGGAAATATCGGTGGGCAGCCTGGACAGCAGTATCGTTCATCCCAGGGAGGTATTTAAGGAAGCGATTTCAGCCAGCGCGGCAGCGGTAATCTTCGTCCATAATCACCCTTCGGGGGACACCGAGGCTTCGGAAGATGACATAAAGTTGACTAAAAGACTGGCCCAGGCGGGGGAAATCGTGGGGATAGATGTCCTGGACCATGTCATCATCGGCGGAAAGAGCTATATCAGCTTGAAAAGAGAAGGCCTGTTTTAAGGCAGGCTACCAGCTCTTTCCGCCCTGAAAACATTTCTTTATTCATTATAATATAGTCGTAATTGATGCGATTATCCCCTTACTGGATTCCCACTCCCGTATCGAGTACGGGACAAGCTTCGTGGGAATGACGGTTAGAGACTTGCGCTTTAGTGTTATTCCTTCATTACCGGTTTTGTTTTATCTTCCGGTTTGCGTACGTACTGGGCTGTCAGGGCGATATCCATGAAGACGATGGGTTTGCGGATTATTTTGAACTCCAGCGGGGTATGGACCATGCCGGCCGGGACATGCACGAAACACGTTTCCGTAATAACGAACTTTTCCTGCTTACCCTTAGGACCCACGTAAAGCCAGACTTCAGCGTCAAATTCATTAACCCTGGTAGCATCGGCGTTCTGGAAAGCCAGGAACTGGTCGAAATCATGGGTATGCGGTTCGTTTATCATCAGGAAAGGTTCCGTGACGCAGAACCAGTCCATCCGGTAGCCGGAGTCCCATTCCTTGCCCCAGATATGGAAAGAGGGGGAGGTGAGGGCGGGGTAAAGCTTGGTGAAATCTCCAACTGGTTTGCTTTTGTAATATTTAGCATACTTTTTTGAAACCATCTGTCTTCTCCTTATCTATTTCCGTTTGTTAATGATTATATGTTGAAAGTCCATGATAATTCAAATGTTAGATAAGGGGGTTTTTTGGCAACGGTTTGGTGTCATTAAGCCCCCGCTGGATACCTGCCAGCTGGCTAGCGAGAGGAAATCAGGTTTGCCGTTAGGCAAAGTAAAGAAGTTACGTTAAAACTCTCTCTTTTTATTAAATTATTGATTTAAATATACAGTGAAAGTTATTCACCCTATCCTCTTAATCCCCTTCCCCTGTGAGGGGAAGGGGAAGAAAAAAAAGAAGGGGGCTTTGCCCCCTTCTTTAAAAACTTACCCCCTCGCTCTTAGGGAGAGGGGAAAAGGTGAGTGGATTCTGGCCCTCGGGCCTCGGACAGAAGGCTCGGCCTGAAGGCTGAACTCGGGCTGAAGCCTTCGCCAGAATGACAGAGAGACAGGATTTTGCGGATTGCTTCGCTACGCTCGCAATGACACCTGGCGGCTTGTGCGAGAATAGTTGTTAGACTCTCTAGCGGTATATAATAATGTGAGCTATGTACTCTGCGCGGGAATACATAGCTCACTATAATAAAGGAGGTCACACAGGCTTGCATTCTCCCTGTGTGCGGCTATTTGAGAGAGAATGGCGTTAGCGGATTCATTATTGCTCTACTTAACGTCAATGGCTTCTTTCTCTAGTTTATCTATTTTTTGTATCTGGTCCGGACTCATCTCGATGCCGAGCAACTGCAACCTCTTGACGACATCTTTAGACCTGCTTCTCTTTTTTCTGACGAAGTCGAAAATAGCTTCCCGACCGGCTGGCGTAAGCTGATAGTCTGCCGAGCCGCGGTGCTTCAAATAGCCGTGATTTACCAGAGAATTGTATAGATAACCGATATATTCGCCGGTAATGTCCATCGGGCGGGACAGAAATTTCTTGCCGTTTTTCCCATTAACGACAATAGCCATGAGTATTATCATTTCACTGGGAAGCATTTTCTCCTCCTTTAAAAAATGTCAGCAGACAATAGATTAGCACAATATGTGACATATGTCAAATTATTATGAAAATAGTCCTGGCAGTATCTGAATGATGGCGTACGATACAGGCAGCATCCACTGTATCGTGCATGAGAAACGGTTTTGTGTTATATTGTGCCTGAAGGGTGTTTTAGAGAGAAGCCATGAAAAAATTATTATTAATTCTATCAATTGTATTGCTGAGCGGTCTATTTCTGGCTGGCTGCATTACAACAGTGTCAGCTCCGGCCGTGGTTGGCAGCGGTGTTCTCAAGATGTACGGCATCGACCCCATTACGCTCGACCCGGCGGTTTCGGCGGAGATGACCTCCCACGAATATGTTACACAGATTTACAGCGGGCTGGTGCGACCCGATGATAACCTGGAACCAGCGCCGGATATCGCCGAGAGGTGGGAAATTAGCCAGGACCGCCGGACGTACACCTTCTACCTCCGCAAGGACGTCATGTTTCAGGACGGACGGAAAGTTACCGCCGCCGACTTCAAGTACTCCTGGGAGCGTGCCTGCGACCCGGCGACCGGCTCGAATGTCGCCGGTACGTATCTAGGGGACATCGTGGGAGTCAGGGATGTCCTGGAAGGTAGAGCTAGGGAAATCAGCGGCATTAAGGTAATTGATGACTATACCTTTAGAGTTACCATAGATGTCCCCAAGAGCTATTTCCTGTCCAAGCTGACCTATCCCACGACTTATGTCGTGGATAAAGCCAATGTGTCCAAAGGTAAAGAATGGTGGCGGAAACCGAACGGCACCGGACCGTTCAAATTAACGGAGTGGAATGAAAACAATCTGCTCGTCCTGGAAAGGAACGAGAAGTACTACGGAGGGGTGGCCGGGGTCGGACGCGTCGAATTCCAGTTATGGAGCGGCTTGCCCATGAACATGTACGAGACCGGGCAGATAGATATCGCCGGCGTTTCCGTAATCTATATCGACCGGGTGACCGATAAGGCCGGGCCATTCTACAAGGAACTTCAGGTAACGCCAGAGTTGAGCTTCAGCTGGATAGGATTCAACACCACCAAGCCGCCCTTCGACGACGTTAACGTGCGGCGGGCTTTCACGCTGGCTCTCGATAAGGACAGGATAGTATCGCTGGTGTTCCGGAACCTGGTGCAGCGCGCCGATGGCATACTGCCCCCTGGAATCCCCGGCTTTAATAAAAGCCTGGTCAGCCCGGGCTATGATGTTGCCAAGGCTAAAGAGCTAATCGCCGGGTCAAAATACGGCGATGTATCCAAGCTGCCGCCCATCACGCTGACCACCTCCGGCTACGGAGGGGAGATATCCATGGCCCTGGACGCGATTGTTTCCGAGTGGCGTGATAACCTCGGGGTGGAGGTGACGGTGCGCCAGCTGGAGCCGGACAGGTATATCTATTATCTCAAGGAAGAGAAGAACGAGTTGTTCGACATGGGCTGGATTGCCGATTACCCCCACCCGCAGGACTTTCTGGACGTGCTTTTCCACACCGGCGCCGAGAACAACTTTGCCGAGTATTCCAATCCTGATGTGGATGCCCTGCTGGATAAGGCGGCGGTGGAGGCGGATAACGAGAAGAGTCTGGGACTTTACCAGCAGACGGAGCAGATGCTGATGGACGATGCGGCGTGCCTGCCGCTGTGGTTCGGGGAGAACTACATGCTGGTGAAGCCTTACGTGGAGGGCTATAAGCTGACCCCGCTGGGCTTTGCGTGGCTGGAAAAGGTGAGGATAGGGAAGTAACGGGGCTGGCAGGTTTCTCAATTATATAGGAGAAACACGTTGAGTTATTTGTGGAATGTGAGTGGTTCGATATTATCTCGTCCAGCAAGAGAGGTATTATCTTTACTAGTAGCCGATGATAAAAAGAATTATGAGAAAATTGAAAGAGAGTTTGGGGATGACCTTAAATTATTAGATGATGCCTTAGCACTTTACATAGAATCAATACAGGGGGCTTACAGGGTACAGGAAAAATGGCGAAACAAACCTAGCGCTGAAGCTCCTATTATTTTATTTTCTTCGGTTCTAAATATCCTCCTGTTAATAAGACATTCTATACTTTTAGGTTATTTCCCTGAAACGCCAACATTATTCAGAAATTGCCATGAAAGAATCACTAGAGGTTATTTATTTTGGCTAAATGAATCTGAAGCCAAAGATTACTTATCTGGTAAAAAGTTATCGCAAATAGATATAGACAAGAGACTATCCGCTGCACTTGAACCTCGGGATGATAAAGAAAAAGAAATATACTCTGAATTAAGAAAAACGTACCGTCATGAATCAGAGTTGAGTCATCCTAATCTGTCTAGTTTTAAATTAAGATACGGAGATTCAGAAATCACAACACTTAAAGAGAAGGTGATTAGTTCCCCAGTTTGGGGAGGAATTTTATTTGACGAATTAGTTAAGCCGGTTGTGTATAGCGCAATTCAAATAACAATTCGAGCAATTTCAATAATCAAGTTAATATTTGTAGAGTCATCTGGTTCATACGAAAAGGAATTTGAAGAGATATTTAGGAAGTACAGGCATTATATAGAAACCATTAAACCCAAGAATGTTGATAAATAGAAAATAGTCTTTATTTGAAAAATAGATAAGCGTTTCTCTAACCAAAATAAAGCGCAATGGCAATCAGCAGGTAGACAGCAATCAACAGGACGCCTTCCAGCCAGTGGCAGATATCGTCGGCGCTCAGGAAATTTTTATAGATTTAATTTTACGGTGCTTAGTCCGCCGTACTTCATCCTGGCCGACGGCGCGCGATAGCGCCATCACTGTATACTGGTTCAGGCTGACACCTTCCATTTCGGCCATTAATGCTGCGGCTTCGTGAAGGGAAGGCTGCATACGGAGGCGATACTCGCCGCTGTACCGCCGGCCCTTCAATGGCGGCGGCATCTTATTGCCTAGCTCCAGGTGGGTCTCAATCCATTCGGGCTTGACTGACTCCAGTTCGGCGAGGGCTTCTTCGGGTGTATCTCCGGTCATCATACAGCCATCGAGTTCCAATACGCGGGCGACATAGTAGGGGCCACGACCGTCATCCCACTTCTCCAGGACGGTGGTGTACGGCAGATTGGCATAATACTCGACTTGAGTCTTAAGGTCTTTAGATTTAATAACCATGATGCTCTCCTACTACTTAATTCACAGCCTGTCGATGAAGCTCAGAAGCTGCTTCACGTAGGCAGCCTTGACAGGATTTTCTCTTCTGTAAGGCATCTTATCCATGCCGATTACAGCCTGGGGGTGCTTGCCGCCCTCTTTAATGTAGCCGTAACGATTGATAAGAGCTTCAAAGTCGCCAAGAGAAACATTACCGGGATTATTCCTGATTTTCTCCTCGCTCTTATCTCGTTTGGACACTTACCATTGCCTTTCCATATGTTCATAAGGATGGTATCATATATGACACCACTTGTCAAGCGCCTCACCTAGATAAAATAAAAGGCAATCGCAATCAGCAGGTAGACGGCAATCAGCAGGACGCCTTCCAGCCAGTGGCAGATACCGTCGGCGCTGATATAGTTGGCAATCATGGCCGTCATCACCAGGGCTACCAGTGAAAACGGACCGAACACCAGGTTCATGGCATTGCCGGTAAGGGTAGAGCTGAGCAGCACCAGCACCGGCACCACGAATAAAGCAATCTGTAAAGCGGAACTCATGCCGATTTCCAGGGACATGGTCATATTATCCCGCCGGGCGAAGCTTATCGCGCTGATATGTTCCGAAATGTTGGTTAAAAAGGCGATGAGCACCAGGCCGACGAATCGCTGCGTCAGCCCCATATCGAAGATGAGGGGGGTGATGGTATTGACCAGCAGGTAAGACTCGAAGCTGCCCAGACCGATGGCGATGAGCAGGATGATAATAGCCGTACGGAGGGACCAGG
>Ga0315279_10009228_pt1 | contig 11808 bp, 8 predicted proteins | sample YL17G06_20_MG_FD_203694 | JGI IMG/M metagenome (GOLD analysis project Ga0315279, IMG submission 203694) | Sediment microbial communities from Yellowstone Lake, YNP, Wyoming, USA - YL17G06_20 | ecosystem: Environmental > Aquatic > Freshwater > Lake > Sediment | place: USA: Wyoming | collected...
TTGGCTACGATGATGCAATCTATGCAACTTTGAGGCTTATTGAGATATTTGCGGAAGAAAAGTCAAAGAATAACAATTTCAAGTTCTCAGATTTGTTAAAAGATCTTCCAAATGTTTATGTTTCTCCAGAGATTAGGATTGATTGTAAAGAAAACAAAAAATTCGTTCTTGTTGAGCAATTTCTTGCAAAATACAAAGAAAAGTTTCCTGAACTTGCCCAAAAAATTGTAAATGTAATAACAATAGATGGTGTTAGAATAGAGTTCTCCGATGGTTGGGGATTAATCAGAGCAAGCAATACCCAGCCAGTACTGGTTATGCGTTTTGAGGCATTAACCAAAGAGGCATTGGAAGAGTATGAACAAAGTTTTAAGATAACTTTAGGAGGAGACAAATGAAGAGAGCTTTAATTACAGGAATCACGGGGCAGGATGGCGCATATCTTGCTGAGTTTCTTTTGAAAAAAGGATATGAAGTTTATGGACTTTATAGGAGGTCAAGTACTCCAAACTTCTGGAGGTTGGATGCATTGGGGGTTACTCAGAAGGTCAAATTGGTAGAAGGAGATCTCTTGGACCAAACTTCTCTTATGAAAGCCGTAGAAATATCTGAACCTGATGAAGTATATAATTTAGCCGCTCAGAGTTTTGTTGCTCTTTCCTGGAAGGAACCTCTTTACACATCGGAAGTAACAGGTTTGGGAGTTTTAAAAGCGCTTGAGGCAATTAAGAGTGTTAATTCTAAAATTAAATTTTATCAGGCATCAAGTAGCGAGATGTTTGGAAAAGTTCAGGAAATTCCTCAAAAAGAGACCACGCCTTTTTATCCTCGAAGTCCCTATGGAGTTGCAAAGGTTTTTGGGTACTGGACCACTGTAAACTACAGGGAAAGTTACAATATGTTTACATGCAATGGTATTCTTTTCAATCATGAATCTCCTTTGAGAGGAGAAGAGTTTGTAACAAGGAAAGTTACCAAAGGGATTGCTGAGATTAAAAAAGGAATTAGAGATTATATTGAGCTTGGAAGACTTGATGCGAAACGGGACTGGGGTTTTGCTGGTGATTATGTAGAGGCAATGTGGCTTATGCTCCAGCAGGATAAACCAGATGATTATGTGATCGCTACCGGAGAAACTCATACCGTAAGAGAATTTGTGGAGTTAGCATTCAAAGAAGCTGGTATTGATATAGTATGGAAAGGATCAGGTTTAACAGAAGTTGGACGTGATAAGAATAGTGGTAAAACCCTTGTGAAAGTTTCAGAACAATTTTATAGACCAGCTGAGGTTGAAATTCTTATTGGCGATCCCTCAAAAGCTAGAGAAACTTTAGGGTGGCAACCCAAAGTGAATTTTAAGGAATTAGTGAAGATGATGGTTAAAGCGGATTTAAAATGAAAAATTCGCATACTCTTTCGTTGATTAGTGAGGCTTTTGAAAAAGCGCAGAAATTTAATTATGAAAGATACACAAGCGAAATTGAGAATATATCTCAAAATATTCCGAATGTACGCTCAAGCAGGCAAAAACACAAAGTTAACCAGATTTTAGAAAGAATTGGTTTACACTTGATGTATAAGTCTGTCTTTGAAGAATTAGAAAATAATTCATATAGCAAAATGGGCAAATGGAGTTCGGTTGGGACCTTTCAACTTGCTCTTAAGAATCCTGAAAAATTTGACGAAGTTTATAATTTGTTTACTGATGAGGATTCAAAATCTACATTTGATTGGTTTATAAAATATAGACTAGAATATGCATTTTTAGGTGAGCTTGCAGGAGAAGTTTTCCCGCCAAAGATTACAAAAGCTAAATTTCTTAAAGGAATGAATAGTTTAAAAATAGATAGCCACAGACTGATGGGAATTCAAAATCTTCGCTTCAAATCTAGCGTATTAGAAACAGCTCAATCATGGGTATTTGAACAGTATAACCTCGATGGAAAGTGTGAGGTATCCAGAGGTGATTATATTATTGATGGAGAAGCGTTTAAAGGAGAAACTTCCTTCTGGTTTCTTTCAAAAGGTGCAGGGAAGGTTTATGCATTTGAGCCAGACCATTATAATTTCTCAATATTGTGTAAAAATATAATAAGAAATAAAGTGGAGGATAAGATAATTCCAGTTCAAAAGATTCTTTCAAATAGAACTGGGACTTTTTCTTTATATGCGACAAGTAGTGCCGGAAGCGTTGCACTTACGGAAGGCAATGAAACTGTTGAAGGCATTACTTTAGATTCTTTTGTAGAAAAAGAAGGATTACAAAAACTTGATTTTATTAAACTTGATGTGGAAGGTGCGGAGTTGGAAGTCCTTGAAGGTGCTGTTGAAACAATTAAGAAGTTCAAATCCAAAATGGCAATATCTGCTTACCATAAGCCTGAGGATATAATTACAATTTCTGAATTTATTTTGCAATTTTTACCAAATGCAAAATTTTATTTATCACATAAGAATTGGGGCTGGTCCGATACAGTTCTTTTTGTAAACCCAAGAATAATTCAGGTTTAGTTATTTATGAAAATAGCGATAGTTATCTGGAATTTGAGCATTAGTGGTGGAGCTCAAAGGCAGGCTTTGGAATTAGCAAAGTGTATTAGTAAAAGTGGATATGAAGTAAAAATTTATTGTGTGTATTTAGATTCGGAAAGATGTTATCCTAAAATAATTAAAGATCTTAAAGTACACTCTTTGTATAATAAGGACTTTTCTATCCGAAGAGATCTAGTACATAGATTTTTCTACCCTTTAGAAATTTTATTTTATCTTAAGGAAGCCCACGCATTGGTAAAGTTAATGGATAAAGACTTCGATATTGTCAACACCCATGATTCTCCAGCGTATTTAGTAGGCTATCTTTATAAGAGGAAAAATGGAGGATTCTATATCTGGAGCGTAAACGACTTGCCGGGATATTTATTTAAACCTTTGCTTAGATTATTTTTCTATCCACTTATGGGACTCATAGGACGCATACTGGGGATTAAGATAATAAAGACAATTGACCGCATAGCAGTAATTAGTAAAGTGGTACAAAGAGATTTAAAACAAAATACTGGCATTGATTCATTGATAGTCGGAAGCGGTCTTGATTTGTCATTTTTTCGGATGAAAGAGAAAAAGCGATCTAAATGCAGTGAAATTAATATTTTGGCAAACGGAATTTTTTTCCCTCATAGGAGATTTGAAGATATATTATTGTCATTGGCTCTTTTGAGGCAAAAAAGAATTAATTTTTGCCTTGATATAATAGGTGCAGAAGATTATGATAAAAAATATTCTAATAAGATTAGAAAGTTGGTAGAGGAACTTCGTTTAGAACATAATGTTGTTTTTTGGGGTGTGGTAAGTGAAGATGAATTGGTTCGTAAATATCAAAATGCCGATGTTTTCGTGTTCCCAAATTTTCCTCAAAGTTGGGGGTTAGCAGTGTTTGAAGCTATGGCTTGTGGAACTCCTGTTATTGTTTCTAGAGGTAGCGGAGCTTCAGAAATACTAACAGATAGAGTAAATGCATTGCTAGTTTCGCCTGGTAAACCTGAAGAAATAGCTAATTCTCTTGAGGAGATAGTTAATAATAAAGAACTAAGAGAATCTCTTAGTATGAATGGACGAAAATTTGTGGAGGAGAATGTAAGCTGGAAGTTGTATGGAGAAAAAATGCTTCAGATATTCAATAATGTTTGTAAGAGAGATTAAATGAAAGTGATAATTATTTCAGGCAGCTTCCCACCTATGATATGTGGAATAGGTGATTATGTTTTCAATCTTGTTCAAAAGCTATCATCTTTTGATGCGGTTGAAGTTTTGGTTATTACATCACTTGTGTCCGATCTTAAATTCGTTAATGAGAAATTTACTGTTTTGCCTATTGTAAAAAAATGGGATATTTTTGAAATGCTTAAATTAGGCAAAAATATATCTCGTATTGGAGCTGATATAGTTCATATTCAATATCCTACCTTGGGGTACAAAAAATCAAAGTCTGCTCAATTTTTACCATTAATTATTAAACTATTTAATAAGAAAGCCAAAGTAGTTCAAACTTGGCATGATCCATTTAATAATTACTGGAAAGGAAAAATGCGCTTTCTGCCAAACTTAACAGCTTTAGATGGGCTGATTGTTGTAGAATCTGGGTGGGTAGATAGACTTCCATGGCTATATAGAAAGATTCTTTATAAAACAAGGCAGAGGTTTATTCCTGTAGCAAGTACAATACCTTCTGTAAAAGTCGATGATGTTGAAAGAATGAATATAAGAAGTATGTTTAATTGTAGAGAAGACGAGAAATTGTTATCGTATTTTGGATTTGTCTCCCCAAGGAAGAATATAGAATTAGTATTGGCTCTTCTCGAATTTATAAACTCAAAGCTTGTTTTAATTTTTGATTTAAATCCTTCCGATCAATACCATAAGCGAATATTGGAACTCATTAAGCAGAAAAATTTGAATGATAGAGTTTTTGTTACCGGATTTCTTCCTGCAGTTATTGCAGCACGCTACATGGCTGCATCTGATGCAGTGATTTTACCTTTTAAAGAAGGAGTAAGTCAAAGAAATACGAGTTTTTTAGCTGCTAAAGCGCAAGGAGCACTAGTGGTAACTACTTCCAATAAGAAGAGGGGCTACTTTGAAGACGAAAATGTTTTTTATGCTCCAATAGACGACCTTCAAGTCATGATTGATGGAATAAAACTATATGCTGGGAGAAAAATTAAAGTAAAAGAAACTTCTAATTATTTAGGAATAGCTAAACAACATATTGAATTTTATAAGGAGCTTTTAAAAAATAATGCTTAGTTTAATTTTTTGTATATTACTTTTTGTGTTAGGGTCTTTTCTCATTTGGAAAGCAAACCGAGATATATTTTCTCCAAACTTTTTGATACTTATAGTTTGGATTTTTAATTTTACTGGAGGTATAATTATTTCATTGACTGAAGCGCATTATTTTACCGTATTTTTAATTTCGTTAGGTGTATTTTCTTTTGGCTTGGGTTCTTATTTTTGTACGGCAATTATGAGATTTAAACCTATTAAAGAATTAGAAAACTATCGCAAAAAACCCATTACTTTTATGTTCTCAAAAAGCATAAACTTTGCCGTATTATTAATTTCATTCTTTTTAACATTAATTTTGGCAATTCTTTATTTTCATTATGCAGGCATACCTTTATTTAGCAAGGATGTCTCTACTATTAGAATAAATACTGCTGCTGGCAAGGGCTTATTTATTAGGGCTATTGATACTTTTTTACCGGTGCTTATGCTTTTATCATTTATGGGTATGAAAGGATACAAAAGCAAGGGTTTAAAGCTTCTATTTTGTATTATTACGGTAACAAATATAATTGCAGCCATTTTTATTGGAACAAGAGGACAAGTTATCATGTATGTTTTACTTTTTATTTTGCTGTATTCACTTACAATTTCTAGAATTAGAATAAGTAAGTTAGTTTTCTTAGTCATTTTTTTCTTAATATTTGCACTTTTTTTACAAATGAGGTATGCGGATTGGAGAAGTTCTTCTATTTGGGTTCATTTAAGGATCCTTTTTTCTCGGTTTACAGTCTCGCAAGTATTGGGGTTGGATTTTATAGTATATTATTTAGTTCCACAATCTGGTTTTTCGTTAGGTGAAGTACTTCTAAATGACTTTAAAGGGTTTTTGTATACCTTGAGAGTAGTAAATACTTATACACCTCCTTTCTGGGTAATTTTATTTGAACTAATGTATGGGAAAAACCCTAGAGGTTCTTTTATAATGACAACAACGCCTGTTGGCGATCTATATTTAGATTTTGGTATGGTAGGAGTTGTTTTAGGAATGTTTATGCTTGGCAATCTTTCTCAGATGCTTTATATCTATACTTTACGTAGCAGAAAAGACTGGTTACTCTCGACAGGATTAATATATCTTCAATTTTCTATTATAATGGTAAACGTATTAGGTGGATTTTTTACAGTAATTTCTGCTTATGTTCTTTCATTAATAATGTTCTTGTCACTAATTTTGTTTTTAGCTATGTTGTTCCTTTTGTTAAGACACATTTTAAGAAAGAAGGAAGCGTTTACATGAAGATAGCTTTAAATGGGCAGTGGTATAGTAACAAAAAGAATAATGGAATAAGCAGATATATTGAGGATTTATATGGAAGAATATTCCAAATTGATAAGGTAAATTTTTATTATCTCTTTTTGAATGAACCATCTAATTCACTTCAAAAGGTTGCTTTAAATAAAGTTCAGTTTAAGCATTCTGTTGGTCTGGAAATGAATAAATATATGAGAACCTTATGGGAGAACATAACACTACCGTTAGAATTAGGTCGAATTAAACCCGATATCTTTCATTCACTTAATTATTCGCTTCCGTTTTTTCTTAAATCAGATGTTAAAAAAGTGGCTACAGTTTATGACCTTATCTGGGTAAAATTCCCAGAGTTTTTTAGCAGAGATACTGTTTTAGCAGCTAAGAGAAAATTCCAACATACGTGCAATGTTGTAGATAAATTAATATCAATCTCAAATAGCACAAAAATGGATATTTTAAAGTATTTTATGTGTGAGCCTGAAAAAATAGAAGTTATATATCCAGGTGTAGACTTATTGCGCTTTAAAAAAATCATGGATATGGAGATTCTAAATAAAGTCAGAACGAAGTATAGGTTGCCCTCGAAATTTGTCCTTTGGGTAGGTGAGCCAAGAAAAAATAAAAATTTAAGGTTACTATGCGAGGCTTTTGTTGATGCGAAGTTATCTAATAAATTGCCCCATCGTTTAGTTATTTGTGGAAATAGATTAACCGAATGGCAAGAAATAAAAGATATCGCTGGGAGATTTAGAGATTGTTCTGTATTGATAGAGAATGTTTCAGACGATGATCTGCCAGCTTTTTATAATCTTGCGGATATATTTTTATTTCCTTCTCTTTATGAAGGATTTGGTCTACCACCTTTAGAGGCAATGGCTTGTGGCACTCCAGTTATTACTTCGAATGTGTCATCCCTTCCAGAAGTAGTAGGCGATGCAGCGATATTGGTCAATCCAAATGACAAGAATAAATTGTCAAGTGCTATTGTTAAATTATTAGTTGATAATTCTTTGAGAAAAACTTTCTCGATGAGAGGCATTGAGAGAGCCAGCATGTTTAGCTGGGAAAAAGCAGCTGAAGCGGTTTTAGAACTTTACGATAGTCTTGTGAGAATATGAAAATAGGAATTGATGCACGAATGGCTCTGAGAAGACGCCGCGGTATGGGTCGTGTGTTGTTGAACTTGATCAAGCATCTCAGTGCAATGGATAAAGAGAATCAGTACTTTTTGTATCTCGAAAAGGAAGACAAGCAAAGTATTTTACCTTCTTCAAAAAATTTTGTGAAAAAAGTCTTTCCACTTCGAAATTATCCGTTGTGGGAACAGTTCTATTTACCTATTATGACTTTAAAAGACAATTTAGATATACTATTTTGTCCTGCGAGCACAGCCCCAGTTCTGATTCCTCGGAAGACAAAATTAGTAATCACTGTCCATGATATAATATTCTTAAAAAGGAATTTTGCAACGATTTCTTCAGACAGTTTGTACCAAAAGTTAGGGAGGATGTATAGAAAATTTTGCGCTGTGTCAATAAGGATTAGAGCTAGCCATATTTTAACGGATTCGCAGTTTTCCAAAAATGATATTCAAAATGAATTGGGAATCCCAGAAGATATGATTACAGTAATCCCAAATGGGGTTGATGATTTCTTTTTTAAAAAAAGCGAGAAGGATTGTAAAAGTGTTTTGGCGAAATTAGGTATTAATTTTAATTTTATATTTCACCTTGGTGGAACTACTCCGAATAAGAATACAATCGGTGCAATCCAGGCTTACGATTTTCTGGTTCACAAAAAGGAATACGAAGATGTTTACCTTGTAATTGTTGGAATTTCTCCTACGAGAGAAAACAAAATTATTCAGTATGTTAAAGCTCTTAAATTAGGCGGAAAGGTTAAGTTTCTTAACAATATTAGTGATGAAGAGCTAAAGTGTTTATATTCAAATTCTGAATTATTTCTATTTCCGTCGCTTTATGAGGGATTTGGTCTACCACCATTGGAAGCAATGGCTTGCGGCACTCCAGTTGTAGTTTCTAATTCAACGTCGTTACCAGAGGTTGTTGGAGAAGCTGCTGTGAAAGTAGACCCTAATGAACCTTATGAAATAGGTGAAGCAATGGCTAATGTGTTGTGTGATGAACAACTAAGAATGAAACTAATTAAGGCAGGCAGACAAAGAGTAGAAAATTATCGATGTGAAAACTCTGTAAAACTTTTATTGAGAGTATTTGAGGATTTACTGAAGGAATGAAAAAAATTCTTGTAATCTCCTTTCGTTTTCCATATCCTTTGACTGAGGGTTCGAGAATTAGGATTTATAACATTTGTAAAATTCTATCTCAAAAGTATCAGGTAGATCTTTTAGTTATTGATGATAAGCAGGTTACTAATGAACAACTTCAGGAACTCCAAAAGATTTGTAATAGGGTTATTACTTTCACTTCTGGTTCAATGAGATTTAAAATAAACACCTTAAGAGGTCTACTATCAATGGAGCCCTTGCAAACATATTATTATTACTTTGACAGTGTCCAAAAATGGATCGACACACATTACAAAGATTATGACTTGTTGTTCTGTTTTCATATAAGAATGGCTAGATATATAAGTAAGATTTTTAGTAAGCCGAAAATTATTGATTTTATTGATGCTACTTCAATAAACTATCGAGAAGCAATAGGGAAAGGTAGAGGAGTATGGAATCTAATATATCCTCTTGAAAGTACACGGACATTAGTATACGAGCTTAAGATGTTGCATGAATTTGATGAGTTTTTTATTACTTCTCCTTTTGATAAGGCTTATCTGGATAAGAATTCTGGGCATTCTAACCAAAATCTGGTCGTTTTACCTATGGGTGTTAAGGATGAGCTCTTTTCAAGGGTAAATAAATTCCAAGGGAAAGAGGAAGACTGGATTGTCTTTTTAGGCAAGATGAATTATGCCCCTAATGTAGATGCTGTTATTTATTTTGCAAGAGAAGTATTTCCTTTGGTAAAAAGAGAAGCTAATGTGAAATTCTTCATATTAGGAACTAATCCAGTTAAAGAAGTTTTGAAGTTAGGTATGCTAAAGGACGTAGAGGTAACTGGTTATGTAGAGGACCCATACGAATATTTAGAAAAAGCAAAAGTTGTAGTTGCACCTCTCAGATTTGCTGCGGGTACCCAGACTAAAATTTTGGAAGCCATGGCTTTAAGAAAGGCTGTTGTAGCAACTTCTAAAGCTACAAGAGGAATTGAAGGAGGAGATGGAAAGCATTTTGTTATTGCAGATGATAAAGAAGAAATGGCTAGAAGAATATTAACTTTATTAGATAACGAAGAACTAAGAAAAAAAATAGGAGAAAATGGTAGAAAATTGATAGAGGAAAAATATCGATGGAATATTGTAGGTGAGAAATTACTCAAGGAAATTGAGAAGGTTCTAAATAGAAGAGTAGAAATTTATGGCAAAGGATAAAGTTTGTTTATTTCTCGAATCTTTTCACAAAGGGAAAAAATTAATTCCAGAAGTTTTATTAAACTCGCACAATTACTTGACAAAAATCTTTATTCGCATAAAACATAATTAAGGAGAGTTTTTATATAAGAGAGTTTTTATATAATTATGGGGCTTTTTGGAAAATTTTATTTTGTCTAAAGGTTATCTACGAAATATTTTCAGCTTATGCTACCACAGGAGACTATTATTTGTGGGTGGGAAGAATACTGATTTAGGAAACAGTGGTCCACTTATGCTTACCTTAATCAATATTTTTGGAAAAAAGTTGCTTGGTGAAAAGACTTAATAATTGGTGGAAAAAGAACATTATATTTGCTGGATAAAGCTCCTTACTTTGCAAGAGGTTGATTAAGTTGTTTTTATGTAGATTTATAAAAAATTTTTAAAAATTAAAGGAAGAATTGAAATGGAAAAAAGAAGAATTTTGAGTGCTTTAGTTGTATTTGTTATTTTGTTTAGTCTTTTTCCTCCTATTTTTATTAAGGATGGAAAAGGCTTAGTCAGTGCAAAATCTCCAAATCTCAAAAAGATTTATTTTGACACCACTAAATTTAAAGGAAAACAGCTAGAAGAAGCTTTGGAAGAATTTGAAGAGCTGGAAGTTAACTTAAAAGTTAAGGGTTTTGATAGTACAAAGATTGTCCCTTATGCTCCAAAAGGTTCTTTGGAAATCCTTGACCAGTATGTTGTAACGCTTGATTCACCCCCTCAAAAAGACAAAAACGTTTCAATGAAAGATGGTCATTTTATGGTGACTTTTCGTTTTAAGGTGCTCCAACCTGAAAACGCTGATTTGATTTTAAAAAGCTCCTCAGGAGAGGATTTCGCCATTTCCAATCCTTTTAAATCAATCACTTTCCAAGAGGAATGGGAGCCGTTAATACTTAATTCTATTACCCCTCCAACTCCTCGCATAGGTACAAGAAAACCTGTTGTATTGCTAGTTGATTTTTCTGATAGGCAGCCAAGCCCTGTTTCAACGCCGTCTTTTTATCAATCTTTATTTTTTGATGCAACTTCTACAAGAAGCACAATGAGAGATTACTTTTATGATATGTCTTATGGAAAACTTGGTGTTGTAGGTACTGTATACGGTAGCAGCGGTACTGTCTGGATAAGGTTACCAAAAACATTTGCTTATTACAATTACTATACCGATTCTGATTGGCGCCCTCACTTTGATGAATTTATTAATGACGTAATAACTCTTTCTAATCCTATTGTAAACTATGCAAACCACGATGGAAATAATGACGGTTATATTGATGGAATTATCATTATCTATGCTGGACCAATGCCTCCGAATTCTCAGTGGGATAAGGGCCTCTGGCCGTGCATGACAGGGCTTATTTATTCTCTTGATGGCAAACAAACAGATGCATGCACAGTTCAGACAGAATATCAAAATGACCCTGGTGATACTAATATTGGAGTTTTTTGTCACGAATATTCACATGCAATGGGTGCAAGGGATTTCTATGATTATGGGAGTGACGGTACTGCTAGCATGGGATTAGGGGTTTGGTCACTTATGTCAGATGGATGGAGTAGGCAATCTATTGACCCCTGGCACAGGTATTATATGGGTTGGGTATCACCAATCCACATTACTGGCTCAAATACTTACATAATTAATCAGGCTGAAAGTTTAAGCGGAAGTAACACTGTTTACTGGGCTTGGATAAAACAACCAAATGAGTATTTTCTGTTTGAAAATAGACAAAAAGTGTGGTGGGATACTGTGCTTCCTGGTTCGGGTTTATTAATTTATCATGTTGATGAAGCAATTACAACATTTGATAATGACAATGAATGGTATCCAGGTCATACTTCCAATGGTCACTACTTTTGTGCATTAGAGCAGGCTGATGGTGACTTTGATTTGGAGAGAAACATAAATTATGGAGACTCTGGAGATCCATGGCCAGGCTTCACAAATAAAACGAGTTTTAATACAAGCACAGTGCCGAATACTCTTGGTTATAACGGCCAGGATAATATATTAAGTTTCTCTAATATTATAAATAACGGCTCAACCGTATCAGTAAGCATACCTTTGGTTACTCTTTTATATCCCAACGGTGGAGAAACCCTCTCAGGAGGTTCAATCTATTCAGTTCAATGGACAATAGCAAATCCTTCAAGGGTATTAGGTATATCGTTGGACTACTCTTTAGATAATGGTTCAACATGGAACTATC
>Ga0315279_10009229_pt1 | contig 11807 bp, 7 predicted proteins | sample YL17G06_20_MG_FD_203694 | JGI IMG/M metagenome (GOLD analysis project Ga0315279, IMG submission 203694) | Sediment microbial communities from Yellowstone Lake, YNP, Wyoming, USA - YL17G06_20 | ecosystem: Environmental > Aquatic > Freshwater > Lake > Sediment | place: USA: Wyoming | collected...
ACGTCGTGCCTATGGGTTGCGAGACGAGGAGTACCTGCGGCTCAAAGTGCTCACGTGTATGCTGCCAGAACTCTAAGAAAGCCAAAACTTACCCACTCGTTTGGGAGAAGAGCCATATTTCTAATACAATACTTAATGTTTATAAGATAACTATCTTCAAATACACATATTTATCTAACAATGACAATCTTCTAAAGCAAATAGTGTTGCGCCGGGTGCGAAAGCGGATCCCGTGCAGGTCTGCCCCCAAACGGGAGGCATTCTCGTGAAACGCCTATTTCAGGATTCCAGCGGCCTCGAGGTCGCCGATCTCGTTGCCCAGGGCCCGCAGCCGGGAATAGCACTCCGTGATCTCGGCGTGGGGAAGCGCCGGCAGCGTCCGGTCAAGGACGTTGATCCGGTCCCCCAGGGCGCGCGCCTCCTTGAGAATCTCCATCACGCGCTTCGCGCGACTTTCCAGCGGTCGGCCCTCGAAGAAGGCCTCCATCCCCTCCTCATCCTGCCGGTCGAGGATGGCCAGGAACTTTTCCCGGTCTTCCGGGGCGAGGTCCGGCGGACTGAGGCGCGCGTACACCTGCATGCGAAACGTACGATAGCGAAGATCCGGCATCTAGACCTCCAATTCCTTGGGGTACATCGTGAGGTTCCGGCACCCCGTTTCGGTGACCACGACAACATCCTCGATCCGGACGCCTCCCACGCCCGGGTAGTACAGGCCGGGCTCCACCGTGACGACGTTCCCGGCGCGGAGCGTCGTCTGCACCTTGGACACGCGGGGGAGCTCATGGACCTCCAGGCCGAGGCCGTGACCGGTCCCGTGGAAGAACCCCTGCATCCGGCCGTTCACCTCGCCCGTCTGGAAGCCGCACCCTGCCATGGTCTCCTGGACCTCACGGTGGATCGCCTCGCCATCCGCCCCGTCGCGAATCAGGCGCAGGGCGCACTCCTGGCCGGAGGCCACGGCGTCGTACATCCGCCGCAGGACGTCGGGAGGCTGGCCCTTGACCACCGTCCGGGTGATGTCGGCATAATATCGGCTCGCCAGATCCTGAGGGAAGATGTCGATGATGATGGGGCAGCCAGCTCGCAAGGGGCCGCTCCCCTCGTTGTGCGGATCGCAACCGTCCTCGCCGCAGGCGACGATGGTATGCTGGGCGATGAGATCCTCGTCCAGCAACTGCCGGGCGATGAGCCGCTTGATCGCCTCGGACGCCAGCACCGCGCCCCGCCACCACAGCAGGCCGTCCCGCACCTCGGCCTCGCGGATCGCCGCGATGGCCGCATTCATGGCCGCCTCGGTCCGGCGCATCGCCTCGGAGATCGCCTGAATCTCGTCGGGGGATTTTATCAGCCGCTCCTCGAAGAACGGCGCCGCCTTGACGCGGAGGACGATTCCCTCGTCCCGCAGCTCGTCCGCATGCTCGATGGGAAAATTCCCGGGCACGAGCAGACTACGAATTCCCCGCTCCTTCAACAGCTCGGAGAGGGCGTCGGTGACGCCGGGGTGCTCGATCCCCGCGGCCTTGGCGCGATCCTCGTACCGGCGGATGGGGAGGACGGTGTCCACGGCGGCCTGGGCGCGCGCCCGGTCCAGCTCCAGGTCCGACATCAGGAGGATTTTCTCCTGCCCATGCCAGAGGAACACGAATGGGTCAGGCGCCAGGAAGCGCGTCGCATAGAACAGGTTCGCGTCCACCTCGCTGGCGGCGATGATCAGCCGGGCCTCCGCCTCTCCCGGCTCTCGGTTCTCGGCCCTTGGCTCTTCCGTCACATTCCGCACTCCGAATCTCGCATTCCGATTTGGAGCCCCTCCTTGGTGTTCCCCATTCCCCATTCCGCACTCCGCATTCCGCATTTGATATCACGCTTCGTGCATCGTCATCGGCTCGCGCACCGTCTTCCCCGTCCGGAAGCGGTCGAGGCTGAGCGCGCTGATGTCGATCGAGGTCTTCCCGGTCAGGATCAGCTCGGCCATCAGCTTGCCCGTGGCCGGGCCGTGCATGAACCCGTGGCCGCTGTGCCCCGTGGCCAGGTAAAAACCCGGAAGCTCCGGGACCGCGCCCAGGATCGCGTTATTATCTGGGGAAAGGTCGTAGGAGCCGGCCCAGCCCCGCTTGATCTCCGCCTGCTCCAGCACGGGGACGCGCGCGACGGCCTTGGCCACGCTCTCGGCGAGGTGCTCCCAGTCCACATTGGTGTCGAAGGTGCTCTCGTCATCCTTCGGTCCAGAGAAGAGGCAGCCGCCCATCTCGCCGCGGAAGTACCAATTCCGGTGGTAGTCGATCGTGAGCGGCGGCTCCTGGCCGAACTCCGGCAACGGGCCGGTGACGAAGATCTGACGGCGGTACGGCTTCACAGGGACGTCCACGTCGGCCATGCTGCCGACGAGGCCCCCCTCGGCGCCGGCCGCATTCACCACGATGCTCGCGTGGATCGGCCCGCGCGAGGTCTCGACCCCGGCGATCCGATCGCCGTCTTTCAGGATTCCCGTAGCCGCCCGCTGCTCGTGGATCGTGACCCCCCGCCGGCGGGCCGCCGACGCATAGCCCATGGTGATCTCGTACGGGGCGGCGTAGCCGTCGGTCGAGCAGTAGGCTCCCCCGATGATGTCATCCAGTCGGACGTAGGGGACGATCCGGTGGATGTCATCGGGCGAAACCATTCGGGCGGGGACGCGGTGCCCCTGCAGGAAGTCGGCCTGCCGGCGGAACAGGTCCAGTTCCTTTTCCGTGGTGGCCATGAAGAGGTATCCGACCTGCCGGAATTCGGGATCGATCCCCAGCTCGTCTTTCATTCGTTGGAACATCTGCAGGCTTTCGACGGAGAGACGGACATTCACTTCCGTGGCGAACTGCTGCCGGATTCCCCCCGCCGACTTCCCCGTGGAGCCGGAACAGATCAGGTCCTTCTCCACCACGATGACCTTGGGGGGGCCCTGCGCGGCCAGATGATACGCGATGCTGCAGCCCACGATCCCTGCGCCGATGATGACGACGTCTGCCGTTTCAGCCATGCGTCCAAACACCGAAGGCGACTGGTCAGCTTGGCATCCAGCGAACCTTGAGTCCCCGATTGCCCTACTGCCGGGTTGCCTGATCGCCACGGAATCATGGCGTTTGGCAGTTCACGGACGACGAAACGCAAAAAAGCCCGCGCGACGACCGCCATCTCTGGCGCGGCAGCCTGCGCGGGCTGAAGAGTCTTTCTCGGAGTGTCGTCGCCCGACGGTCGGGGTACTCTATCCTCCGCACCGGAAGAGTGTCAAGAAGTCTTCGTCATGGACAGCCCTCAGGGTAAGGTCGTGGAGCCCATGAGGTAGCGGTCCATGCCCCTGGCGGCCTGGCGACCCTCGGCGATGGCCCAGACGATCAGGGACTGCCCCCGCTGCATGTCGCCCGCGCTGAAGACGCCGGGCGCGCTGATCATCCAGTTCTCGTCCACCCAGACGTTTCCCCGCTCGGTGAACTTCACCCCGAGCTGGCCGAGCAGCCCGTCCTTCTCCGGCCCCAGGAAGCCCATGGCCGGCAGCACCAAGTCCGCCTCCACCTCGAACTCGGTCCCCGGAACCTGGCGCATGCTCTTCCAACCGTTGCCGTCCGACACGAACTCCACCCGGACGGCATGCAGCCGCTCCACCCGGCCGCCCCGTCCCGAGAACCGCGTCGTGGAGATGCAGTAGTCGCGGCTTCCTCCCTCCTCGTGCGCCGACGAGGTCCGGAGGATGTTCGGCCAGAGAGGCCAGGGGTTGTCCTGCGCCCGTTCCTTCGGGGGAGCCGGCAGGATCTCGAATTGATGCACCGAGAGGGCCCCCTGCCGGTGCGCCGTCCCCAGGCAGTCGGCGCCGGTGTCGCCCCCGCCGATGATGACGACCCGCTTCCCTTTCGCGGTAATGAACTCCCCCTCAGGGATCATCTCCCCCTGGCAGCGCCGGTTCTGGAGCGACAGGTACTCCATGGCGAAGTGGATGCCGCGAAGCTCGCGCCCGGGAACCTTGAGGTCCCTCGGCAGCGTCGCCCCGCCCGCCAAGAGGATGGCGTCGAAGTCGCGCCGGAGTTCCTCCACGGGGACGTTCACACCGACGTCGGCGTTCACCCGGAACCGGATCCCCTCCTTGCGGAGGAGTTCCAGCCGCCGATCCAGGACCCGCTTCTCCAGCTTGAACTCGGGGATCCCGTAGCGCAGGAGGCCCCCGATCCGGTCGGCCCGCTCGAAGACCGTGACCCAGTGGCCGGCGCGGTTGAGCTGCTGCGCCGCCGCCAATCCGGCCGGCCCGGAGCCGACCACCGCCACTTTCTTCCCGGTGCGGCCGAGCGGCGGCTCGGCCGTGACCCACCCGGCCTCGAAGGCGCGGTCGATGATCGCCAGCTCGATGGCCTTGATCGTCACCGGATCGTCGTTGATCCCCAGGACGCAGGAGCCTTCGCACGGCGCGGGGCACAGCGTCCCGGTGAACTCGGGAAAATTATTCGTGGCGTGGAGGCGATCGCTGGCCTCCCGCCAGCGGTCCCGGTACACCAGGTCGTTCCAGTCCGGGATGATGTTCCCCAGGGGGCAGCCCTTATGGCAGAAGGGGATGCCGCAATCCATGCAGCGCGCGCCCTGCTTCTGGAGCATCTCCGTCGGATGCGGGAGCATGACCTGCTTCCAGTCCCGGACCCGCTCCTCCACCGGCCGGTAGGGCTGCTTGGCTCGCTTGATTTCCAGGAAACCGGTCAGCTTACCCATGGGCGCCTTCCATCACCGCCTTCTCCCAGGGGATCCCCTCGGCCTCCGCACGCTTCATCGCGGCGATCGCCCGCTTGTAATCACGCGGCATCACCTTCACGAACTTGGAGTACATGTGATCCCAGTTCGCCAGGATCTTCCTGGCCAGGGTGCTCTGCGTGTACTCGGCGTGCTTCCGGATGAGGTCCCGGATCACTTCCAGATCTTCCCGCTCCGCCAGCGGCTCGAGATCCACCATCCCCCTGTTGCACCGCCGTTCGAAGTCCCCCTCCTCGTCCAGAACGTAGGCGATCCCGCCGCTCATCCCGGCGGCGAAGTTCCGCCCCGTCCGCCCCAGGATCACCACCCGGCCGCCGGTCATGTACTCGCAGCCGTGGTCGCCCACCCCTTCCACCACGGCCAGAGCGCCGCTGTTACGGACCGCGAAGCGCTCTCCCGCGACGCCCCGGAAGAAGGCCTCGCCCGAGGTCGCGCCGTACAGCACCACGTTGCCCACCAGGATGTTCTCCTCCGGGACGAACGTGGATCCGCGGGGCGGGATGGCGATGATGCGCCCGCCCGAGAGCCCCTTACCCAGGTAGTCGTTGGCATCGCCTTCCAGTGTCAAGGTGATCCCCCGGGGGATGAAGGCGCCAAAGCTCTGCCCCGCTGAACCGGTGAAGTGAACCCGGATCGTGTCGTCGGGCAGGCCCTCCGCCCCGTAGCGGCTCGTCACCTCGTAGCCGAGGAGCGTGCCCACCGTGCGATGGACGTTCCGGATCGGCAGGCGCAGCGACACGCGCTCGCCCCGCTCCAACGCCGGGCGACAGCCCGGGATGAGGACCGTCCCGTCGAGCGACTTGGTCAGGCCGTGATCCTGTCTGCGCACCTTGCGGATCGCGACCCCGGGGCCGACCTCGGGCCGATGGAGGATCGCCGAGAAGTCCAACCCGCGCGCCTTCCAGTGGTCCAGCGCCGGCTTGACGTCGAGCCGGTCGATCCGCCCGATCATCTCGTCCATCGTCCGGAAGCCGAGCTTGGCCATGTACTCCCGGACCTCCTCGGCGATGAAGCGGAAGAAGTTCTCCACGAACTCCGGCTTGCCGGTGAATCGCTTGCGGAGTTCTGGATCCTGGGTGGCGACTCCCACGGGGCAGGTGTTCAGGTGGCACACCCGCATCATGACGCAGCCCATGACCACCAGGGGCGCCGTGGCGAAGCCGTACTCCTCGGCTCCCATGAGGGCGGCGATGACCACGTCGCGCCCCGTCTTCATCTGCCCGTCCACCTGGACCACGATGCGGTCGCGCAGCTTGTTGAGCACCAGGACCTGTTGGGTCTCCGCCAGCCCCAGCTCCCACGGGGCGCCGCCGTGTTTGATCGAGGTGAGCGGCGACGCGCCCGTGCCGCCGTCGTGGCCCGAGATCAGCACCACATCCGCGTGGGCCTTGGCCACCCCGGCCGCCACGGTGCCGACCCCGACCTCCGCCACCAGCTTCACGTGGATGCGGGCCTTGGGGTTGGCGTTCTTCAGATCGTAGATGAGCTGGGCCAGGTCTTCGATGGAGTAGATGTCGTGGTGCGGCGGCGGGGAGATCAGCCCCACGCCCGGCGTCGAGTGCCGCACCTTCGCGATCCAGGGATAGACCTTGTGGCCGGGCAGTTGGCCGCCCTCGCCGGGCTTGGCCCCCTGCGCCATCTTGATCTGGAGATCATCGGCATTCACCAGGTACTCGCTGGTGACGCCGAAGCGGCCCGACGCGACCTGCTTGATGGCGCTGCGGCGCGACTTGCCGTCCGGATCCGGCCTGTACCGCGCCGGGTCCTCGCCGCCCTCGCCGGTGTTGGACTTGCCGCCCAGCCGGTTCATGGCGATGGCCAGTGTCTCGTGCGCCTCCTGGCTGATGGATCCATAGGACATGGCCCCCGTGGAGAAACGCTTGACGATGGATTCGACCGGCTCCACCTCTTCGATGGGGATCGGCTGGGGGGCGCACTTGAAGTCGAAGAGGCCCCGGAGGGTGCACAGGTTCCGGCTCTGGTTGTCCACCAGCGCCGAATACTCCTTGAAGATCTTGTACTGGCCGCTCTGCGTGGCGTGCTGCAGCTTGAAGACGGTGTCCGGGTTGAACAGGTGGTACTCGCCCTCCCGCCGCCACTGGTACTCGCCGCCCCACTCCAGGTCCGGCTTCCTCACCAGCCGGTCCGGGAAAGCCTGCCGGTGCCGCCGGATGGTCTCCTCGGCGATGACCTCCAGGCCCACGCCTCCGATGCGGGACGGCGTCCAAATAAAGTACCGGTCCACGAATTCCCGGTTCAGCCCGATGGCCTCGAAGATCTGGGCGCCGCAGTAGCTCTGGATGGTGGAGATCCCCATCTTCGACATCACCTTGAGGATCCCCTTGTTGAGCGCCTTGATGTAGTTCTTGACCGCCGTGGCGTGGTCCAGGCCGGGCAGCATCCCCTGGCCGATCATGTCGTCCAGCGTCTCGAAGGCCAGGTAGGGGTTGATGGCCCCCGCGCCGTACCCCATGAGCAAGGCGCAGTGGTGCACCTCGCGCGCGTCCCCGGTCTCGATCACCAGCCCTGCCTTCGTGCGGGTCCCCTCCCGCACCAGGTGGTGGTGGACGGCGGCCGTGGCCAGCAGGCTTGGAATCGGTGCGTGCTCCAGATCCACGCCTCGGTCCGACAGGATCAGTATGCTATAGCCGCGCTCGATGGCCTGGCTGGTCTGGCGGCAGAGCTTTTCGATGGCGCGCTCCAGGCCGCGGCTCCCTTCGGCCACGGGAAACAACATGGAGAGCGTCGCCGACCGGAACCCGTGGACCGTGATGTGGCGCAACTGGGCCACCTCGTAATTGTTCAGGACGGGCGCCTTGATGGTGATCTGGTGACAGCTCTCCGGCTCCGCCTTCAGGAGATTCCGCTCCGGCCCGATGGTGCTCTCCATCGAGGTCACCAGCTCCTCCCGGATGGCGTCGAGCGGCGGATTCGTCACCTGGGCAAAGAGCTGCTTGAAGTAATCGTAGAGCAGACGGGGCCGGTTGGAGAGCACCGCCAGCGAGGTGTCGGTCCCCATGGAACCCACCGGTTCCTGCCCGGCGGTGGCCATGGGGGCCAGCAGGATGCGGAGGTCCTCGTGCGTGTAGCCGAAGACCTGCTGCCGTTGCAGGACGGTCTGGTGATCCGGCTCGGGGACGTGGGGAGGCGGGGGAACCTTCTCGAGCGGGATCAGGTGTTGCGCCAGCCACTCCTGGTACGGGCGCTCGGTGGCGAGCGCCTGCTTCAGCTCGGCGTCATCGATGATTCGACCCTGGGCCGTATCCACCAGGAAGATCCGGCCGGGGTGCAACCGTTCCTTGATGAGGATATTCTCCGGCGGGATGTTCATGACCCCCACCTCGGAGGCCATGATGACCAGGCCGTCCTTGGTCACGTAGTAGCGCGAAGGACGCAGGCCGTTCCGGTCCAGCACCGCGCCGATCACGGTCCCGTCGGTGAAGGCAATGGAGGCCGGGCCGTCCCACGGCTCCATCAGGCAGGAGTGGTACTCGTAGAACGCCCGGCGCTCCGGGCTCATGCTCTCGTGGGCCTGCCAGGCCTCGGGAATCATCATCAGGATGGCGTGGGGAAGCGAGCGCCCGGCCATGACCAGGAACTCCAGCACGTTGTCGAAAATGGCGGAATCACTTCCTCCTTCGAGGACGATGGGGAGGATCTTCTCCAGGTCGGGAAAGAGTTCCGACTCGCAGAGAGCCTCGCGGGCCCGCATCCAGTTGATGTTGCCCCGGAGCGTGTTGATCTCCCCGTTGTGAGCCACGTACCGGTACGGGTGGGCCAGGGGCCACGATGGGAACGTGTTGGTCGAGAAGCGCTGGTGGACCAGGGCCAGCGCCGACTCCACGGCCGGGTCCGTGACGTCCGGATACATGGTCTCGATCTGGTCGGCCGAGAGCATGCCCTTGTAGATGAGCGTGTTGGAAGAGAGGCTCGGCACGTAGAAGGACTTTCGCGCCGGCAAGTCCGACCGGTAGATGGCGTGCTCTACCCGCTTGCGGATGACGTAGAGCCGCCGCTCGAAGGCCCGGTCGTCCGTAAGGCCGGGGTTTCGCCCGATGAAGATCTGCTTAATGACGGGCTCGACCGCCCGGGCGCTGGACCCGATGGGCGCGTCTTCCGTGAGAAGAGTCCGCCATCCCAGAAGGGTCTGCCCTTCCTCCCGGATGATCGCTTCGAAGGCGGCGTGGCAGTGCGCGGCCTGAGCCGGATCGGTGGGGAGGAAGACCAAGCCCGCGCCGTACCATTTGGGGGCTGGCAGGGTGATGGTGAAATTGGCGCAAATGCGGCTGAGGAACGCGTGGGGCATCTGGATGAGGATCCCGGCCCCGTCCCCCGTGTTGACCTCGCAACCGCAGGCGCCCCGGTGGAGAAGGTTCTTCAGGACGGTCAGGGCCTGGGTGACGATCCGGTGGGACTTCCGGCCCTTGATGTCCGCCACGAACCCGACCCCGCAGCTGTCGCGCTCGAATCGGGGATCGTACAGCCCCTGTCTGGGCGGCATTCCCGGAGCCATCAGATCATCCACGTCCCTCACTGTCATCCCCCTCCGCCCGCGCCTTGCGTGCGCTGTCGTCGTCCGTCGCCGCCTGCGGGCTCTGGACTATTTCGCCCCCGCCTGTTCCCTTGCTCTCCTGTGGTGGTCTCGTCGGTGGTTGCCGGCGAGAGGGTCGGCCGGCCCGGGGGAAAAACGGAGTGCCCCCCCTTGAGTTGCGTTAGACTACCGTAATGTCAAGCATAAGTCATGTGGAAATTGAAATATACTTTACATTAGCAATTCTTATGAGTATACTCCCGGGCCATGAACCTTGAGATGCTGAAGCTCTACTGCGACATCGTCCGGCTGCACAGCTTCTCCCGGGGTGCAGTCGCCAATCAGATCTCCCAGTCCGCCGCCAGCCAGGCCGTCCAGCAGCTCGAGACTGAATTGCAGGTCCTGCTGATCGACCGCAGCAAGCGACCGTTCATACTGACGCCCGAAGGGCGGACCTTCTACGAAGGATGCCAGGCCCTGTTGCAGGGATTCGACAAGGTGCGCGGCCAGATCGCCTCCACGCGGACCCAAATCACCGGAAACGTCCGGGTGGCCGCCATCTATTCCGTCGGGATTCACATCATGAGCGATCACATGCAGCGCTTTATGTCGCTGCATCCTCAGGCCAAGGTCCGCCTCGAATACCTGCACCCCCACAAGGTCGTGGAGGCGGTCCTGAACGACGAGGCGGACCTCGGGATTCTGTCATATCCGCCGTCCAACAGGTCGCTCACCATCCTGCCCTGGCGAAACGAGACCATGGTGTTTGTCAGTCACCCAGCCCACCGTCTGGCCCGGCGCAAGATCATCAGCCCCGCAGACCTGAACGGAGAAAACTTCGTGGCCTTCGATGCGGATTTGAGTATCCGCAAGGCCATCGACCGCTGCCTGCGCCAGCACGAGGCCAAGGTCAACGTGGTGATGGAATTCGACAACATCGAGACTATCAAGCAGGCCATCGCCATCGGCGCCGGGGTGAGCATCCTGCCGAGACCCACCATCCTGAAGGAAGTGGGGAACCGCACGCTGGCCGCTGTCCCCCTCTCGATGGCGGAACTGGTCCGGCCGCTGGGGATCATTCACCGGCGCGGAAAGCTCTTCAGCCCTACGATCGCGCGGTTTCTCGAACTGCTCCGACAGTCGGACCGGGGCCCCACCCGGACCTGAGGCAGCGGAAGCCTACGCTGGGAAGCTGGGAGGCTGGGACGCTGGGACGCTCGGATGCATCAAGCCTCCCAGCGTTCTTGGCACTAGCGGCCACTCATTTGCAGGATGCGTTACCAGAGAGCGGCGGGGACGGGCATCACGGAGAGGCGAGGAAGGCGGACCATTTCGGAGTCACGAAATGCGGGATAAACCTTGATGGCTTCCAGACGCGCGAGTTGCGCAACCCTGCAGGATTCATCGACCACTGCGGCCCGGCCGGCGCCCCGCGGTACCGCTCACCCCCTGCTTTCGGCCTCGCCCGGGGTCCGGCATGGCGTGGCTACACCCCTCGTCCTGGCCATTCGTGACCACCCGTCTGCTCAGGCGGCGTCTTGCAGCAGGCGCACCTCGCGCTGCGGGTACGGGATCTCGATGCCCTGTCGCCGGAAGCGATCCAGGAGCGCCCGGTACACCTCGTAGTGCACGGTCCAGAACTGATCCGCCTTGCACCAGGGGCGGAGCGTGATCTGGATCCCCGAGTCGGCCAGCCGGGTGATTCCCACATCCGGCGGCGGATTCTTGAGGACCCGCGGATTCTCCGCCAGCACCTCCTGGACGCTCTGCAGGGCCCGGTCCAGGTCCGCGTCGTAGCCCACCTGCACCGTCAACGTCACCCGGCGCTCCCCGGTATAGTTGTGAATGATCTCGCCCACGATTTTCCGATTCGGCACGATCACCCGCGCGTCCTCCAGCGTCCGCAGGACCGTCATGGTCAGGTCGATGCTCTGGACCTGACCCTTCACCGTTCCGATCTCGATGTAGTCGCCGATGCGGAAGTGCCGCGAGAGCATGATGCTCAGGCCGGCCGCCAGGTTGGCCAGGACGCCCTGGACGGCGAAACTGGCGGCGACACCCGCCACGCTGATGCCCGCCACCAAAGCGGTCACCTGAACCCCGAACTTGTCCAGCGCCAGGATGGCCGTGAACAGGAGGACCAGCGCCTTCCCCGCCCGCACCAGCAGCCGCTGGAGATGGGCTTCGATGGCAGTTCGCCGCAGCCACCGCTCGATGAACCTCCCCACCACCCGCGCACAGAGAAGTCCGACGAAGAGGATGGCCACTGCCGCGATCACCTGGAAGCTGTAGCGGACCAGCAGGTCAGTCACGATCTTGGTGACATCGGGGATTTCCATGGCTGCCTCCTCTGAGCGCATGAATTGCCTGGCGGGTATCGTAAGCATCCGGATCCTTCAGGAGCCGCCGGGTCGCGGGTGAGCACGGCGCGGCGTCAGCGGGCTCCAGAAATGGAAAACCCGCCGGGCGATCGGCCAGCGGGTCCGCATTTCGGCTCCTGCATTGCCTACAT
>Ga0315279_10009232_pt1 | contig 11805 bp, 15 predicted proteins | sample YL17G06_20_MG_FD_203694 | JGI IMG/M metagenome (GOLD analysis project Ga0315279, IMG submission 203694) | Sediment microbial communities from Yellowstone Lake, YNP, Wyoming, USA - YL17G06_20 | ecosystem: Environmental > Aquatic > Freshwater > Lake > Sediment | place: USA: Wyoming | collected...
ACTGGCACACTCAGACCAGGAATGGCGCGGCTATGAATTTGACTGCATGGTCACAGGCTCATCAGGAGAGATCTACATGGGAGAGAGCGACAGAATAGGCCATCTGTTCATCTACTATCCCGCAATAAAGAATCACTGACGTATGAAACTTAATATAGACAGCCCCTCTCGTAGCTTCAAATGAGCGCGCAAAGGATCAGAAACTGCTCTCACCCGCCTTACTGCACAGCCATTCGGGGGAAATGGGTTGTTTGTCTTCTCTGCGGGGGACGACTGAGAAAGGCAGCACATGCGATCTCGTTCTATGAGGTCTTGCCGAAACCATGAAATCCGAGGAGGTCAAGCAATACGAGTGCGTCAGGCAATGGCTCAACGCGATCTCCGTGCGGGGGACAGGCAGCGAGAAAACTCAACAGCTCTACCCGATGTTCCTCTCTTACTTCTTGAATTTCGCGAAACTGACGCCGGATGAGCTGATCAGCATGGCCGAGAGCGAGCCGAGAAAACTGCAGCAACTCGTGGACGACTACACGGCGCGTAACGACGCGGCGGGCCGCTCAAGATATACGAGCAAGGCCGTGATCAACACGGTCAGGAGTTTTCTGCGTGAAAACGACATCGATATCCGAAGGATCAATGGGCCAAAGGCGTTCGCACGCGCCCGCAGAAGAACGGTCACGAAGGACGAACTCAAGAAATTCATGACTTACGCGCACGAGAGGCTGCGCGCTTTCGTCGCCGTGATAAAGGATAGCGGCATTAGCCCGATAGACGTCCTGAAGCTCAAATACGGCGACATCCGCAAGGATCTCGAGGCTGGAAAGGTCCCGATCAAGATCTCCATGATCAGGACCAAGACGAAGGTGGATTTCGACACATTCCTCGGGCCTGACGCTGTCAAGTGCCTCAACGACTATCTCGATGCGCGAAAGAGGGGGACGGATAAAATCCCGCCCGAGACTTTGGACGATAACTCCCCCTTATTCAGATCCTTGAGGTCGCGTGCCGGTCCGGTAAATTACGCGGGGATAAACCAAGAATTTCAGCGAACTCGGAAGAGGGCCGGGACCGAGTTCAGTGTCTATGATCTACGCCGGTTCTTTTCTACGAACATGAAGGCCGCGGGCGTGAACGACACGATCGCCGAGTTCTGGATGGGCCACACGTTGCCAGGGGAGAAAGACGGCTACATGACCAGGCCGGAGAACCAAGAACAAATCTACATGACCGCTTACCCGCGGATCGCGCTCGAGGAAGTCACATTGACGAAGGAAACGCAGGAGCAACAACTCCTCGCGAGCGCACGCCTGCTCGGAATCCCCGAAGATAAGATCACAGAGCTCAAGGCCAAACTTGGGGAAATGAAATGGTATACCTTTAGTGATATCACGAGCGAGGATTGGAAGAAAATCATACCGAAGATACTCGGGAGTGAAAGAAAGCGCGCGCGTCCAAGATCCAAGAAGAAGGTCCAGAAGAAGAGGGCCACGAACGACTGCGAATCGCGTTACGTCACCGAGAAACAACTGCCGAAGTTCATAAGCGAGGGCTGGGAGTTCGTCGCGCCCGTGAACGGTAAGATCCTGATCAAGAAGCGAGACTGATCGAGAAGCGCGCGGATTTTTCGAGTAGAACCCGAAAGATCGAAATCGCCCTGCAGAGACTGGCATACTTTCAGTACATGGGCCTGCCCTTTCGCGCCGAACAGGGCCGATCGTGGTGCCTCTATAACTTCAGATGTTCAGAATCGCGATAGTAGGAGGATGTCTTTCCCGCCCTCAAAGATCGGGCCGTGTCTCGCGGAAGTTCCCCGGGACGTCCTTAGGGAGATCTGGCCACCCTGGATCTTTGAGGAAGTTAGGGGTTTAGATTTCAGCGTTCGAGATTTCGAAACTGTTTCTTTCTTTAGTGGATGCAATGCGTGATATCTCAACGGCCAAGATGTTGTCAGTAATCAAGGCGACATCGCCAGCCCTATCCACTAACCCTACCGTCATGATTGAACCCCCTAATGCTTTAGATGTCTCCGGTGCCAGCGGCTGCGTCCATGTGTTGATATGCATCCACAGCGCCCAGAATAGTTCGAGGATTCTTCTCTGTTCGAGCAATTGTTTCTTCGTTCGGCTCTTGCCGGCATGAGGTATTGGGGGTGGCTCAAGGATAGCCTTGAAGAGAGGTTTCAGGTTCTCAATGTTGAAGATTCGTGCTCGATTCTCCTCATCCATCGCACGGGCTATCTTCGCGAGATTCCGGAGATCCTTAATCATGCTGCGCCTACTTCGGTAGTCGCGCTTTACGATGTTTTGCTCCCTGAATTCGCGACCTCGTTCTGATCTTGGTCTGTTCTTCCTTTTTATCTTGGTAGATCGCTCTTCCGTCCACCATGATATCGTCTCTTTTCTCATCTTTCCTCACTCCCATACCCAGATTAGCTGGTATAACTCCCCCGGATGAACATTTAAGTCTATCGGGTGGACGTAGTCCACCATGAAGAAAAGGACGAGTAAGACAATAAGGTTGTCGAGAACGTTCTACGACTATCTGATATCGCAAGGACGCAAGGGCGAGACGTTCGAGGCCGTCGTCAAGCGCCTGATCAAAGAGGGCGACAAGTGATGAATGCGCTTGATGACATTAAGGAGTTGCAGAAGAAGAAGGGCGCGCTCCGCGAGCGCGCCCTCGAACTCGCGTCGCGAATCGTGCCAATCGAGGAAAAGAAGCGCCGTCCAAACGTTGGGATTGGGATCTTGGATCAGTTCTACGCTTCAACGCTGGCCCTCGACATCACCTTAGCTGAGGCTAAGGTCGATTCTGTCGCGAGGTCATCGTCTCAAATGAACGACGAACAAAGGCGAAGTCACGCTCTCAAATTGTTGCGAGACGAAGAAAGAAGCATCAGTGTGGATGACGGCAGAATCAGAGAAAGTTGCATTCACGCGCCAACGGACGATACAGCGTATTTTTTCCCTGTCTTGAGCCACGAGATTCACGGGGAATACCTCGTTTCAGATTTATATGAAAAATGGCAGCGGCTCGTTAGGGGTTTCGAACACGACATCGCGAACATTGACCATGAAATTGCCCCCCTGAAATCTCAGTGTGAGGATATCGATCGCGAGATCTTTGAAATCAACGCAAAACTGACCGAAATCGCGCAAGCGGCACAAGTTGCCATTTCAGGGTGACTAAGATGTCGAGGCGCAGATTCTCGTCTTGGGCGGCGCGAAACAATTACCTCAAGGCAGAGCAAGCGCGCAAGGCGCGAGAGGAAATTGAGCGCAGGGCGAAGGGGTGGATCGACTTTAGGATAGGCTGCTTGATCTGTCCGGACGAGACAGCATGCCAAGAACCCGACTGTCCTCGGAGGCCGCGCGCGGTGAGTGGGTGATAGACCTTGGTGGAAAGGGAGGAACGGGACGTTAGGTCTTCCGGGGTTTCCAAATCTCTTCCGGAAGATGCCCCACAGCAGGGGAAGGAAAAGAGAGGAAAGCCTGAACAACACGCCCCAAAATCAGGATTGGCCCCGTTCGTCCCCCACAAACAGCTGAAGGTCGAACACTCAATTAGGAAGGAGATCCTCAGAGGTGTCAGTGCAATCAAGATCTACCCCTCCGAGTTGATGAAGGAAATCAACTCGACAATCGAGCGCGGAGAGAAGCCTCGCCTGCTGATCAAGATCTATGAGCGCGAGAAGACCGGAGAGCCGGAAGTCGTATTGGTCCTTTGCGGGGCTTATCACATCGAAGATCTGTCATATTGGCAGAAGAATCCCAAGGATTGGGTTTCATGGGGCGAGATCGTCCTTCCAAAAGAAGGCGCCAAGGATTTCGTGCTCCTGCTTCTGCAGATGCTCGAGGCGCCCGCGGAGCAGATCAAAGCACTGTCGGAGGCACGCGGGATTCACTGGATGAGGTTCCCCGATCTTGAGCGCCTCGGACATCTCTCCAGGATCCACGTCTGGAAGATCGTGAGCGTCGAACGTCAAGGAAAAGCAAAGAAGTGACCGTCTTGAATGGCAGAGGCCGAGGCGACGAAGCGAGGAAAGGGCAGGCCGAAGGGGCCAGATCCGGAGAAGTTTCTTCTTTTCCTTTCGTCTCTTAAGGACGGTCCCCTCGATCAGAGGGAGATTCGCGCTCGCTGCCCGGAACTCTCGCGAGGCACGGTCTCAGGGTATTCGAATGGATTCCCTTCATTCGTGGAAAAGACGCCAAGCGGGTATTCATTGACGCCCTCGGGACAGGCAGAACTCCAATCAAGAGAACTCCAACGGGCCAAGAACAGAGTAATGGCGACGTTCGAAAGAACCAATCGGAGAGACCAAGAAGCAAAGGCTGCGCTCTTAGCGCTCACGGAAAAGAGGAACCGCGCGCTCAAGTATCTTGAGAAGAAAGCCGATATCGTCTCGCGGCATCCCAAGTTCAAGGGCGTCCAAGATCCTGTATTGCGCGCACGAGCCGTCGATGCCCTCTTGGAGGGTATGCTTTGCTATGCCTGCTTTAATCCTAAGATCGTGAACGAGACGGGAAGTCTGGAACACTTTCTCAACGCCTGGGACAATGAGGGGAGGACATTCTGCAAGAAATGCGGGCTCGAACTGTCCAAAGGAGGCGGAGATATCGGTTCTGCTTTCGCTCCCCCTCGGAAACGATTCAAGAGGGCCATCAAGGACGACAAGGACGAAGGGATAGGGAGCGTTGAACCGGATTCGGAAGAATTGAGGAAATTCAGGGAGAGATACGAGACAAAGGCACGTGGATCTTAGCCTCTGACCGTTCAAGAAATTCGCGTTCAAGAAAATCCCCCCTGTCACCTTAGGGTAGGAGGAAAAGAATGGAAATGAGCAAAGAAGGCAAGGATGAGAAAACTCGCAAACGAGAAAGACTGACAGCGATCACCGGCATCGGTGATAAGGCGACAATCGAAAGACTTGGACCAAAGGAGGCAGCCGCAGGTCTCATTGCGCTCGAGCGTCTCCGAAACAATGAAGACATTGCCAGATGGATCAACCAAGGGCGGGACATTGTCCTCGACGGTCCTCAATTAGTGGCAATAACGCTGAGCAATCAAGAAGACATGGAAGCAGCGCACAGGATCGAGCCGCTCCTCATGGGGGCGTTCTGCTGCGGCCAGAGTGTGGCAGGGTTCCTTCAGAAATACAACGACCTGCACATGGAATTCAGTTCAATCGCGAGCGAGTAGAAAGGCACAGGAGGTGAAATAGAAAATGGAAGGAGATAAGGAGTTCAGCCCAGAAGATCAGGCCAAGCTCGACAAACTCGTGCGCACTCCGCCAACCCCATCACAGCCAATCCAGAAGCAGGAGCCGTCGACCGTCTATCCGTCTGCAAGACCAAATCCGACGGTCAAAACTCCGGAAGACAGAGCCGCAGAAGGCAAGTGAGAAGAAATGTCTATCGTTCATCCTACGAAGGACTACCCGCACGGATTCAGCCAACAAGATCAGTTCAAGATCAGCGAGGGGTTCTCTGACATCGCATTTGCTCTGTTACTCGGTGCCGAGATTGCGCATGGACAAATCAAAAGTGACTTCACCGACCAAGATCTCTTTTACCTGAACAACATCCTGACCAGGAGAGGTTTCATTCCGCTCAAGAATCACATGATCAAATCGTTCAGTTACGCCGCGCGGATTCTGTTCGATATACTGGCCAAGAAGGTGACAAACTGAGTTGCCCGAAATTGAATTAGGCCTGGTATTACGTGCTTACGATAGGACTGAGGGAGCAATAGAACAACTCTCAACCGAGTGCGGAAGTCTCCAAGGTGCGATCGTCGGCCTCGGAACCGAGATGGCGAAAGGAGGGACGGCGGGCAGAGAAGCGATGACCGTCTATCGTGACCTGAACAGGGAACTCAGCGCGACCGATAAGGCAGGCAGCCTCGCAGTCAAGGCATGGAAGGATCAGAACGAAGTCTTGGTTCAAGCGATCGATGTTGGCGATCGTGTCGCGAAGACTTTCGATAGGGGGCTTAAGATGCTGAACCAGTATAACGTCGGAGCGATTCGCGTCACTCAGGCAGAGGAAGCGCAAACGGCAGCAGCGGGGAGATTGGAGACAGCGCGGGCAGCGCTCGCGGATATCATGGCAAAAGAACCCGAGAACGCGGAGGCGATTGCGAAGGCGCAGGACGCCGTTACAAAGGCCCAGGACGATCTCACGAAAGCGACGAAGGGGACGAGCGATGCTCAAGGCACTATGAACATGATGTTAGTCGGGTTCGCGCTTCAGGCTCCCGCGTTCGCGAAGGATATCCAGAGAATCTCGGAATCGGCCATCAAACTCGGGACCGACTTGATGACATCCGCGACCTTTGGCCCGATATTCTCGGGGCAGATGAGTTTAATGACGGCTGCGACTAAAGCTTTCAACTGGGTTTTGGCCCAGAATCCGGTCGTCCTGATCCTCGGCGCGATAGCCGTCGCGGTCGCTGCACTTTGGCTCATCTGGGACACGAACTTCCTCGGGATGAGGGATTCCATTCAGCAGTTTTGGGATGGTACTGTCGCTCCTGTGGTGAACGCGATGATGGATCTGTTCAAGACGCTGTGGGAAGATGTTATCGTCCCTCTCGGCGAGATATTCGTGAAGGTTTTCTCAGCCGTGATAGGGCCGGTCGTCAAGTTCGTGTGGGATACTATGATCGGGCCAGCCGTGACGCTGATCATCGGCGGGCTGAAATTCATCATCGATACCATCGCCGGAGTTATCAGGTGGATTAACGATCTTATCGATTCTTGGACGAATTGGAACCCCGCGCCCAAGACGCTGGGAGTGATCACGACGGGAGAAACTGGCGGAATAGGCGGTCTTCCGGGGTACAATCCCGCAAACTATCCCGGAGGACAGGTCGGGTTCCCCTACGGTGTCCCTCACACTGGCCTGTATCGGTTGCATCAGGGCGAAGTCGTTGAGCGCGCTGGATCCTCAAGGGTTAGTATCGGAACGGTCAACGTCTATGCGAATGACTATCCAGGAGGCAGAGCCGCAGGCAAGGGGCTCTTGGACGAACTCAGGAACATGGGCGTGTATCCTTGGTAAGGTGATGAGAGACGCCTGGACAAGAACCCCCCGAGCAACAATCCGAGGCTGCCGCCGAAACACAAGACGAGAAACCTCCGGGCGTCAATAGAGCGCTGGATATCCTGATCGAAAGGACAGAGCGACGTCTTACTAAGGTCGAAGAATCGCTCAACTCAGGGAAACTTAGCAGCGAGAGGGAGTTGAAATATACGGAAGCATTCACGAAACTCGTCGGCACGCTGCGTGCGCTCTATGCCCTGAAACGTGGCCAAATCTTGCCGGAGGAGGAAGGCGTGGATCTCGCCAAGCTCCTGAGCGACTTGGAGAAGGAAGCCAAGCTATACGTCAAACATCCCACGTTCTCCAAGCGTCCCAAGCAACACGAGAAAGTTGAGGAGCCTCCCCTAAAGATCACAGTCAAGGCCGTGTCTTGGAGCGAGATCAAGTTGATTCGCTTGATCTTGCAAGACGTGTTTAGATTTGTGCCCGGGCCGAGAGTGACAAACCCCATCACCAAGAAGGGGGGTATCGGGAGATATGATGCCACTTTCGACATCGAACGTTCTGAAATCGAGGCGAAACGGCATGAACGAGGCGTCTGAGAAACAGGAGCAACTCAAGAAAACCGAGCCGCGCGAGGAGGCATTCCGGAAGTTGTTCAATTGGTGCTCGCAGCTCACGGCGGAATCGTCTGAAGAGGGAGAATACCTGTGGCCCGCCTCCATGAAGAAACTCTTGGAAAGGCTGAAGTTGACGAAGGGCGCGCTCGTCGGCGTCTTGGGATTGCGAGGCGTCGGAAAGAGTGAGGCCATGCGGACGTTGGGATTCGAATTGTCCAAGATCCAAGATGATGTCATCTATTTCAAATGGGCCGGCGGAGATCTGGTTGATGTCGTCAAGACGTGGGATTCGTTCTTCGATAGACGTGATTCCTACTTGGCTGAACGAATCGGAGATATGGCGAGCAATGATCCGCGATTCAGGGACAAGTTATATAAAATAAGTGAAACGCGGGAGGGAGATGACGTAGGGAGGCTCGTATATAACCTTGCCGCCCGGAACTGGAAGCACATCGAGACTGATGACATCAAGAACCGTCTCGATATTTTCGATCACCTGATTCCTGCACACGTCAAAAAAGAGGTCGAGCGAGAGGCCGCAATGGACCTTCTGAAGGACATAAAGACGATCCTGATCGATCTTCCGGACTATCCCAAACGCGATCCCCGAAGGATCGCTGCCGACATCGCTCAGGTTCAAAAGATCTGGCAATCCGCGCTTGAGGATGAACATAATCCGAACATCGTCCTTTTCATCCAAGCGGAGACCTTCGCGACCGAGGATCACTTCTTCTTTGGGAAACTGCTGATCTACAGGATCGAACCGTTCAAGCCGGAGGAACTGATTCAGCATTTCAAGGAGCAGTTCGGCTCTGATGAACTCATCACGGACGACGCCCTTTCCTATGTCGCGAAACTGTCGCGCGGGATCTTCAGGCGGTTCAAGAGGTTCCTCGGCGTCTGCCTTGAGGAGTACCTGATCTCTGGGGATAGATCGAAGCCGATAGATCGCGAGTTCGTGGGGAGCGCGTTGACCGTGGACGAGTTGTTCAAGGAAATGGATCTCGAGTTGTCCGAGCTTTTCAAGACCGAGGAAATGAAAGAAAACGCCGTCAAGATCATCAGGATGCTGATGAAAGCCAGGGAGATCCAACAAAGACAGCTCGCGCATGTTCTCAATATGAGCGAAGGCGCGATTTCCAAGATACTCGTTAAACTCGAGGATCATGGTTATTGCACCAAGGAGAGGCAAGCGATTCCAGAGGGCGGAAGTCGGATCATAGTCCGGTCCACCCTGTGAGAAAATTTTTCGCTTAGAACGTGAAAGTTCGAAAGTTCGCTCCCTGATTCAGAAACACACGAATTACGGTTTCTATCCTTCGGATTCTCCAGTTTCCTCGAAAACACACGAATCTCGACCTCTGGCTTCGCTTTTTTCAATCTTTCGAACTTTCGCCTTATACGAGATTTTTTTTCTCAGGGAGGGGGACTGCTATGCCTGCTAAGATCTGCGTGCCCGCTGACCTCCTCCTACCGGTTTCAGTCTGAGATTGCGGGACACTGGCAATTCGGCCCACAATTCTGATTCCTTTTCTTCCGATTCAGGCTATTATCGCTTATTCGTTTGTGCGACAACGTGCCTGCGGGATATACATGCTTGAGACAGTCTCTCTATCCATATCCCCCGCGGGGGGGTTGTCGCACAAAGAGAATCCCGAAGATCGTTGAAATCGAGCGAGGAGGAGCTGAGATTGCTTGACAAATTGCTGAAGTCCAACAAATCTTGACGCGTTTTCAATTCTTCCTCGGAAATCGAGACTTTCCAGATTGCGGCTCTTCTCCCGCTTGCCTGTCAGGAGGGCGACGGCGAGACTGGCTTGGATCCATAAGGACCTCCTCTGTGCGAGAAAATTACGCGTTAGAGCTGAAAAAGTGAAATTGTTCGAGAATTCCCCGGAATCCTTCGTATTGCCGGGTTTGACGCCCTCCTGCTGTTGTTCTGTGGGATCCTTTTCCTTCGGACGTCCCCAATCTCACCCTTCCTAAGTCCTTCACCGACCTGTGGTCCAGATCCTTTGGAACTCCCTCTCGAGTGTAGTTGCCAGGTCTGCACTCTTGATCACGAGTAGAACCTCGTTATTGTCGTTCTCTCCAGCAGCGCTCCAGTTGAAGCTCCCGACCAAGACTATGTAGCCGTCTATGATTGCGACCTTCTCATGCATAAGGTTGGGATTCGTGTCATTTCTCACCGAGACGCCCGCAGCCGCGAGACGGAAGAATTCGCTGTATTGGGAGACCTGTTGCTTCTCGAAGACTATCTTCACGTCAACTCCCCTGCGGTAAGTCGCAAGGACTGCATCTCCTATGCTGTCGAGTGTGAAACTGTAGATCAGGACGTAGACTGTATGGTTAGCCCTGCCAAGCCAGTATTCCACTTGGTCTGCACAGCCTCCTCTGGGTGAGAACCGCACTGCTAAGATTGAGGGCTCGCCTACCGACAGGGCCGCAATCGTCGCATCGTATGTATCAAGAAGCAGATTGAGGAACGCGATTTCGCCGTTGAGTTGCTGGATCGTGGAGTTCAATTGAATAACCCTTGTTTGCAGTCCCTGCTTCTCAGCGGCCAGTCCATCGATCTGCGCCTGCATGACGACTTTCTCCGATGACAAGGCAGCAATTCTCGCCGTGAGATTCGTGATTTCCGCCTGTGCCGAAGCTAACTGGGTTTCCAGTGAACTCTTCTGGCTCGTCAGATCCGAGATCTGCGATTGCAGCTGGGTTATCTGTACTGCTTGTGAACCCGTTGCCCCGAAATAGCCCAGAAGGGCTCCTACGAGCAGAGCCGCCAGAACTGGACCAAGGACTTCCTTTCTCATCATTCTGCTCTGATTATTCGCACGAACGCTATTATGCTTTGCCCAGCGAAACTGCACGAAACTTCACTTTCTTGCAACCGTCTCCCTCCTCAGAAGTCTACCTGCGAGCCTTATGATGCAAGCCTGAAACCCCTGACCATGGGCAGAACGGTCCCGACATTCAGGCAGTGGTTGAACGCCGAGTATCAGGAGTGGATGAAGATGAAGATCATGCTACCTCAGGAGGAAAGAAAGGCTCTCAAAGAGTTGCTGGATGTGGCACAAACCAGATCAGATGCTGGATCAATCGTGCCGAGGCCGCTTCCGAGCGAGACAATGTTCATGCTGATGCTGGTGCACCTGAAGGCGAGGATCGACGAGATGGGGGAAACTATTAAAAATGCAGGCTAAATCAGCTTTCACTGACATGGGAGCGATAGCTCAGGCCCTGATAGTTCTTGCCGCATTCATCATACTTTGCGTCATCTTTCCGCCGCTGGGAGATTTTGTCATAGGACTTATACGCCTGATCATTCCAAGATGAGTACAAGGTCGTTCCGGAGAACGCGTTCCTCGCCGGGCTCGGCTCGCGGGTGGATTGTCTTTCAAGGTTGTCAGAGCGCTACTCAACGACCAATTTCTTGCCCTGTATCGCGATCCTCACTTTTCCCGGCTTGATCGGAAACTGGCTGTCTCTCACCAAGTCAGCCGGCACCCAGATCGCGCCTGTCTTACTCCTCTTCTGGATTGTGAACGTTCCAACGTCCTTGTCCGTCATTACACGCCAGGGCATGTTAAGCACGTCGCTTTATAAGACATTTGACATATTACTGAGCAATACGTTACAAGGCGTTAAATACTCAGCGAGGTGCTTAGCATTCGAAATGGAAACCAAAGCGAAGGGCAAGAAGATCACTCGGTCCTACGTGCGCGGCCTCCTCGAGGGGCTCAAAAAGCTGGGCGTCGATACCGTGGTCAACGAGCACGGCGAGATCCCTCTCACCCTCATAGAAGGTCAGAGCGACGAAGTAACGACGAGCAAGGCCGTCGGCATCCTGATCGCTGAAGTGCCGAAGTGAGGCGAGGAGACGAGACCGTATCCAGGGACGTCTTTTTTCGGATCGGGCGTCCCAACTCCTTTTTTTGGTCTGGCGAAGACGGCTTTACTCGCTGTCGATTTTCTGCTTCATCCTATATAAGTGATTAACGCCAGAATTCGTCTATCCCGCAATAGGCCAGTGACGACATCGCTCGCGGTGTGCTATTGTTCCTCGATTGCGGCACGCTGAGTGTTGATCTCCCGTATGGTCTTGGCATCAAACTTGGCCTTTCGATCGTACGTGTAGA
>Ga0315279_10009233_pt1 | contig 11805 bp, 7 predicted proteins | sample YL17G06_20_MG_FD_203694 | JGI IMG/M metagenome (GOLD analysis project Ga0315279, IMG submission 203694) | Sediment microbial communities from Yellowstone Lake, YNP, Wyoming, USA - YL17G06_20 | ecosystem: Environmental > Aquatic > Freshwater > Lake > Sediment | place: USA: Wyoming | collected...
TTCAGACTGTTGTCCGCGCCGCGATGGTTGGTCTGGACGGTCAGGCCGGTGTATGGTCCGCCGCCTTTCACGGGCGGGGACGCCCGTGGTACCACGGGCGTCTCGCCCGTGCCGCTCTTCGCGGACCTGGTGTACAAGCCCACGCCGCTGAAGCCGGCCCCAACCGCGCGGGAGGCGCGCCCGGCGAAAATGCCGAACAGATTCGAGTTGTCGCCGCCGTCCTTATTGTAGACCTGCCAATAGCGCCCGCTGTCAAAGACCCACGGGTCCCAAACCGCCATCCAACGGATCATGCGCGATTGGCCGAGTTCCATGACGTAACCGGAATTGTAATCGCGGTCGAAGGGGAGATCGAAGAACGCGTCGCACGCGGCCCGTTCGTGCGAGGGCCGGTAGGTGCGGCCATCGGCCTCGTAGCCGTATTCCTTCTTGCTTGAGTGGTGCCCGCGATAGCGCGCCTGGTTCGCCTTGACTTCGGGCAGCGCGACGGAATAGATGAACTGAGTATCCGTGTCCTCCTCAAAGAGGATCGAAGGCTGGCCCGCCTGGATTTCAACGCGGCAGCAGTACCGCCCCGGTCCAGCCTTTGCGATCACGATTTGGCCATATTGGAGCTGGGGGCGGTCCACATCATAGGCCACTTCAGCCAGGACTTTGAGCGGGCCTCGCTCCAGGAAACGGACGACGATTTTCTTCACCTTGCCTGGGATGTGCAGCGCGTTGGGGCCATTGGCTGTCCAAGTGCCATCGCGGAGGCGCAGCCCTTGGATGGGCGCGAGCACGTTACGTACCGCCGGCGTCTCGCCGGCCTTAGACGTCGGATCCTCATCTCGGCGGGAAATGGCCGGCGAGACGCCGGCGGTACCAACCGGAATGCGCACGCCTGTCAGTCCATTAGTGATCTCATAGCCGCCGTCGTGGTCCGCGACCTTCACGCCGTCCGCATAAGGCTGGGGAGGGCGGCCGGAAAGCACTTTCCAGGTCTTCCGGGCATTCGCTGAAAGGTCGGTCCGCACGGCGATCTTCTTGCCGCTATCGAGGAGTTGATAGAGCACCTCCTCCCCGTCCGGTCCACAGACCCAGATAGCCCGCGGATCGAGCGGCGTGGCGAGGTCGAAATCAATGATCTGATCCGGGTGAGCCACGCCGAAGCGTTCTTGCAGCGACAGAGTCAACACGACCTTGCCGTCCGGCTCGCCGGCCAAAGCAGCGGCAGACGCGGCGCACAGCAACAGTGTCGCGAGGTGAAATCCACGGGCAGGAGAAAACGGTTTCATTGCGGTTGCTCTCATTCGTAGAAACTTTCCTCGTAGGCGGTATCGAGCATGGCCACGATGTTCTCCGGCGGCACGTTGCCCTGAATGTTGTGGACCTGGCTGAACACGAAGCCGCCGCCGGGCTTGAATGTGCGCACGAGTTCGCGCACGTTTTGGGACAAGGCTTGTGGAGCCGCCTGGCCCAGGACGTTCTGCGTGTCGCACCCGCCGCCCCAGAAAACGATGCGGTCGCCGAATCTGCGCTTGAGTTCGCGCGGGTCCATGTTGCGCGCCGACACTTGGACCGGATTGAGCACGTCCACGCCGCAGTCAATGAGAATCGGAATCAACGGCAGGATCGAGCCGCAGTTGTGCATGAAGACTTTGATGTCGCTGTTGCGGTGGATGAAATCGCAGAACTTCTTCAGGTAGGGCGCCATGCACTGCTCGACCAGCGACGGGCTGCACATGGGGCCCTGCTGCATTCCCATGTCGTCGGTGACGGTCAAGAGTTGAATGTAGCGTCCCATCCGCTCAATGATCTTGCCGGCCCTGTGGATGTATTCCTCACACAGCACCCGGTGTTCCTCTTTCACCGTCTCCGGGTCGTCCAGCATCTGCACCAGCCGGTCCGGGCTGCCAAAGAAGGCGCTGAATCCTCCGCCAAACATTCTGCCGAGGAAATTGGCGGCATACGGAGTCTCTTTGAAGATCCGTTCCGCCTCGCGAGCGAACATTTCCAGGTCCTGGTCAAAGTTGCCGCTGCGCCAGTATGAGAGCCACGCGCCATCGAAGAAGTAGCCTCCCGGCGGCATGCGCATCGTCCGTTCGCCTTGCCGCACAGTCCAGTCGCCGGACTCGGACCTCTCGGGTTTCATCGCCGCGGGAACCGTGAATTCATAGTCGCCGCGCGGATTCCACCTGGCGGGCGTGGCCCAGGGCGTTTCGAGCATGATGCAGTCCAGGTGGAACCTCCGCCTGATATCCTCATCCACGTAGGCCGTGAGTTGAACAATGTCGGGCAACCAGATATTCCCGGTCGAAAGTCCCAGGTGCTTGCGCAGATTCCAGTAGGCGAAGCCCGATATGGTTGTCGAACTGTGGCCGCCCAAGTCTATGGGCATGCGGTCCACGGGTTGGCGCTTGAGGGTGCGAAGGACCCGTTCCCTGGAGGTCATCTTCTCGCGTTTCATTGCTCTCCTGAGCGCCGGATTGCGAAGCACAGAGCGCCGAGTTTAGCACACGCGGAAAAATTTCCTTTTTCATTTCCCGGTTTTCAATCACAATGGGTCTGGAGGACTTTTTGAAATGCCCGACTTGTCCGTGCAGCTTGGCTCGCTCAAACTAAAGACGCCGGTGCTCACTGCTTCGGGCACATTCGGATACGGCGGCGAGTACAGCCCGATCGTGGATTTGTCGCGCCTGGGCGCGGTCATCACGAAGAGCCTGAGCGTCCAGCCGCGCGAAGGCAACCCCTCGCCGCGCATCTGGGAAACGCCCTCGGGGATGCTCAACGCCATCGGCCTTGAAAACTGCGGCCTGGAATCCTTCGTCGCCGAGCGCCTGCCGGAACTGGCGCGCCTGCCCACGCAGGTGCTGGTGAATGTCGTGGGGAACAACGCCGACGAGTATGCCACCATCTGCAAGCGGCTGGACAAGGAAGAGGCCGTGGACGGCTTTGAGATCAACATCTCCTGCCCCAACGTCAAGCACGGCTGCCATTTCGCGACCAACGCCGGCGACTGCCACGGCCTGTTGCGCAAACTGCGCCCGCTGACCAGCAAGCTGCTCATGGTCAAGCTTTCGCCCAACGTCACGGACATCGCCGCGGTGGCGCGGGCCGCGGTGGATGGCGGCGCCGACGCGCTGTCTTTAATCAATACGCTTCTGGGCATGGCTGTGGACACCAAGACCCGCCTCCCGCGCCTGGCCAACCTCACCGGCGGCCTTTCCGGCCCGGCCATCCGGCCAGTCGCGGTACGCTGCGTTTACCAAGTGGCGCAGGCCTGCCCGCGTACGCCGGTTGTGGGCGTTGGCGGCATCCGCACAATGAAGGACGCGCTGGAATTTTTCATCGCCGGCGCGTGCGCCGTGCAGATTGGCACCACGAATTACTTCGATCCGGATTTTCTCAATCGCTTGCCGGGGGAATTGGATGAGTGGCTGGCGCAGGAGAAGCTGGCTTCGATAGGGGAACTAGTGGGGACGCTGCGGAAGGAATAAAGTTTCAGGTTTCAAGTTTCAGGTTTCAGGTTGCTCGCGTTGGGGGTGGATGAAGGTGCGGGAGCGGAGGGCTGTTGCTGCACCGGAGGGGCAGGCTTGTTGGCCGCGGCGATATAGCAAAGCCAATGTCCCGCAGCGAACAAGGCGAACGGCATTGCCAAGTACCCATCCACTATGACCGGAACCCTGAAGTCATAACCAAGCCCCAGACCGTGCTCCATGAATCTCATAAGCCTATGCGCAAGCGGATCACCCCCAAGATTTGCCAGGAGAAACACCGACAAGATCAGGGCCAAAGCCATGAGGCCAAGAATCCGGAGGCTAAAACCTGCGGCATAAAGGTGCCTCTTCCTCCAGCCGCTCAAGTCCATTCGCGCGGCGATCAGCAGGCCAAGCGCGAACCCGAATCCGCAGGTCATTGAAACGGTAAGGTCAAAAGTGACAAGGCGCTCAGTCCGAGACGCTGAGAGCAGCGTCATCACAGCGCCCGTGAGAAGTGAAGCAGTGAGCAGGTCACTGAGGCGCCACTGCAGGAGCCCGCGCAGGTCTGCAGGCGTCTCGCGCAAGGCGCGAAGCATTCCTCTGAGAGCAATGGCGGCAAATACGATCATAGTGGAAAGCCAAATATAAATGCCCTCCCTTGCAGGTCGCTTGTAGATGAATACAAAGCACAGCGTTCCGACTTCCGCCGTGACAAGGACGGCGAGCCAGAAGAGACGCCTGAGCCAGAGCTCCATACCTCACACGGCCCAATCCTCAACCTTGAGGCCCGGAATTTGCCGAAAGTGCTGAAGGTTCCTGGAGAGCAGTGTCGCACCGTGAACCAGAACGATGGCGGCGATCTTGAGGTCCATGGAGCCGATACGGAGGGACAATCGCTGGAGCCTTTGGTATCCCCAGGAGGCCTCCTGGTCAAAGTCGAGGACATCAATTGTGCGATAGTTCTCCAAATGCTTTCTTAACAGTCTATAGGCCTCAAGTTCCTCGGTTATCGTACGCGCCCGCCCCTTGTAGCTCAACCATCCGCGGCTCTGCTCCTCGTATGTGATAATAGTAGTCAGAACCCGGCCGGATCCGATTTCGCAAATCCGCTGCCAGATTCTGTGCCCCGGCGCGCTGTCCGGCCATTGAAGCAGGCTAAGGTGATCTGTGTCGAGCACGAACACGCTTCTTACTCCTGGGTTTGGGCCACAAGGATTCCCGATATTCCCGTCCTAGCCTCATTGCCTCTTCAAAGGCGGGCTCCCCAGCAAACGACCCGTGAATCTTGACCCACCAAGGCTTCTCGTCTACTCGTGAGGGCCCAACCGTTTTCCTCAGGTCGGCCACTTCGGCCTCAAGTGCCGCGACACGTTCTTTCAAGTTCAATGTTGCCATGTTTCACCTCTTCGCGCATCAACCCTACCACGTAACAGCACGGTGCGCAAGCCTTCACCTCCCCGCCACGAAACTCCCGTACTGCGCCAGGGCCATCATGGGGAAATAGTGCCGATAGTAGTGGTACTTCAGATAGAAGACCTTGGGGAAGCCCGTGCCTGTCCACGGTTCTTCCTCCCAGGAGCCTTCCAGGGTCTGGGTGTCGAGCAGGTACTGGATGCCGCGCCGCACGGCCTGGCTGTGGCCCTGGTTGGCGGAGAGCAGGCCCATGAGCGCCCAGGCGGTCTGGCTCTTGGTGGTTTCGCCCTGGCCTTTCAGCTTGGGGTCGGCGTAACTGGCAATGCTCTCGCCCCAACCGCCGTCCGCATTCTGGTGGTGCTTGAGCCACTCGACGGCGCGGCGCACGTAGCCCTTGTTCATGTCCTCGCCGATGAGTTTCAGGCCGCGCAGCACCTGCCAGGTGCCGTAGATATAGTTGACGCCCCAGCGTCCGAACCATGAGCCGTCCGGGCACTGGTCCTTGTGGAGGAAGGCCAGAGCGCGGTGGACCACGCGCTGCGCCTTCTGGACAGTGTCCTTGTCGGCGACGCCGTGGCAGCGATGCAAATGGTATTCGTCCATGAAGCTGAGGCTCTCCAGCACGCGGGAGGTGATGTCGGAGGTGCTGGGATCAATCATGGCATTATGGTCCGCGAAAGGGACTTTGGTCAGGAAGGACTTGGTGTTGCCGCGGTCGAAGCTGCCCCAGCCGCCGTCGTCGTTCTGCATTCCGAGCATCCACAGCACGCCTCGCTCGATGGCCAGGCGCTGGCTGGCCGGCAAGTACTCCCGCGGCGGGGCTGCGGAGCCGTTGAAGCCGCGCTTGAGGGGGCTGGCAGCCTGGCCGCGGGCCGGGAGGCCGGGCAGCTTGCCCCAGCCGTGAGCGAAGCACAGGGCCATCAGCGTCATGCAGGTGTCGTCCACGTCCGGGTAGAACTCATTGAGAAACTCGAAGTACCATCCGCCTGGCGGCGCGGGGTTGTTGACCTGCCAGTCGCCGGCCTCGGTGGTCTGCTTGGACAGGAGCCACGCCGCGCCGTGCTTCATTGCGGGATGGTCCGGCGGCAGGCCGGTCTGCCCCAGCGCGTAGACAGAGATGCAGGTGTCCCACACGGCGGAGACGCACGGCTGGACCTCGATGCGCTCGGCGTCCCGCTCGATCTCCAGCATCTCCAGTTCGTGCAGGCCGGTTTTCATCAGCGGGTGGTCTTCCTGGTAGCCCAGGCATTTCAGCGCGATTACCGAGTTCATCATCGCGGGCAGAATGGCTGCCAGGCCGCCGGACTTGGGGAAACGGTCAATGATCCATTTCTCGGCGCGCTGCAAGGCCATGGTGCGCGCCGCGGCCACGGAGAACTTCTCAGCGACCTTCAGTGCGCGGTCGGCGAAAAGAAAGAAGTTCCGCCAGGTGACGGTCGCCTGGTCGAGCAGCAGGGCCATTCTGGCGCGCTCGCGCCCCCCGGCGAAAAGTTCATCCACGCCTCGTTCCCTGGGGATTTTCACGGTGGGCTTGTGGGCGTAGATGACCGAGAGCGGCACGAAGATGGCCCGCGACCAGCTTGACATGTCGTAGATGTGCAGGGGGCTGGCCAAGGGCACGAGGATCATCTCCGGCGGAATGGACGGCACGTGCTGCCAACCATACTGTCCGAAAAAGGCCAGGTAGTACTTGGTGTAGGAATTAGCTTTCGTCACGCCGCCCAGCTTGAGGATGCATTCGCGCGAGCGGTCCATGTCCGGGGCGTCGGCCGGAATGCCCGCCAGCTTGAGCGCGAAGTAGCTGAGCACCGAGATGGAAAGCTCCGGCGGCCCGCCATGATAGTTATTCCAGCCGCCTTGCGGCAGCATGGCTTCGCGCAAGACCCGCGCGTATTTTGGGATCTTGGGGTCATCGGGATGGCCGAAGAGCCACTTGAAGAGGATGAAGTAGCTTTCGAGCGTGGTGTCGGCTTCCAGTTCGGCGCACCACCAGCCCTCGGGGCTCTGGCGCGCCAGCAGCCATTCGCGGGCAGCCACCATGGCGCTTTCCACGGCCGCCGCATCTGGCACTGGGAGACCGTCCACGTGGCGCGTGCCCGGCGCCGGAGCCGTGACAACTCCGAGATGCACCAACCGTTCTACCTTGACCGACTTGCCTTCGTGCTTGGGGCTCATGCCCTTCCCTCACTAGCCGGTAACATAACCTTTGACGGCGAAAGAATACCTAGCCTTCAAGGGGAGTCCAGGGCATGGATTTTCGATTTTAGATTTTCGATTTTCGATTGAACAGCAACGACGGAAGCGCAACCAAATCCGGTACTCGAATTCCGGTAACCGTTCAGTGGGGGAGGCCGACGAGCACGGACGAACACGGACGAGCACGGACCAACACGGACCAACACGGAGTAAACTCTCCCTGCCGTGGAGAGGCTGAACGGTTACGAAATCCGAAATTCGAAGGAAACAGAAAAGAACCAAAAGGCAAAATGCGCGGTCGAGCCAAACCTCCGGTTCCCGGCTTTAGGCATTGGGCATTGGGCTTTGGGGGCGCACGGTGAGGAGGCAAAGCCTAACGCCCAAAGCCACTTCGATAGAGCCGCTCGAAATGAGGCTAAAAGGAAGGTGAAGCACGGCACCGGAGCGCCGTCCTTTACTTTATGCACTCAAGCCCTCACAATGCTCAGCGGAGCGCCGGAATTTGAAAACAGTTGATCTGGATTACGCGCGCGAGGTGATCCGCCGGGAGGCGGGCGCCGTGGCCTCGCTGGAGCCGCGTATCGGCGGCGGTTTTCAGGAGGCCGCGGCGCGCATCCTGAGTCTGTCCAGCTCAGGCCGCCTGGTTGTTACAGGCATGGGCAAGGCGGGACTGATCGGCCAGAAGGTTGCCGCGACGTTCGCCTCCACGGGCACGCCCGCGCTTTTCATGCACCCGGCGGAGGCCGTGCATGGCGACCTGGGGATGGTCACGGCGCAGGACGTGGTCCTGGCGGTTTCCAACTCCGGAGAGACCGAGGAGCTTCTGCGGTTGCTGCCCACACTGAAACACATCCGCTGCCAGCTCATCGCCTTGACCGCCAGCAGCGATTCCGCGCTGGGCCGGCAAGCCGACGTAGTGCTCGAAATCGGCTGCATCGAGGAGCCCTGCCCGTTGCGCATGGCGCCCAGCGCCTCCACCATGGCCATGCTGGCCATGGGTGACGCCCTGGCCCTGGCGGTGCTCAAAGCGCGCGGCTTCACGCAGGAGGATTACGCCAAACTGCATCCTGCCGGCGCGCTGGGCCGCAAGCTGCTGAAGGCTGAGGAAGCCATGCGCAAGGATGAGCGCATGGTGAAAGTCGGCCCGGATGTTACGGTGGCACAGGCTTTGGCGCTGATGGCCCGGCCGCCTCGCAACGGCGCGGCCGTGATTGTAGACGGCGCGGGGCGCTTGCGCGGTGTTTTTACACACGGGGATTTTGCCAGGCTGGTGCTGAAGTCGGCTGAGCAGATCCACGACCCGGTCGGCGCGCACATGACCAGCCCGTGCAAGTTCGTCCGCGGCCGCGCGCTGGTCGAGGAGGCGCAGCGGCTGATGCACGAGTGCCGCATCAACGCCCTGCCGGTGGTGGATGATGACATGCTCGTCCTGGGACTGCTGGACATTCAGGACCTGGCTGGGGGCGAGTCTTGACATTTTGGATTTTAGATTTTCGATTTTCGATTGAACAGCAAACGCGCCGGCTTAGAGACGGAACCGGAGATGATGAACAGAGACAGGAAAGAACGCACTCAGTACTCAGCACTCAGTACTCAGCACTATTCTTGTCGTCCCGGGGGGCGGGGTTTTCCGCCTGTGGACGTGTATCGAGCCATCCGCATGGTAATCTTCGATGTGGACGGCGTGCTGACCGACGGGCGCATCATCCTGGACTCTAATGGTGTTGAGTCCAAGTTCTTCCATGCGCGGGATGGCTCGGGGATCAGCTTCCTGCAGAAAGCGGGCCTCCAGGTCGCGCTGCTGACAGGGCGTTCTTCGCCAGTCGTGGATGCGCGCGCGCGGGAGATGCGCATCCCGCCGGCGCTGGTGAGACAAGGCGCTCTGATCAAGCTGCCGGCCTTCACGCGGCTGGTGGAGGAGAACGGGCTGGCCGCGCGGGAGGTGGCGTTTGTGGGCGACGACATCGTGGACCTGCCCGTGCTGGAACTGGCGGGGCTGGCCTGTTGCCCGGCTGAGGGCCACCCGGACGTGGTGAAAGTCTGCCATGTGGTCGCCGGACAAAACGGCGGACTCGGCGGCGCGCGCGCGATTTGCGAGCATGTGCTGAAGAAGCGCGCAGACGGCTCGTGGGAAAAGGCCATTGAGAAGTATCTGGGGCGCGCAGACAAATGAAACCGCCTTCACCGAAATCCGAAATCCGAAATCCCAAACTCAAAGGAACCTCCAAAAGGGAAAATCATAAAACATGCCCGGAGCGTGGCCTGCGGTGTTTTGTGTTTTCGGCCCTTTTTGTTTTCCTTCGGATTTCGGATTTCGGATTTCGGATTTCTGGTTGCCTTTTTACTTGTGCCTTTAGCCTTCTGATGCTCTGTGGTTTAGCGCAGGCCGGCGAAGCGGACGGGCAGGGAGTAAGCGTGGTGCGGCTGGAGGGACCCGCGCAGCCCCTGGACGCCTCTGCTCCGCCCTCGCGGTTCAACATTCCGGATGGGGAAACGCTGTGGAGCGCGGCCTGGAACCGGGCCTCTAAACCCTCCGCTGGGCAAGGGCCGGGGGCCGTCAGCATGGCGGAATTCGTCGGCGAAGGTTTCCGCTCGGCCAAAGGGTTCAAGTGCGAGAAGTTCCAAGAGGGGGATTCCGGCGGCGAACTGCTGTTCACGCTGACAGCCGACGAGGCCGTCAAGAAGGGCGGTGAAGTCAGGTTGACTAACATGCGCCTGGCCTTCTTCAACAAGGGCGCCCGGCCCACGCAACCCGGTCCCGAGGATAAGCCGGACAAGCAGAAGAAGGCAAGAGGACCCGCGGCCCGCGCGAAGGCGGGCAAGGCCGGAAAGGAGATCCCCGCGGCACAGCAGCCGCGCGCGAAGAAGGGAGCGCAGGCCGGCGCCGCCGCCGAGCAGCCTGGCGGCATTGCCGGAGGAGTTCAGGTACTGGTCACCGCGCCGCGGGCCATTCTTGACGTGGCGACAAACGGAGGCCGTGCGAGCGGGCAGGTGACTGTGGAAGTTTTCCCGCTGAGCGCGGGCGGCACGGGCCAGACTGCCGCGGGCAGGACTGCCATCGCGGTGATGAAGACCGAGCGTTTGGCTTGGCGCACGTGGAGTGAGCCGCGGGACGGGTCAACGGAGCTGGCGGTGTACACGGGGAGCACCAAGCCGGACGAGCCTGACCCGGTGGTTTTTGGCCACTACATCATGGCGCAGCCTGATGGTACCGACGCCACGCTGGATATTGAGGGCCAGGGGCTGGTCTTTGAGGAGGGAAGCTATGAGCGTCCCATGCCGAAAGAAGACGAGGATGGCCGCACGGTGGGCGTAAGCAAGATTGTCCACGAGCAGGCCATTTTCCGCCACAAAATCAAGCTGGTTACGACTGCTTCAGGCATGCAGGCGTTGCTGCCAGGGGCGACTGGTTTGCCCGCACCTAATGCCGCGCCCAAGGAAGTCAACAAGCCAGCCCCGGCGGCCACGCCGTCCGAGACGGTTGTCCTTTGCGAAGGTCCGGCCGTGTTGAACCTGGCCGCCATGCCGCGCGCTGGGACGATCAGCAAACCAATGCCTGAGGAGGAAGCGCCGGACCCGGCCAAGGACGCGGGCGGGGGTGCAGGCGAGCTGGCACAGCCCGGAGGCGAGCTGGCACAGCCTGCCGTGGCGCGCGCAAAAGTGGGCGAAAGGCGGAGTGGCTCGCCCGTGCTAGTCCCCTCCGCACGGCGCTTTGAGTTTTACAACGGTGTCAGCGTCAAACAGACGCCTTTGCAGCCGCCCGAAAATGCAGGCGCTGCCCGCGGCGTCCATTCGGACATGTCCAGCAGGCACCTGTGTCTGCAGTACCCGGCCGGAGTCGTGCCGGGACCGGCCACGTTCCCCGAATACGCGGAGGCGCTGGGCGCGGTCAGGATGAGCGGGGCCAGGACGGTAGAGCCAGCGCCAGGAGACCCGAACCCGCCGCGGCTCGTGCCTTACGGGGTGGTCTGCGAGCGCGTTTATTACGATGGCCCCAAAGACAGCACCTGGCTGGTGGGCAGCAAGAGCGTTCCAGCGGTTGTAAAAGATGAGAAGGGCGAAGCTTTCGCGGAAGAATTCTGTTACGTCCGCAGCACCGAAACGCTCACCATGCCAGCCCACGGATTCAAAAAGATGCTGATCAAGTCCGTGGCACCCCCGCCTGCCGCGGCTGCCGGCACGGGTGTCCCAGCCGTGAGCACGGGGACCAACGCCCCGGGAGCGATCAACTTCGGCTCCGGCGACACAATCATCGAGTGGCGCGGGCCGCTGACCCGCGAAGTGCGGCATCTGCCCGTGCCGCAGCAACCCGACCGCATCAAGGAAGTGCTGGTGCTCAAAGAGGACGTGCGGATCGAGCAGCCCGGGGGCGGCCTGAAGATGCGCGGCCAGACCATTCGTATCGTGCGCAGCGTGCCGGCGGGCAACGTGGAATTTCTCGAAGGGCTGGGCGGCGTCGAGGCCATGATGGGGGATTTGCACGCCGTGGGCGAGACCATTAGTGTGGAGATGGGATACGGCCAGGACGGCGCACTCACCAGAGACGCTATCACAGTCACGGGCAGCCGCGAGAAGGATGCCCAGGCGACGCTGTTCACGGGCAGCAGCGCGGTGCGTTCGGACAAATTCATCATTGACCGCCTGGCGGACACTTTTCGTTCCTTCGGCGGGGCTGTCGCGGTGGTGAAGTCACCGCCCCCTCCTCCTACCCCCTCCCGCGGCGGGGAGGGGGCAG
>Ga0315279_10009234_pt1 | contig 11805 bp, 14 predicted proteins | sample YL17G06_20_MG_FD_203694 | JGI IMG/M metagenome (GOLD analysis project Ga0315279, IMG submission 203694) | Sediment microbial communities from Yellowstone Lake, YNP, Wyoming, USA - YL17G06_20 | ecosystem: Environmental > Aquatic > Freshwater > Lake > Sediment | place: USA: Wyoming | collected...
TGCTCTTCCAGTGCTGAAATCAAGCGCCTGTCTTACAGCTATGACCATCGCCACAAAACTCCAGATTGCCGCTATCAAGACTATAACTGGCCCGAGAGCTGGAATGAATGCAAAGATGCCAAGGACTCGAGGTGAGGCTGAGAATCCGATGCAACGTAGGAGTTGCCCGTATGTAGCCTCGGTCTTTGGTCCCTTGAAGACTCTTGTGCCGATGATGTAGGTTATGAAAGACCATATCAGCCAGCCCACCAGGGCAGTAACCAGTCCTGTAACAAGTCCAATTACCATACCTCCGACACCGCTGGTCAATTGTCCGGCAATCGCTTGGCCGATTCCTGCGCATATGCTTGCTATGACAACGACGAGTAATGCTTGATTCGTGGCGGTTGTGTCCTTCTCAACTTCCTCATAGAGTGATACGTCCAGTTTAGCAGCCCGAATCATTCTGTTTACTATATCCATATCAAACCCTTCCACAACATATATTGGATAACTGGATGTTCTGCCACCTTCGAATATTTAAGGTAACGCACCAATAAGACAATAATATCAATAGGAATAGTATTCTTACAGTGTATACGGCTGTGATCATCATATGGATTGGTTGAAGAACTTCTCTAAGAGTCTCCTCCTGACCATTGGCTTGACCATCTTCTTCCCGTTACTGCAGATATTTGTAGCATATCTGGGGGTTGTTTGGTCTGCTCCTATACCGTCGCCAAGTCCAGGAGTCTCATTTTGGGGTGTCCCGTGGGGATCCGTCAGCAAGGTAGTCCACCCCAGCTCGCCTTACGTGGTGGAGTGGGAGTATCTGGTCTATAACTTGGCATTCTGGTTCGTCATATCATTCTTGTACTATTCGGTCAAGTCTAGAAGAAGCTCTCAAGAATAATCAGAATCTGATCTGTGAGAACTGGACAGAAGGGTCACACCGGTCAGCTGATTCACTGCAAAGATTCTTTTTATAGGTCATAATCCACTCTTGAAATGATCCTTATGTCTTCCCCAAAGAAAACTTCCCAAAGCCTCAGGGTCAAAGAGGCTCTGAAGCGCGACGCTGGACGTGGGATAGCAAGAATCGACACCAAACTGATGGATAGACTGGGAATAAGCACAGGCGATCTGATCTCCATTAAAGCTAAACGACGTACCGTAGCCAAGGCAATGCCTGGCTATTCTGATGACAGGGAATCAATAATCAGAATCGACGGTGCGATAAGAGGAAATGCGGGAGCAGGAATTGACGACAAAGTCGAAGTCTCAAAGACAGAGGGAAGGAACGCGACGCATGTTGTTTTGGCTCCTGTGGAACCTATACAGCTTGGAGGCGCTGAAGAGTACATAGGAAGAGTACTTGAGGCCTTCCCAGTGACCGAAGGCGATAGAATCGGATTCAGCTTCCTTGGTACCATAGTTGAGTTTGTAGTTGTTGATGTCCGCCCGCGTGCCGAGGCGGTTGTGATCACCGCTTCAACGGTAGTTGAGGTCAGCGAGAAGACCGCTGACGTGGTAAGGAAAGTCCCTCGCATAACCTACGAGGATATCGGCGGCTTGGGCGGACAGATTCAGAGAATCAGGGAGATGATTGAGCTCCCCCTCCGATTCCCTCAACTATTCGAGAAGCTGGGTGTGGAACCTCCCAAAGGAATACTATTGCACGGACCTCCCGGAACCGGCAAGACACTTATAGCCAAAGCTGTAGCTGACGAAACTGACGCCCATTTCATTACCCTTAACGGTCCAGAGATAATGAGCAAGTTCTACGGTGAGAGCGAGGCGCGACTCCGCGAGATCTTCGATGAGGCATCAAAGAAAGCCCCCAGTATCATCTTCATCGATGAAATCGATGCAATTGCACCAAAGAGAGAGGAAGTTACAGGCGAAGTTGAGCGAAGAATCGTTGCCCAACTCCTTGGGCTGATGGATGGCCTGAAAGCGCGTGGACAGGTGGTGGTCATAGGCGCCACGAACAGACCTGGAGCCCTCGACCCCGCCCTGCGTCGTCCAGGCAGATTTGACAGAGAGATCGAGATAGGGGTCCCTGACAAAAACGGCAGATTGGAAGTTTTGCAGATTCATACCAGAGGAATGCCTCTAGCGAAGAATGTGGAGCTTGAGAAGCTAGCAAATGTAACTCACGGATTTGTCGGCGCGGACGTTGCAGCTTTGTGCAAGGAAGCTGCGATGCGTGCATTGAGAAACGTTCTACCGGAGATCGATCTTGAATCTGAGACCATTCCGCCGAAGGTTATGGAAGGTCTTGAGGTCTCAATGGATGATTTCCTAGATGCCCTGAAGGATGTTGAACCATCAGCGATGCGTGAGGTTCTGGTGGAGTCTCCCAATGTCAAATGGTCGGAGATTGGCAATCTAGAGGATATAAAGCAGGAACTAAGGGAATCGGTGGAGTGGCCGCTCAAGTATCCTGAGATATTCGATTATGCCAAGACCAAGCCTCCCAAAGGGATACTCCTCTACGGCCCCCCGGGCACGGGCAAGACCCTACTTGCCAAAGCAATCGCTACAGAGAGTGAATCGAACTTCGTATCCATCAAAGGTCCAGAGCTACTTTCTAAATGGGTTGGAGAATCCGAGAAAGGGGTAAGAGAGACCTTCAGAAGAGCAAAACAGGCCGCCCCATGTATCGTATTCTTCGACGAGATCGACGCCATCGCACCCCAACGCGGAGGCGGCCTAGGAGACTCACACGTCACAGAAAGGGTCATCAGCCAACTCCTGACAGAACTTGACGGTCTTGAGGAACTCAGAAACGTCGTAGTCATCGCTGCCACAAACAGGCCGGACATAATCGATCCTGCACTGCTCAGACCTGGAAGGTTCGACCGGATCATAGGGATAAGACCTCCGAACCAGGAAGCAAGAAAGGAGATCTTCAAGATCCACCTGCAAGGCAAACCTCTTGCACCTGAGGTCAACCTTGACACACTGGCCGAGAAGACAGGTGACTATACCGGCGCGGACATCGAGGCAATCTGCCGGGAAGCCTCAATGCTTGCAATTCGTGAATACGTAAAAGGCGAGGCTGGCCAGAAAGCTCAGAAGCCTGACTTCCAAATAGGCATGAAGCACTTTGAGGAAGCATTAGGCAAAGTCAGAGCAATAGGAAAGTCCCGGCTCAAAGACTATGACGAATGGGCAAAACAATTCGAAGACGGCTTCAGATAAGAAACGGAAAAAGCTGCGCATAATTCAGAATTTGTATGGGTACATGAAGCTCTCAGCGCGCGCTCAATCTATTTCTCGGAGTCTAGTGGGCTGTGTCCTTGGTGATGTTAGATCAAGAAGTATGTGCCTGCAGTAACCATTAGTGAAGATACGATCACTCTTCGAGATACTCTTTCCTTAAGATAGATGCTAGACATTAGAGATGCCCAAATTGGTGAAGACGAACTCAAAGTAGAGGCTCTTGAAACGCCAATCATTTTCACACCTAGCAGGAATATGAGCCCTCCCACGGTCATCCCTAGAAGCCCGGATAACAATAGTAGAAAGAGGTTCTTCTTACTCAGCTTCTCTTGCCTTTTCCGCAATCTGGACATTGAAAACAGAAATGCGAACAGGAGTGGGAACCGGATGGTGTTAGCTTGAATTACGTTGATCGTTCTCAATCCGAAAGCTACCAGAACCGTCCCGACAGCCCAGCAGACTGCAGCTGCAATTGCGGTCGTGAATCCCTTCTTGTTGGTTTCTCTCACACCGATGTTTCTCTCGACAAAGATGCTTGTTATAGCAAAGAAGATTATCGTCGCACCAATCATGTATCTCAGTTGAAAAGGTTCTCCCAGCAACAGCGTGGCCAAAGCTATTGCCAGGAACGGATATGAATACCCAATTGTGTACGATCTTGAGGCACCTATCAGACCTATGCTCCTGAAAAGGCAAGTATCTCCGATACCAAACCCGATGACAGCTGCAAGAATAACGAAGAGAGCACTATTCAGATCAAGACGAAACAAAGCCGGTAGTCCGCCCATTGCGAGGGCCACTATGAACATGGAAACGGCTGAAAAGAGGGTCTTGTAGGCGTTGGCGCTAAGGGGATCGACTTCCTTCAATGTTTTGGCTGCGACGATCATTGAGCTGGCCCACAAGAACGCTGCTGAAAGCGAGCAGATCTCACCGAGCATTCTCTAATGGTCACCTAATATAGCGCGCGCTCTTGTCTCCAATCTGCTTGCTGAAGGTTAGGTAGCTAGGGTTCACTTGATAGATTATGTGGGACGCAGCCGTGTCTTTCTCACTTGTCCTGACTGATGCGGAGCTATCTTCGACGTTTCTCATTACTATATTATGTCCAGTCCTTCGAACTTCATCGTCATAGCCTCTTTTGCTGAAGCTCCCTGTGAAATAGCCTTGACTATTGCCTCCTCCGCCTTTGAGGCTCTCACGGCCATTTCCTTCACGGTGGAGATCTTGCCCCTCGGAATCACGACGACGCCGTCATCATCGCCCAGTATGATGTCTTGAGGATGAATTTTGACTCCTCCACATACAATTGGGATATTGTAGTCTGTGTAGATCCTTCGCCCTTTCGGCGATGTCGGGATCAAGCCTTTTGAGAAGACTGGAAAACCTAGCTCTTTGATCTCTTTGTAATCTCTAGCAGGCCCGTCGGTGATAACCCCAGCTACACTCCTTGTCATTGCACATCGGGTGACCAAGCCTCCCCAGCTGTCACAAGAAGAATCCTCATCTACACCCACCACAATCACATCACCTTTCCTACAGGAGTCTATTGCCTCGAAGAGTTTCGACCCCGTGCTCGAGGCGGTGCTTGGTACGGCTTCAACCGTTACCGCTGGACCGCAGATCTTCAACCCCTCCCAGAGGGGCTTGACAGCAGAAGACATCGCACACCTGCATCCAAGATCGTCCAAGATATCAGAGACCTTTGACGTGTCGAACGCACTCAGGAATTTGACAAGTTCAGATCCAGGAACCATTGCTGATTCATCCAGTCCTAATATCCAACAGCCCTCTCTATTGAAATCTTCGTAAGCCTTCCATATGGATCCATGTAGGGAAGGCCCTAAACGAAAAGGTGTGCCCTTATCTGCTACATTGCTATGTATCTGTAGCGCGCGCTGTAGAGCGGCACTTTGTCATTCTTTATTGCGTAGCCGCCGAACCCCATGACAACTACTACGACGCACAGAACATAATTCTTCCAGACTGTCGGATCCCAACTAACCACCATTTCACATTCCCAAAGAAGCCTGAAGGCTTTTTGTGATAATAGACTTGCTAGAATTAGTGCGTGTCAGCACCCAACTATCTTGTGAAGATCATCATCTCATCTGGTGTTTCCATGCATTGCTATAAAGGCCAAAACTAAGTTAGCGCTTCTTGGGCCGTTTCGGCCTACGCCTAAGATTGTGGACCAAGGCAAGTGCTACAGGAATTGTTGCAGCAATTATGATCGAGAATGTCTCAATGCTCAGATTCAATAGTGGGAGGTGTATGGAGGGCTGTGCTGTTGTAGATGTCGGAACAGGCGTGGGCGAAGTCAGAGTAGGCATTGGTGTTTCAGTGGGTGTTGGCGTCGTTGTGGAGTTGACGGAGGGTGTTGGTGTTGGCGTGACTACCTGAGCGACAAGGTAGACATCATCCAAGACTGTGATACAATCAGAAGAGATCAAATCTGTGCCTTGCGTTATGAAATTGGTGATTCCTACACCACTGAACTTCACCGTTAGACGCTGGCCATAGTATTCTGAGCCTATCTCGGTTCGAAACTGACTCCAGTCTGCCGTGGCAGTGAGGTTGGAGCTTCTGAGGATCTTCCCGCTCTTGTCAATTAACCAAAAGCCAAGTTTCGACCCCGTAGTTGGCACGCAAGAATACCAGAAGGAGAGACTTGCCTGCACCGTATTTGGTGAAAGTGTAACAGTTTGCGAAATAGTCCCTGCCTGCCCATTCTTTCCCAGAACCAGAAACCAAGATCCGGAGTGTGGCTTTGCATCGGGGAATCTAATGATGTCTCCCTTAGCTACCGTGTAACCCTTGACAGAATAATTCTTTACAACCTGCACTGAACCCTTAGCAATCCATCCTGATAGACTGCGGGCCTCAAAACCACCATTTCGCAATATTGAATCTTGAGTAGGGGCCAGATCAAGAGCCGGCGTCGGGGGTACTGGGAACATGGAAGTGGCGTCTTGAATTGATAATGACAGTGTTGAACCCGTTCTGGAAATTATAGTCTCCACAATAGTTACACAAGCCCACGGTAAACCAATAGTTCCCAGTGCACGCATTTCACTTTGTGCATCGCAGGTCTCAGATAGATCTGCACAAATTGTCGGGATGGGACCCACTAGTAGCATCGATAGAAAAACAGAGTAAACGAAGGGGTGCAAATTGCTTCCAATCATTGTCCTTCTGAGAAGGACCCAGATTTAAGACTTGGCGCGCGCTGCAATTCAGAATTTCAGTCTAAACATCAGTGGCGGCATATCAGCGCGCGCTGTTCATCAGAGTCATTGAGATGTTTCAAGTCTTTGCTTACCAATTCTCTTCGCAATTACAATTGCAGTTTCAAATATCACAATAAATGGCACCATTATTATGACGTCGGTTATTATTGTCGGGTCAGGCGTAATGACTGCAGTAACTACCAGAAAGGCAACATACAATATCTTTCTTTTTCCAGCTATGAAATCGGCAGGTAAGATTCCTACCTGTACCAGAAGGACGACTAAGACCGGCAGGGTGTATAGAAGCCCAGATCCTATCATCATAGTAATGATCATGCTGTAGAAATCCTGTATGTTTATCAGAGGCTCAGCTCCTCCTGAAGCAATGAACCAAAGGATGATTCTGAATGTTACAGGGAGTATCAAAAAATAGGCCATAATGACCCCGAAGGCGAAGAGACCAAGAAATGCAAACATAAACCTTGAGATATATTTTCTTTCGCGTTCGTATAGGGCGGGGGAGACAAACGCGGCGAGTTCGTATCCAATGATTGGAGATGAGATTACAATACCTATCAGGAATGATAGGTAAATGTAGACATAGGCTGTATCCATCAGGCCTCCAGCTATGAGTTTGGCCCCAATTGGAAGAAGGTCACCTCGCATCTTTATCATAACGACCGATATGATTGGTTGATAGAGACCTGTAGGATCCAGGAACCCTCTCGGGTCTGCCGGCCAGAAACCAATAAGCACCCCAGATACTATGACGGCGACGAAGATTATTCTGAGGCGGGTTAGAAGTTCGTCTAGATGCTCCCAGAAATTCATCCGCGGTTTTTCATCTCTAACCATATGGAGTCGACCCTGCCGCGCGCGTTTCCTTGTGTCCGCCGCAAGGGGGTTAGCCTTGGGCTTTTCCACATGCTGGACAGAAGATTTCGCTCACGTCAATCTTGACGCCGCAGAACTTGCAGACCGACTGCTGGATCACCCTCTGGGCCGAACCAGCTGACGCATGCAAAGCTTGGACTGATGATTCCAATGATCGAACTGACGACTTCAGTATCTGGATATCACCCGGATTAACCTGGGATGCAGACAGCCCAGTCATAGCGACTATCAGGCCGAGGATTGCAGCAATGCCACCAATGAACTTCATCATCACGGATGATAATTCCACGGTTTGTCCTGGGGTGAGGTAAGCGAAGATGGCATTTGCTTCTTCACCAAGCAAGTTCCTTGGCTGTTCAACCATGAAGATGCCTAGCTGATAGATTATGAAGCCTGCCACCAGCAATAATGAACCTACGGCGATTTTGACTTTCGTAAGCGCTACCACCCGTGTATGTTGCAGAACCTGCGATCTATTTCTTTGCGACTTGGGTTATTTCTTGGGAGATCTGCTCCATGGTCTTCCCTTCGGTCTGTATCCCCAGGCTTTTGGCCGTCTGGATCAGTATTTCTCCTGATGTTGTCTGTGTTGCGGCCACGGGGGTTGACGGACGGACGGGGGCGTTGAGGTCAGGTATCATTCCAGCTCCGCCTTCGGAAGCGACTCTATATTGCCTAATAGCATCTCCGAGCCCTTTAGCCAACTCAGGTAGCTTCTTGGGGCCAAAGATAATCAAGACAATCGCTAGAATTAGCGCTATCTCCCACGGTCCTATGAATGCCATTGACATCACCTGTTTCCAGTTAAGGTAGTGATGATCCTTATTAATACTACTTAACTTAGTAGTACTACGCACAGAATAAACGCTAACGCGCGACACTGCCTCTAAACAGTACTCAAAAGCCCACTACTTATTGCTGTGGACCCTGCCAGGTAAGAAGTCGAACATAGCAGACATGTCGAGCTTACCCTGATTCTTCTCTACATAAGATCTTACTATCTTGAGAGCCGCTTTTGCCGTTTCCGGACTTATTTTCAATTCTTCAGCCATCTTGAGGGCTTCTGTCATGTCTTTGTTGAAGATGTCTGGAGTAGATCCTACATTCTGTCTATCCAGTATCTTTGGAATCCAGTTCGTCCAATTCCAGCTCTGACCTGTACTTGCATTGATAATGCTGTGCAGTAATCTGAGATCGACACCGGCCTTGACGGCTATCTCAAGCACCGATTGAGCTGTAACTAGGTCAATTAGTACTAGCATATTGTTGAGAAGTTTGACGACCTCGCCTGAACCTAGACCGCCTACATAGAAGATATTCTTTCCAATGCTCTTGAAAATATTCATACTTCTATCGAAAACTTCTCGTTTGCCCCCTACCATGATCGTTAATGTCGCGGATTCAGCACCACTTTTTCCTCCCGAAACAGGAGCGTCAAGTATGTCGATTCCTAATGGCTCCGCTGAATTCGCAATCTTTCTGACAGTTGAGGGAGACACAGTGCTGAGCTCTATCACAACGCTTCCTGGTGAAGTTGCCTGAAGAATGCCTTCTTCACCGAGCATCGCTTGTTCCGAGGCGGACGCATTGGGAAGAGACAAGAGGATGACTTCTGAACCTTTAGCTACATCACGGGGCTTTTCTGTGAGTTTGGCGCCATGCTCCACAACTCTTTTCACCCTATCGGATCCAGGTTCTATATCAAACACTTTGAGACCGAAGCCCGCCTTCAAGAGATTGATGGCCATTGGCGCGCCCATTGTTCCTAAACCAACGAAGCCTATTTTCAAAAGATATCCGCTGCCTGTGACTGCGCTTATGTGGGATACTTGAATAAAAAGCGTTTAGCGCACGCTCAAAGATCTTCTCCTACGCGTGCGTAACCGGCTAATCCAGAGGCGAGTTGCACAAGGTTTTGCTAGGCAAATGTCAAACACATATTGGCGCAAGTCAAAATGCCATTGAGAATCAAACCAGTGAAGCTCAACCAATCAACCTACTTCAGGGTTCCAAACGACATATCTGACCTAGTGGAGATCGAGCCAAAAACAGATGTGACATTGCACTTCAAGGAGCATAATGATCTATTTCGACTGATATATTCTGTTGAGAAATCCCATAATGGAGATCGATTAGAGTCAGTGAGCCCAATTCGGCGCGCGCTAAGTTCTTGTTAACTGGGGGTCTCACTTATGACCTGAAAAGAACCCAAAACTTCATAGAATGCGTCACGTTGGTAGGCAGCCTTATATTCCACCACTACCACCACTATCACTATCACCACTATCACCACTATCACTACTGGCGAAATGACATGACTTGGATGAAATGCACCAACTGCGGCTACGTTCAAAACTACGCCGGCCGCCGCAACCTGACCTACACGTGCACCAACTGCAAACGCTCAGACATCGACCAACACGAGGCCGCTGGCGTCTACCAGAAAGTGAAGCGGAAGGAGGTGAAACAAGAATGACAATGTCTTACTATCAGCCTCCTACCCAGTACTACAACTATCAGCCACCCAACCAGATGTACTCCTATCAGCCACCGAGCCAGTACTACAACTATCAGCCACCCACCCAGTACTATCAGCCACCCAACCAGATGTACTCCTATCAGCCACCGAGCCAGATGTACTACTATTAGCCTGCTCCTCAGATGTACTGGTATCAACCGCAAGCGTTCAGGGTCCAGTGACAGCTCTCTAGGCGTACTTTCTCACGCCTTTCAAGAGAGTCCAAATTTTTTTTTCCCAAACTTAGCGGACTACCATGGCAACTCATGCTCCACTTTCGTCGCAAAACGTGAAAAGGGGCTCCCAGGACATAGAAAAAACGAGCCGAAACTGGCAAGCGCGCGCTGTGCGCACCAATGTACGCCTCTGGATGAAAGATACCAAGGATAGAGATTAATGAGAGCGGTGTGAAATTCGCTTCTAGCCAATTTGGAGTTATATGAACTTCCGTACGCAATTATTATTCGCGTGCGTGTATCCCTTGGTGAGAGTTCCGATTTTTCCGTTAGGTCGTGTATTTCTTGTGTGTGAGTGAATTGGTGCGGGGAGTGGGATTCGGACTTCAAGTTCGGTTACCTAACCTTAGACTAATTACCAATAGATGATCAGCGTTTCTCAGATATCACACTTACCATTTTGACGGTTAGAATTCAGGAGCTCTCACCAAGCATACCACCACTAATAATCAGTGGTAAGTCACATTCATTACTGACTAATCGAGACTCAATTCACGAAGATCCCATGGGTTCGTTTAATCCTAATTCTCTTGGTGTATTCGGATTACCATGAGAGTTATTAGGCAACAATCAGAGACTTAGAACGAGGTTAGATAACATATGCCAACGGTAAGAATTGATCTTCTTGAAGGACGCACACCTGAACAAAAGAGGAAACTGGGAGAGGCAATCACAGAGGACATTGTCAGGATACTTGGTGTAGATAGAGATAGGGTCACTGTCATCTACAACAATGTGGCCAAACACGATTTGATCAAGGGCGGTGTTCCCGCCACAGAATGGAAGTAACGCGCAACGTAAATTCAAGCAGTGTTTCAGCAGTGCGCCTATTCTGGAAACTCGACTGAGAGTTTGGAGAATCTCTTGGTGAGCACCCACCACCCCACCAAGAATGGCTGGTTAACGCCTGTCTAAACCCATAGTAATGGTAACGATTGAATGACTAAACGCTAACTTTCAAGAATTTCTTTAGCTCTGTTCATAGCTGCCAGAGTCCGTTCTGTAATTAGCCTTCGGATAATTAGAATGTCTAATATTCTACCAAATATGGTGCCCGGCAACGCGTATTCCAAACCGAATGTCCACTTAGTACCAGACTCAGTCTTCTCAAAACTGGACCAGTCCTCAAATTTCTTGAAGGGTCCTGTAATGGCTCTGTCTCTAAAAGATCTGTTTGGGGTGAGTTCCACAACCTCTTGGTCCCATACATATGTCCTCCCGCCTAGTACCGTCTCTAATCTGAGCCGTGACTTTACTTGCAGTGGACCCTCACTAAGACTCTCCGCCTTCCTTACGGACGGATGCCATTTAGATGAATTGGTACCGTCGACTATGAAGTTGAACGCCTTCTCCAACGGGGCCTTGACCTCTATAGTGTGTTCAAACCTTGTCATCGCTTGCCGCTACTGTTGGCGGAATGGGTCGCTTATTTGTCTTCCATGAAAAAGTTCGCGTGTAGTCGTCGCAATCTCTGGTGAGCACACACCGCCAAAATAGGAATTTACGGTTCAAATTTGGATGCTTTCACCAGCTATGGGGGGGATATAGATAACTGGCTGTTTGGTTGTTTATTGCCCTTAGTAGCGCGCGCTCCAGGATGCCCTTCTTATTGACGGCAAGTGTTTTCTCACACAATTCAAGATTGTTTTTGGCATTCTTGAATCGCTTTTCATGGTCATAGATGTCGAGTCGCGTATCGCTAACCTCTACCTTAGAAATA
>Ga0315279_10009236_pt1 | contig 11803 bp, 6 predicted proteins | sample YL17G06_20_MG_FD_203694 | JGI IMG/M metagenome (GOLD analysis project Ga0315279, IMG submission 203694) | Sediment microbial communities from Yellowstone Lake, YNP, Wyoming, USA - YL17G06_20 | ecosystem: Environmental > Aquatic > Freshwater > Lake > Sediment | place: USA: Wyoming | collected...
CAGCTTCAGGCCCGCCAGCGCGGAAAGACTAGTCACCGCGCCCTTTGTCTCTTCGCCCACGTCCTTGCATACCCGCAATGAACGCAACTCTGGCAGCGCCAGCAGGGGGGAAAGGTCCGCCACGGCTGCGGAGTCCACGTTCAGCCCCGTCAGCTTGCCGTCCTCGATGGTGGGGAAGGCCTGCCCGCCATAGCCGGGGTTGAGTTCCTTGAGCTTCTCTACGACGCGCCGCGCCTGGTCCTCGGCGGGCAGCCCAGCCACTTCCTGCACGAACTTGTCACCGGCCTGGACGGACGGCGGCTGCCCAGGCAAAGGCGTACGGAAACTGCGCCCGCGGCCAGTCACTTCCCGCACGTCAACGGTGTGGAACAGCACCAAGGATCTGACGGTGCCCAGCGCCAGCAGATTCTCCTGGCGCGGCCTGAAACCCACCCAGCAGCCCATATCGGAGTAGTCCGTATTCCACTGGCAAACGAGCTGGCCGTCGAGCAAGCCAGTGACGCCCGTGTTACGTACCCGCACTTCGGAAGTATGCACGCGCCCATTGGTCAACACAGAAACACGCCTGACGCCGCTGGGATTGTTGTCCACGCCGTGGCCGTTGATCTGCTCAAAGCCGAGATAGGTGTTCACCCAGGCGCCCACCTGCCACATGAAGTGGCGGTCGGATTTGAACAGATATTGGTGGACAGAGTCGTTCCCTGCCATCCGCGTGAACGTTACCCTAAAGTCGTACTCCTCAGGCGGCTGATAAGGAATCTCCAGCCGGGCTCCAGCTCCACCCGTTGGGCTGGACACCAGCCTACCGTTCTGTATCTGCCACTTGCCGACAACCGCGTCGTTCTCCGGGTCAATCAACGCCAGCAGGTCAATCATGCCCGGTTCCGCTTTGGCGGCTTCGGGCGCGACAAGCTCCGGCGGCACAGGTGCGGCCGGAGGGGGAAGGTTGTCGGCGTTCTGCGGCCTGCCCGTGACCAGGCCTTTGCTGTACTCCGCAGCTCCGGTACGGAGAGGCGGAGGGGTAAGCGTCCCGGCTGGGTTCATGGTGTCTTTGCTTGGAAGGGCAGCGGCTTGCGGAGCATCCTGCGCTTGTGGAGACCGCACGCCCTCATGCGCCACCGCGTTCTGTTGAGCAACGGCAGCAGGATTGCTGCGTGCCGCCAGGTGCGCCAGAGACCCCGCTCCGAACATTGCCAACAACACAGCCGCCGCAACCCAGGCTTTGCCAAGAGCGGCCGCCCAGGCCATCGTCTTCAGCGTCCCGGCCGCGATGCTGCTTCCAGTCGTGATCTGAATGCCGCCTGCCGACGCCGCGACAGCAGAAGGAAGCGCCGCGACCAGATTGGCGGGCGCGGCCCGCACCGCGTTCTGCGACAGTTGCGAGGCCAGGAGCGGCAACACCAAGGCGATGCCACGCCGCTTGAAGAACTGGCGCAGCCGCTCCAGCGCCCGCGCCACACGCTTTTCGGCCGCGTCCTCCGAAATGCCGAGCCGCGTGCCGACTTCGTGCTGCGGCAGGTTGGAGAAGTAGCGCAGCACAACGGCGCTCCTGTCCGTATCATTCAGCGCGGCCAAGCCTTCGTCCAGGAGCGGCGCCAGCATCTGCCATTCGGGTTGCGGTGTGTCGGTAGTGGTTGGTTCGAGCACGGGTGACGCCTCCCGTTCCTTGCGCTGGCGATACCCTTGCCGCCGCAACGCATCCAGCGCCGCGCAACGGGTCACGTGCAAGAGCCAGGCGGGGAGAACTGTGCGCGGCCCCAGCGAGGCCGCCTTGCGGGACAACACGATGAACACGGCCTGCGTAACGTCCTCGGCGAGATGCACGTCATGCACTTGCCGCAGAGCGGCCGAATACACCAGATCAACATGGCGGTGCGCCAGCTCTGTGAACGCGTCGTCTACATGGTGTCTGGCATACCGCTCCAGAAGAACAGCATCCGCTTCCATACGCGGCTCTCCTTGTCCGTACATATACCGCACAAGACGGGAACGCCCGACAGGGAATTTTAGAAAAATTGCGTACGGGAGCCAGTGAAAAGCGGATCTGCCGAGCCGCAATCAGGTCTGTTTGCTGGGCGCCGGCTCTTGCTCGGCTTCCTTCTCCAGATCAACGGGAGGCGGCGGGTCAGACTGGATCATAAAGTCCTTTTGCAGGATCGGGTTGCGGGTGAGTATCAGAGGCAAACGCATGAGCTTGCCATCGCGCTCAATCAGCAGCACCGCCAGCCGCGCCGGCCCGATGATGATCACCTCGCGCATCAAATCCTTGATGCCGTGCACCGGCCTGTCGTTTACCGCGAGAATCCTGTCACCGGCCTGTACGCCCGCGGTTTGCGCGGGAAAGGGCTTGGTAACGCCGTAGTTCTTATATTGTTCAGCCAGCACGAGCTGGCTGGCCAGCACGCCCCCCCTGGCCGCCCCGCGTGGCGGCACGCTTACTTGATCCTCGCCGGTTTCGTCCTCCACCAAGCCCAAGCCCATGAAGCCGCGGCCGCGCAGCGCGATCAGGATCTCCGCCGCGCGCAAGCGCACTTCCGGATCGTCGGATTGCGCGGCGAACTCCAGGGGCTCAATGGCCGCGCGCCCGAGCTGCAGCAGCGCATTGCGCGCTTGCATGCGCGTGGAGTAGCTTTCCGAGCCCAGGGCTTGTATCATAGCCTTGGCTTGCTCGATAGCGGCCGGGGCTGTATTCGCGGCAGGCTGCTCGGCGCAGATCGCTGGTTGCCTGGCCGCTGCCAGGGCCGCGGCGGCGCAGATGACGGCTGTGAATGCAAAAGGCGAACGCACGTTGAAGGTCATGTCTTCTCCACCAGTCCCTCCGCCAGCCCAACCGGGAGGAGAGGATAACCTGAACGCGGGAAAAGGCAATAGGTTACTCGAAGCCCGCAGCTTATTTATTGCCGGCACGTAGAGGAGAAACATGGACCATTTGGACGAGCTGGAACACCAAAGCGTCTTCATCTTGCGCGAAGCGTTCAACAAGTTTGAGAACCTGGCCATGCTCTGGTCCATCGGCAAAGACTCCACGGTCCTGCTGTGGCTGGCGCGCCGGGCGTTCTTCGGCCACGTGCCCTTCCCGCTGGTGCACATTGACACTTCCTACAAGATTCCGTCCATGATCGAGTATCGCGACCGCCTGGTCCATGAGTGGAACCTGAACCTGATCGTGGGCATGAACAAGGCGCAGCTTGCCAGCGGCATCACCTTTCCTCTCGGCAAAGCCACCCGCGTCGAATGCTGTGGCACGCTGAAGAAGGATGCGCTGAAGCAGGTCCTGGACGAACACAATTTCACAGGCGTCATAGTCGGCGTGCGCAGGGACGAGGAGCCCACGCGCGCCAAGGAGCGGTATTTCTCGCCGCGCGACAAGAACATGGAGTGGAATGTCGAAGACCAGCCGCCCGAGCTATGGGACCAGTTCAAGACGGACTTCGAGCCGGGGACGCACATCCGCATCCACCCGCTGCTGCACTGGACCGAATTGAACGTGTGGGAGTACATCGAGCGTGAGAGCATTCCCGTGATACCGCTTTACTTCGCCAAGAACGGACGGCGCTACCGCAGCCTGGGCTGTGCGCCCTGCACGGGGACGGTCGTCTCCAATGCCGCTACCGTGCACGAGATCGTCGAGGAGCTCCGTGCCACCAAAGTGCCCGAACGCTCCGGCCGCGCGCAGGACCAGGAAAGCGAGGATGCGTTTGAGAAACTGCGGCGGGACGGGTACATGTAGAAAGCGCGAGCGGCATGAGGTATACTGGCGGATGTTTTGGACGGGGGTGAACCATGAACTGGCAACAGGTGTTGGAGGACAAAAGCCTCCAGGACATTCCGTACAAGATAGAGCTGAACAGTTGGGGGCAGATTGTCATGAGTCCAGTGAAGAACCCGCATGCTATTCGGCAAGGCCGGATTGAGTCTGAATTGCGGGCCTTGGCGCCCGCTGGTGAAGCGTTTCCCGAATGCGCGATCAACACCGAGGACAATGTCAAAGTTGCCGATGTAGTTTGGCTGTCGCCGGAGCGCTTTGAGAGAGTCAAGAACGAAGACGTCTGCTCGATTGCGCCAGAAATCTGCGTGGAGGTCGCTTCCCCAAGCAATACGGCGAAAGAAATGACCTTCAAGATTGGGCTTTACTTGGGGGCCGGGGCTGAGGAAGTTTGGGTGTGCGACGAGAACGGCGATATGAGTTTCCACAATGCGGAAGGCAAGCTGGCTGCGTCCAAGCTCGTTCCCGGGTTCCCGTCAAGAATCGAGATTTGAGGCTAGAGCGTGCCCGACACTGCCGTTTCGAATGCTACCGCGCCCAAGGCCGGCCAGATGAAGATCGTCATCGCCGGCCACGTGGACCACGGCAAGTCCACCTTCGTCGGCCGGCTGTTCTATGACACCGGGTCCCTGGCGACGGGCAAGTACGAACAGCTCGTCAGGATCGCCGAGCGCCGCGGCGTGCCTTTCGAATGGGCCAACCTGATGGATTCGCTCCAGAGCGAGCGCGACCAGAACATCACCATTGACACCGCTCAAATCTGGTTCTCCACACCCCGCCGCCAGTACGTGATCATTGATGCGCCGGGCCACAAGGAATTCCTCAAGAACATGGTTACCGGCGCGGCCAGCGCCGACGCCGCGCTGCTGCTGATTGACGCTCATGAAGGCGTGCAGGAACAGTCGCGCCGCCACGGCTACATGCTGCACCTGTTGGGCATTCGCCAGGTCATCGTGCTGGTCAACAAGATGGACCTGGTGGGCTACCAGGCCGCGAGCTTCGAACGGATCGAGGCGGAGTACCGCGAGTTTCTCAGGCTTCTGGGCCTCGCACCCAAGCTCTTCATCCCCATCTCGGCCAGGCACGGTGACAACATCGCCGCCAACAGCGCCAACACGCCCTGGTACAAAGGCTTGCCCGTGGTCGCGGCCATTGATGCGCTCTTCGAGGTGGACGAGTTGCCCACCCGGAAGCCCCTGCGCTTCCCCGTGCAGGATGTTTACCGCTTCGACCACCGCCGCATTCTGGCCGGGCGGGTCGAGTCGGGCACGGTGAAGGCCGGGGACAAACTGGTCTTCGCGCCCCGCAACAAGTCTGCCATCGTGAAAACTATTGAACGCTGGCGCCTGCCTGCCGGCGACACGGCCTCGGCGGGCGAATCAGCCGGCTTGACGCTGAGCGAGCAGATTTTCGTCGAGCGCGGCCATGTCGCCAGCCACGAGCATGACTTGCCCCTCCTGGCCTCGGAGTTCCACGCCAACCTCTTTTGGCTCGGCCGCCACAATCTGGAGATAGGCCAGAAGTACAAGCTCAAGCTGGCCACTCAAGAGGTGGAGTGCGAAGTCGCGGCCATCCATAAGATCATAGATGCCGCGACACTCGCCGAGGCCGCGCCCAAGCGGGACTACGTCGTCAAGAATGACGTGGCGCAACTTGCCATTCGCACCAAGTACCCCGTGGCCTTCGACAACTACGACCGCATCCCCGAGATGGGCCGCTTTGTCATCGTGGACCGCCGCGAGGTCAGCGGCGGCGGGATCATCTTGAGGGCCCCGTATGCGCGGGGCGATTCCCTGCTTGAGTCGCGCGGGTCCGCGGCGGCCAAGATGCGCTCCCCTGAAGTTGTGTGGCACAGGACCCAGATCAGCGCGGACGACCGCGCCCTGCGCAACGGCCACAAGGGCACCGTGCTGTGGCTGACCGGCCTGTCCGCCTCTGGCAAGTCCACCATCGCCATGGAACTCGAGGGCGAGCTGTTCGGCCACGGCCTCAACACCTACGTCCTCGACGGCGACAACGTGCGCCATGGCCTGTGCGGCGATCTGGGTTTCAGCCCCGAGGATCGCACGGAGAACATCCGGCGTATCGGCGAGGTCGCGCACCTGATGGTGGATGCCGGGCTGATCGTCATCACCACTTTCATCTCGCCTTACCGCGCCGACCGCGACCGGGTGCGCAGAATTGTGGAAGATAACGGCCGGGACTTCATCGAGGTTTACGTGAAATGTCCCGTGGAGGTGTGCCAGCAGCGTGACCCGAAGGGACTCTACAAGAAAGCGCTGGCGGGGCAGGTGAAGGAATTCACCGGCATCTCCGCGCCCTATGAAGAGCCGCTCAGCCCGCAGATCATCCTTGAAACCGACAAGCTCTCCGTGGCCGAGTGCGTGACGAAGATAATGGACCATCTCAAAGAGCTGGTCTATGTCGAGAAGCATGCGTGATGGAGGCCGGGCTGGCGGAGGAATGGAACCGCAGATGAACGCAGATAACACCAGATGAACGCAGATAACTACAGATTTAGAACTGTCGTTTTTATCTGCGCCAATCTGTCGTGATCTGCGTTTATCTGCGTTTGCGGACGAAGCCTTGCGAAAGCTCCGGATTGCGGCATAATTGCCGGCGAGTCATGGCAACCGCGGCTGCACCCGCGTTCCCGTAGCTCAACTGGATAGAGCAGCGGATTTCTAATCCGCAGGTTGAGGGTTCGATTCCCCCCGGGAACGCCACTTAAAGCCTGGTGCCACTGTCCGCAGACAGTGGCTTGTGCTGCACTGTCTGCGGACAGTGCCACCTCCCAAGGCATACCCCGCGATTGCGTCAGCCTGAAGCATTCAACGAAAATGCCGCCGCTGTTTGTAATACTTCTCCCACATGCTACAAACACCCCTGAGGAAACCTGCGAGGTAAAGTGAGGCTGCTGCCATGTGCGACCAAACGCTCATGCTTGCCGTCGTCCTGGCCATGCTTGCGCGAACTGTCGGGGCCGGGGATTGGCCGCAGTTCATGCGCGTGGGTGAGCACACGGGCGATGCGGCAGAGGAATCTCTGAGATTGCCCCTGAGTCTGGCGACGTGCGTTCAGCTCGACGATGCGGTCACGACCTCACCCGCAGTCGCAGCCGGCAAGGTTTACGTCGTGGATCAGATGGGAACCGCATACTGCATCAACGCGGCAGCGAACCGGGTCGTATGGAAGTCGTCTCCCGAGGGTGAGCAGGCCAAGGGCGCGAACACATCTTCGGCCTGCGTGATGCGGGGGCGCGTCTACTACGGGACGACCGCGGGCCGGTTTCACGTTCTGGACGCCGCCGACGGGTCCGTCATCAAGAACCTCGAGGTGGGCTGGCCGGTCCTGGGCGCGCCGGTCTGGGCGAACGAAGCGGTCTACTTCCAGACGGTGGGCGCCGTCGTCCATTGCCTCAATCCCGATGGCAAAGAGCGGTGGCGTTGGGACCACTACCGCTCCTACGTGGACCCGAAGACCAACAAGCTGGCCACCGGTTTTCCCGGAAGCTACCACGACCCGCACTATGCGGGCGGCGAGATCGCGGTCGCCGGAAAACGGCTGGTCGTCAACATGGGCTGGGACCTTTACTGCCTCGAGGACGGCGGCGAGAAGCCGCGCCTGGTCTGGTGCAATCGGGCGCCATTGGGCAAGGATCCAGGCATTCCCATGGGACCGGCGATCAGCGGCGACTGGGTCTACCTGGGCCATCCGGGCACTGACCAGTTCGGCGGCTTCATGCGCGTGCGACTCGACACCGGCGCGTTCGACCCACAGAAAGACTTCCGGCAGAGCGCCTATCCGGGCTCGGTGTGGGCGGTGTTCGCCACGCCTGCGGTGCGCGGGAGCACGGCTTATGTCCCGACGCACTACATGGGCGTGCATGCCTGGAACTTCGAGACCCAGCAAGCCGGCTGGGCCGCCCGCACCGACAATACTCTTGACCAGCGGCGCTTCACGAGCTGCATCGCCTCGCCGGCCTTGACGCGCGAGCACTGCGTCTTCGGCACGGTGCGGGGCGAGCTCCACGTCGTCGCTCTGGAATCCACCGGCTCCTGGCCCCAGTTCAAGCCGGCGCCCTTCACGTTCAAGACGCCCTTCGGCCGCCCCATCGCGTCGGCTCCGGTGATCGCGGGCGGCACCATTTACTTCGGCTGTGACGACGGCTGGCTCTACGGCCTGAGCAGCGATGGCAAGTGCGAGCTGCCCACGGAGGCCGGCCAGCTTCACGAGGTCCGCTCCCGTCTCCAGCCAGCGACCGGCAAGAGCTACGGCGCCCCCGTCGCCAGCATGAACCAGGGAAACACAGGCTGCGTGGACGATCCCCAGTTGAGGCCGCCATTGCACCTGCGTTGGGCCATGCGTCCCGGCGATCTGCGCGTGCAGATGAGCGCCGACGAGGACAGCCTGTACTTCGTCTCGGAAGCCGGCACTTTGGGCGCCATCGAGCAGGCGACCGGACGGATTCGCTGGCGCCAACGGCTCAACGGGCCTGTTGACGGCTGGAAGCAATTGCTGTTGGACCGCGGGCGCCTGTTCGTGACCCGCAGTGAAACATCCAGCAGGAGACGGCCGCCGGAAGAAGGCGGGCCGTCGCTTAGCGCATTCGAGGCGCGGACCGGCTCGCTGCTCTGGCAGAAGTCCTGGGGTTCGCTCCAGGGCACCTGCCGGACTTCGCCTGTCGCGGTGGGCGAGGTGGTCGCGGGCGTCACGACGGAGGGGGATCCGCCGATGCCGGTCGCGCTTGCCTTCGACGCGGCCACGGGCAGAGCGCTGTGGCGGCTCGAACTATCCGGTGAACCCAGCAAGAGAGGAAAGCTCTTGTGCGGCGGCGCCTGCGTGCTGGACGGCACGATGTTTTTCTCGTACGGCCAAACCCAGGGCCTCGGCCCCGCTGGAACCGTGGCCGTCGAGCCGGCCACCGGGAGGGCGTTGTGGACCGCCAAGGAGTACCATGTTCACGCATATGGACGCCCGGCCGCGCGCGATGGCTGGTTGTACCTGGGCGGTCTAACCGGCGCGCCGATGTACTGCCTTTCGGCCAAGGACGGCAGCCTGAGATGGCAGGTTGACAACGTCAGCTACGAGCACAGTCCGGCCCTGGGAGAGGATTACTTTGTCACTCGCGGCTACGGCGGCCACGGCATTCTGCGCGACCTGGCCAGCGGCCGCCCCGTGTTGCGCGAGGGCCGCGAAGTCCTCGGCGGCTGTCCGGACCATTCCTGCGCCCCAGTCCTGCTTACGACGGGACGGCTCTCCTACGCTGTCAGCACCAGCGGGCTGTACGTCCGGGACCTGGATTCCGGCAAGGTCCTTTGGCAAAGCCTCGGGTTCGCGCCGCGCGCCTGCACGACGCCGGTGGCGGCCAACGGCCGGCTGTTCTTCAGCCCCAATGTCAACAACACGCTCTATTGCTTCGAACCCGCCCGTGAGCAGGCCAACGGCGACAAGTGAGGAAACGCGCGGCTGCTCTCATGACAGGCCTGCGGCTCGGCGGAAGGGGTGAGTCCGCACAGTCCGACGCCAATGTCGGCACAGTTCCTCTTTCTTCTTCTTGCTCAGCCTCTTAATCTGATGCTCGCGCTGCAGGGCCTCAGAACGGGTCTTTTCCCGTTACCGGATCCTGCCGAAAGGTGTGTCTCACGAAGCTGCTCCTGGTTCAAACGGTCTTGGGGACGAGCTCTACTTGAGTGGCTCGGTGCTGAAAGCAAAGCATGGGTTGCTCGCCCGCTTGGCGACGGTGTTCTTCGCGTTTGCGCTCATGAAATCGTACAACTGCCGGGCCTGCGGAAAACCGGTGCGAATGCCAATGGCCGATGCGGCCAGGGCCAGGTCGGAATAGGAGCCGGGATAATCCTGCTGGGCGATGTTCCGCAGTTCCTCCTTGGCAAAGTGCTCGAACAGCTCCTTCCAGGTGGTCGCCTTGAAGTTGCTCTTGGGATCCGCGAAAGTCCACCAGTAGCCGCAGCCGCATTGCGGGTCGAAATCCGGGGCGTGGGTGAACCGCCCCATCGAGAACTCCAGCAACAGGGACCGCAGTGTCTCGGCATCCTTGAAGCCCGCGCCCGCGGCGCAATCAACCGCCATGATCATGTAGTCGTGCTGCCAGGGAGCGTAGACAACTCTGCCGGCGCCGCGGCCTTCGGTCAGGAGAATGCCCAGCGGCAGAGCGTCGGGGCCTTTCATTGAGGCGATGTGGCTCTTGAGCGTGAACTCCACCCGCTTGGAAAAGCTTTCCTTCTCCGGGCCGCCATCAACGGCGATGCCCGCCGTCAGGGCGACTGTCCGCAGGCCCCAGGCGCAGCCGCGAAGCTGCCCGTTGTAGATTCTGCCCTTCGCATAGCCGGGGTTGGCGCTGAGCACCATGTAGCTGGCCCAAAAGTAGCTCTCCTCCAGGAAGAAGTAGTCGCCGGTGACGACGTACGACAGGTATGAGAACCCAGGCAAATGGGCCGTCTCCGGGCTGAAGATTGACTTGACCGGCTCCTTGACCCGCGGCTCGGCCGGCTTGGAGCGGAACTTCTCCGTGCCGTACTGGCCGCCGCGGCCATCGGCGAACCAGAGTTTCGGACGGGTCTCGTAGGAGATCACTCGGCCGCTGGCCCTCTCGCGGCCGTGGATCGGCACGCCGGCGGCCAGCTCGTCGGTGGTCAGCATGATCTCTTTCTGCCGGGGGTCCATGGTGTAAACGTAGTACGCGGCCCAAGCGGGCAGCGGGCCAATGTCCTGCCGGCCGCCGGTAGTGCCGAAGTAAGCCACGATGATGCCGTTCTCGAACAGTCCCTTCTTGACCCGCGGGTCCTGCCAATTCTTCCACTGCTGGTCAAGCACCTGCCGCGGGACCTTCAGCGAGAAATCATATTGCGGAATCACCCCCGCGGCCGCCATTGCCACGGCGTCGTGGCGGATCACCACTTCCGCCGGCTCCTTGCCAATCCAGAACACCTTGCGGAAGCGCGTCAGGTCCGGCTGATGCACGTCCTTCTGTTCAAACACCACCTCCGGGTTGGCCTTGCCCTTGCTGAACGTCACGTCGTAGATCAACCCATTGTCGCCGCCTGCGTCGGCGCACTTCTCAATCACCGCGGAGACGCGAGTGTAGCCCGTGTCCGGGTAGTAGCGGACCTGGAACTGGACCGTGAGGTCCGGGTCGGCCTTGCCTTCCGCATCGGCGGGCGCGCTGGCGAGCAGCCACTCAAAAGCCACCGGCCCAGACAGCCACCGGTCTGCCTTGGCGGCACCGGCCTCGAGTATCCTGCGGGCGCTGGCGGTAACAGGCTTGCCTTCTGGAAATCTGATCGTGACTGTCGCATCGAAATCGCGGGCCAGAAGTTGCTGTGCGGCGGCGGCGGCGTCTGCCGCGGGCCTGTCCGTGCCCGGGTCAGCCGGCTTCAACTCCAGCACCGTGGCGACGTCCAGCTTGGGTACGGCCAGGGACACCACGCCGTGCTTGACCGTCCCATCCTCGTAGTGCCGCTTGGCGTCGAGCTGCACGGGCAGTTCGCGGCTTCCCAAGAGGGCCTTGAGCGGCTTGCCCCGGGGCATCTCGCCCGGCCGAAAGACCACCCCGAAGGTGAGCGGCGTTGGAGCGCTGACGGCCTTGCCCTCAGCAGGCTCCAGAGTGACGGAGGCCGCGTTGGCCCGCACAGCCGCGACGAGGAGCGCCAGCACTGCAACCACGAGGGGCGCGAGCGAAGCCTGCCGCGCGGCAATACCGGCGCCACGAGCGAAAGAGGCTGGCAACAAGACGGACTCTGCCATGCGAGCCGAAGTGAAAACCACCTGAATCATGGTCCGCTCCTTTGATGAAAGCCATAGGTCCGGAAATGCGACACCAGAGCCCAAGAGCAAATGCAGGTATTGGGACACTATACTTAACCCGCTCCCTGCGTCAACAATGGTGCACTTTGCCTCCGGGGCTCCCCTTGCCAGAACAGTCAGGTTGCAGCCGATCATCTTCGGCACGGCTACTACGGCGCGCCGCTACCGGCGCTGACTGCCAGCTATACCGGCTTCCAAGGCACGGACAGCGAA
>Ga0315279_10009237_pt1 | contig 11801 bp, 9 predicted proteins | sample YL17G06_20_MG_FD_203694 | JGI IMG/M metagenome (GOLD analysis project Ga0315279, IMG submission 203694) | Sediment microbial communities from Yellowstone Lake, YNP, Wyoming, USA - YL17G06_20 | ecosystem: Environmental > Aquatic > Freshwater > Lake > Sediment | place: USA: Wyoming | collected...
TGATGACGACGAAAAAAACGATGAAATGATCGATGCGTTCCTTCAGGAACGGCAGATTAAAGACCAAGCTCCGGGGCTGGCTTTCGACTTCGAGATCATCAAGTGTTTCTTCCCACATATAAAAAACGCGTGCCCTTTGAACGAGTCTATATTCTTAAAAAGGCAGTATCACTAAGGAAAAAAGACGGGGAAAATTCCTTATTAGAGGAAGCGATGATAGTCCATTTGAAAAAAAAAGTCAAGTCGCTCATTTCGGTTGTCAAGGCAACATGAATATTTCCTATTCTGGGCAACGTGAATATTTCCGCTTTGCACACCACTTAGATTCTCTCGAGCGCAGGGCTCTGAGACGTAGGAGCTTGCCCGTGCGCTTGTAAAGCCAAAGTCCATGACGAAGGGCCAACTGATTCTTGGGCAATACCTTGCCGGATTTTGGATCTCTCTGCGGTTTTGTCATACTCTATTCTCCTGCCAAATTCTTCACGACGTTGACCTGAGACGGGCTTTTGTATCATTAAAAGGGGAGCTAGCTCCCCTTTTAATTATGGACAGCAAAACAGCCAGGTCTTTGCGCCAGGTATAGATGCTTTCCTGATTTCTAGCCACGCAGGCCGGGTGCCACACGGGAATTAGGGTCATTCCATCCTTCTCAATGACTCTCCCACGCGCCGTCGATGACGCTTGGCCTGTCCGTCTTTTCTGCCATGCTATAGAATCCTCAAAAATAGCCCATAGGAGCCTCGTAGAGCCACGATCCTAGGGAAGTTATACCTAGGGGGTAGCCCCAAATGCATTACAAGTCAATAATGCCAATTATTTGGCATTATTTGGGAATATGATAGTAGATTATACGAATATATCGGGCTCAAATGGGAAAGAATCATGTATTTTTGTAAAATTGATGATATTGCCTCCTCCAGTTTTCCACAGGGCCATGAAAAATCGAAATCTGGAGAAAACTGAGCTTGTAACTAGCGACTTTTAAATGAGTTGTAAAAAGTCAATCTTAGGCAAATGTGAAAAAGTCGTAAGTTGTTGATAATAAGTAAAATATCCTATATATCTAGTTTACATAATACCTATTGTATGACTCATTTTTATATGGGGAAAGCTCTGCATTCTTGCCTGTAAAATTATTACGACGCGGCCTCAGCCCCGCCGTATCGCGAAAAAGACGGGGGAGGGACGGTCTGGCCAGACGACGCTGAATTTGGTAGGTATCGATTTTTTAGCCGGAGACGGCGATAGCGCGAGGAGAATGTATTACTATATCAAGGCTTTGGACGATTTTATATAGACAGCGGGGATAACGGGCGCTCTCTGCTGTCCAGAGCACTTTATTCTTCAAGTTGACATCGGCCCCATCGTTTTTATAGTATCATATTGTCCAGGACAAAACGTTGGAGCCTCAGGGGAATACGAGCGGATGAAAACAAGGCAAGACTATTATCCATCGGAATATTTTCTCGTGCAAGAATTCTGTTCGGCTCTTACGTCTAATGAAACCCCCTGGGGAAAGGTAAATCTTATTAGAGAATTCAATTATCTTAGAGGGCGGACTGATGTAGTTGTCGTAGACCAGAATAATAACGTTTTAGCTTTTGAACTCAAGCTGAGGAAATGGGTCCATGCAATGCAGCAGGCGTATAGGAATACTTGCTTCGCCCATCATTCCTACGTTGTGCTCCCCGAACCCACGGCAAAACTCGCTCACCGATATTTCCGTGAATTTGAAAGAAGGTCAATAGGCCTCTGCTCTATCAAGGATGGGTCAGTAGTAATCTTGGTACCTGCCGTACATCAAGAACCTATTCAATCATGGTTGTCTAATTTTGCGGCCTCGAAAAGCGGGAATGGCACTAGCAATGAGTCCACAGGCTGACCTTGCAGATGTTGCAAGGTCGATATGTGCATCTGAGGGATTGAATTTCGGCCGAGATATTGGTGGAGGAGTATTCAAGAGGGTTTTCCTTGTTGAAAAGCGTGGGAATGAAGTTTATGCTCTTAAAGTAGTTATTGAGGCTTCTCACCGTACAGCACGTGAGATTGCGGCTCTGCAGCGCTGCAATCATTCAAACATCGCTCGTTTGCATCGTGTAGGCAGGCATAACTATCAAGGACGTGGCTATGACTACATGATTGAGGAGTTTTTATCAGGAGGGACACTAACTTACCGCCTTGAGCAACTTGGAAGACTCAACAATGAGCAGACTTTGAATCTCGGCAAGAAAATGATAGATGCGATTATACATCTTTCAGGAATCGGACTTGTGCACAGGGATATCAAGCCTGATAACATAATGTTTAGAGAAAACGGTTCTGCCCCCGTTTTGGTTGACTTCGGTTTAGTTAGGGACTTAACCGCTACTTCTCTTACGGAGACATGGGCTGCTAGAGGGCCGGGTACACCTTATTACTCGGCTCCTGAACAGCTCAATAATCAAAAATCGCTGATTGATTGGCGTACAGACCAGTTTTCGCTTGGCGTCGTACTCTGCTGGGCCAGATTTGGAGCACACCCCTTTAAGCACAGAAATGAGACAGACTTCTCGGTTGCCACTGTGGAACGCGTCGCGAGACGCGGGAATAGAAATACCGATATCTTAACTCAGATTTGCCAATCTGGTCTGCCATGCCTAGAAAAGATGACTCGCCTATGGCCTGTTCAAAGGTACAGATTGCCGGAAGAACTCTCGCAGGATTGGATAAACCAAGGATAGAACCATGGCTGTTTATCATCAAATGGGTCATAACTCTCTCAACCTGTTAAGAGAAAGTAATCTTGCATTATACAAGGGGGCTATTCTAAGCCCCGTCAATGAGGATGAAGAGCATCTTCAAGCTGCTATTCAAAATCGGAGCACTGAAGATTTTGAGATGATTTTTGACCCCCAGCTCTATTATCCATCAGTTGAAAGAGGCAATCTTCCTGAATGGGGATACTTTCCATCTGATGTTGATACGGCTGACCAGACTTCGATTCGATGGTGGAGAAGGATAATAATAGAACTCGCCAATACTGTCCGACGCCTTCGCCCGCAATCATCTTGTTCTCCAGCTATTGTTCCGGGAGTCTATTCAGACGCCTATTATTCACTAAATCAGCAAATGGCGGCTTTTTTTCAGGAGCGTCTATCAGCGCATGGGATAGCTGCGATTCAGACATTGATTGTGAGTCTCCCGGCGCTTACAGAAAGAACGAGGTCAGCGGAAATCGCATCAATTGCCTCTTCGGGTTCAGTTAATAGAGTCTTCTTGGTACTCATATCGGACGTCCCTCCAAGGCCTGAGCTCCAGAATACTGAGGGAATCCAAGGAGCTATAAGACTGATACGATTTCTTACGGAAGCCGGCATGCAAGTCATTGTAGGTTACACGTCGAGTGACCTAATTCTGTGGAAATTCGCTGGGGCCCAAGACTGTGCTAGTGGAAAATTTTTCAATCTACGGCGTTTCACGCCATCCAGGTTTACAGTGCCTCCAGAAGGGGGTGGTCAACTTCCCTATTGGTTTGAGGAATCAATGATGGCATATCTTCGAGAATCGGACTTAGCACGCGTGAGGAGAGCAAACCTTCTCTCTGATAGTAGCCTGACAAATCCATTTGCAGTCCAAATTCTTGAGCAATTGGATAATTCACCTAGAACGCCGTGGTTAGGACTAAGTTGGAGGCAATATCTCTATTGGTTCTCAGATTTTGAGCATCGCTTCTCTCAAGGAAGAATAGATGCGAACACGCTTCTATCGAATGCAGAAGACGTTTGGCGTCAGCTTGATGAACAGAGCATCCTAATGGAAGAACGTCAAAATGATGGAACCTGGCTGCGTCAATGGAGAAGGGCAGTTCTGGAAGCTTTTAAAAGCTAGCCTGCAACGTCACTTCACGAGAAGTACGACTAAAATGGTTCAAGTTCTTCGCTTATGAGAATTTCCTCTCCCATGATTCGTCTATCTACATGAGGCGATTATCCGCGCTTGCGTCCTGTCATCAACCGGGAAGCCATGCTCTTGAGCCTCTGGCTTCCCACGCGCCTCAAGATTTTTAGGGATTTCTTCCAAGATGAAATCATGAATGGCCCATTTCATTAGAGTGATTTTTGCTCTCACGAAAATAGCATTCCGTTGGGAACATCATCTCTAATCCAATAATGATTGTCGCCATCATAATGCCAGCCATGTTCTTTGATTAGATCCGAGAAGCCTTTCCGGGTAATATTCAAAGCACTAATCGCTCCCTTTTGCCACGCCTCAATTACCACTTTATTGAAGAGAAACTCACCGTATAAATGCTTTGATTTAGTAGAGTCCAAGATTTTGGCAACGGCCTGCGTTACGTCGAAAGGTTGCCGTCTATCTATCATTTTCGCCTTGCCACTCCGGAAGAATGTCAAAATCATTTCTCCCGCTAGGACCGATTCGCTGCCTTTCTTTTTGTGCATCGACCAGATAGGGTCTCCGACTTGTGAGATAGCCGCCCGAAGCTCCATGCCCGACTCACAGGCTGCGCGGAGGATAGCTTCAAAGTAGGCAGTGTTCCAATGCTGGAACACAACTGACATCCATCGTTCTAGTTTTAGCATCTTTGCACAGGCACAAATGGACCTCCCCAGCCTCTTGACGTATGTCGCCTCATTTAGATTTAGCTCTCCACCAACGATCAGCTCCATTTCTCTTGTTCTTTGATTCGGCATGTTATCCAGCCAGACGTTCCACAGGGCTGAAAGGTCTAGATATGCGATATGCCCACCGTAGGGTGGATCAGTGAATATGTAGTCAACTTGCTTTTCAAGTTCGCTCTCAAGTTCCTCGATATCTTTCTCATGGATTTCGAACATTCCGTGCCAACCACCTGTCCGCCGCTTAAGCTCAATTGCCTTGTCGATCTCTTCCTTCGCGGCGATCACATTTAACGCTCGCTCTTGAAAAGTCTGCCATGCCCGAAGCAAAACTGGCTGCTTTGCTACTTTGAACCTATAGATACTAAATATGCTGGAGCCACCCCTTGATTCCAGCCTGCCTTCAGTTGATAGAAATGTCTTATTAAGCTTGGTTAAGGTAGCCGACCACGCCAATAATATCCCTTTCCTAACATGCCGATTTTCGAGAGAATCAATCGAATCCTTCAGCAAAGCCAAAGATACTAACTGCTGTGGCAGGAAAAGATCGTGGTAGTGCTCAACGTCTGAGTTCCTTGGAAGATTAACATTCGGGGGTAAGGTTACAGCTTTTAGCCAACGGGATATTTCCTGTTTGTTTGCACACTCTATCTCTCCAAGCTTCTTTTCGCATCGCTCCTTCAAAGTCATCAATGCTGATCTGTATGCTGAGATGTTGCCGTGACGCAAATCCACGATTCCCTTGGCTATGAAGTTCGCCAACGGATTTATATCATTCTGAATGCCGACGCGATTTTCAAGGAACGCCTCAATGGCCGTCACGCCCGATCCGCCGAACGGGTCCAAAACTCGATCCCCCTCGCGTGAATAATGAAGGACGTACTTCCGGACAACATTATATGGGCGTCTCGTGAAGTACGGATGGACACCGTAATGCCGTCTTGCGCTTTGTCGGGCCGCCGGAATGGGCTTTTCAATCGGCTGGATGGCCGAATAAACGTTCATCTTGTTGCTCTCAGGTCCATAGCTTTAAAATTGGCAAGCGCTTCGAGCTCGATTACGTCGATGTGGGGCGGCAGGCTCTCATGTCCATGTGTTGCACACAGAAGAACCGCCCGCGATAACTCGTCTTTTCCGTACTTTTGTTGTTGATACCTGAACCCTGTACTATTTCGTTTTAGCTCCACTGGAACCCAGTAGGATGGGTAATCAAGAAATTGGAACTCGGTCAAACAATCGTAACCTTTGCCGACATAGCCGCCGAGACTCATCCCAAGAAGTGTCAATGGCCCTGACGCACGCAGAATGTCCGTCTCTTGAATGTGGGGAATTTTCGTTTCCTTCCTGTGGTCTTTTACAATCCGCTGTATCTCCCCGATAGCCCACCAGACTATCCCTCGTTCTTTCCGGTCGACATATGCTATCTGTTCGGTCCAGAAAGGACTGCGATACGCTAAGGTAAATGTCAATGGTTTTTCGACTTGGACAATTTTACGCGATTTTGTGATGCCTACATACTTGCATTCTAGCGGTGTCACATAGAACGCACCATCACGTACTTCGATACCTACGTCAATTCGCTCGAAATCGCCTGCAGGCAACTTGAACCATTTTCGAATCGATTCTCCGATGCTCTCATCAGCTACGCCTTGCTGGATACGGTCGTGGCCGACATTGCCAGGGACCGCCCTCATTTTGGAGTCGAGCTTTCGGTCCTTACTGACTGCGAGATAATTTGATTTGGTCGCGCCATAAGGGGTGACGAGTGCTACACGCACCAATCCATGTTTGCGAAGATGGCCCTTCACCTCTGGCGTTAGGTCGTGAAAATAGTATTGTGGTCCGCCTGTATCACGGCTCTTACGTTTTGTCTGTTGAAGATGCATAGGTTTTCACCTTGGCTTGCTAACGCCTTCCTGCTCCTTGACCCCAAAAGCTCTGAGAAGATCGTCGGAGATTTTATCCGCTCCGACACATTCCCGAATTACGTTTTGGAACGAAAAGAGTAGTTTGATGCATCGATCACTCTTCTGCATAGTTGGGGAAGTAGCCAGAGACATACATTCTGAAAAGAGATCGTTCCCTGCCTGGAGAACCTTCTCAGGAAGGTACATAAAGTAGCTTTCCACGAGTTCATGGAATTCCCAGATTGGGCCTGACTTTTTCGCATACTCTGAGGCTTTTTGTTTAGCCCCTGGAGAGGTTTCTCCAAGCCAGACATCGACCATTGTGATATATCCATTGACCTCTGGAAGGATTTTGGCGGCTTTATCGTAAAACTCCGTTTGCTTGCTGAAGAGAACCTCTGTTGGATATTGCCGTGTCTCACGTTTCTGTTTGAGTAGGTAGAACAAGTGCTGCAGAGTAATGCCTCCAAGTGCGGACACCAATGATATCAGGCCCCCGATCAAAACTAGCTTCATAGAGGTTTCCTTCTATTCCATTTCGCTTAATCCATGACAGCCGCGCATTTGATTTTGGAGTGAATTCCCTCCATCATGTACAAGATACTAAATCATTGCGAAAAGGGTTGTCAAACGGGGATAGAATAAACCTCTCTTCCTGTACCCGCCTTGGGGACACCATGGGGACAAAATCGCTAAAAACGGCTCAGTTTTGCTTACTCAGGCTTAATACCAAAATTCAGGAAACCAGGAAAATTTCTCAAAAATCAGGGGAAAAGGCTTGGCGGGAGGAGGGTATGGTAGTCGAATCCATCCGGGACCTTCGTCAGGCCCCATACTGGATTTGAATTCCAGAAGGCCAGCTGAATAGACCCCTCCTCGTGTAACATAAATGAGAATTTTGTTTACGGAATGGCGTCTTTTATATTGAGGCGATTATCCGCGCTTGCGTCCTGTCATCAACCGGGAAGCCATGCCGGACATGGCCAAGTGAGCGAAGACTCCTTCGTGAAAGTAACAGGTGACACATTTTGCCAAATAGTTTAGGTCTCATTCAGGAGTGATAAAATGAGTAACCACTCCGAATCTCGCAAGAATTCAATTACAGAACCACCCCTATTCTGTGAATATGCTGGTGCAGCCTGCGATCAATCATTTGCATTACCGCGTATTTCTGACGGATTGGTTTTATTTCCTAGTGAACCAGAAATCATAGCTAATACGATCGAAGAAGCCTTACCAAAACTCAAATCTTCAGCCGAAGGCAGAAAGTGGTTATCATGGAAAGATCTCGGAATTGTTGGGCGAATCATTTTCTGTGAGATCTGCAAGGCACTTCGATTCACTAAAGTCGTAGTCGCCGACGTCACTACCCTCAATTTCAACCTCCTCTTCGAAATTGGCTACGCTCTCGGTCTCGGGCAGCCCGTCCTTCCTATCAGGGATACTAGTTACATCCGGGACCACAAGGTGTTTGATGAGCTGGGACTACTCGACACATTAGGTTTTGTCGATTTTCAGAATTCGGCAACTCTCGCAGAAAGTTTAATCCAGCGTCTAAACGATAAGTCACCATTCTCTCAATATCCATCCATTAATAAAGAGCAGCCACTTTATCTTGTTAGGAGCCATATCCAGAGCGAGGGCATGGTCAAGCTGATGTCGGCGCTTAAAAAATCAGGACTCAGATTCAGGACTTTTGACCCAAGAGAAACTTCGCGTCTTTCTTTACACGAAGCTCTGAAGCAAGTTTATTCCTCGCTTGGTGTTATTGCCTATTTGGTTGCTCCTGATAGGGTGGGTGCTCTCTCACACAATTCTAGATGTGCTTTCGTCGCTGGCATGGCAATGGCTACAGGGAAATTCGTTTTGATGCTGCAAGAGTCTGAAGTCCACCAGCCTATCGATTATAGGGACGTCGTCAGGTGCTATAATGCAGCATCCCAGATTCCTGATCTTCTCATCCAATTTATCAGAAGCGTAGTCGAGACATTACAGGAGACACAATTTGTTGCTACAGCTTTACCCCTTCGACAATTAGAACAGATTGATTTGGGAGATCTGGCTGCGGAGAATGAAATTAGGGCGCTTGGCACCTATTTCGTTCCTACGGGTCAGTATAATGAGGCCAAGAGGGGACATGCTCAGCTTGTGGTTGGGAGAAAGGGTGCAGGCAAGACCGCTATTTTTTATAGTGTGCGGAGTGCTTACAAACCAAGCAAGGACCATCTGGTTCTAGATCTAAAACCAGAAGGCCATCAGTTCACGAAACTGCGTGAAGCCATTTTAAAGGAGCTGTCACCTGGACTGCGTCAGCACGTCCTCACAGCCTTTTGGAACTATGTACTACTTTTGGAGATTGCACACAAAATCGTTAGCAAAGAAGAACGGTATTCCTATCATGACCAACGCCTTAGAGACGCGCACCTAAGAGTTGCTAAGGCTTATGGTGCTAATGTGAATTTAGAAGAGGCTGACTTCTCCGAGCGACTACTCCGGCTAGTTGATGATATTCTAGATAGGCGAAAAGATATTCGTCGCATTGGGAGTACAGCAGAAGTAACTCAACTTGTCTACAAGGAAGACATTGGCCCATTGAGCGCTGCCTTAAGTGATTATCTGATAATAAGTGGGAAAGAAGACGTTTGGATGCTCCTCGACAATCTCGATAAGGGTTGGCCAATAACCGCTGCTACCCCCGAAGACATAATGATACTAAAATGTTTACTTGAGGCCACTCGCAAAATCCAGAGACAGTTTGAGTCAAGAAGAGTTGAATTTCACACGATAGTTTTTATCCGCAACGACATTTATCAGCATTTGGTGCTGGACCCTGCTGATAGAGGGAAGGACACAGCAGTTCTTCTAGATTGTAACGATCCTGAAGTTTTTAAGGAGATCATCCATAGAAGGATGGTGTATAGTACTGGGATAAATGAGCCATTTAGCATTCTTTGGCCACACTTTTTTGAAACGCATGTTAACGGTGAGGAATCATTTTCATATATCTTGAATCGCACACTCATGAGGCCGCGTGATGTCTTGCGGTTCACGCGTGAATGTATTAACGTGGCAGTCAATCGAGGACACGATAAGGTCAAACAAGATGATATTCGCCAAGCGGAGCATTCTTGCTCGGATGATGCATTAGTTGACATAAGTATGGAACTGAAAGATGTAGATCCAGATTATGTTGACGTCCCTTATGCATTTATTGGGGCTCCTGCAATTTTGTCGAGAGATGATTTGGAGAAAATCCTTGGGGACGCGAAGGTTCAGCCAGATAAATTAGAAAATGCAATAGAACTTTTATTGTGGTTTAGTTTTCTAGGAATCTACGTGAATCCAGACGAAGAACGATACTCATTTGAATTCCATCATGATGTGAAGAAGTTGCTGAGCGGCCGAAAAAACCCTCTTTACTGCATTCATCTTTCTTTTCGAACAGCCCTGGGAATCCAAGGCGCAAGCTGAACTTCGCTATTCGGACATATCTAAGGGTCAGGCAAGTGAAGAGAATTTACTTTTTTGCGCTGCACGACCTTCTCTCCTGTTAAGCTCGGAATCAATAACCCCTTCGCGTAAAAATGATATTCCCGGCTGCAGATCAATGACAATGTACATAACTTAAACCTCTTCCCATGCTATGGCCGTGGGGACACTGTGGGGACACCACAGAGACAACAAAAGACTTCCCCCCGAGTAACGCCGGTGTCACAGAATTTGACTAAACCTGCCTAAATCTGGCTAATGGTGCTTAAAGAAAAAAGACGAAAAATATGGGGAAAACCCAATTTTTCCCGAGAGGTCAGAATCCCATCAGAGGGGATTCCTAATCCCTGTGTCGCTGGTTCGAGTCCGGCCAGGCGCGCCACTCCCATTTCTTTTGTCATGAAGGATTTACGACCCCCGCTTTAAAGTCCGCGGGATTGACAATTTTGCCCGTGTCACATCCGTGGAACATTGGGGCCGTTCCTTTAGGTTTCGGGGCAAGCAGCGCAACCGCGTTTTTTAGCGCTTCTTCGTTTGAGTGAATGTACCGTTGAGTCATTACGACGGCGAAATGTCCGAGTAAGGTCCTCACGGTCTCGATATCCGCGCCCTTGGCAATCAACCTCGATGCAAAGGTGTGCCGTTTGTCATGAAATCTGAAGCCGGTAATCTCTGCCTTCCTGCATGCTGTAAGAAAGGCCCGTCTGACGAGAGTATAGGGTTTTTCAGTCCCTTGCGTCATTTTTGGATAGACCGGTTTTCTATTCCGTGTGGACAAATTGAGGACAAAATCGCTTAAAATGGCTCAGTTTGACTATCTCAGGCTAAAAACAAAAATCAGGCTAACCGATTGATTATCGAGGGCTTAAGGTAGGGTGAGTGAGGTGACTTGTACCCCCAACCTCCGGATCCACAGTCCGATGTTTCACATAACAATAAGCCTTCTCTCTCAATGCCAAATGAGAATTCCCCCCGCCTCATAACGTCTAATCATTGAGGCGATTATCCGTAGTAACACGTCTATTCATAAGTCTCTAAAGGTCTTTCTTACCAATCGGGCAATCTTGCCCCTTTCTTTGAATTGCAAGTGCGGCACAGAACACGAAGGTTCTCTCTGTCAAGTGCAATGTCAGGGTATTTGCTTCTAGGACGCTTATGGTCAACAGTAATATCAATGTCATTCTTGATTCGCTTGCCACACTCTGCACAGACCCGCCCTTCCTCTTCAATAACCTGTTTTCTAATTACAATCCATTCTGGACTTGAATAAAACCTCACTGCTTCTTCCATCACTCTCTTTCTTGCCTCAGCTAACTCAGTGAGTCTCACGGCTATTCGCTCCGTTCTCTCTTTTCGTGGTTTCGCCAAAAGCAAGTCAACGGCATACATAACGGCTAACGGGCCACCAGCAGCCCAAACCAAAAGAACCCACCAGAAGAGACCGGAATAAACTGGAAATATAGCATGAGAAACGAAATAAGCAGATGCCCAAAATACAAGAATACACCATTCTGATATCAGGTCACCTAATTTCTCCGCTCTTGTGGGCGGAATATCACTTTGCGCTTTTTTTCTCAGCCGTTTCTCTACTGCTTTTGTCACTACCAGATTTTCCGCTAATGCCATAGGAATGCTAGGAACGCTGCGCTTTGCCTCCGCTACCTTTCTTGCGGCGCAACGCCTACAAAGGTCACTCACTGGAACATATTTTACACGCTTGACTCTTCCGCAGTCAGTGCACCTGAATTTTCTTTCCCCAGCAAGCTCACGATACGGAAACATAAGCTAT
>Ga0315279_10009238_pt1 | contig 11801 bp, 11 predicted proteins | sample YL17G06_20_MG_FD_203694 | JGI IMG/M metagenome (GOLD analysis project Ga0315279, IMG submission 203694) | Sediment microbial communities from Yellowstone Lake, YNP, Wyoming, USA - YL17G06_20 | ecosystem: Environmental > Aquatic > Freshwater > Lake > Sediment | place: USA: Wyoming | collected...
GATATCCGTCCTTGATGATGCCTGCAAAGGGATCGACTTCCCAATGTTCCCTTTCAACAGGGACGACATCAATATGATTGAGGAGGAGGATAGGTCTTTTTTTCCTACTTCCCTTTAAGGTAGCGAGGAGGTTACCTCGATCTGGAAAGGGCTCGAAGAGTTGGCAAGGAATGGACTCCGCATCGAAAATCTTTTTTAAAAACCTGGCTCCCTCTACTTCATTGCCAGGTGGGTTGACTGTATTGATCCGGATATATTCTTGTAAATAATGAACCGCTTTCTTTAAAAGTTGATCCCAATCCATACTGAACTCCTTTGCCCCTCACCCTCCCCTCTCCCCTTGGGGGAGAGGGGAGGGTGAGGGGGTTATTCTTCTCCAAACAGAGGTACAATTTTAAACTGATTCACATCGACCAAGCCTTTGTCCGTGATCTTTAATTCTGGGATGACCGGAAGGGAAAGGAAAGAGAGGACCATAAAGGGATCTGGGAGTATGCATCCAAGGGTTTTTGTAGCTCTTTGAAGGGTTTCCAATCCCAGATTGACCTGGGCGACAGGGACCTTTGTCATCAGACCAGCAATGGGTAGGGGGAGAGAGGCTAATACCTTTCCGCCTGAAATAGCAACCAATCCTCCCCCCATTTTTTTAATCGTCATCACTGCCTTAAATATATCCCGATCGTCGGTTCCCACGATAACAAAGTTATGCGAATCGTGGGCCACGGACGAACCGATTGCCCCCTTTTTTAAACCAAAACCCTGGACAAAACCGATTCCAATATTACCGGTGGCCCGATGGCGCTCCACCACAACAATCTTAAGGATATCCTCTTTGATATTAGGATAGGCTAATCCATCCCTCAGAAGGATTTTCTTCATCACTTTTTTTGTAACAATTTGGTCTGGGATCAATTGAATAACCTTGGCCAGGGGCAGTTGACTTCGAAGAAGGAGATCTTCCCTTCTCATAGGCTTGATTCGAATGGGTCCCTTGATTGGAAATCGCTTTGTATCTGCTAACGAAAATGGAGAGGATGCTCCGATTGGGTGTGGAAGAATCTTTCCACTCTCTGCAATCAATACCCCATCCTTAAAAACCTTCTTAATCCGAAATCGACCAAGGTGGTCAAAGGTAATGATATCAGCCCTGTAACCTGGAGCAATGGCTCCAAGGTCATCGAGCCTGAAGTATTCCGAAGCATTGAGCGTTGCCATCTGAATGGCAAGGATGGGGTCCATTCCCCATTGGATTGCCTTTTTCACCATCGTGTTGATGTGGCCTTCTTCGAGAAGTTCTTTGGGATGGCGATCATCCGTGACAAAGAGAAACCGTCTCGAATTCTTGGGATTAACAAGGGGAAGAAGGTCTTTGAGATTTCTTGCTGTGCTTCCCTCCCGGATCATGATCCACATTCCATTCTTTAATTTTTCTTTTGCCTCTTTGAGAGTCGTACATTCATGATCAGATCGAACTCCTGCGGTGAGGTAAGCAAATAGCCCTTTTCCTGAAAGCAAGGGAGAATGGCCATCGATCCGTTTCCCCTTCGCCATCTCGATCTTTTTGAGGACTTCTGGATCCCTAAAGATCACACCTGGAAAGTTCATCATCTCTGCCAATCCAATGGCCCAAGGTTCCTTGAAGAGGGGTTTGATATCCCTTGCTCGAAGAGTGGCACCGGAAGTTTCCATATTTGTGGCCGGGACACAGGAGGGGATCATGATAAAAACATTCAAGGGCACCTTTCTCGCCGATTCAGCCATGAAACGGATGCCTTCCAACCCCATCACATTAGCGATCTCATGAGGATCGATGACCACAGTGGTGGTCCCATTGGGAAGGACAGCTCGAGCAAATTCAGGAAGGGTCACCATGCTCGATTCGATGTGAACGTGCCCATCGATCAACCCAGGACAGAGAAAATCTCCTTTCACATCGATGACCTCTCTGGCTGGATAATGTCCGAAGCCAACAATTATTTTTCCATAAATGGCCACATCCTTTTTTTCGATCTGACCAGAGAAGACATCCACGATCCTTCCGTTTTTAATCAGTAAATCAGCCTTTCCTTCCCCTGAAGCCACTCTTATTCTTTCTTCCAGAGATGCCATATATGTCATCCCTCCGATAGCTTTCATAACAAATCTCTTATTGATGATCAAGGAATTTATAAAGACGAGGTCATTCTTAATTGAAAAGAGAACAGTAAAAGCCTTACCTACTAATGTTGGACTCAATATAGACTGGGAAATTGATGATTACTGAAAGAGTGATTAACGCCTGAAATCAGTAGCACGGCTGTCAGCCTTATAAGTGTTAGGCAGCCTGCTTATGCTTGTTTTTCTTAAGCGCTGGTGACTTCTCCTCAATCCGGCGCATTGCTTCCCTTTCATACACTCTCTCGCCGCAATCAGAGCACTCATGATATTCCAGTGACGGTACCGTGTACTTTCGATCCTTGAATTCTCCAGTCCAGTCCTTTCTAACCTTTCTAATCCGACTGCTTCGACAGGTAGGACATGTTCTTATATTCAGCATTGCACTCATAGGACCTCACTTTCCTTTTTTCGAAGATACCAAGAAGTAGTATACCTCCTCACCACTCTCTTTTAATAGTTTCCCCTTAGTGTATATTGGCAGCCCTATCAGATTCGTACTTTGAATCACATATAGATTCTCACGTCTTCTCTTTCGATAGGGACTGCGGGACCGTATCGTCTTGTAAATCGCCACCGCATTGAGAATCGACTCGGCGACATCCATTTCAGTTATCCCGTCGATTTCCATTTCTATCCGTGCTTTCTCACTGAACGCATATCGTCCAGCCAGGACGGTTCTTTTTATTCTAATCAAAACATCGATCATTTGATATCCTTGCCCCGTGGATCCGTCATTTACTTGCTAAAATAACTTATTACCAATGCCCGACCCGTAATGTTCTGTGGGCTTCATCCTTTTCCATCACTGTTGACATAGCATTTTCTCCTCCTTTCTACTCGATAGGATAGCATGGAATGGAGAGGATATCAATTGTTCTGAAGCCGAACTTCAGAATAATATCGGGCCACATGGTAATGGATGTAGCCCAACATTTTCAGCGGAGCCCGATGAGGATAAGTCAAGCGATCATTCAACTTGAGAATAAAATTCCTAAAGACAAGCATCTCACGAAAACTATCGAGAAGTTGAAAGAAGATTTGATCAAGAAAGGAAAGGAAAAATACTTTATTACGATTGCCCGACCCCTAATTTTTCCCCCAAAAGGATATTGAAGCGTTCTCTGGAAAGTTTCATCGTGGATAATTCAGTGACTGCCTGGACCCCTGCAGATCGGGGCTCACCGGTGAGCAATGCCATCTCTCCAAAACACTCTTTTGGTCCCATGGTTCGGATTTCCTGTTCTCCTTTTTCATGATCCGAGATAAACACTCGTGCTGTTCCTTCAATGATGATGAATAAAGAATCTCCAGGGTCACCCTGATTGAAGAGGATTTCACCGGGTTGGTAGTTTATTCTTTCGAGTTCAGGGATTAGTTTGGCGAGGTCGATTCGATCGAGTCCAGAAACAAGAGGAATCTCAAGCAATCTCAGATCTTCCAACCGGCTTTAACCTCCTGACACATTCATTTAAACCATGAGGTTCGTAAAGCAGGCCACTGTACCTGCCCTTTTCTTATCTTACATCCACCTGTGCCATAAAAATGGACTTCTTTCGCCTTTTTTCCATATCTAATCTTAAAGAATTGTAGGCACAGTGGCCAGCCCTAAAGACTTTCCATTAAGCGATGAAGATTTGCGATCCGCTACTTCACCGGAACACTGAGGGGTTGTCCTTTGTCGGCAATCGAGAACGCCAAAACCTTGACTGGGGAGGCCGTGCTGGCGTTCTTCGCGTAGTGTACTTGCTTGGGCGGCAGATAGATGGCTGAGCTACCTCATAAGACCTCACCTCCTCACCTCAGGCCTGCCTTGCGCAGAGCTTCAAGAGTTCGATCTGTATCAGCTTTATTCTTAAAGTTGAGTGTCTTTGCATACCACTCAAGGGAGAACTTTGGATTTATCTCCATGACCTTGGCTGCTGCAGCACGTGCTTCCTCTTCGCGGCCCATCATACTATGCGTGGCGGTCAATTGGAGATGAAGTAACATGTTATTTGGGACCTGTTTGAGGCCCTCCTTGGCTGTTTCGATTGCCTCCTTGTATTGTCCATTTAAACGATAAGCTGTCATTAAGTGGAGGAAGTATGCCTGGGGCGGAGTAGGGTTCAGGCGTTTCATACTCTTGAACGCTGAAATAGCCTCTTCTGCCTTGCTAGCATTGACAAGAACATAACCCATCCGAAGTAGATTATCCGCTGAGTTTGGATTAAGGGATACTGCTCGCTCAACCTGTGCAATGGCCTTGTCGTGTTGCCTCGACATCGAGTATATAACGCCCAACACGCCATGGGCAGCTGGTTCGGAATCATCTAAGGCAATTGCCTTTTTTATCAGTTCCATAGACGTAGCCATAAACTTTTCTGTGGATTCGGTCGTCCCGAGCAAGACATCCAGAAGGTATGTTTGGGCTAAGGCGACATACCCTCTGGGATACTTCGGGTCCAGAGCAATGGCTTCTTCTGCCAACTTCCGGCCCAGAGCGACTCCCTCTTTAGTACGGAGTTGGAGACTTGCAAGAGACTGCAAGTATTTTAGAAAGGCCTCGAGGTTTTTAGTGCCTTTTGCCATTACTGTGACTTGTTCACCCCACGTCAGTTTTATCTGGAGGGCTGTTATGATCTTCATTGTAATGTCATCCTGAAGAGCAAAGATTTCCTTGAGATCCCTATCATATCTATCAGCCCATAGGTGACGTCCTGAGATGGCATCAATAAGCTGAGCGGTAATCCGCACTTTATCGTCTGCTTTTCGGACACTTCCCTCCAGCACATATCTCACACCCAATTCCTCGCTCACCTGCCTGACCTTCACGGGTTTGCCCTTATAGGTGAAGGTTGATTGTCTTGAAATCACGAATAGGTGTGGGACCTTTGAGAGAGCAGTAATGATTTCTTCAGTGATTCCATCACTGAAATATTCTTGCTCTTTATCTTCACTCATATTGACAAAAGGCAATACCGCAATGGATGGCTTATCAGGCAAGGGGAATGCCATTTTTTCTTTTGAGGCGACCTCAACTGGAGGAGTAGGCCTGATATAAAATTTCCATATCGCAACGGCAGCGACTATTACAATCAGAATTGCCCCAACAATTAAAGCCGCCCTCTTCCACGGTCTCGGCCTAACCTTTCTTTCACCGATGACCTTGCCGGCTGCTTCGGGCTCCATCAAGGCTTTATAAACACGTACTGGTAATGCGATATTCTTAACGGTTTGCTCACCAAGATATTCATATCCAAGGTTCACCTTGTTCCTAACCTGATCAAAAGCTGTTCCAGAGATACAGACGCCTCCAGTCTCTGACAAGCTTTCCATACGGGCCGCAATATTTACTCCATCTCCAAAGATCTTATCTTCTTCCTCAACCACATCCCCAAGATTAACCCCGATTCGAAACTCCATCCTGCGGTTTTCAGGTAGCTCAGCATTTCGCGTTTTGAGTTCCTTCTGAATCTCAACACCGCACTGCACCGCATCCACCACGCTGCCAAACTCGGCAAGAAGGTTGTCTCCAGGGGCATCCACGACTCTACCATGGTGATGTTGGATGAGGCCAGCCATCATTTCTTTATAGGCATTAAGAGTACGGATGGTTCCAACCTCATCTTCACCCATGAGGCGGCTGTAACCTTTGACATCCGCACTCATGATAGCTGTGAGTTTGCGTTTAATATCTTGTGTGGCCATGAAGTCCCCCCCTTAAAAGGTTAGAGGTTGAAGGACATAGGTGATTAATTAGAAGATGATTTTTTAAATCCTCTCTCCCCCCCTTTACTAGAGGGGGAAGGAGGGATTTTTGGGATGGTTTTGAGAGCCTCTAAGGCAATGACTCCTCAGAGTCTTCATATCGGCACCTTTTGGATTCCCCATTTCATTTTTAACTCCAAAAGGTTGAGTGTTAAGTTTGGGTGGGTCAATTAAACTTCCATGTTCTGAAAAAAGTCTACCAATAATAAATAGTTAAAGTCAACACAGAATTTAACGATAATAATAGGTCCCCTTACATAACCTTGAACGGGAGGCCTTCTTATGGTAAAAAGGGAAAAATGTCACTCCAATCTCTTTCTAAGGAAGAAGATTTCTATGTCGTTTCGGTGATAGGAGAGGATCAGGTGGGGATTGTCTCGGAGGTGACGCAGCTGCTCTTTAGAAGAGGGCTAAATATTGTTGACATCGAGCAGACGGTCATTCATTCCCAATTCACCATGGTCCTTCTCGTCCAGCCACTCCGACCTCATTTCCGGCCAGATCAACTCCGAATAGATCTCAGCAGGATTGCCAAGAGAAGAGGGATGAGTATCACGATGACTCCCCTCCAGGAATTTAAAGGGTTAAGGCTGGCGGAGAGCAAAAAGCCCTATGTGTTTACCATCCTTGGACCGGACCGAGCAGGGGTGGTAGCTGCCTTCTCCTCTATGCTCGCTCAGCATCATTGCAATATTGAACGGATCAAAATGATTGCCAGAGGGGAGTTCCTGGTGATGGAGATGTGGGTTGATCTTCGGGGAGCGAATTTTTCTCTTCTCCGTATGGACCTCACCACCGTGGCAAAGAGGGTTGGAATGGATATTGTTTTCCAACCTGAGCCTGTATTTAAGAAACGGAAGAAGGTTATCGTCTTTGACATGGATTCAACCATTGTCGAAGGGGAGATCATCGATGAAATGGCAAAACTGGCAGGTGTTGGAAAGAAGGTGGCTGCCATCACTGAAAAGGGGATGAGAGGAGAGATCGATTTTATTCAGTCTCTTCGCACAAGGGTATCCTTTCTCAAAGGAATGAGGATTAAGAGCTTGGAATCCCTTGCCAAAACATTTAAACTCACAAAAGGAAGTGAAGAATTGATTGCAGCTCTGAAGGAGATGGGATTTAAAATTGCTCTCATCAGTGGTGGGTTTACCTATTTTACAGATATTTTGAAAAAGAGGTTAGGATTTGATTATGCCTTTGGAAATGAGTTGAGAATCGAAAAGGGGAAGCTTACCGGCAGAATCAAAGGGAGGATCATCGACGCCAAAAGGAAGGCTGAAATCCTGGACGGGATCTGCCGTAAAGAAGGGATCACCCAGGATGAGGTTGTAGCGGTGGGGGATGGATCGAATGACCGGATCATGGTGGCCAATGCGGGCTTGGGGATCGCCTTTAATGCTAAAGAGATCCTGAAGAAAGTAGCTGATGGGGCCATTACGAAGGATCATATGAAAGGCATTCTCTACTGCCTCGGTATCACAGACCTGGACTTAAGGAAATAATGGAATGTTGGAATACTGGAATATTGGGAAATAAAAAAGTGAAACCTGTAGCGTCGGTATTTATTGCCGACGTGGGAAAATATCATTGATTCGCCCCCAATAAATGGGGGGCGCTACGGTTGATAAATTTTGATGAACGCACCAAAAGGACAGAATCGGCTTCAAAAAATTCGGGCGGTTGTCTTCGATTTTGATGGTACGTTGGCAGTGCTTAACATCGATTTTTCCTCCATGAGGGAAAGGATATTCGATTTGATGAGGCGTTATAGCGTGGGGGATGAATTGATCGAAGAGAGATACCTATTGGAGATCATCGAAGAGGTCTATCGAATCCTGTGTAGGAATAATCCTTTTATCGCAGAGAAATTTTATCAAGAGGCCCATCAGATCCTTCATGAGATCGAACTCGGAGCAGCAGAGAAAGGAAGACTGATCCCCGGAATAGAGACGACATTAAAAGTTCTGAAGGGGAAGGGGAAAAGAATAGGGATTGTTACACGGAATTGTGAGGATGCGGTTCGGAAGGTATTCCCTGCCATCGATGATTTTTGCGATGTCTTCATCTCGAGAAATTCGATTAAAAAGGTCAAACCCCATCCAGATCATCTGACCTCTGCGATGAAAATGCTGGATGTTTCAGGAGAAGAAGCTGTCATGGTTGGAGACCATACGATTGATATTCAGGCGGGTAAAAAGGTAGGAATGAAGACGATCGGGGTATTGACAGGAAGAACAAAGAGAGAGGATTTCGAGAAGGCAGGAGCGGACTATATTTTGAGAGAGGCTTCTGAGATCTGTAAATTATTGGAGGAATAAAATCATCTTCACTCATCCCCGCCTGCAAGGTCAACGGTTGAAGTCTCTAGACTTCCAAGATATGTAGAGATAGAGATCGAAGCCATCGCCTTCCTTTAATTCCCGCTTCCTTCCCACGTCACCACTTTTTTCTCCCCCTCTGGAGGGTTAATCTGGATTTCGAAAGTGATGGATTCGGGTTTTTTCTCTGGAAGTGAGAGGCCAATGATCAATACACGACCTGTGTTGGGAGGTAGAGGAAAGTTGAGCCATACCTCTTCTGGCGTTGGATTAAAATCGGCCACAGGGGCTGCCTCTAAGTATTTTATTTCCTTCGGAACCACGACCACTTTGATGGAATTGGGTGGGGCGACAGACCGGCGACTCCGGTTGAAGATTTCTACTTGAACCTCCAACATCTTCAGCGGAGAAGGCATTGATTCAATTTCCCTGGTCTGGAAGGTTACCTCGCCTAATCTGATCTGAGGACCTTTTTCTTCTTGGGTTTTGGGTTGGGATAAAACCTTCCCCATTCCGGAGGAAAAAAGAAAAATCAGAATGGATAAACAAAAAATGATTTTTTTATACATTTTCTTTAAGACAGACTTTTAAAAATTCTTCCAGTGATTTTTTGCTCTCAGCATCAAGTTCGTCGAACTTGATCCCTGCCACATTATCCCCGATGGAAGTCCATACGATCCCCCCTTGTCCTTTGAGATTAAAAAAGCTCTCATAGGTTTGGAACTTAACCTTATCCCCTTCTTGAAGGGTATCTTTAAGTTCTAAGGGGATTTCTGTCTTTAGCTTAAAACCTCCATTTGATAAGTCCTGTACCCATCCATAAATGTTGGAATTGGTCTTAAGGGATGTTAATCTTATTTTTATTTCTAAGCCTATTCTTGAGTCCTTTCGTTTCTCAGGCGGTATCTCGTTCATCTTTCTCTCTACTTCCCCATCCAATTAGATTTAGAAAAATAATTAAAAAGTCCCTCAGATGCAGCTTTGTAGTTAATTTACTAAATTTTGTCTGAAAAGTAAACAGGGTATTAAGTCTACCCTCATCTAATGGGGTCCAAAAGTGTTTTATTGTATGAAACGGATCGTTGTTTTATAATTGTTGAAAATCTTCAAGGCACCACTATGAAGCCCATTATTGCTATTGTCGGAAGACCTAATGTTGGGAAGTCTGCCCTTTTTAATCGAATAGTCGGGAGGAGGAAGGCGATTGTTGAAGATGAACCTGGTGTGACACGGGATCGAAATTATGCTGATGTGGAGTGGGAGAAAAATGCTTTTACCTTGATCGATACAGGAGGATTTGAGCCAGTTTCCAAGGATCGGATGTTCATCCAGATGCGTGAACAGTGCCAGTTGGCAATAGATGAAGCTGATGCGATCCTCTTTGTGATGGATGGGAAAGAGGGCCTCACTCCCTCGGACAAGGAGATCACCGATATTCTGAGAAGATTGAATAAACCGGTGTTTTATATCGTCAATAAGATAGATACACCTAAGCATGAGGAGAAGGTGCTTGAATTTTATGGGCTGGGTGTGGAGCCAATACATTCGATTTCGGCAGAACATGGATATGGTGTGAATGAGTTGACGGATGAGGTGATGAAGGCCCTTCCCAGATCGACTGAAGAGAAGTGGGGTCAAGATGTGGCAAAGGTGGCTGTGGTAGGGAGGCCGAATGTTGGCAAATCCTCCCTGATCAACCGTTTATTAGGATATAAGAGGGTGATCGTGGATGAGGCGCCCGGTACAACCCGAGATGCCATCGACACCCTCTTTGAGAGAGACGGGAAGAAATACGTCCTCATCGATACCGCAGGTATCCGGAGGAAGAGTCGAATTAGCTTAAGGCTGGACAAATATAGTATTGTGGAGGCACTTCGAACCATTGACCAATCGGATGTTGCCCTGTTATTGTTAGATTCAAAAGAAGGGGTGACCAGTCAGGATAGTCGGATTGGTGGGTTCATCCATGAGAAAGGGAAGGGGTGCATCCTTCTGGTAAACAAATGGGATCTGGTTCAAAAGGATTCTAATACCATGGTTGAATATGAAAGAAAAATATTTAGTGATCTGAAGTATCTTTCTTATGCTCCCATCCTCTTCATCTCCGCATTGACAGGTCAAAGGGTTAAAAAAGTCCTGGATGTGATAGACCATGTGGCAGAGCAATCGAAGAAGAGAATACCTACCTCTACATTAAATAAATATTTTGGAAAATGGGTAGAGAGTCATCCCCATCCCCTTTATAAAAATCGGACTGTGAAGCTGAACTATATCACTCAAGTCTCTGTTGGTCCTCCCACCTTTGTGATCTTTACTAATTATCCTGATGGGATCCATTTTTCCTATGAACGATTTTTGATCAATCAGATTCGGGAGGCTTTTGGCTATGAGGGAATTCCGATTCGCCTTCAATTTAGAAAGAAAGGAAAGGAACGGTGAGATGGGTAACCGAATGAAGAAATATCTGATAACGATCGTGATCATCCTCGTCCTTGTCTTGGTCGGAGGATTTCTTTTCTACCAGTTGACCGGCCAAGGGGGAGGGAGCCAAAAATTCAGGACGATGAAAGTGGAACGGGGAAAGATCAGTTCTGTCGTGACGGCAACCGGAACAATCAATCCGGTGATCACGGTCTTGGTGGGAAGTCAGGTCTCGGGAACGATCAAAGCCCTTTATGCCGATTTTAATTCCCGTGTCAAAGAAGGGGAAGTGATTGCCCAGATCGATCCGGCGATCTTTGAGGCCCAGGTCGACCAGGGAAGAGCGAATGTATTGAACGCCCAGGCCAATCAGTTGAATGCCCAGGCCAATCTTGAGAATGCTAAAGCCAATCTCGCGAAGGCAGAGGTTGCTGTCCTCGATACGAAGAGGACTCTTGATCGAAACCAACCGCTTGTAGAAAAGAAGGTCATTGCCCAGGCTACGATGGACACAGCCCAGGCGAATTATGATACGGCAGTGGCCCAGAGAGATGTGGCCAGAGCCCAGGTGGAATCTGCGAAATCCCAGGTAGAATCTTCAAAGGCTCAGGTGGAGCAGGCAAAGGCTTCTTTGAGAGTGGCAGAGACAAACTTGAGATATACTACCATTCGGTCTCCAGTCAATGGAATTGTCATTTCGAGAAATGTAGATGTGGGCCAAACCGTGGCAGCCAGCCTTCAGGCTCCAACCCTTTTCACCATTGCCAAAGACCTGACTCAGATGCAGGTAGATACCAATTTCAGTGAAGCCGATATCGGCCGCATCGAAAAAGAGCAGGAGGCAACCTTTAGCGTCGATGCCTATCCAGAAAGGAAGTTCCGAGGAAGGGTTTCTGAAATTCGAAATGCGCCCTTGACGGTTCAGAATGTTGTCACCTATGATGTGGTGATCCAGGTGGACAACAAGGATTTGAAACTCAAGCCAGGCATGACTGCGAATGTTACCATTGTGGTTGCTCATCGGGAAGGGGTTCTGAAGATTCCTAATGCTGCCCTTCGGTACCAGCCTCAAATGGCGAAAAATGAAGTTACTACAGAGGGGAAAAAGGACGGGACTTCATCCCCATCAAGCGGTGGTTCAACATCGGTGGGGAG
>Ga0315279_10009241_pt1 | contig 11798 bp, 12 predicted proteins | sample YL17G06_20_MG_FD_203694 | JGI IMG/M metagenome (GOLD analysis project Ga0315279, IMG submission 203694) | Sediment microbial communities from Yellowstone Lake, YNP, Wyoming, USA - YL17G06_20 | ecosystem: Environmental > Aquatic > Freshwater > Lake > Sediment | place: USA: Wyoming | collected...
CTATGTCTTCTTGAGGAAACGGAAGGGGAAGATAACCGAGCCACCATCTTCTGACCAATGAACCATAAAGTTAGGAGACAAGGTTTTCTCATTCTGATTTCTGGGGCTTCCAAACAAATAGGAGCACGGATACTGGGAGAGGAGAATCAAACCTTTTTCAGGGCTTTTTCCGCGTCCTGCCGATCATCACGAAGGCTACGATCATGATTCCTGCGAGGATGAGAATCGCAGGCTCAGGTATCGGCATCGAGGGAGTCGTCCGAGGATAGTGGTCCTTCATCCCACCACTTCCCGTGAGATTGTAAGACCAATCAACGATCCCATATGGAGGGACGATGTCTGGGCCAGTCAAATCACTCCAGAAATTACCGTAGCCTGAGGAGTTCCAGAAGTTATTCCCATCATCGCTCGCCTGAATATGGGCAGGACTATAGATCGGTCCAGCACCATTGTTGTCTATGAACGAGTTGTTCCATATCCTGTTGCCCGATGTGGACAGTATCCGAATGCCGTACTGGACATTGTCGGAAATCAAATTCCTCGAGATATTGTTGTTATCACTGACGGTGAACAAGTGCATGCCGAATTGACTATTCTTGCTGCAGTTGTTGTCACATATGACATTACTACTGGCGCCTTCGAGACGTATACCCGTCTGGATATTATCGTTGCAGGTATTGTTACCGATATAGTTGTTGTCGCAGGAATCTGCAAGCAATATTCCGAATTCATTGTTCGAGCAGTTGTTATCGCTAAGATTACAGTTGGTCGATGAATAGAGGTATATTCCCTCGAAAGCATTCAAGCGGCAGAAGTTATTAGCGACGAGGACATCGGAAGAGTAGGCGATCAGGATGCCGACGGAGGCATTACTGAGGTACTGATTCCAGACATTGATATGATCGCAATTTGCCAGGATAACTTGACCGGCGTTGGAGGGTACGCTTGCGCCACTCAGATATTTGAGGAAGTAGACGGGTTTCCCGTTGACGGTATTTGATGAATCGATGCTGTGGCTGTTGTAATTGCCAGAGCTGCTGCCCCAGATGTTTATGCCACAATTCACCATGACGTTGCTACTGAGGGTATTGCTGTCGGTTCTAAACAGGTAGATGCCGGCCATACTGTTGTTGGTGCAGTGATTGTCGGTCGCGGTGCAACCGCTCGAAAAGGTTAGAAAGATCCCACAGGCATTGTCATTGCATGTGTTATCAATCATATCCCCGTTGTTGCAGTTGTAGATGTAGATCCCATCATTGCTCACTCCACCACCATGAATGAAGCAATTCCTGACGATAAAATGAACAGTGGCATCACTTATCCAGACGCCTCGATTCCCGGATGCATCTATGTCCCATCCCTCAATGATATACGGATTGCCAACGGTCCCGTTCCCCCAGGAGATTCCAGTCGTCGCATTCGAACCGAGGAATCCCGCGTTCCCGCTGATTGAAATTCGCGCGTGAGTCGCATATGAGATATGAGCAGGCACATTCGATACGGGAGAATCCTTCTCTGACAGAGAAGTAATCATGAGTAGAGGCGTGATAAGGCTGATGATGAGAGTGAGCGCAATCAATATCACGAGAATCCGGTCATTGGAATGAATCCCAAGACCCTTCAATGCCTTGTCCAACAGCGACATGATTTCCTCCGACACTGTGAACAGTCTGCCAGGAGATAAGCCTTTTTCCTGATTAACTTCAATGCTTTTTGATTTCTTCGAGCGAAAACATTGGCGTGAATATCTTTTCCTTTCTGAAAGCCAATCTCGCTATGAGCAGGATGATTAGGCCTACTGAGAATAGGATTGAGGCAATAACCCCCGGGATTACTATTGCGAGGAGATTGTCGGGAACCAGTTGAGATCCGAATACAATGAGGATAAGAAAGACGATAACGAGAATCGCAAATCCAATCAAGGTCATCGGAGTGCCGATCTTCCTCAACAGCGAATAAGTCTGTTCTCTTCGGAAAGACCATTCATCGATCTTGATTTCGCCTGCCATATCCTCCTCCCTCAAGGCGAATCGAAGGATGCGCTACAGCTACCGCATTTCCTGACCCTCTTCGCGCATGCCACATGCTCAACGCTCTGGCACTTGTTGCATATGGCGATCTCGAAACCGACCTTGATCTTGCCATTGCATGAGGAGCACCTTGCTTTCTTCATTGCCTGAGCCATGACCACATTGGTGATCGGGGGCGCCTTTCTTGCCGCTTCCTCCTTTGCCTTCTCCTCGAGCTGCTTTGCCAATTGTAGCTGCTTGAAGTAACTCCCACTCATTGACCCACTCCCCCAGTCATCCCTTCATCAGGAGATAAGGGTTTTTCTCGATCACTGCGAGCCCCTCGAACCTTTTTTTCATTGCCCTTAACGATAGCCTAAGAATTCATAGTTGAAAGATGATACAGATTTTAGGATGAGTCTGGGTGAGGGAATGGGAATGAGACGAGTTAGATTGGTAACAAGCCTTTCAGTCGCATTTCTTTTTTTCGGAATAGCCGCGTTCTCATCGATTTCAATGAATGTCTCTGCCACCCCATCATCCAATCTTCGTTTCACTCCTACGAGTGTCTATATCGGTCAAGATGAAGCTTTTTCATTTTCATTTGAAAACACTGGTGGAACCGACTTGGATATTTGGGACGCTAATGTCACATTCGATTGGCAATCCCCCGGGTATTCCTACTCATTGATCGGATCAACCCATCTAACGGTTCCATCCGGAGCTATTTCTTCGAAAATCTGGTTAAATGTTAGAATCCCTCAAACAACCACTGGGAAGCACACATTCGAAGTTACAACTACGGGGCAGGCATCCGGAGATTTGTCAATCTATTCGGCTTCCTATCCACCAGGTACCCTAATCGTCGTAGCAGTTCCTACTCTCCAGGTGGATTGTAATGCGGACTTGACCTCTGGTGCCGCTCCTCTTCAAGTCAATTTCACCTCAATCGTCTCCGGAGGTCTGTCTCCTTACAATTATTCATGGTCATTCGGGGATGGCTCAACGAGCACAGTTGCGAATCCCTCGCATACCTACACTTCGGCAGGGACTTACAATGTCACTCTGATAGTGACTGATACGGAGACCAATTCTCAGGTTAGATCAGAATCCATGACTGTAAAGGTTACTCCACCAGTCAGTGACCCTGATCCACAAAACGACGGCAACCTTGGTTTGACACTCATTGTCGGGCTAATTGTAATTCCAATCGCAGCCGCCATCGTTTTAATAATGAAATTCCGGAAATCAAAAAAGAATGGAGGACAATTTCCACCAGATCCACCCGTGCAACAAAATCCGCCCCAATATCCTTAGATTACTCTCTCAGACCCGTTCCTTTCCCCTTTCCCAAGGCGGGAGATTATGCTTTTTCAATAGATCGCTGAAGCTGCCATACAGATGGGAGCATTTTCAATTCTGTTATTCGATTCTGACATTGATTGAAAGAGCCCAAAGCCAATTTAATGAAATTTATCGATATCCAGGAAATCCTATTTCATCCGTCAATAATTAGAAATAATCGCATCCATCTATCTATACTCGGAGGAAATATGTGCAATTCTGCGTGCTACTATGCTAAACGTTCCACATGCAGATGCAGATGTGGCGGATCGAATCATGGTCACGGGCGAATACGACACGGTACCGATTTTTCTGAAGTTACCCGTGAAGTAGTTGATGAATCAGTCGATATCGTATCCGAATTCATTGATACAATCAAGTGGCCTCTTCTGCGAGGAGTGGTGATTGGAGTATCATGCAGTATAAGCCCTGCAGCCTGTCCTGCAATCTTAACTATCAGCAAGGCGGCAGATTTGGCCATCACTGCATCAAGAATATACGATGCACTCACAAGTGGCGAGAAGGAGAAGATCGCACAAGCAGAATCCGAAATCCTATCGACTACCGTCTCTGCAGCGATAATATCAGCAAACGAGAAACAGATTGAATCAGTCTCGAATGGAATAGGAATACAAATCGCTGAGCATGCTTTTCCTTCACTCGGTTCCGGTAATCCGTATATTCGAAGAATTGCCACAGAGACAGCCCGTTTTACCATCGAGGAGGGCATCGGGGGACTCGTATCTTGGGTGATTGAATGAAGGAAAATCGAAATAGTATTCGGCAAGCACCTGGTCAGAATACGATATCCATTATGACGGTTATTGTTGCTAGAAAAGTAGATTTCTTCAACCTCATCAAAGAATCGAATGCTTATTTGGAAGAACGAGACTATTCGGAACTTTTCTTTGATCAACTCAACCAGATCATTGCCAGAATGAATCCTGGTTTCTTCATGACGAAAGAGGAGATTGATTCGAGGATATTGAGATCGGAAACACGTCTGGAGGATCTAGATCGAGCAGCCATTTTCCGAGAAATCAAACGAGAAATGAAATCAAGGTGACCCGACAGTATCGAGCTGCGATTGAAATATATTGACCAGGCGAATCAAATTGTGCAACTTTAATAATAGTGCAAAGGAATGTGGTAAGAGGATTCATTGGGGTCGTTGGGATGGCTACCGATTCATTTAATAATGTGGCAGCTAAAAAGCGAACCAATCTAATTAAATCTTTTAGAACCCAGAATCCTCCTAACCCAAAGAACCGCGTGACTCGTATCAAGGAACCAAGACCCTTTATGAAATTTGCGGCAAATTTCTCTTTGGATTTTGCTGACTGGGCGATATGCAATTATGCTGACGAAGAGGAATTCATACTCGATCCTTTCTGTGGTTCAGCAACAACTCTTCTTTCTTCGCAATCTTATGGCATTAAATCTGCAGGAATTGAGCTCAACCCCGTTTGGGTCATTTATGGCCGGGGAAGATTGATCATGGATTCTAAAAAAGTGAGGAACGAGATAGCTTCACTTCTTCGTGAATCGAATTCAGTTTCGGGAGAGATTAAGAATGAGTGGTTGGAAGAATTTTTCGGAGCAATATTGACTAATAAAGAAAGAACTTGCCTTGGCGGAAGAGATTTATTCGCAGCTGCAGTACTTTGTTGCGCTCGTAAAGAATTAAATCCGATTTATGGAATGAATCATTCGTGGCCGATGATTACAACTGAAAAGGAAATTCATTTCTCAAGAAAGGAACTCTCATCAATGTTGCAGCAAATGCTGGCTCACTCAGGTTGGGTGAAGCAGAACTATCCCTGCCTAGTTAAACCAAATGTTAGTCTCGGAGACGCTAGGACGCTTGATTTGAATCAAAAAGCATCTTTGGTGGTGACTTCTCCGCCATACCTTTCAAGATTAGATTATATTCGATCTTCTCTGCCTGAAATCACCTTCCTGGAGACTATTGGGGCAGTGGAAGATGCAAATATCCTTAGAAAAAAGCAAATAGGAACTGTAATCGTTAAAGAGAGCGAATATATAAAGCGAATATCCTCGCTCCCTAAAGGGAGCAGAGATCTAATCGCCAATATTGAGACTCACCCGAGCAAAGGGAGTAAATCATATTATTCAAAATTCGTTGCCAATTATCTAAATTCGATGCAAATTGTTTTCAAATCATTATCATCTACGGTCACTCAATCTGCACGATTTATCATGGTTGTGCAAGATAGCTGGTACAAGGATATCCAAATGAAAACATCATCATTACTGACCGAGATGCTCCTTGAATTGGGCTGGAAAATTGAATGCGAATGGAATTTCGCGGTCGAATCAAGTCTTTCTTCTATGAACCCACATTCAAGAGATTGGAGGGACAGTTCGAAAATCTCGGAGAATGTAATCGCACTTAGGAGGAGTCGAAATGCCAGTTGAGAAACTTCCTTTAGTTTTCCATCCCGGAATCCTGAAAAGATTCGGTGAAGATCTCGTAAGCGATCCAATAATCGCACTTTCAGAATTAGTGAAGAATGGCTATGATGCCGATGCTGATTCCGTTACCATTGAATTCATTGACTCGCCGGAACAAATCGTCAAGATTTGTGATGATGGCGATGGAATGACATTACAGCAGATTGCAAAAGGGTGGCTTACAGTTGGCACTCCTCTTAAGAGAATGAGAAGCACCACCGAACGGAAACACAGGGCCTTTGCTGGATCAATGGGAATTGCACGATGGGCAGCGTATTCGTTATGCGATTCTTTAGAAGTGAAAACGTCAACAGGGGATGCAATCTTACGTAAATTCAGCATATCAATGTCGAATCTGATTAAGGAAGATAAACTCGAGACTGTGAATGTGGATGTAACCAGTGAGATTATAGAAGGTACGAAGAAGGGGACTACCCTGATTCTATCAAAAATGAAGTGGTGGCCCAACCCAGACGAAGTCATAGAACTGAAGCATCATCTCTCATTTCTCTGCGGTCCAAGGGAAACTGAAGACTTTAAAATCACGATTGTGAGGAACGGGATCCCTGATGAAGTATTGCCGGAGAAGGATTTGCCAGAGGCTCCAATACAGATTCATGCAGAAGTCCTTGAGAATGGAACTGCCAATATTACAATCAAGGCAAATCGCGCTCTATACAAGGGAAACAGTGAGATCCCACCGGACGGATGGCCCTTCTCAATCGAGAATAAATTTCTTAACCTTAGGAACATCAAAATGGATGCGCGGTGGTATGTCAGAGGCAACAGACCTGATTTCGATTATTGGAAGGATACAGAAGACCTACCAGCTCAGCCAGGAATCAGATTATACCGCGATCTCATTCGAGTCTTGCCATATGGCGAGCCACCTGAATTTGATTGGCTAGGGCTAGAGGAGCAATATACTAAGGGCGGGGCTATCAGTCGTAATCCGAGGCCTTCCCAGTTGATTGGTTGGATCCTCTTCTCAAGGGAGACAAACCCAGAACTTCAAGATACCGCAGGACGAGAAGGGCTGAAAGAAACTAGAGGAAAGCAGGAATTAGTAGAATTTGGCCAATTAATTTTCCAGAAGCTCGCTGAGGTAAGAAAGACTATCGAACCAGTAATGCCTAAGGGAAAGGAACCTAAGAAGGCTGACTTGGATGCAATCGGGCGTACTTTGCGAAAGTTGCGTAAGCAAGTTCAAAAGATGCCGGAATTGAAGGATGATTTTGTCCTGATTGGTGAATTCTTGAGGAAGTATAGAGGCCAAGCAGAGGTTACGGCAATTTATCGAGATAGGCTGACATCAGGCAATCTTGTCAATCTTGTAACCCATGATGTGGGTATTGCATTAAAACCTACGATTAGCTTTATCGATGAAGTAAGAACAGAAAAGTGCTCTTCAAAATCACATGAGGAAGCTTTCGATTCGATCGCCACACTCTTTCTAAGGATTGATGGGGCATATGAATTACTCAGAGGGGCATCTAGACCAGGAGCATACAGACTCCGATCCAATGTTCAAATCGAGGGGATCGTCAATCCTTTGGTCGATCATATTAGATTGATAATCGGTTCAAAACCAATCAAGATTGAGTGTCATTGCCAGAGAATCAGAGCTAAGATTCGCGAGGCAGATGTTTGGGCTATTGCTGCAAATTTATTGCTCAATGCAGTGACATGTTCTGAATTCGATCATGCAAGAGGTCGATCATTTCCAGAGAATAGAGAAATCATCTTTAATGTCTCTGCCGAGAAATCGGATTTGGTAATCGAATGTGAAGACAACGGTCCGGGGTTGCCCGATCAGCCTGAAGGATGGATTTGGGAACCTTTCAATTCAACTAGAGGAAAGGGAGGATCCGGCCTCGGATTATTCATAGTCGCACAGGCTACAATTTGGTATGGAGGAACATATGAGGGCATGCCAGCAAAATCATTCAAAAGCGGAGCTAGATTTCGAATAGTCCTTCCAAATGTGGTGACCCATGTCAAATGATGCTATTTTTCCTTACAAAGTCCTCCTCTATGATGATGAACCTGCCTATGCTCAAACAATCAAAATACTTCTTGAAAAGAACGGATTTAAAGTTGTCGTAGTGTCAAAATGGGATGAGGCAAATGCTGAGGTTAATTCGCATTATTTCGATATCGTAATTACAGATTTGGAATTGGGAGGACAAAATACTGGGAAGGATTTCCTTGAGCTGATTAGGAAGAAGAATGGGCATCAGGCTATCATCATAATCACCGGAGATTCAGATTTCCTGGATGAGCCGATTAGAGAGTATGTAAATATACTATCTTCCGGTCCCATTACTTTCTGCGATAAGAGAGTTGACATCGTAATTGTTGCTAGAGAAGTAATCAATAGAATAGATCCTGTCCGAAGATGTCTTTCAATAATGAGTGAAATGGGAATGGCAAATAGAGAGTTTAAACTTGGAGAGAAATCTTACAAGGTGAAAGAGCTACTTGCACCTAACGAAGAGACTGAATCCCTGATTTTGAACCTTCGTGAGGCTCTCGCAGATTTAATGATCGAAATGATAGGTAAAATTAACGGATAGAAAAGAGTAAAAGAATATGAAAACCGTAATAGTCGACGTTGGTGAAGCTAAAAGCAATCGCGAAATTTCTAATGAAATATCGTCATCTATAGCTGGAAAACCGGATGCAATTATTCTCATCGGACACGGAACAAATGATGGAAGAGAATTCATGGGATACTCTGGTGCGGACATCATCAAACTGGCATATCCCTCTATAATAATGTTACACGCTTGTGATTGTGGTAAACATCTCATTGATGAAATAGCCGGGTTAGGCCCTACGGCTCTCGGTCATATTTCAGATATCTATGTGAATATAAAAGATGAAGTCCCACAAACTGCACTTAGTGTTCTGACTCTATTGCCCAAAGGTGCAAGATGTTCAGAAATTTTACCCAGTCTGCGCAAAGCTTGGTTTAATCAGGCTAAGACTCTCTATGACGATGGGGAATTTTTTAGAGCCGCCTTAGTGAATCGTCTTAGATTTAGTTTAAGGTGCAGCGAGAGGGCGTGATATCTCCATGAAGACCTCAAGTGTTGTATCCTTTTTCAATCTAAAAGGCTTTTTAGAGAGAACCTGATGTGATTTTCGAGATAAATATAGTAACGATTCTGATCATGTTCCAGCGAAGTGGGGTCATCAATAAAATCATGCTCCCATGCTAACAGTAACTCCCAATTGAGTTGTGGAGGTCCAGGATCGGTTTTCTCCTATGAAATTTCGAGCGCTTATCTAAATAAGAACTTCCAGAGAGATCAGATTCTTCGTTCCCAAACACATTTGAGCATCGTTTCTCTGAACCTAGGTTTGCCTAATTGCCAGCCACAATATCATTGCACTTATCTGGACACGAATTACAGTAGCATGGCTTTCCCCACGACGGGCAGATGTCCAATGCATCAATACGGCGATTATCAATTGCGTAATCTAGATCGGCAATTGATTTCTCAATCATCTTCTTCGCATCGGACAAATCCGCCTCTTTGAATGACAGGCGATATGCATGGATGTTTTCTCCGCAATTGGTATAGAGCACGACAACTAATCCTTGTGCACATGATGACGATGCACACGCCATTGCGAGCTCAGCGCGGTATGTACTGAAGATTCTGCTTGGAATCTTATTTGTAGTGCTGACCCTCAATATTACGGGAGCAATCCTTCTTTTCTCACCATCTTCGGATTTTTCAGTGAGAATGGACGCCCCTCTCCAATTTCGAAGCAATTGCAAATCATCAGGTTTTCTATTGAAAGATTCTATCTCATCCGGTTTAGGTTTCAATTCAGCCGTGCGATAGAATGCCTTTTCCAGTGCTTCTTGATGTGCAATATCCTTCTGAGCATATTCCTCCTTGATCCCATGAATTCTATCGAGATAATAGGGGCGAGGTTTAAATAAATGCCAAGGGTGATAGATTTCCCTAGTGTCATGCACACTTTCTCTCAGGGAGTTTAGCTCATAGGTCTTCTGAGAATCAAATGATATGGAGATGGATTTAAGTAGTGAATCAATGGCTAGATCGTTGGCTGAATCGCATTTACATACTCCTTTGATTCTGAAATCACATCCTTCTTCATAATATCTGCATTTTCCAAGAAGAGAAGGGTCGGATAATTGCAGAGCCGTATCCATTCCATCCCTTCGTTGCTTAAGGTGAGTTCTGATGTCTCCAAGGCTCTTTATTTCAATCCTGAAGACTGCAAGAGTGAAAGGAGCGTGGTCAAGCTGGAAAATCAGAAAATGTTCCCTCATCTCCATTGGAGAAAGCGCTGCGTAGAAACATAATTGCTCTAGATCTTGAGGATACTTCTTCACAATCGTATCAACATCTGCAACTTCATTCGGCTTTGTCTTAAATTCTATAATCGACTCTCCCCATCGCATATCATATCTTCCGATTACCCTTTCAATCCCCACATAGCCGCCATTGAGCGAAGTCTCCTCACAAACATAATTGGGAATCTTTCTCAACCAGGAGAATGCGTTCCTATGCAATCTGACGCCGAGTGCCAATTTGTTAGCGATCTCGGGACTCCTTTCAACATCATTTCGCAATCTTGACCAATAGGCTTGAATTGGATTGCACAGATCGGTCAGATAGTAGTAATCTCTAGATTTTCTGTCATTTTGGAATCTATTCTGATATTGCCTTCTGATCAGGTCTGCGATTGACCCATCTTGTGTCTCTTTTGATGGAAGATTGCTTAATGCCTCGAATAATCCCATTTCTTCTCTCCAATCAGCTGCTCTACCAACGTCGGTTGTCATTAAATAGATTAGCGATTTGAGAATTTCGAGAAATGCTCACATTTACTTTTTGAGCAGAAGATAGAGCTCCCCCTCGATTTCAATGGGGCCACGGCCTTTCAGCCGTGGATACTGGTTGACATGAGAGATGAGAATCTTGAATATTACTCGCTTCAATGGGGCCACGGCCTTTCAGCCGTGGATACGGAGAAGGCATGGGCATGGGAGATGAACCTGAGCCTGCTTCAATGGGGCCACGGCCTTTCAGCCGTGGATACCAGACGTGAACTTCTATGATTTGAGAAACAGAAAAGAGCTTCAATGGGGCCACGGCCTTTCAGCCGTGGATACATGCAGGAGAACTCGAACGACAAGAACAGGGCGCTGGCGCTTCAATGGGGCCACGGCCTTTCAGCCGTGGATACTTGATCGTCATGACCCCGGCGAACGCTTCGAGTATCAGGCTTCAATGGGGCCACGGCCTTTCAGCCGTGGATACCGAAACTATCTGAAACAGTTGCAAGATTCTTTTCCGAGCTTCAATGGGGCCACGGCCTTTCAGCCGTGGATACAGCCTTAAATAATCCCACGCAGGGATTTGCGAGAAGGTACATCTTCCGACTTTGGATTTGAGCCTATCGACAGAAACAGGGTTATGAGCGATTGATACCAGATGCTCAAGAAATGCTTTCGAGAGGTTGCAGCGTGGGCCGATCATCACGTAACCTCTCGCATGTTCGGCGACTTCTATCGACCCCCATGCATGCCCTCCACTTCCAGATCGGCGAGCCTTGCCGCCTACAAGGTCTCTCTCACGGGAGCCGCCTCAGATTATTACCGCCTCTCTCGCAGGCAGCGGCGTCTGTCGTCCAAGGAACTTGATCCGCTTCGCGCCCTCCGTCTCGATACCGCCCATGTCAACTATCATTATCCTGTCCGAATCGTGATCGATGATCCCCTCTAGGTCCGTGACCATCAGTTCGCGTTCTTTCGCGGAGAGTTCGCATATGAACACCGAATACTGCAGAGGGTCTCCATATCCTCTCATCGTCCCGAATACCCTCCGCAGTCTCTTGGGTTCCCTTATGTCGTAGCTGACTATGTAGCGATTTCGCATATTTCACCTAGTCAGGAACACTGGGTATTCTCGGATCTCTCCTGAT
>Ga0315279_10009242_pt1 | contig 11797 bp, 12 predicted proteins | sample YL17G06_20_MG_FD_203694 | JGI IMG/M metagenome (GOLD analysis project Ga0315279, IMG submission 203694) | Sediment microbial communities from Yellowstone Lake, YNP, Wyoming, USA - YL17G06_20 | ecosystem: Environmental > Aquatic > Freshwater > Lake > Sediment | place: USA: Wyoming | collected...
GCGCCGCAGCACCAGGAGCGGCGAGAGCCCACTCAGGGCCACGCCCACTGTCAGGAGGATGGCCAGGCCACCCAAGGCCTCCCAGCGGCCCGTCGGCGTCAGTGTGGCCGCGAAGATGAAGGCCAGGGCGATCAGGAGCTTCGCCCGCGCGTCCAAGCGGTGCAGGAAACTCCTTCCCTCCTGGAAGCGCTCCTCCAGCGCGAGAAGAGACACCGTTTACCGCTCCTCCGGCCCGGTCTTGCCTCCCGCCGATGTCGGCGGTGCCGGTCCGGCAAGATTCGTGCCGGCGATGGCTGCCCGCTTGGAAAGGGCTCTGAGCCCCAAGCCCAGGGCGAGGACCAAGGCCGTTACCACCAGCACGCCGACTATGCCGGCCAGGATGGTGGCCACGTCTTCATTGTCTACCCAGGGGAAAGCGTAGTCGGCGATGACCTCGTAGGGTGCGTCCTTCCCTTTGTCCAGGAACGCCTTGTCTTCGGCCACGCGCTCCAGGCCGTCGGGGCTGGAGGAGGCCAGGGGGCTGAAAAGGGCAATCACCAGGGCAATGCCGAGGCCTGCCAGCAACAGGACAAGGTATCCTCTCTTCAACTTAGGCCTCCTTGCGGCGCCATGCGCTGCGGCTGCTCGATGAGGTCCGGCCGCGTGGTGAGGACGAAGGTCACGGCCGCCGCCGTGATCAGCCCCTCGCCAATGCCGATGAGGGCGTGGACGCCCATCATGGCTGGCAGGACGACGTTGAGGGGCGAGGTGTCGGATACGGCGAGCTCGATGGAGGTGGCGAAGGCCGCCAGCATGACCGTGATCCAGGAGGCAACAAAGACCCCCGTCGGCAGGATCCAGCCCCTCTGGCCATTGGCGAGGAGGGTGGTCAGGTAGTAGATGCCGTAGCCTAGCAGGGCAGTGATCACGCCCATGTTGAAGACGTTGAAGCCCAGGGCAGACAGCCCCCCGTCCTGGAACATGAGCCCCTGGACGCCTATCACCGATGTCATGACGATGATGGCCGCCCAGGGCCCCACGAGGATGGCGGCCAGGGTTCCACCCAGCAGGTGGCCGGAGGTGCCGCCCGCGACCGGGAAGTTCATCATCTGGGCAGCGAATATGCAGGCGGCGGTTACCCCCATGAGGGGCACAGACTTTTCGCCCAGGGAGCGATTGGTCCTCCACACCGCTATGGCAACGAACACCGCGGCCAGAGCGTAGCCCGCGCCGGCCACAGGGCCGCTGAGGAAGCCGTCTGGGATGTGGAGAGGCGTTGGGTAGGGGAGCGCTGGGGTTGGAAGGCTGATGTAAGCCATTCTCCTCTCCCTCTACATACTTCCTTCGCCCGCTCAGATGAGGGCTTATTGCAAACGGTTGCTATAACATCTTATGGCGGTTGGTTCAGGTAGTCAACTGCTTATAGTCGCGGCCGCTCATTGCTGGGGATGTGAGTGGGGGAAAGGCCCGACACCGCGGCACCGGGCCCTGGGATGTTGGATGGCGGAAGGGTCAGGAATCCTGAAGATAGGAGCGGTAGTCGCTTAGGTGCAGGTCGATGCTCTCCGGCATGTGGTCGGTCACCTGGACCAGGAGATCCAGCGTGAGGTTCACCGCTTCGCGCGTCGTCAATACCGACGGGTCCTGACGAAGGATGGTGTTCATCTCCAGGCAGGCGGCGCTCCGGTAAAGCTGGCGGAACAGGGTGAACTCCTCCCGCAGACTCTCCGGTGTCTCCTGGCTGGAGAATAGCCTCTCCCGAACCCGCTCTTCGGCCCCCGACGAGGCACCGTGACCGGCCTCCTTCAGCAGGCCGTCGATGAAAGCTCGCTCCTCCTTGTCGTCCACGGCGCGGTAGGCGTTGTAGGCTGTCTCCATGACGCCTGTGAACGTGCGGCCCGTCAGCAGGTCGGCGATGAACTGGGCCTCGTTCAGGCGGCGGAGGACGCGGTCGTCATCGGCGTCGCGACGGAGGAGGAAGACGCTGCTGAGACGAAGAGGCGTGAGGGGATTGGTGTAGACCCGCTCCTCGCCGAAGACGTGGCTGATGTCGAGCAAGGCACGGGCGTTTTCGAAGGCCATGAGACGGGCCAGCTCGTGGGCCAGCTCCTCGTGTGAGACATGCAGCCGGCCGTCCAGCTCGCGGACCGCGCGACTCAGAAGTGGTCGCTGGCGATCCATGAACTCCGCGGTCACGTTGGGGCAGTTCTCCAGCTTGGATCGCAAGAGGGCAGAAAGCGCCGCAGGGAAGCTCTCCACGATGTTGCTGCGGAGGTAGAAGCGCCTCTCAGAGATGTAGGCGTAGGCGGCGGGTGGCGCCTCCACATCTACCTCGTCGCCAGCAACGGTGCGGCGCCCATTGTTCAGGGTGAGGACGTCTAGGGTAGTGCCCGCCGGGGCGCCGTGCGCTGCCAGCCAGGGGAGCACACGGTAGCCGCGCACCAGCGAACCATCGGGGGTACGGAGGCTCACTGGCGACACATGGGTCCCATCGCGAAGGGGGATGGCGTAGCGCAGATACACCCAGTCGTCGGAGTGGAAGGCGGAGCCGGGCAGACGCATGAGCCCGTAGGAGGCCGTCGACTTGCCGGTGCCTGTGGGAGCGATGAACAGGATACCTTCGCCACCAATGTCCGCGGCAGCGCCGTGAATGGAGTGGATGCCGAACTCGTCGGACAGGATCCGTCCCACGGCGCCCAGCACCCAGCTCTTGAGCTGGCCGTAGTAAGACGTATTGAAGAAGACGATGGTGCTCTTCTCGCGGCTGTAGTAGGCACCCACATCCTCCGGTACGTAACCCAGGGCATAGACCACAACGGCAGGCTCGTCTGGAGCTGGCTTCCCGGTGACTTGCCGCCACTCGTCGGTAGCGAACCAGTTGTTGATCCAGAAGTCGTACAGGTGGGGCATGTTGGTGAAGGCGCGGACACGGACGCCGTGAATGACCACGTCGTGGACGCGCACGCGGTCGGCCTGGGCCGCGGCGTAGGCTTCGGCACGCCCGATAAGGGCATCGCGGCGGGCCGGGTCCCTATCGAGGGCCTTGTCGTGGACAGGGGTGCGGCTCTTGGTCCGCGTGACGACGTTACTGACGCCGATGGGCGTCCCGCTCCATTCGAGGCTGCCGGGTGCTGGTGGCGGGGGCCAGTGGTAGCCTAGCTCCTTTGCCTGCTCAGCGACCATACCCCCCTCTTCCTAGCGGGATCATGTTCAAAGCTCGCCGCGTGCCGCGCTTTACGCTGGCTTGTCTATCGGCATGATAGGCATTATCAATGAGAATGTCAACCCATCCGGGGCACAATTCACGAGATGTTAACAAAGCGGCCCGTCAAGGGAGAAAGGGAGCAATCTTTGTGCCCATTATTGGCTCTGTGTTGGGAGACGTAGAGCTACCAACAAGCGGGCGGGAACGCATGGTGAACGAGCCCTTCGGCCCCTGTGGACAATGAGCATGGCAGCGGTGCGGATCGGGCAAAACTGCGCCTTGTGTGCCCGCGCAGGCTAGGATTCGGTCCAATCAGCGACGTGGAGAGGAGTCGCTGATTCGCGGTTCGAGGATGGAGGATGTCCCCGGGGCATCTCTCCCCACTCCCTTCCCCATCTCGCCCTCAAAAGGAGCCCTCAACAGATTAAACTCTAGAGGCCCAGCGGCCGATGATCTAATGGGCAGGCCCTTTTTGAGGAGACCGGGTAAGTGCCACTAGGTGACCCCCGGCGCAAGGATGCGCTCAACCGATGGCGGGCAGCCCTCGAACGGGATGATACATCCCGCGCGAGGGAGCACGTCTCTGCGCGTGCCAATCGTATGGAGCTTGGTACCCCCCTCTCCGTGTCCAGCGAAAGACGCCCGCTGTCCCTGGGAAGACTCCTGGCCTTCGGTGCCCTGGCCTGGACAATGGGCATTCTCCTGGCCGTCTTCGGCGAAGAGGGCCAGTTCTCCCGATCTGCTGTCTTGAACGTTCTCGTGCTGCTGGGATTCCTGACCTTCCTGGCAGGGGTAGCGCTGATTTCGCAGCGAATTCGGCCGGCGACCAGGCAGGTCCTTGTAGAGGCTGACGTTCGCGACCCCCTGACCGGCCTCCCCAACGAGCGCTATCTGCTGCTCCGCCTTGAGGAGGAGATGGCGTGGGCGCACCGCTACGAACGCCTTCTTACCCTGGCCGTCATCGACATCAATGGCCTGGCGGTGATAAACGAGCAGCATGGTCGGGAGTGCGGCGACGAGGTGCTCCGCCACGTGGCCGCCGTCGTGCAGACCACCAAGCGAGCGTCGGACATCCTCGCCCGCCTGACCGATGATGAGTTCGCCGTCATCCTCCCTGAATGTACCAGAGAAGGAGGCCAGGCCTTCGTGCGCCGGCTGGAGGAGCGCTTGGCACGGGAGCCAGCGCGCGCGCTTCTCAGCGACCGTCCTTCTCACATCTGGGTTGGAGTTTGCGTCGGTCTGGCCGACATGCAGTCGGAGCATGAGACAGCGGCGAGCCTTCTCGACCGCGCTCACGCTGATATCGCCGACGCCCGGGAAGAGCGCGACCGTCGACGTCAGCTATGGCAGACGGCGTAGCCGCTGCACACCCCTATAGCGAAGTCCCTCTAAGTCAGACCACGCCACAGATGGGTCATACAGACTCTAGCTAGACGCGGCCTTCCTGTGCTCGCGTTCGCTGGCGGCGAGGTATTGCGCCGTCGCGCGCTGGACCACCCGGCCGATGCCCATGAGCAGGGCTAGCGCTGCCTGAGCCTCCCTGTCGCCTGAGGATGAGGTTCGGCGTGTTGCTTGGCTGGCGAGCCCTGACAGTCGTCTGAGGGCTCGGCGGTGGGCAGCTCGCACGCGACGCCGGGCCTGTGGATGTCGCGGTGACCAGGCCCAGAGGTCCAGGAGTAGAGCGCTGGCGTCACGCCCCCTCCCGATATCTGGGGTGGGGGATGCCAGGAGGTCCATCTCCCGCCCCAGTTCCTCCAGCGCTACCTCTAGGAACGGGGACTCCTTGTCTGGGAAATGGTGGTAGAAGCCGCCCTTTGAGACGTCAGCCGCCAGACAGATGTCGTCTACCGTGACAGCATCGAAGCCTCTGAGAAGGAAGAGGATCTTAGCCGCTTTGAGTAGCCTGTCTCGTGCTTGGCCGCCTTGCGAGGGCGGCGTAAGGGAGGCGTAAGCGCTCATCATAGGATATATCGCCAGGCAGAGCTCTGAGCTTAATGGGTGTGAGGTGGGAGAGTGTCCCGCCGAATAGGAGACAGGGCGGGGCTGTACGGCTTAGGTTAGGTTACCCGGCCTCAGGCAAAACCCTTAAGTCGTTGGTGAAAAGGCTTGACAGACGTAAGATATGGGGCATAATACATACCGACGAGTCGGTATGTATTAGCGAGACGGACGGGCAGCGTAGGAAACCAGTGCACAGAGGGATACTTAAACCCGGAGGAGGACAGTGAAGAAGAGATTGGGCCTTGCTTTCGTGGCGCTGGTTGCGTTGGCCATTGGAGCCGCGCAGCAGGCCCCGGTCCTGCTTTTCTGGTGGAGTTAGCGTTCCCCAGAAGCAGGATCGCATCGTCCTGAACACCGACTAGTAGCGCCCTTTGTCAACGCTGGTCCTGGCCAGCGATGGCGGGGTAAAGCCTACCGACTTGTCAGGCCGCTACCCAAACTAGCTCGGCTGGCGGGGCCGAGGTAGTGTTGGTATTGAGGCAAGTGCACGTTGGTCTCGCTGGGAGACGCCCCTGGAAGCGGGGGCGTTTTCCTTTGGGTTCGCTCACGCTGCCCGTTGCCTTTCGATAGACGCCGCCTTCTCTCTGGCTTCCTGCTGTACCCACTCGTCGTAGGCCTGCAAGAATGCCTCTACTACCTGAGAGTCAAACTGAGTGCCCTTGTGGCGCACGATCTCATCGCGGGCTGCCTCCCAGGGGAGGGCACGCCGGTAGGGTCGGTCTGACGTCATGGCGTCGAAAGTGTCCGCCACGGCGAATATGCGTGCCCCCTGCGGTATCTCATCCCCAGCTAGGGCCCGCGGGTATCCCTTGCCGTCGAAGCGCTCGTGGTGGCTGAGTACGATCTCAGCAGGCGCGGCGAGGAAGCGCACGCCCTTCAGCATCTCATAGGCGATGCCGGGGTGACGCCGCATCTCCTCCCACTCCTCGGGCGTGAGGGGGCCCGGCTTGTGAAGGATGAAGTCGGAAACCCCGATCTTCCCCACGTCGTGGAGGAGAGCAGCTCGCTTCAGGTCCTCCCAGGTGAGGGTGCCAGGCTGGAGCCCCATGTGTCTGGCGATGTCCAGAGTGTACTCCGTAACGCGGGTGGAATGGCCTTTGGTCTCCCGGTCTCGGGCGTCCAGGGCGGTGACAAGGGCCTCCAGGGTGCCGTCGTAGGTCTCCTTCAGAGTCTCCGTCATCTCCAGGATCTCGCGGTTGGCCGTCACCAGTTCTTCGTTCTTGCGCCGTAGAGCCGTCACCGTCTCCGTGGTTCGCTCCACGTACTGCTTGATGGACAACTGCATCATGAGCGGAGGCGCTATGAAGGCCAGAAGACCGGTGACCCCCAGGGCGTGGTAGGCCATAGCCAGAGCCAGGCCCAGCAGCCCGAAAACCACGTAGTGGGGGAAAATCCAGCGCCCCTTCTCCAGCCAGACGTCCAGTAGCGGGCGACCGGTCATAAGGCTCACCAACTGGCTTATTAGGTAGGCGTTCACCGCGTAGGCCACGGCCGCCGCGACGAGAGCCGCCGGAAGCATGACGGGGTGGATCTCGTCGCGGGCTGGGCCTGCCATGGCCTCGAAAGTGACGGCGGCAAGGGTGATGGCGATGGTTACGTTCCCCACATCGAAGGGTGGGTGGATGGTCAAGACCCGGTGGGGTATGTGGACGGCCACGGCGGCGATTGGCCCGGCGATGGCCACCCCCGACGGCCCGTAGAGGACGGCTACGGCGAAGATGGGTACGAAGCTGACCGATAGGCGGGTCTCACCGTAAATGGTGGTGGCCAGCCGATCAGCGAGGACGGCCAGAAGGGTGAGGAGGGCCAACCCCAGGGTATCCGAGGAGTCGAAGCGCGGCACGTACCACGCGATGAGCCCCACACCGGCAGCGCTGACGCCGGCAACAAAGAGGCCGGCTGACCAGCCCAGCGGTTGCTGTTCGCGCGGCTGCTTCGCTTGCACCTTGGCGGCCTTGTAGGGCAGGGGACGAGGCTCTGCCCCCATTTCCCTGGTGCCCGCAGGCCCTTTATCCGCGCCCATGAGGTATGCGCCTAGTTCCTTAGCGCCCAGGTCGGGCGGTCGTCTTGGTGACTGGAAGCAATACCCATCTCAGCCCATCGCTACCGAGGGCGTCCTAGTAATTATCGGTACAGTGGCCGCTAGGTGTAGAGCGTCACGAAGCGTGCGCCACGGCTCTTGACGGCGGGGTCGAAGCCCTTGTTCGGGAGACTCTTCTCATAGCGATGACTCCGTCTGGGGGCTAGGCCACCTCCTCCAGGGCGGGCTCCAGGCGGTGACGGAGAGCAGCCAGGATCTTCTTGTGAAGCTGGCATATGCGTGACTCTGAGAGGCCCATGAGCGCTCCGATCTCGTGGAAGGGCATCGACTGCCCGTAGCGCATGTAAAGGATGGACCGCTCACGCGGCGTGAGGGTGTCCAATGCCTCGTTCAAGAGGTGCAGCGTGGCCCGATGCTCGGTCGCCGCTGCGGGGTTGCCGTACTCGTCTTCGTCGGCCGGGTCCCAGGTCAGGCCGGGATTGTCCGGGCGGTCCTCCAGGCACTGATCCAGGGAGACAACCCTGGAGCTGGAACGAGAACGAAGCACGTGCAGCTCTTCCAGGCTCAGGCCCAGCCGCAGCGCGATCTCCTTGTTGGTGGGCCAGCGCCTCAGTTGGCAGGCCAGCTCCTGGGAGGCCATCTCCATTTCGCGGGCGCACCGGCGCAGAGAGCGAGGCAAGACATCCTGCTTACGGATGGCGTCCAGGATCGAGCCCCTTATCCGTCGAACGGCGAAGCTGGCGAAGCTGGTTCCACGCTCGGGGTCATAGTTGTCCACGGCTTGGATAAGGCCTTCGACGCCGTAGGCCATGGCGTCATCCCTCTCCAGGCCGTTTCTGTTACTGGTCTCCGATGACATCCTGTTGACGACGAAGGCCACCAACGGCATGTGACGGATAATCATCGCATTTCGATCTGTCATCTCGCGCCTCCGGGTTGCCGGGGCAGAAAAGGAAAGCCGCCTCCGGAATGACCGACGGCGGCAAACCCATGCCTGATTTCCCTGGCGGTGTGGGGCTAGAGGCGAGGATCCCTTCGCCATCATCAAGGCCTTCGGTAGCCCGGCAGCCCTGGCTCCACCCTCCGTGGTGGAGGGAGCTTTAGGTCCGTGGCTTTGCGCCCCCCTCTTTCGAAGGGTTTGCCTTTGTCGGTGCCTCTACTCTTGCCTTTGTTGGGCGGCGGGCCGCCGATTGGCCTTTTCCACCGCCCGCTCGATCCCCTTCGAACATTCAAACGCATGGCAGCTTCCTGCGTAACTTGTTCTGACGGTCTTGGCGGTGACGGTTTGGTGAAGCCCGGTGCGGCCACTCTTCGGCCAAGACGTGCCCCTCTGTACCTGGCTGCTGGCCCCATGCTCTGTTATCCTGGGCTCTGGGGTGGATGGAGCGCTTCGGGCTCGGGCCTGGACTCCCCTGTCGGCTGCTGGTCCATCCGCCACTGGCATAGTGACGACCCTGAATGGGCCGCCCCGGCCGGTGGCTGGCTGGCGGCCGCTCCTGCAGCATCCCCTACCCCCAGCGATGCTCGATTCGAACGCATCCCAGCCTGCGGGCAACCCCCTCGCCAGCCGAGAAATACTTGGGTGCTGCTGTGAGCAGAGAACCTCTCGCCAGGCAGATCCAGAAGGAGCAGACACGAGCTTTGCTTGTGGATGCTGCTCTGCGTGTCTTTGCCGAATATGGCTACGAAGAGGCCACGGTAGAGGAGATCGCCTCCGCCGCCGGCTATTCCAAGGGGGCCTACTACTTCCACTTCGCCAGCAAGGAAGACATCTTCCTGGAGCTACTGGAGCAGTGGACCAGCGAGCAGACAGAGCGCCTCAGGGCCTTCGACGAGGCTACGCCGGCAGCCGCCGCTCTTCTGGAGACCCTGGAGGCCTTCCTCTCGTATGGAGAGCGCGAGATCGACTGGCCCCGGCTGCTGGTGGAGTTCTGGGCGCAGGCTCGACGCCACGAGGCGATCCGCCGTGACCTTGGTCAGGCCTACGCCGCCTGGCGGCAGCTCCTGGCCCAGGCCTTCCGGCGCGCCGCCCACTCTGGCCTCCTCTCGCCCCAGCTCGATCCGGATGACGCCGCCCGCCTGGTCCTGGCCACCCACGATGGCCTGGTGGTGGAGGCCTGCATCGACCCCGAGGCGGCCCGAAAGGTCTCGCTGCGGCGGGTGCTAGGCGCCCTCCTTGCCTACCTGGCCTCGCCTGCCGCCAAGGAACTGCCTGAGGCGGCCCGACCGCCTGTCCCTAAGAGGCCCGCTGCCAGGGCCCGCCGTCCCCAGCCTCCTGCCGCCTGACGTCCCCATTCCCCTTCGGTCCCACCCTGAGGCGCATTCGCCGCTCACGTGGTATAGTTGGCTATTGAAGCCCCCACATCAGTGTGGCTACGCGCGCTCTGCTCCTGGTCCCCTTCGCCGAACGCTGCCTCCGGCGGCCACTGGCTGGCGAGGCGGGTCTAATTGACATAACACAGGCCACTTACGATGGTCAGATGTGGCGGCTAACCGGCCTGGGCGACGGCGTGCTGCTGCCGCCGCTGTCGAGGGGGAGTGGGCGGACGCTGTGACGCTCGCGCCCGCTGCCAAAACCGCCCTGCGGAGGGCGGGCGCGGGAACCTATTGAGGGCGCCTGTCTGCGGGCAGGCTAACTATGTGAAAGGAGTGACATGGGCTGGGAAGAAGAGAAAGAGCAAGTGCTAGAGGCCTGCCGGCGCATCGCCGCCGCGGGGTTGGTGGCGGGTGCCGCCGGCAACGTCAGCCGCCGGGTCGAGGGGCCCGATGGCGTTCCACTAGTGGCCATCACGCCTAGCCAGATACCTTACCACCGTCTGACTGCCGGTGAAATCCTGGTCATCGACTTCAAGGGGGACCCTGTGGAGCACGAGGGCGTGCCCTCCAGCGAAACCCTGATGCACCTGGCTGTCTACCGCGCCCGCGCCGACGTGGGTGCCGTCATCCACACCCACTCCATCTACGCCAGCGCTCTGGCCGTGGCGGGACTGGAGATACCGCCCCTCATCGAGGAGCAGGTGGTGCTCCTGGGTGGCTGTGTCCCCGTCGCCGAGTACGCCATAGCCGGGGGCCAGGAGCTGGCCGACAGCGCCTGCGCCGCCCTGGGAGAGGGCAGTGCCGCCCTCCTGCGCAACCACGGCGTGCTCGGCGTGGGCGATGACCTGGAGGAGGCCGCCTCCGTCTGCGAGCTGGTCGAGCGGCTGGCCCAAATCCACGTGCTGGCCCTGGGGTTGGGACGGGTCACGACCCTGCCCGATCACGTCGTCGAGGTGGAGAAGGAGATGTTTCGCACGAGGCGCGGTCGCCGGCCTTAGCCTTCCACAGCGAGGCGGTGTAGGTGGAGGACTAAAGCCCTCCGCTACAGGAGATTTTGGGAAGCCGTGCGAATGTAGCGGAAGGCTCTAGCCTTCCACAGCGGCTACAGAGAGTCCTCAAAGGCCTCGTGCAGAGAATGAGCCCCTTGGAGCCCATCGACTTCATAGAGCGCTGGCGGTGTATCGTCGAGGAGCGGAGGCGGCAGACGGACGCTGCCTATGCCCGCCTGGGCCGCACCACCGCCGACTACTGGGCGCGCCGCGCCCGCGGCTTCGCCGCTTTCAGCCGGGAAGCCCGCCCTGACCCGTTCCTGGAGAGGGTGCTCGCCCGCGTGGACGCCCACTCGACCGTGCTGGACGTGGGGGCGGGCGCTGGCCGTCACTCGGTGCCGCTGGCGCGCGTCGTGAGGCGGGTCGTCGCCGTGGAGCCGTCGCCGGCTATGGCCTCTCATCTGCGCGAGTGGGCGCAGGAGGAAGGCCTGGGCAACATCGAGCTCATCGAGGGCGCCTGGCCCGAGGTCGACGCCCCGACCTGCGACGTGGCCATCTGCGCCCACGTCCTCTACCCGGTGGCGGAGATAGAGCCCTTCCTGCGCAAGCTGGGCGACTCGGCGCGGCGCCGCTGCTTCCTCTGGCTCCACGACGAGCAGATAGCCTTCGAATCGCTGGGGCTCTGGGAGCGCTTCCACGGCGAGCCCCGTGCCCGCCAGCCCACCTTCCGCGATGCCCTGCCCGTCCTCTGGCAGATGGGCCTGCGCCCCAATCTGGAGATGAGCGTGGTCCCTGAGAGCTGGTCGTGGGGGAGCATGGAGGAGGCGGCCCAGCACTTCCGCGAGCACCTGGCTATCCCGGAGGACGAGGCGACCGAGGCCCGGCTACGGGAGATGCTGGCGGCCGCCCTCGTGGAGCGCGAGGGGCGCCTCTACCTGCCGAAGACAACGTATCGCTCGGCCATCGTGTGGTGGGGGAAGTAAGGGAGGTACACCGAGCTTCAGGGACGAATAGAGGCCGCCTATAGCTCGGGAGGAGGGACCATGGCGAAACCCGGAAAGAAAGCCAAGAAGCGGCGACGTTCCATAGATATCGACACGCCCCTTAAGGATGTAGTGTTTCAAGACACGTGAGAGATCCGGGCCCGGGGCAGGCGCTGCAGAGCATACGCCATGGGCGCGGTGTAGCCCAGGGCGCTGTGCAGGCGTCTGCGGTTGTAGAAGCGGAGGAAGTCCTGCAAGCCTCGCTCCCAATCCTCCACGGGCC
>Ga0315279_10009243_pt1 | contig 11796 bp, 10 predicted proteins | sample YL17G06_20_MG_FD_203694 | JGI IMG/M metagenome (GOLD analysis project Ga0315279, IMG submission 203694) | Sediment microbial communities from Yellowstone Lake, YNP, Wyoming, USA - YL17G06_20 | ecosystem: Environmental > Aquatic > Freshwater > Lake > Sediment | place: USA: Wyoming | collected...
CGCTCCCGGGATGTGGAAGAGAGACACGCCATCCTTTACAAGGATGCGCTCGAGGCCCTGCTCAAGGAGCAGGACCGGGAGTATCACGTCTGCCAGGTCTGCGGGTACATCTTCGACGGCGCCCTGCCCGAAACGTGTCCCGTCTGCCGGACGAAGAAAGAGAACTTCAAGAAGATTGCTTGATGGCTTGCGCTCATTGCTGGGATTTGCCTTGATGATGGCCCTGGATGTGGCTTTGGGGTGAAGGTGGGCATTCCCGGTCCGGTGGAATTATGGCCGGCTTTTTACCTCTTCGATTTTTTCGGCCAGCTTTCTTTTGTGGGCATGGGTCTGGGATTCGATCGTCCGGAGGAGGTTCTGATACTCCAGATCTCTGCTCTTCAGAATTTCTCCCGGCTTGCTTTCCAGGAGGGACTGTTCCATATCCCGGGCAATGGAGAGAAGATGCAGGCCCTGCAGCTGCCCGTTCTTCAGTTTCTGAAGGTTGTCCTGAATTCCGGCCAGAGCGACGGCTATGGAAACGGGATTGAAGGGACGGTTTTCCTCGAACTGTTCCGGGCGGGCCAGAAGGATATCGGCCATCTTCCGCACGGATTGGGCATGAGAAACCTCGTCTTTTTCCAGGCTGGCCCAGAAATCCTTTTCCTGTTTCCAGAAATCACCGCATTCGCGGTAGAACTCGGAGATTTTGAGCTCCAGCTCGGCCATCATTCCCATGATTCGGTGAATATCCTTCGGGTTGCGTTTGAGGGTCATCGGTATACAGGTCTCCCTTAATGGATTGAGGGGGAAGGTTTCGTCCCCTTCCCGCCTTTTGCGGATTCAAGGGAATGAAGGTAATCGCCGACCTGCTTTTCCAGTTCGGGGGGGAGGTCCAGGAATTTAACCTCCATTCCCCGGCGGAGGTTCTGGCTTTCTTGCCCGTATTTATTGGAAAAGATCACCTTGCAGGGCAGTTCGAGAGGCTGGTCTTCGACGGGATAGATTCTTAGCAGAAATTGTTCTCCCAGATCTCTCGGGTTCGCCGTGGGGATGAAAATCGCCACCTGGCTTAAATCACCGGCTCCTCTCCTCGCCCTGTTTTCGATCTCCACCTGCACTTTTTCGGTCAGCTCCGTATCCTCAAAGGTCATTTCCCCGGCCAGCCTGATGCCGCCGTTCCCGCCCTCCGTCGCGGCGGTGGCCGGGTGTTTCACCTCCCGCTTTTCGCCCTTGAAGCCGGAGAGAAACTTGGCAATATGGTTATCGATGCGCCGGCGTTCTTCCCCGGAGAGACTCTGCAACTGGCCCATGAGATCGTCCAGGTGCTGCTCATAGTTCTTCTGCAGACCGGCGGCCTTGCGAACCTCCTCGAGGAGGTGCTGATTCTGCATGGCAATAGAGGCGTGGTTGGAAAAGATGGCGAGAAATTCGAGGTCGCTCTGGGAAAAGGCCCGTTTCCCGTTGATGATCGATAGACTGAGGGTTCCCGCCAGTTTTCCCTGAAACCCGAAGGGAATGCTCATGAAGGAGGTAATCTTCAGTTCTCTATCGTCGTGTTTGAAAAATTCCGCAAATTCCTTCGCCTCCCTGAACAGGACGGGTCTCTTCTCGGCGATCGTTCTCCGGGAGATCTCCTTTTCTTCCAGGAGGCCGGCTTTCTCCCCCGCCGGGTCCGGGGAATAGGTGAACTGGGTTTTAAGGCCTCCCTTGGTTTCGTCCACGAGGAACACCGTAGCGCGGCTGGCCCTGAGAGAACGGGCTGCCTCCCGGCCGATGATCTCGAACACCGCCGAGATGTGTTTTTGGCCTTTAATGGCCGAACTCACCTGGAGCAGGGCGACATGCTCCAGATCCCGCGGTGTTTTGGGCGAGGAGCCGCCCCGGTCTCCCCCGTTTTCTTTCGAGTCCTTGTTGAAGATATTCTTAAGGAACATACCTGAGTGTGGTTTCCCCGGATTTTTGCAAGACTCCACAGAAAAGAGAGGCAAAGATTATGCCATGGAGAGGATAAAGGTAATATGTTGAAAATAAAAAGAAAAGCCATATTGACACCATGATGACTTGTTCATTTTCCGTCAATATTTTGCCCATGGGCCGTTAATAATTGACCCTGGCCAGGCGGGTTTTTCCTAAAGAAAAAGGCCCCGAGCGGAAGGGGCCTTTTTTCAAGAAACTATATAAATTCAAAGTGATATCTGCCTATTGGAAACCGAGACGGCGGAGCGCGCGGGGGTCGTCGCGCCAGTTCTTTTCCACCTTCACCCAGAGCTCCAGAAATACTCTCACTCCCAGGAGGGCCTCCATCTCCTCCCGGGCCAGTCGGCCGATCTCCTTCAGCCTCTTCCCCTTTTCCCCGATCAGAATCCCCTTTTGCGTTTCCCGCTCCACCTGAATGGTCGCCCGGATCACCACCAGATTCTTCTCCTCCCGCTCCTTGAACTCCTCGATGGCCACGGCGGTGGCGTAAGGAATTTCCTCGCGGGTCAGATGAAAGACCTTTTCCCGTATCAGCTCGGCCGCCAGAAAACGCTCGGGCAGGTCGGTCACCATGTCTTCCGGGAAGAAGCGGGGACCTTCGGGAAGGATCTTCAGCAGCTCCCGCACGAGAATATCCACCCCCTCGCCCAACACGGCGGAGATGGGAATGATCTGTTCGAAAGACCGTTTTTGAGAAAAGCGTTCCATGATGGACAGAAGGTTCCCCTTGGGGACCAGGTCTATTTTGTTGATCGCCAGGAAGACGGGTTTGCGCACCTTCTGCAGGTTTTCCAGGATCCAGTCGTTCTCCTCGTGGCCGGGAGAGTTGGCCTCGATGAGGAGACAGACGACATCCACCTCCTGGAGAGTGGCCAGGGCCGTGCGGACCATGGACTGATTCAGCAGGTTCCCGGACCGGTGAATTCCGGGAGTATCCAGAAAAATGATCTGGCCGGAAGGGAGGTTCTTGATCCCCAGAATCCGGTTGCGGGTGGTCTGGGGCTTGGGAGAGATAATGGCGATCTTTTGGCCCAGGAGAAGATTCAGAAGAGTGGACTTGCCCACGTTGGGCCTTCCGATGAGGGACACGAAGCCGGATCGGAACCCCGCCGGTTTATCTTGCTCAGTCATTTTTTTCCTTCAAGGAGAGGTAAAGCTTTTGGAGGGTCCGCCGGGCCGCTCGCTGTTCCGCTTCTTTCTTGCTCCTTCCGGCCCCCACTCCGGCGACTTTCCCCTGAATTTGAACCTGGACGCCGAAGACCTTGTCATGATCCGGTCCGTACTCCTTGGCCAGGACATAGCGGGGGGTTGCCTTAAGGGTATCCTGGGACAGCTCCTGGAGCTTGGTCTTGTAATCGTGGTAGAAACTCTCTTTCTCGGCCACTTCCAGAGTGAGGGAAAAGAGCTGCGCGATCGCCTTGAAGGCCTTTTTATACCCTCCGTCCAGATAAATAGTGGCCAGCAGGGCTTCGAGGGTAGAGGAAAGGATAGAACTCTTCTCCCTTCCCCGGGTCATCTCTTCCCCCTTGCCCAATAGGAGGTATTCCCCCAGGGAAAGATCCCCGGCAATCTTGGCCAACCGGGTTTCGTTCACCACAGAGGCCCGGAGCCGGGAGAGGCTTCCCTCCGGATAGTCCGGGTACCGGTCCATGATCAGGTGGCCGATGATCAGGTCCAGGACGGCATCGCCCAGAAACTCCAGGCGCTCGTTGTCCTGTCCTTCGGCGTCGACGTTTTCATGGACAAAGGATTTGTGCCGCAGTCCCTGGTTCAGGAGATCGAGGGATTTGAAGCGGTACCCGATCTTCCTCTCCAGCGCCTGGAGAGCTTTTTTCCGTTCTTTTTCCATAAATAGATTTCACCGCAGAGATCGCGGAGCAAAACACTGAAAGTTTGGAATGATGGAATACTGGAATCTCAAAACCATTGGAATATTGGAATAATGGAATAATGGGGAAAGAAAGAGAAATACCCAAAACCCAACATTCCAATATTCCATTCACCCATTTTTTTGGTTTTTCCCATCATTCCATTATTCCAGTATTCCAATTCTTTATTGTTTTTCCGAAGACCTTCCCGTCCCGGACCTCGGTTACCTCGACTTCGACCTCTTGATTGATACTTTGGTCTTCTCCCTCGAGGAGAACGGGAATGTAATTGGGTGAAAACCCTTTCAACAGCCCCGACTCACGATCCCTCTTGCTCTCCACCAGAACTTTGACCTTTTGGCCCAGGAAAGACCGGTAGTAAGCCTCCCGTTTCTTCTCTCCCAATTCCCGCAGCGCCCGGCAGCGGGCCCGGATGACCTGGGACGGCACCTGGGCCGGGAAAGCGGCTGCCGGCGTTCCCTTCCGCCGCGAAAAGGGAAACACGTGGAGGTAGGCAAGCGGGAGTTTCTCGATCAGGTCCAGGGTATTCTGGAAAGCGGATTCATCTTCCCCGGGGAAGCCCCCGATCACATCCACCCCGATGGAGATTCGCGGGATCGTCCGGGCCAGGCGATTCACCAGGTCCGCGAAAAAAGCCGCCGAGTAATTCCGGTTCATCCGTTTCAGAATCCGGTCGTCCCCGTTCTGCAGGGGGATATGCAGGTGGGGGCAGATCCTGGAGGAACCGGCCAGGTAATCCATCAAGGGAGGGTTGAACTCCCGCGGCTCGACGGAGCTCAGGCGCAGGCGAAACCCGAGTCTTTCCTTCTCCAGGGCTTGCAGGAGGGTCAGCAACGACTGGGAGGGGAGCAGATCTTCTCCATAGGTTCCCAGGTGAATTCCCGTGAGGACGACCTCTTGAAAACCCTGAGCAGAGAGTTCGCGGGCCCGGGAGAGCACCCGTTCCAGGGGGAGACTCCGGTTCCTGCCCCGGGCGTAGGGCACGATGCAGTAGGAGCAGAAAGAATTGCAGCCGTCCTGCACTTTGAGGAAAGCCCGCGTTCGATTCGTATACCCCGGGAGCCCCCATTCGTCAAAAGTCCTCTCTTTTTCCACCGGAGAAGAGAGGATCCGAGCTTTCTTCAGCTTTTCTCCCGAACCGAGGATTTCCGGAATTTTCCTTCTTTCCGCCAGCCCGATGACGTAATCCACGCCGGCAATGGACTCCAGGGATTCGGGAGAAACCTGGGCGTAACACCCGGTCACGATGACCTGTCCCCCGGGGTTCCGGCCGGCCATGCGACGAATCATCTGCCGGGACTGGTAGTCCGTCTTCTGGGTAACCGTGCAGGTGTGAATGATGGTCACATCCGCGGCCTGGGAGGAAGGGACGATCTGGTGGCCTCGGACCGCGAGCTCGGCAGCCAGCGAAGCCGCATCGCTCTGGTTGGTTTTACAGCCCAGCGTAACCATGGCAACCTTTAGAGGGCTCTTTCGATCCATCCTCCACCCAGGACTTCATCTCCCCGGTAGAACACGGCCGCCTGCCCGGGGGTTACGGACTTTTGAGGAACCTTGAATTCAACCTTTACCTTTTGATCTCCCAAAGGGGATAGGACCGCGGCGACCCCCGGATGGCGGTAGCGGATTTGCACCAGGGCTTCCGCGTCTCCTTCCAGCATGGAAGTGGAAATCCAGTTGAGCCCCCGCGCAATCAGGCCGCCGGCCAGGAGATCGTCTTTATGGCCCGCGATGACTCTGTTTCTCTGACAATCCAGGGACAGGACGTAATAAGGTCGCGGAGCGGCGATCCCCAGCCCCCGGCGCTGCCCGATTGTGTAGGAATAGATGCCCGGGTGATAACCCAGCACTCGTCCCTGCCGGTTCACGATCTCTCCCCGTTGGGAGATTTCTCTTCCCTTTCTCTCTTCCAGAAAACGGCGGTAGTCATTGTCCGGGATGAAACAGACCTCCTGGCTTTCCTGTTTTTGGGCCACCCGCAGCCCCAGTTTGGAAGCAACCGCCCGGACTTCCGTTTTGGATTTATCCCCCAGAGGGAAGAGAACCTTGCCCATCTGTTCCTGGGTCAGGGTAAAGAGAAAATAGGACTGATCCTTGTTCCGGTCCTTTCCCCGGAGGAGAAGATACCTTCCCTCTTTGGCCGGATCCAGGGAAGGGCCCCATACGATCCGGGCATAATGCCCTGTGGCCAGGGCCCTGGCGCTCAGTTCTTCCGCCTTGCGGAGGAGGAAGCCGAACTTGATCTGGTCGTTGCAGTGAATGCAGGGGTTGGGGGTTCTCCCCTGCAGGTACTCCTCGACGAAATTCCGGATCACCTTTTCTTCAAAGGCCTGCTTCAGGTTGACCACATAATGGGGGATGCCGATTTGATCCGCCACCCGGCGGGCATCATGAATGTCGTCGGGGGAACAGCAACGGGGAAAGGACCCTTTTCCATCCCGGGTCGGGTCCCAGAGGTGCATGGTCAGCCCGATCACCTCATAGCCCTCCTCTTTCAGGAGGGCCGCGGCAGTGGAGCTGTCCACCCCCCCGCTCATGGCCACGACAATTCTTTCTTTTTTATTCAAAGGCATTTTTCACCACAGAGGCACAGAGAGCACAGAGGTTAAGGAGGTAAAAAAGAATGGAATAATGGAACAATGGAATAATGGAATGGCTGACAAAAAATTTGTTTTTCCAATATTCCATCATTCCAATTTTTCAATGTTTACCTCTGCGGGCTCTGCGAGAGACAAAGTATTTGTCACCCCGGGTCTGCAAAGTACCTTAAGAATTTAAAGCCCAACCGGCAATAGCTTCCCGCCTTGTCTTCGTCTTTATAATTTCTTATTCCTCTGTGTTCTCTGTGATCTCTGTGGTGAAGGTTTCTAAGGTTTTGACCGCGAAGCCTTCTGGTAGAGCGGAGAGATGGCCCGCAGCCTTTCAAGGATCGGGGGCCCGACCTCCAGCACGTAATCCACATCCTCGCCGGTGTTAGTCCATCCCAGGCTGAAACGGATGGCGCTCTGGGCGACGAGGGGCGATTTTCCCATGGCCAGAATGACATGGGATGCATCCGCGGAGCCGGAGGAGCAGGCGGAACCCGAGGAGACGGCGATCCCTTCCAGATCCATGTTCAACAGAAGAGATTCCCCTTCCACGTAAAGAAAACTCACGTTCAGTGTGTTGGGCAGCCGCCGGGTCGGATGGCCGTTCAATTCCACATGCGGGATCTTCCGGAAGATCCCCTCCTGGAGACGGTCTCGCAAGCCTTGAAGATACTCATGCCGTTTGGCAAAATCGCGCTGGGCGATTTCACAGGCCTTTCCCAGGCCGATGATATAGGGAATGTTTTCCGTCCCCGCCCGGCGGTTGCGCTCCTGGGCTCCCCCGTGAATAAGCGGAGAAAGCTTCGTCCCTTTGCGGATGAACTGGGCCCCAATTCCCTTGGGGGTGTTCAGCTTGTGGCCGGAGAGGGAGAGGATGTCCACGGGCAGTTTCTTCAAGTCGATGGGGACCTTTCCCACGGCCTGCACGGCGTCGGTATGAAAGAGGACCCCCTTCTCCCGGCATATGACCCCGATTTCCTGAACGGGCATGATCGTTCCGGTCTCGTTGTTGGCAAACATGATGGAGACCAGGATGGTATCAGGCCGGATCGATCGGCGGAGCTCTTCCAGGTCGATCAACCCCTCCCGGTCAACGGAAAGATAGGTGATCTCGTAGCCCAAATCTTTCATGAACTGGCAGGTATGGAGGACCGCATGGTGTTCCACCTTGGAGGTGATGATATGCCGGCCTTTGTCCTGATGGGTGGAGGCGACCCCTTTAATGGCCATGTTGTCGCTCTCCGTGCCGCATCCGGTGAAGACGATCTCCTCCGGGTCGGCGTTCATGAGCGCGGCGACCTTTTCCCGGGCTTCGTCCAAATACTTCTTGACCTCCCTCCCGGCCCAGTGAATGCTGGAGGCATTGCCGAACTGGTCCTGGAAGAAGGGCATCATGGCCTCCACGACTTCGGGGTGAACCGGTGTCGTGGCGTTGTGATCCAGGTAAACACGGCGCATGATTTTGCTCCTCATTAGTTTAGGCTTTGTTCCAAAGGTGCGTGATGAGTCGGGTGAACGATGAACATGAGAAATCCTGATGGGCCAACCCGTCTCTGAAATCCCCCCCAACCCCCCTTTCGTAAAGGGGGGCAGGGGGGATTTCTGGATGGAACGGTGTCCCGGGTATAACTCCTTGGTTGCAACTGTGTCGTGCTGCGCTGAATAAAACGATTGAAATCTCCGGAGGCCGGCAGGAAATATTCTTTAAGGATCAAGAAGTGAAATTGTGGAAAGGGGAATACACCCCCCTCTTCAAATAATTACCGGGGGAGGATGATTCTCCAGTCCGCAATTTACAAGCAAAGTTGATGATCCCGAAAAAATCAATTATGCCCCCTCTCCCTCAGCATTTATATTTCTCTGCTATCTGCGAAATCTGCGTAATCTGCGGATAAACAGTTTTCGGTATTACACCAAGCGGGATTCCATGGCCCGCGGCGGACAGGCTTTAATGCACAACTCGCATCCGCTGCACTTGGAGGTATCGAAAATCACCTCCATGGTCTTACGGTTGATGTAAAGAGAGCCCGTGGGGCAGACAGCCGTGCAGGCTCCACAGTGGATGCACTTTACATCATCCCGGGCGATATCCTTCTCGATGGGCTCAACGGCGATCCCCACTTCGGCCAGATAGTCCATCCCCCGCTTGAAATCCGCCTTGGGGCCGGTCAGCTCCAGAACCATGAAGCTCTCTTGCTTCGGCAGGACGTTGGCCTTGAGGATGTTGAAGCTCAGGTTAAAATCCTTAACCAGGCGGTAAACAATCGGCTTGTTCCAATTTTCCTTGGAAAAATGGAGAACGATCTTCTTGGAAGTCATGACTCTTCTCCTGGCGGGTTCCTATTTTTAACTTAAAATACTTAACCATTTTTGTCAACTATTTTGGATATTTAGCTGGGCTCCCTCCTGAAGCTTCCTCTCCCCTCGTGGCAGAGGGCGGGAGGGAGGAGGAAAATTATCGGAAAGCCTTGGCCGCCTCGACGAATTTTGGATTATTCAAAACCCGCTTAAAGGAGGAGTCTTTGAACGCATCCGGCCGCTTTTCGCCGGAAATCATATTGTTCTTGTACCGGGCGGCCATCTTTAGATTTTGGACGGCTTTCTCCAAATTGTTCATCTCGGCATAGGTGCATGCCAGATTGTAGTAGTACATGGGAAAGGTCGGGTCTTTGGATATGCCGTATTCCAATGTCTTTTTGGACATTTCCAGGTTCCCGGTCAACCCATAGGCCATCCCCAGGCTGTCGATCAACACCCGACCGAGGTTTTTATGAAGGCGGGGATCTTGCTTCTCCTGCGCCAGGGCTTGTTCATAGTATACGATAGCCCTCATATATTTTTTCCTTAAATAGTAATGGCTACCGAAGATAAAATTATCAAGGCTGAAAGAGGAGAAGGGCTGCAGAATCTTTACCGACTTGATAAAATCATTGAAGAGTTTCTCATCCGCAGGTTTGTAGAGGGCCTTCGATAAGTGGTAATCAATCCAGGTATCTCGCTTTACCTGATAGGCAAAAATATTTTCTTGATTTAGACCTTTGCAATCTTTGACCTCTTTTATGACATACTCAAGAAAGGCCCACTCTCCCGATTCATATTTCTTCACGGCCTTTCTTTTGAACGGCAATTTTTTTAAGCCCCCCCACGCGGATTCCCTTAAGCCTTTATTATCCATGGGTCTCTTGGCGGGAGTCAGAAAAACGGAAAGAATGACTTTGGTTTTGTCATTCTCGGCTAGGATCCTGCGGCCTTCAAAATCCGGAAGAGTTTCTGCGTCTTTCATTCTAAAATCTTTGAATGGAAATTCTAAGACCCAATTTTTCCCGGGCAAAGGGAGCCTGAGGAAATCCCGTTCCCATTCTTTTCCCAGATCGGCCCTTTCCTCGGGTTCTTCCTTCAAGACACTCGAAGTGGGATTATCGGAGAAACTGATGGACCCGTCCTTCTTCGCCTTCCAATAAACCTGTCCCCAAGCCTTTTCGCTGGAATTGAGGAAACTCAGGGTGAAAGCCAATAAGAAAACCCAGATCGCCATTTCCCCCTCCTGTTATGATGACTTTACATTCGCAAGAGACAGACATGGTCGCTGCTGGCGGTACTTCTGAATTCTTTCTAGAACAGTCTGAAGATCCTCCAGATTGGATCCCAGGCGCTCCAAGAAATCGGCCCGGTCACGGTCATCCCGAAAGATCGCCTTTAGTTCAATCCCTCTGGTTATTATATGATCAACCGCACCAAGGGCATCTATCCGCGATCTGCGCGGCATGATTCACTCCCACCTCAATACTAAAATTTATGTACGTCCCCTGCTTGCTTCATTTTTCAGGCCACAATTGATCAATAGGAAACACCATCCTTTTCCGCTTCTCATCATACCTATACCATTTTAATTGCACGTCAGAAACATTCACTTGTGAGACATCGGTCCATTTAGTAGGGCCTAGCTGGATATTATAATCGCCTTGGCGCTGGGCGCGCCCAAAAAAATATACCGCCCCTTTACCAGTCCACCAAAGCCTAATGGGTCCGCATTTGATCTCTTCTTTTATGCCAAAAGCGAATGGATGACCAAAAAGCGAAAAAAATGGCTTTGGAGAATGCAATTCTCCCTGGCTGAATTTGACATTTTTGTTGTGGAAATCTCCAGTCCTATCATCCTGGTAATATGCTTCATATTGAGCATATAGATCATACTCAGTTTTTCCTATCCAGAATTTGATAAATTTTATGGCACCATAGTCAGAATCTTTGCGAATAAGCAATATTTTTCCTAAAGGCATTATCACTCCATTCGGACCAATAAGCACTTCGTTTGGGCCAGGAGGACCAATATCCACCCCTGTATTAGAGGCGGCCATCCCGGCACCTCCCCATACAGATAAAATTAGTAAACCAAAAATGATTGTGATCATCGATTTTCTCATCCTTTAGCCCACTTACTTGCATCAAGAACATCCATGAATCATTGCTCAAAAATCGGTTGGGTCATTTCATTTGCAGGCTGCCGAATTTTAAAAATATACATAGAGTTCTGATAAGCTTCGAATACTGCTGGTATATCGAATATATCCCAGAATACATGTTTCACAGTCGTCCAGTTGAAACCTAGATCTTTCATACTCTGCAAATTATGGCAAGGTAAATCCTGTCCAGCATGAAATGCAGAGAAAAGTGGGCCGTTCTGTATTATGTCCACTGTACGGATAGACGCTTCGGCTGGTGTTTGATATTGGCCTGAAGGTAATTGTCCTGCCATTGCGTGGATATTGGCCGCATGCGCACTTTTATCTAAGGAATTCCGGTCTTGGAGCATAACACCCCAGGCCAGTTTAAGACTGTCCCAAATACCATCACCCGAAATTCGTCCAGCTACATAGGTAATCCCAAAATGCCAAAAGGAGATAAGTTCGCCATATGGGTCCGCATAATTTACTGGATTATTTTGTACATACCTATATAGGTTAACATCTCCCCCGGCAAACCCAATGGGATCTTTGGATATGAACCTTCCTGCCCTTGGATCAAAATACCGGGCACGGAAGTAATATAGATCTTCTGTTTGCCGCAGGGTTTTGATTTCGATCCGGCCTCCTCCCTTCGTTCCCTGGGGATCTTGGACCCCGGGTCTCACTTCGGTGGAATAAGTGATCCAGGAAGTGGTTTCCTCCTGCGCCAGCATCTGGTCAAGTTCCCTACCGGTGAAGGTGAAGGGCTGTTCCAGGCTGCCGCTCTGGGATGTGATTTTCCCGAAGCCGGTGTACTCATAACTCTGGATTACTTGCCCGGCTTCATCCGTCAGGGATTGAATGCTCCCCAGGCCGTCCTTGTGGTAATAATAGGTCCGTCCATTCTGCTCCAAG